>Ga0065165_1003715_pt1 | contig 10318 bp, 9 predicted proteins | sample AraplaMF_Cvi_mMF_FD_63813 | JGI IMG/M metagenome (GOLD analysis project Ga0065165, IMG submission 63813) | Arabidopsis root microbial communities from the University of North Carolina, USA - plate scrape MF_Cvi_mMF (version 2) (version 3) | ecosystem: Host-associated > Plants > Roots > Endosphere... | reverse complement strand
GATTACTTCCCCGCCAAGGAAGCCAGGCACATGGACACCTTCATCCACTACGGCCTGGCTGCATCGATGCAGGCGGTGAAGGATGCCGGGCTGCCCACCGGCGACGCGCTGAGCGAAGACGAGGCCGAGCGCATCGGCTGCCTGGTCGGCTCGGGCATCGGCGGCCTGCCGATGATCGAGGAGACGCATGCCGAGCTGGTCGAACGCGGTCCGCGCCGCGTGTCGCCGTTCTTCGTGCCGGCGTCGATCATCAACATGATCTCGGGCCATGTGTCGATCAAGTTCGGTTTCCAGGGACCGAACCTCGCGATCGTCACCGCCTGCACCACCGGCCTGCACTGCATCGGCGAAGCCGGTCGCCTGATCGAGTACGGCGATGCCGACGTGATGATCGCCGGCGGGGCCGAATCGACGGTGTCGCCGCTGGGCATCGGCGGGTTCGCGGCAGCGCGCGCGCTGTCGACGCGCAACGACGATCCGGCCACCGCCTCGCGTCCCTGGGACAAGGACCGCGACGGCTTCGTGCTCGGCGAAGGCGCCGGCGTCGTGGTGCTGGAGGAATACGAACACGCGAAGAAGCGCGGCGCGAAGATCTATGCGGAGCTGGTCGGCTTCGGCATGGGTGCGGATGCCTTCCACATGACGGCGCCGAGTGTCGACGGGCCCAAGCGCTCGATGAAGGCGGCGCTGCGCAATGCGGGTCTCAATGCCGACCAGGTGCAGTACCTGAACGCGCACGGCACGTCAACGCCGCTCGGCGACCTGAACGAGAGCAACGCCATCAAGCTGGCCTACGGCGACCATGCGAAGAAGCTGGTCGTCAGCTCGACCAAGTCGATGACCGGCCACCTGCTGGGTGGCGCCGGCGGCATCGAGTCGGTGTTCACGACGCTCGCGCTGCACCACCAGGTGGCGCCGCCGACGATCAACATCTTCAACCAGGATCCTGAATGCGACCTGGATTACTGCGCCAACACCGCGCGTGACCTGAAGATGGAGTACGCGGTGAAGAACAACTTCGGTTTCGGCGGCACCAACGGCACCTTGGTCTTCAAGCGCGTCTGACCGGCCCGATCCGCGCCCGGCATGCACGCGCCAGCCGAGTTCCAGCTCACCGTGTCCCGCTTCGGCGCCTGGCGCGGCGGCCTCGCCATGTCGGGGCTGCTCGTCTGGAGCTGTGCCATCGCGTGGTGGACGACCACCGAGCGGTCGCTGTCGTCGGCGGCATGCGGCTTTCTGCTGCTGGCCTGCGTGGCCGCCACCGCATCGTTGATGTCCCTCGCCCGGTTGCCGGTTTTCGTGCTGCGCTGGGACGGCGGGCAATGGCACCTGGGCTGGGCCACGGGAGAGCCGTCGGCCGGATCGCTGCAGGTGGCCATCGATGGCGGCCACTGGCTGCTGCTGAAGTTCGTGCCGGATCGCAAGGTGCACCGCTGGCCGGCCTCGCGCTGGCTGCCGGTGCAGCGCCCGGGGCTCGAGCACGACTGGCACCGCCTGCGCAGCACGCTGTTCACGGCACGGCCGACGGCGATGCCTGAGGCCTTCGGCCAGGACGTCCGGCCATGAGCATGACCACGCCGGACGCTGACGCCCCGTTGATCGAGCGCATCAAGCGCGGCGACGTCAAGGCGTTCGAGATGCTGGTCGTCAAGTACCAGCGCCGCATCGAACGGCTGATCGGCCGCATGGTGCGCGACACCGACCTGGTGCAGGACATCGCCCAGGAGACCTTCATCCGCGCCTACCGGGCGATCCCGCAGTTCCGCGGCGAGAGCGCGTTCTACACCTGGCTGTACCGGATCGCGGTCAATGCCGCGAAGAAGGCGCTGGTCGAGATGAAGCGCGACCCGATCGTGACGGAATCCGCACGCGCTTCGCGGGACGAGGACGACGAAACTTCCCGGGTCGAAAATGAACTAACCAACGGCGAAACGCCCGAAGCGCTGCTGGCCTCGAAAGAAATCGCGGCGACAGTGAACGCTTCGATCGATGCGCTGTCTGAAGATCTTCGCCAGGCGATCACGCTGCGCGAAATCGAGGGCCTGAGCTACGAAGAGATTGCCGAAGTGATGAATTGCCCGATCGGCACCGTCAGATCGCGCATTTTCCGTGCGCGCGAGGCGATTGCGCTGAAACTGCGTCCGTTGCTGGACACCCGGGAAGGCGACCGCTGGTGAGGCGGTCGGGTCACGTGCTGAACATGAATGCTGGAGCTGGAAATGTCACAGTCGTCTGAAGGCAGTGCGTCGATGGAGGGCTTGTCGGCCCTGGTCGACGGGGAACTCGGGTCCGATGCGGGCGCGCGTGCGTGCGCGCAGTGGCGAGAGGATCCGCAAGCCCGCGCCCAGTGGCATGCCTACGCATTGATCGGCGACGTGATGCGGTCTGAAGACCTGGCGTCGCCGGTCGATCGCGACTGCGCCTTCCTCGCCCGGCTGCGTGCGCGCCTGGCCGACGAGCCGGTGGTGCTGGCGCCGGCCGAGTTGCCGGCACCCGTCGAACTGCCTGCGGTCGCGGTAGCGGCCGGAGGCTCGCGCCGCGGCTGGCGCACGCCGGTGGCGGTGGCCGCCGGTTTCGTCGTGGTGGCCGGTGCGCTGGTCGCCACCTCGGTGCCCGGTTCGCTGCCCTTCGGTGGCAACCCGGCGACCGTCGCCCAATCGGGTGCCGCATCCGCGGTCGCCGTGGCGCCGTCGCCGCTGCGCGCGGTCAGCGTCGCGCAGGACAGCGAGCCGGTGCGGCTGAACGGCCAGCTGATCCGCGATGCACGCCTCGACGAATACCTGTCGGTGCACAAGAAGTTCGGCGGCAGTTCCGCCCCGGGCGTGCCCTCGGGCTTCCTGCGCAACGCCGCAGCCGAAGCCCCCGCCCGCTGACCGAGAGATACACCGACCCATGCTGCTGCGCCTGTCCGCGTTGATGGTGAGTTGTGCATTCGTCGCCTTTGCCCCGGCCAGCCGGGCGCAGGGCGCGCTGGTCGGCGGCGACCCGCTGATCGAGGCGCGCGAAACCCAGGCCTGGCTGACGCGCATCACCGACGCGGCGAACAAGCGCAACTTCCAGGGCACGGTGGTGGTCAGCGCGGGCGGCACGGTGGCGAGTTCGCGCATTGCGCATTTCTGCGACGGCCGCAACCAGTACGAGCGCATCGACTCGCTCGAAGGCCAGATGCGCAACGTGCTGCGCCAGAACGACGTCGTCCACACGGTGTGGCCGCAAAGCCGCGTCGCGATGGTCGAGCAGCGCGATTCGATGAGCTCGTTCCCGGCGTTGCTGCAGGCCGGTGCACAGCACGTGACCGACTTCTACGAACTCAAGCCGATGGGCGTCGAGCGCGTCGCCGGTCACGAGGCCAACGTGCTGCAGCTGCGCGCCAAGGATGCGCATCGCTTCGGCTACCGCCTGTGGGCCGAGAAGAACACCGGCCTGCTGCTGCGCACCGAGGTTCTGGGCGAACAAGCCGAGGTGCTGGAGTCGTCGGCGTTCTCCGACGTCAGCATCAACGTCAAGCCGCAGGCGGAACTGATCACGCAGCCGCTGCGCAAGCTCGACGGCTACCGCATCGTGCGGCCGCCCGTCACGCCGGCCAAGCTCGAATCCGAGGGCTGGTCGCTGAACCATGGCATTCCCGGCTTCACGCAGGTCAGCTGCGTCAAACGGCCGTTCGACGGTGCGCTGCGTATCCGCGGCGCCACCGAGCCGGTGCTGCAGGCGGTCTATTCCGACGGGCTGACCTTCGTGTCGGTCTTCATCGAGCCCTACAACGCCGAACGGCACCAGCGTCCGATGTCGACCCTGATCGGTGCGACCCAGACGATGATGCGCCGGCATGGCGACTGGTGGGTGACCGTGATGGGTGACGTGCCGACCGCGACGCTGCGTGCGTTCGCGGCGGGGCTGGAACGCAAGAAGTAGCCTGCCGGCGTGCGGCTGCACGCGGCGGCCGTGTGGGTGTATCGAGGGGGTGCTCGGCATGCAAGTTGTGATCGATCAACGCCGGTGTGCACCGGAGAACGCGCTGCGGATGCGTGTGGCGGCGGTCGGGCTGGGCGCGATCTTCTGGCTGGCACCGCCAGTCGGTGCGCAAACCGCGGCGCAAACCCCGGTGCAGGCCCCGATGCAGGCACAACTCCCCGCACAGACGCAGCTGCTGCCCGACTTTGCCGACTTGGTCGAGCGCGCCAGCCCGGCCGTCGTCAACATCCGCACCACCGAGCGCGCGACCGATTCGCCGCGCGGGCCGTTCCGCCGCCGTGCACCGGCCGTGCCGCAGCAGCCTGGCGAAGAGGTGCCGCGCGGCGAAGGCTCCGGCTTCATTCTCAGCGCCGATGGGTACGTGATGACCAACGCGCATGTGGTCGAAGGCGCGACCGAGGTCTACGTCACGCTGACCGACAAGCGCGAGTTCAAGGCGAAGATCATCGGCGCCGATGAGCGCACCGATGTCGCGCTGGTGAAGATCGATGCCACCGGCCTGCCGTCGCTGAAGATCGGCGATGCGGGGCGGCTGCGCGTCGGCGAATGGGTGCTCGCGATCGGCTCGCCGTTCGGGCTCGAGAGCACCGTGACCGCCGGCATCGTCAGTGCCAAGCAGCGCGAGACCGGCTCCGATGTGCCGTTCATCCAGACGGACGTGGCGGTGAACCCGGGCAACTCCGGCGGGCCGCTGCTGAACATCCGCGGCGAGGCGGTCGGCATCAACTCGCAGATCCTCAGCCCCGTCGGCAGCTTCGTCGGTATCTCGTTCGCGATCCCGATCGACGAGGCGATGCGGGTGGCCGACCAGCTGAAGGCCACCGGCCGTGTCGTGCGCGGCTACCTCGGCATCCAGCCGATCGACGTGCCGCGCGAACTGGCCGAAGAGTACGGGCTCGCGAAGGGCAAGGCCAAGGGCGCGTTCGTGCGCCAGGTCGTCAGCGGCACGCCGGCCGACAAGGCGGGCATCCAGCCGGGCGACGTCGTGATCAGCGTCAACGGCAGGGTGGTCGACGGTGCTGTCGACCTGCGGCGCACGCTGGGCGCGCTGAAGCCGGGCACCGCGATCACGCTGCAATGCAACCGGCGCGGCAAGCTGCTCGATTTCAAGGCGAGCCTCGCCGAGCTGAATCCGCAGGTCGCTGCTGCGGCGACCGAACGGCCGGAGGCGCCGGTCGAGCCGCGCGCCGCCGGTGCGGCGAAGGTCTGGGGCTTGAGCGTCGCGAACCTCACCGATGCGGAGCGCCAGTCGCTGCGCGGCGCGAACGGCGTGCGCGTGAGCGCGGTGACCGGCGGTGCCGAGGCGGCTGGTCTGAAGGCCGGTGATGTGATCGTGGCGGTCGGCACGGCCGACGTCACCGACGTGAAGCAGTTCGAGACCGTGGTGTCCAGGCTCGACAAGAACAAGTCGTTGCCGGTCACGGTGCTGCGTGGCGACTGGGCGCAGTTCCTGAGGATCCCGGTGCTGAAGTGACAGCGCGGATATCCGACTGCCGGCGCGGGGATTGCCCTGCTTCTTCCGCAATGTGGGATCTGCAGCAAGAACTTCCGGCAAGACAAATTCGAGGCGATTGTCGAAAAGTGAGTGTGCGCACGCATCATCTGGTCAGGGCGTGCCAATTCAGCGTGCTTTTGGCTACAATTCGACCCTCGCGTCTCGGCTTTATTGCCAATCCGGTCAACGAGTAGCGGCGTCTGAAACTATCCCCAAGCTACCCACAAGGCTTTGTGGATAAGTTGTGGAAAGATTTTGCTGTTGGAGACCTGCAACGACAAGAAATCAAGCAACGGCGCGGTTTCCGGCGGGGTGCTTTTGGCTACAATGAAGGCCCAACAAGCAGTTGCCATACGTTTTGTTGGAAGGCGCGTCAGTTCTTCGACGTGCCTTTTTTTTGTTCACGGCCCGGGTCTTCGACCCATCATGTCGAGCGCGCGTGTCACACGACAACGCACACGTCATGAGCCATCAACGCAGCGGCGCGGCCGTTGCAGCGTCGAACAGCGACGCAGTGGAATCGTTCAATGGATCACATCCGAAATTTTTCCATCATTGCCCACATCGACCACGGCAAGTCGACGCTGGCCGACCGGCTGATCCAGCGTTGCGGCGGGCTGAGTGATCGCGAGATGGAAGCGCAGGTGCTGGACTCGATGGACATCGAGCGCGAGCGCGGCATCACGATCAAGGCGCAGACCGCTGCGCTCACCTACCAGGCGCGCAACGGCAAGACCTACCAGCTCAACCTGATCGACACGCCGGGGCACGTCGACTTCTCGTATGAAGTGAGCCGCTCGCTGTCCGCCTGCGAAGGCGCGCTGCTGGTGGTCGACGCGAGCCAGGGTGTCGAGGCGCAGACCGTCGCCAACTGCTACACCGCGATCGAACTCGGCGTGCACGTGATCCCGGTGCTGAACAAGATGGACCTGCCGCAGGCCGATCCGCAGCGCGCGAAGGACGAGATCGAGGACGTGATCGGCATCGACGCGACCGACGCGATCCCGTGCAGCGCCAAGACCGGCGAGGGCATCGACGACATCCTCGAGGCGGTGATCACCCGCATGCCGCCGCCCCAGGGCAACCCCGATGCGCCACTGCGCGCGATGATCATCGACTCGTGGTTCGACAACTACGTCGGCGTCGTGATGCTGGTGCGCGTGGTCGACGGCGAGCTGAAGAAGGGCGAGCGCTTCAAGATGATGGCCACCGAGGCCGCCTACGCCGCCGAGCAGCTGGGCGTGTTCACGCCGAAGTCGCTGGCGCGCGATGCGTTGCGCGCCGGCGAGGTCGGCTTCGTGATCGCCGGCATCAAGGAGCTGCAGGCGGCCAAGGTCGGCGACACCATCACGCTCGAGAAGAAGCTGCCGAACAACGCCGGGCCGGCCAGCGAGGCCTTGCCGGGCTTCAAGGAAATCCAGCCGCAGGTGTTCGCAGGCCTCTACCCCACCGAAGCCAGCGAGTACGACCAGCTGCGCGATGCGCTCGAGAAGCTGAAGCTGAACGATTCGTCGCTGCGCTACGAGCCCGAGGTGAGCCAGGCGCTCGGCTTCGGCTTCCGCTGCGGCTTCCTCGGGTTGCTGCACATGGAGATCGTCCAGGAGCGGCTCGAGCGCGAGTTCGACCAGGACCTCATCACCACCGCGCCGAGCGTCGTCTACGAAGTCGAGCTGGGCGACAAGACCGTGATCCAGGTCGAGAACCCGTCGAAGATGCCCGACCTCGGCCGCATCAACGAGATCCGCGAGCCGATCGTGACGGTGCACCTCTACATGCCGCAGGACTACGTCGGCCCGGTGATGACGCTGGCCAACCTGAAGCGCGGCAACCAGATCAACATGGCGTACCACGGCCGCCAGGTCATGCTGACCTATGAAATGCCGCTGGCCGAGATCGTGCTGGACTTCTTCGACAAGCTGAAGTCGGTGTCGCGCGGCTACGCGTCGATGGACTACGAGTTCAAGGAATACCGGGCGGCCGACGTCGTCAAGGTCGACATCCTGCTCAACGGCGACAAGGTCGACGCGCTGTCGATCATCGTGCACCGCACCCAGAGCGCGTACCGCAGCCGCGCGGTGGTGGCCAAGATGCGCGAGTTGATCTCTCGTCAGATGTACGACGTGGCGATCCAGGCCGCCATCGGGGCCAACATCATTGCGCGTGAGACAATCAAGGCGCTGCGAAAGAACGTTCTCGCCAAGTGTTATGGCGGCGACGTCTCGCGCAAGCGCAAGCTTCTCGAAAAACAAAAGGCCGGCAAGAAACGCATGAAGCAGATCGGCTCCGTCGAGGTGCCCCAGGAAGCGTTTCTCGCCATCCTCCAAGTGGACGATTGATGGGCTCACTGATGGGTTCTCTGACCGGCGTGCTCTACGGCGCCCTGGTGGTGTATCTGGGCGGCTGGTACCTCGGCAAGTGGACGGGCAACTTCTCGCTGCTGCTGTTCATCCTGACGGTGGCGACGCTGGCCTACTGGCTGGCCGAGCGCTTCCACTTCGCGCCGCGCCGCGCGGCGGCGGCCGCCACGCTCGATCGCCAGGATGCCGAACGTCGCGAGCGGCTGGCCGCGCAGGGCATCGCAAAGGTCGACGACAACGTCGCCCAGGCCCGCGACACCTTGCTGATGCAGCCGTGGTGGCTCGACTGGACCGCCGGTCTGTTCCCGGTGATCCTCGTCGTGTTCCTGTTGCGCTCGTTCCTGTTCGAGCCGTTCAAGATCCCGTCGGGTTCGATGGTGCCGACGCTGCTGATCGGCGACCTGATCCTGGTGAACAAGTACCACTACGGCATCCGGCTGCCGGTGATCAACAAGAAGATCATCCAGATCAACGACCCGCAGCGCGGCGACGTGATGGTGTTCCGCTACCCCGCCAACCCGAGCATCGACTACATCAAGCGCGTGGTCGGCGTGCCGGGCGACCAGATCGACTACCTGAACCAGCATCTGTACGTGAACGGGAAGCTCGCCGACACGCAGCCGCTGGAACCGTTCTACGACGAGGATGCCGTGCGGTTCGCGCCGCAATACACCGAGAAGCTCGGCCCGGCCACGCACCGGATCCTGGTCGACACCAAGCTGCCGAGTTCGGCCGCGCCGCTGTTCGAGTTTCCCTTCAAGGAAAACTGCCGCTACAGTGCGGAAGGCGTGCGCTGCAAGGTGCCTCCGGGCCACTACTTCATGATGGGCGACAACCGCGACAATTCGCAGGATTCGCGTTTCTGGGGGTTCGTGCCCGACCAGAACATCGTCGGCAAGGCCTTCTTTGTCTGGATGAATTTCGGCAATCTCAAGCGCGTTGGTTCGTTCAATTGAGTGGGAGCATCAGGTAAATGACGATGGAACTTCGGACGATCGAATCTCGCGACCAGGTGCGGCAACCTGTCCACCGGCGCGGGCCGCAACGCGGGGTCACGTTGTTCGGCCTGATGTTCTGGGCCATCCTGATCGGCATGGTCTCGCTCCTCGGCCTGAAGGTGCTGCCGACCCTCAACGAGTACTTCACGATCAAGCGCACGGTCGAGAAGATCGCGATGAGCGGTGCCTCCACCGTGCCTGAAATCCGCACCGCCTTTGATCGCCAGAAGGACATCGAGTACTCGATCGTCTCGATCGGCGGCAAGGACCTGGAGATCACGAAGGTCAACGACAAGGTCGTGATCGCCTTCGCCTACAACAAGGAGATCGAGCTGATGGCGCCGGTCTTCCTGCTGCTCAAGTACGAAGGACGCTCGCGGTAAGGGTTCGCCCCGACCCGCGCTCTTGCGTCCGCTCTTCGTCACCAACCGGCTTCGCGCGTGGATGCCCGACTGACCGCCCTGCAGAACCGCCTGGGCTACCGCTTCACCCAGCCGGACCTGCTGACGCGCGCGGTCACGCACCGCAGCTTCGGGGTCGATCACAACGAACGGCTCGAATTCCTCGGCGACGTGGTGCTGAGCCTGGCGATCAGCGACCTGCTGTTCGAGCGCTTCGCCGGCTCCGACGAAGGCGACCTGACCCGCGTGCGGGCGCACCTGGTGCGCGAAGACAGCTTGCACAAGGTCGCACTGCTGATCGGCTTGCCGGAGGTGCTGCGCCTGAGCGATGGCGAAGCACGCGGCGGCGGCGCGCAGCGGCCGTCGATCCTCGCCGACGCACTCGAAGCCGTGATCGGTGCCGCCTACCGCGATGGCGGTTTCGAGGCCGCACAGGCGCTGGTGCAGCGGCTGTTCGGCGAAGTCATCGAGACGACCGATCTGGACAACTGGTCGAAAGACGCGAAGACCGAATTGCAGGAGTGGCTGCAGGCGCGCCGCCTGCCGGTGCCGGCCTACCGCATCGTTGCCACCCGCGGGCAGGCGCACGCGCAGACCTTCGAAGTCGAGTGCGCCGTCCCGGCCCTCGCCCTGACCGAAACCGGCGAGGGCCGCTCGCGCCGCGCCGCCGAGCAGGAAGCCGCGCGCGGCATGCTGGTCGCGCTGAAGGCGAACGACAAGCCCGGCAGCGCGCTGCGTTCCTGACGCCCCCTGACGACCCTCCTGGTTCCCCGCATGATCGACATCCCCGAAACACCTGCCGAAGACGACGGCGACACCGGCACTGGCGACGCCGGCACCGCCGACACCGGCAGTGGCGATGCCGCCGAAGTCACCACCCGTTGCGGGCTGATCGCGATCGTCGGCCGCCCGAACGTCGGCAAGTCGACGCTGCTGAATGCGCTCGTCGGCCAGAAGGTCAGCATCACGTCCGCCAAGGCGCAGACGACGCGCCACCGCATCACCGGCATCCGCACGGTCGACGACACGCAGTTCGTGTTCGTCGACACGCCCGGCTTCCAGACGCGCCACAGCGCGCCGTTGAACCGCACGCTG
>Ga0065165_1003713_pt1 | contig 10323 bp, 5 predicted proteins | sample AraplaMF_Cvi_mMF_FD_63813 | JGI IMG/M metagenome (GOLD analysis project Ga0065165, IMG submission 63813) | Arabidopsis root microbial communities from the University of North Carolina, USA - plate scrape MF_Cvi_mMF (version 2) (version 3) | ecosystem: Host-associated > Plants > Roots > Endosphere... | reverse complement strand
GATCGTCGCCGATCCCAAGATCGCGCCGCAGATCGCCGGCTTCCTCAAGCGCGCCAATACCGACGTCAACAAGGAGCTATCGGCGCGCACCGGTGCGCTCAACACCGCGCTCTCCACCACCTTCGCACCCGACAAGGGGGCGGTGATGGACAGTCTGCGCGGGCTCACCAAGATCCAGGGCAAGGCGATCAAGCATCTCTATGGCGAGATGAACCCGGGCGGGATGGCGCTCGAGAAGAAGATCCGCAAGAAATTCGAGATGGACAGCGTCTGGTCGGCCCACTCGACCGACGTCGCCAATGCCGATGCCGCGATCAACATGCTCAACGGCGACGCGGTCGAGGGCGCGATGAGCGAGCTGATCGCCGCGTTCAACTATTCGAACGAGAATCAGCGCATCCGCGACGTGCTTCCGCACCTCACCCCTGCGCAGCTCGCCGATCTCGAGAAGAATCACGGCAAGGAGCTCGACGAGCTCGCCAAGCAGCTCGATGGCGAGGACGCCGTGATCTTCGCGGCTCTGCGCAAGGGCAATACCGGGCCCGCCAAGGCCGGCAAGCTGCTGTCCGACATCGACAAGATCAACGAGGATCAGCGCGGCCAGAAGCGCGGCGATTCGATCCAGGCCAAGATGCGCGAGGCGAGCAACGACTTTCACGACGCGCTCGATCAGGACCCGAATTCCAAGGCCGCCGACATCTTCCATTTCGAGGCGCAGACTGACGCGGTCAAAAAGCGCAACGAGGGCAAATGGGCGGCGCTGCAGGTCGCCTTCTCCGAGCTCGAGCCGGTCAAGGCGGCGGTCGACCAGAAGGGCGTGTGCCTCGATCCCAAGGAGATCATGACGCGCTACGCGACGCGCACGATCCGGCACGAGGACACGGTCGGCTACGGCGAGGACGCCTATACCGAGATCACCTACGACACGGTCAACGACTACCACACCGAATGGATACGCCAGACGCTGCGCGACGGTGCCGACAGCGTCAACGCCAAGGGCGCGCGGCTGCTGGTCGAGGAGCAGCGCGACAAGCCCGACCTCGAAGGTCTCAACGCCGCGATCCACAGCGACAAGGGCGATGCGCGCGAGGGCGGTGGCTACAACGAGAAGGAGCGGCAGAAGGGCAAGGAGGATGCCGAGAAGGAGCGCCAGGCGATCCTCGAGGCCTCGGAGAAGTTCCGCGCCAAGATCCAGAAGACCGATGCCCAGACGCCCGAGCAGGCGAAGGAGCGGCTTAAGAAGAGCTTTGCGGGCAAGTTCGCCAATGACGAACTCGGCCAGAAGGTCGCCGCCGGGATGATCGACAAGAACGAAGGCGATCCCGCGGCGGTGATGAACTACGCCATCAAGCACGAGAAGAAGGATCTCGCGCTGATGCAGCTGCGGCGGATGGATCGCGCCGAGATCGAGAAGTTCGTCGAACAGTACAATAAGGACCCGGCCAATCTCGGCGGCGGCGACCTCTACAAGAAGATGGGCGTCTTCGAGCATTTCGGCAAAAGCGGCACCGTGTTCGACGGCGACGAGGCCAACGACCTCAGCATCGCCTTCATGGGCGTGCCGCAGAACGACAAGGAGCGCGGCGAGGTCGCGCTCAAGGTCATGACCCAGACGATCGACCAGTCGGGCGCGGGCGGGCGGACCCTGGCCAATTCCGAGTTCAAGGCGCTGGTCGAGAATGCGCGGCGGCTGAAGGAGCAGATGGGCGTCACCGACGCCGCGATCGATTCGCACGGCCGGATCATGATGTGGGACCGCTACGGCCAGAAGGTACACGCCAATTTCGACGCGAAGGGCAATTTCGTTCCTGCGATGGGCGGTGACATCACCCCGTTCGAGACCGCGGTGGCGATGGCGAAGATTTATTCGTCCGCCTACACCCAGGCCACCGACCGCATCGCCAATTTCATCACCACCGCGTTGATGGTTGTGGCGGCGGTGCTCACCACGGTGCTGACCGGCGGCGCGGCGGCCTCGATCTGGATCCCCGTGTTGGTCACCGCCGGCGCCGGGCTGATCGGCATGGCGCTCACCGCGACGATCAAGGGCGGGCGCTACACGCGCGACGAGATGCTGCGCGACCTCGTGATGACCGTGGTGCAGGCAGCGACCGCGGGAATCGGCGCAGCGGTCGGCGCGGGGCTGCGTGGCGGTGCAGGCGCGGCCAAGGCACTCGCCTCGTCGATGCGCATGTCCGAGCAGGCGCTCGCCGCGGCGGCGGGCCAGCAGGCGATGCTGCGCGGGCTCACGCTCGCCGAGGAGATGGCGATCGGCGCCGGCTCCAGCGCCATCTCGGGCGCGGTCGGCGCCGCGGTCGACCCCACCGCGCGGCGCAGCGACGATTACGGCATGGGCATCCTCCACGGCTTCCTGCGCGGCGCGATCGGCGGGGCGGCAGGGGCTGCGGCGACGCGCGGCGTGACCGCCGGAATCGGCAGCCTTGCCAAGGGGGTTGGCGCCAAATCCGGCGTCAACGCGGTGCTCAACCGCGGCGGCTCGATGGAGCTGGCGCTACGCGTCGGCTCGATGCGCGCGCGCGCGCTCAGCACCAGCTTCCTCACCGAGGTCGGCACGCGCACCCTGGCCTCGGGCATCAGCGGTGTCGTCACCCGCGCCGCCGATCTCGGCTACAATGCCGCGGCGCTCAATCAGCCGGTCACCGCCGCGCAATTCTTCGACGAGGTCGGCTGGGCCTTCGTCCAGAATGCGATCCAGGGTTTTGCCGAGGGTGCCGCGCTGCGCGGGATGCGCGCGGTCAGTCCGCGCGAGGCGGCCGAGCATGCCTTCACCACGCAGGGACAGGACCAGGATTTCCGCGAGGCAGCGCTCGGCGCGCTGATCAAGGAAGGCCGGCGGCGCGGGCTGATCCCGCCAGCACCGCCCACGCCGCCAGTGCCGAAGACCGCGCCGGTCAGCGAGGCGATGGCCACGCCGCCCGAGCATCAGGTCCAGCCGCCGCACGACGAGGCCAAAGCAGCACGTCCGCCCGGTCACGGTGTCGAGGCGGATACACCCCCGCGCACCATCGCCGCAGTCGACGAGAAGGGTGCGATCGTCCCGATGCCGTCGCATCACGATGACGAGGCGGCGCAGCTCGGAAAATTGCTCACGCCCGCGCCCGACACGCGCGAGCCCGGCGCGGGTTCGGGCTCGAAGCAGGGCACCGGCGAGGAATTGCTGTCGGCGCATTCGCTCGATCACGACGCGCCGCCGGGCAAGGCTGGCGCGAACGACAATGCCCCGGTCGGCGGCGATCCGGTGCTCGCGACGATGGACCTGTCCAAGGTCGACACGAAGACGATGGCGCGGCTGCCCGAAGGCTCGGTGCTGATCCATCCGGATTCGACCGATGTGATGGCCGCCAACGACAATTTCGGCCGCATGATCCTCGCCGATCCGAGCCGCGAGGTGTCGCATCTCTACAATCCGGTGACCGGCGAGAGCGTGGTCGTGCAAGGCGGGCGCACCGCCGTCGGCGTGATCAACGCCGAGGGCAAGCTCAGCAAGCCGGGCGAGGGCGGGCTACATTATGCGTGGCAGAAATTGCTCGCCGACAAGAAGAACGGCCACTGGATCCTGCGCTCGCATTATCATCCCAATCACGACGGGACGGGCGAGGCGCCGCTCAAGATCCAGATCCCGACGGGCGCTGGCGCCGATTTCGGCGTGGTCATCAACGAGGCACGCGCCCACGGCTATGAGAAGCGCTCGTCGCGCATCTACTACATCGACGAGGGCAAGCTGCAATTCACCGACTTCGGGCTCGATCTGAGCGGCAAGTCGGCGAAATACTGGATCTCGGTCCCCGACAAGGCGAGCGGCGAGCACGTCACCCGGCCCTTCTCGACCATGACCGAGTTCCACGATTTCGCGTCGGGCGTGCTCGGCAGCAAACATTCTTTGCCGCCGGGCTTCACCGAGCCCGATATCGGCTCGATCACCACGCCCAAACGTGCGCTCGAAAGCGGCTCGAGCGCGCAGAAGATGTCGGTCGCCGACATCGCCGACATCCACAATCTCCATACCAAGGTTACCGCCGGCGACAGTCAGGAAGCGCTCGCCATGGTCCAGCGCATGGGGCTGGTCGGCGAGGCCGAATCCATGGCGCGGCTCGGGCTCGCGCTCAATGCTCGTGCGCTGCCGCTCGAGGTGCGCCAGTCGCTCGCCGATACGGTGTTCGAGGCGACGCGGCTGCACATGACGGCAAACGGCGAACTGGGCGAGGGCGACAAACTCCACCTCTTCTTCCACGGCGCGCTCGAGGAGCGCACCGCCTCGCTCAAGAAGGGCGGGATCAATCTCGATCTGGTCAAGCGCGGCAGCGACGATGATTTCGGCAAGGCGCTCTACCTCTCTTCGGGCCAGGCGCAGGGCAACGACCTGTCCGGTCTCCAGAATGCCGAGCTCTATTCGGGTCGCGATGTGATCAGGAATGGCGAGCGGATTCCGGGCCGCAAGGGCGCCAAGGGGGAGGTCTTCCCCTTCATGGTGCGTGACAGCGATCTCGGCAGGGTCGTGGACGTCGCGATCGGCGGCAAGCACCGCGCCGATTGGGAGGCGTTCCTCGATGCGAAGCCGAGAACCTATCCGCCGGGCACCGTCGGCCCCTGGTCGACCACGCGCGACTTCCTTGTCCGTGGCGGCATCCAGCATCGCGGGGAGGCGTTCGACGCCTTCCTCCAGTCGGCGCCTTTCGTCGCCAAGCACGGCGCGGACATGTCGAGGCCCGACATTGTCGTCGGCACGCTCGGCGAGCCGGGGCTCACCGGCGGCATCGGTCGCGGCGAGCAGGAAGCGCTTCGCGTCAACGCGAAGGAGTTGCAGGACCTGCTCAACAAGCAGATCGGCTTCCCCAAAATGGCCGGGGCGAACGAGCCACAGGCGCTCGAACCCGTCGTCAAGGCACCGAGCATCGACGCCAAATCGCTCGACCATCCCGACCAGCCGGGCACCACGGCGCCGAAACCCGTCACTGACGAGACCGGCACGCCCAAGCCCAAGCCCGACACGGCCGAAACCGATCCCGCCAAGCCCAAACCGATCGACACGGAGGAGGCCGACGCAGCGGCCAAGGCCGTGTCCACGGCCAAATCGCCGGCCGCGGACGAGGATTTCGATCCTTTCGTCGATCAGCGCGGGCCGCAGAAGGATGCGATGGCGGATTTTCACACCGCGCTAGACGAACATATGGCGTCGGAGGCGACGCCCCGGCCCGCACCGCAGACCGCGCGCGACGCCTTGATCGACGGAACGGTCGCGCAGCGGCGCGCCTGGCACGATCAGGCGCTCGAGCGTCTGCGTACGCAATATCCGCAGGACGCCGGCGTGATCGACCAGATCCTCAAAATGCCTTTCCTGCTGCGCGAGGCAGCGCTTCGCGCGCTGCGCGTCGACGATCCGGGCATCCGCGACCACGCGCTCGCGCTGTTCGAATGGCGGCTCGATTATGTCCATGGCCCGGGCACGATCACCAACAAGGACGACCTCCGCCGGCTGATCGATTTCTGCAATCACGCCGGTGCCCGTTACCGGGCGAGCTTGCGTCATGTCGTCGAGCAGGATTTGTGGCAGGGCAGGCTGGCGAGCCTGCCGGTGGGCGTGCGTGACATGGCGACCCACTCGTCGTTGCTCACCTATCTCGCCGCGAACCACCCGACCTTGCTGCAGACCTTTCACACCGATTTCCTGGCGCTGCCCAATCTCCAGCCGGCGCAGCGTACCCCGGCGATGTTCGAGGAATATGTCGCCAACCAGCTTCGCCACCATCCTGTCGAGCAGGCCGAGACGGTGGGGCGGCGCATCGTGCGCTTCACCAGCGAGGCCGATTTCCACGAGGCTGCCGCCGCCGCCACGCCCAACACGCGCTACGAGTTCGGCAAGCTCGCCTACACGACCGATGGGCAGGGCCGGGTGGTGCTCGCCGAGGGTGTGCCGGTGCGGACGCACGGGGCGCGCGGCAACGCCGCGCTGCAGGCGCAAATCGGGCACAGCGCGAGCGTGGCCACCGATGTCGGCTTCCATCTGATCGCGCACATCTTCGGCGCTTTGGTCAACGAGCTCACCGTGGTGCCCGGTAACGGCAAGCGCATCCCCGGCGATCCCGTGCCCAATCTCAACGGCAGCGCCTACAAGGTCGAGTTCGAGAATCGCGTCCGCGCCATCCTCGATACCACGCCGCAAATCGTCGAGGTGCAGGTGCGCTCGGTCTACAATTCTGGCAACACCAGCAACCGCCCGGATGCGTTCGAGGTGCGCTTCCGCACCGACGGCGGGCGCTGGATCACGGTGCCGTTGTTCATCAACAAATTCTAGGCAGGCGGGGCGATGTTCGCGGAGATGGCCGAAAGTCAGGGAGCGGTGGTCGCCGCGTTGCTCGACGAGATCGCGCGCGACGACTGGCGCTTCGCCTGGGTCCATGCCGAGTTCGAAGACCCCGAGGCCCGGATGGCGGGGCTGCGCGAAGGTTTCGTGGTGCTGCGCGGGGGCGAACGTGCTTGGCTGGAGCTCAACCCGCCGGTGGGCACGGCGCTCGAGGCGATGCACCAGGCCCATGCCCGCGCCGGCCAAGGCTTCGCCCGGCTCGAACTGCTGGTCGAGAAGGACGAAAGCTATCGCTTCGAGCTTGGCCACCGGGCGCTCGACTTCGATCCTGCCCTCGCCGACCGCCGCTATGGCGAATTGGTGCAGCGGGCCTAGCGCACGAACAGATTCTTGAGCCAGAGCGCGCCGCTGCGTCCGGCCTGGTTCCAGTCGCCTTCCTCGTCCTCGGCTTGCGGCGTGTAGCCCCACGGGTTGAGCAGCTTCACGCGCCCTGCCTTGAACGCGGCCGTTTGGCGCGTGACCAAAGTCAGCCCGTGGACGAGTGCGGTCGCGGCGAGCAACGCGTCGCGATTGTCGGCATAGTCGAGCTGGGCGCGGCGGCGCGCCACCGCCGTGTCGATCGGCAGGATGCGGCCGTCGAACGCCGGCAGCAGCTGTGCATCGATCCAGCCGCGCAGTGCCTGCGCTCCGGCCTTGTCGCTGCGCTCGAGCGCAGCAGCGCTGTTCTCGACCTCGATCAGGCTCAGCGCCGAGAGGAACAATCGCTCGCGCGGGGTCGAGGCTGCCCATGTCGCGAGGCCGGGGTCGGTCTGACCCGCTTTGGCCTTGCGCAGCTCGAGCAGGATCGGCGTGTCGAGCAGGTACATCAGGGCCGCTCGCGCCAATCCCACGCGTCGTCCGGGCGGATAGCCGGATCGGGGCCGGCTGGCGCAGGCATGGCGAGCAGGTCGGTGATGCTCTCGTTCTGGCCAGTCAGCCGCCGATAGGCGTCGATGCTCAGCAGGACATGCGTCGGTCGGCCACGATCGGTGACGAACACCGGTTCGAGTCGAGCGGCGCGCTTCGCCTGGCTCACGTCCTGATTAAATTCGCGGCTGCTGATCAGCTTCATGGCGAACCTGCGTGTCTGCTTCTTGGGGTCCGATTATGTAGGTACGTTACTACTGTGTGCCGGCTTGGCAACAGAAAGTCGCGCCGAGCCGGAATAATCGCGCGCTTCAGCGCCTCCGCGGCGATTTCCCATTGCCGACCGTGGAGAAACTCGTTCCCCTAAGCTCAGCGCAACCTGCGCCATGACAATAAATATGGGGGGAGGCCTGATGGCTTCGGAAATTTGGGACAGCGTTGTCAGTACCGTCACCGGCATTTTAGGTGCGCACGGCCCGGCAACGCAGAGCGCCGCGCACAGCTATGCGCCGGGCGACTTCAGCGTTCATTTCTTCCTGCAGCTGGCGGTGATCATCCTCGCCTGCCGCGTGGTCGGCTGGCTCGGCAAGAAATTCATCGGCCAGCCGCAGGTGGTGGGCGAGATGATTGCGGGCGTGGTGCTCGGGCCGTCGCTGCTCGGCCTGCTCTTCCCTGATTTCTCGCTCGCGCTCTTCCCCAAGGAGACCAAGAACGTCCTGTACGTCGGCGCCCAGCTCGGCGTCGGCCTTTACATGTTCATGGTCGGCACCTCGCTGCGTATCGACCATTTCAAATCCAAGGCGAAGAGCGCCGCGGGCGTCTCGGCCGCCGGCATCGCAGCACCCTTCGCGCTCGCGATTCTGGTGACGCCGTTCCTGCTCCAGGTTCCGGGGCTGTTCGCCGCCGGCATCTCGCAGTTCAACGCTACGCTCTTCTTCGGCGCCTGCATCGCGCTGACCGCCTTCCCGATGCTCGCGCGCATCATCAACGAGCGCGGCCTCGCCAATTCCTCGCTCGGCACGCTTTCGCTGACCGCGGGCGCGTTCGATGACGCGGCTTCATGGTGCGTGCTCGCGATCGTGCTCGCTACCTTCGGCGCCGGTCCAGGTGTCGCCGTCGTCGCGATCGGTGGCGGTCTGGCTTGGGTTGCCTTCCTGATCCTGTTCGGCCGCAAGCTGCTCGCGCCGCTCGGTCGCGCGGTCGAGCAAGCGGGCGAGATGAGCACCGGCGTGCTCGCGATCGTCATGTTCTGCTTCTGCATCTCTGCCTTCTTCATGGATGCGATCGGCATCCACGCGATCTTCGGCGGGTTCATCCTCGGCGCGGTGATGCCGCGCGGCCTGCTCGTCGCCGAGCTCAAGAAGAAGGTCGAGCCGTTCGCGGTGGTGATGCTGCTGCCGATGTTCTTCACCTATTCGGGGCTCAACACCCGGATGGACATGGTCAACACGCCCGAGCTGCTGCTGATCGCCGCCGGCGTGCTCGTGGTCTCGGTGCTCGCCAAGTTCGGTGCCTGCTGGGCCGCGGCGCGCCTCTCGGGCGAGGACAACCGCACCGCGCTCGGCATCGGCGCGCTGATGAACTCGCGCGGACTGATGGAGCTGATCATCATCAATATCGGCCTGCAGAAGGGCGTGATCGGACCGACGCTCTTCTCGATGCTGGTGCTGATGGCGATCGTCACCACGGTGATGGCGAGCCCGCTGTTCGAGGTCGTCTACGGCCGCAAGGCCCGCGAGACCGGCGAACTCAACGCCTTGTCGCCCCAGCCCGCCTGATCGGTCAGCCCCGCCGGCCCCTGCGTCTCCTCTTCCTCCGCAGGGGCCGGCACCCCAAGGGACCTCCAAGATGCGAATTCCAGCCCTGGTGGCGGGGCTGCTGCTGTGCGGCACCGCCGAGGCGCAGACCGTCACGCTCAAGCCGCTGATCGACGCGCGGCTGCGCTACGAACATGTCGATCAGGACGGCCTCCCCGAGGATGCCGACGCGATCACCGCGCGCGTCCGTGCGGGGCTGCAGGCCTCGAGCGGCCCGTGGTCGGCGTTGGTCGAGAGCGAGGCGACGCTCGCGATCCTCCCCGATTTCAACGACGGCTTCAACGGCAAGACCCGTTACCCGCTGGTCGCCGATGCAGACAATGTCGAGCTCAACCGCGCCCAGCTGCGCTATGCCGCGCATGGCGTGACGGCCACCGCCGGACGCCAATTGCTCGAATTGGCCGACCAGCGCTGGGTGGGCTCGGCGAGCTGGCGGCAGAATCAGCAGACATTCGACGCGGCACGCTTCCAATGGGGCAAGGCCAAGGGGCTGAGCGTCGATCTGAGCTATGCCTGGAGCGACCGCACCGTGAACGGCATCCAGGGCACACCGACCCGGCCGCAGGCGATCGGCGGCGACAATGTCTTCGCTTTGGTCAATTACGGTGCGAAGCCGGGCACGCTCACCGGCTTCGCCTATCTGGTCGATCAGAGCGATCCGCCAGTGCAGGGTGGCCGTCTGTCGAGCCAGACCTGGGGCGTCCGCTTCGCCGGTAGCGCCCCGCTCTCGAAGGACGTCAAGCTCGGCTACGCCGCGAGCTGGGCGCGACAGAGCGACTGGCAGGACAATCCCAATCGCTATTCGGCCGATTACTGGCTGGGCGAGGTCACGGTTACCGCGAAGGCGCTGACTGCGGCCGGGGGCTATGAAGTGCTCGGCGCCGACAAGGGCGTGGCGCTGACCAGCGTGCAAACGCCGCTGGCGTCACTGTTCAAGTTCAACGGTTGGGCGGGCAAGTTCGGCACCACCCCGCCCGACGGGTTGCACGACGCCTATGCCACGCTCGGTTATGGCTGGAAGAAGCCGGGGATCGCGCTCTCGGCGACCTGGCACGATTTCGCCAGCGACCGGCTGTCGCGGCACTATGGCGACGAGCTCGACCTGCTCGCCAGCGTGAAGCGCGGGCACATGCTCTATTCGGCACGCTACGCCCACTACCGCGCGGATGGCTTCGCTACCGACACCGACAAATTCTGGCTCCAGCTGGATTGGGTGCTTTAGGCGTCGTTCTTATGTCTCCTCCCCCGGAGCCTGCGGCTCCGGGGGAGGGGGACCAT
>Ga0065165_1003712_pt1 | contig 10326 bp, 5 predicted proteins | sample AraplaMF_Cvi_mMF_FD_63813 | JGI IMG/M metagenome (GOLD analysis project Ga0065165, IMG submission 63813) | Arabidopsis root microbial communities from the University of North Carolina, USA - plate scrape MF_Cvi_mMF (version 2) (version 3) | ecosystem: Host-associated > Plants > Roots > Endosphere... | reverse complement strand
CCGCAGCTGAGCACGCCTGCATCCTTCAGCCAGTCGAACTTCAGCGATCCGGCGCGCTACCAATGGGCGGCGGCGATGCCGCACAACGAAGACAATACCGGCAAGATGGACGCGGCCAATCTCGACCTCGAATATCAGGTCGGCGAGGGCTTCTTCAAAGCGGTGAAGCTCGGCGCGCGCTGGGCCGACCGCACCGAGCGCGACTTCAACAACAGCTATGCGTGGAATGCGCTGGGACGCGGCTGGAACGGCAGCCCGCAGCTCACCTTCGCCAATGCCGCGGCGGGCGACGTGGAGATGCACGTCTTCAAGAACTTCTTCCGCGGCGCGACCCAACTGCCCGGTAACATGCTCTATCCGAGCCTCGGGCTGACCGGGAAGCTCGACGTGGATCTTGTCCACCGCGAACCGCCGACCAATTTCTGCGGCGCGTTCGACTGGAGCAACCCGACCTATTTCGATTGCTCGTCCGCCGGCCCCGTTCCGCAGACCGGCTATGGTAATTCCGCCTATCGTCAGTCGGGCTTCGTCCTGCCCAACGACCAGACCGATTATGGCACCCGCACACTCGCCGGCTACGTCATGACGCGCTTCGGCACGGCCGCCGGCAGCGGGGACATCTCGGGCAATATCGGCCTGCGGGTCGTCAATGTGCGCAACGAGAGCACGGGCTATTTCCAGCAGTTCGCCAACACGTTCATCAAGGACGGTAGCCTCGTGGTGCTCGCGGACCGCGCTGCTTTGCGTTCGGCCGAGGCCGAGTTCACGCGCTACCTGCCGGCGTTCAACATCGCGTGGTCGCCCACGAAGGAGATCAAGGTCCGTGGCGCCTATAACATCACCATGGACAACGCGACCTTCGCGGCCCTGAGCGCCGCGGGGCAATTGGGTGTCGCGACCACCCCCAATCCCAACAATCCGCCCGGCGGGCCGAACCTGCCGCCCATCTTCACCAACTATACCACCACCGCAGGAAATCCGACGCTGAAGCCGGCGATGTCGAACAATGTCGACTTCTCGCTCGAATGGTATCCGCAGTCCGGCACGATGATGCATCTGGCGGCATTTTACAAACATATCAGTAACTTGCCGATATATTCGGTCGCGGATCAGCCGGTCACCGTCTATCACGCCGACGGTACGACCGAGGATACTACCGCCACCTCGACGGCCGTGCGCAATGCGCCGGAGGCGGCGACGGTGAAGGGGATCGAGATCGGCGGGCGCGCCTTTTTCGACACGCTGCCGGGGTGGCTGCACGGCCTCGGGCTCGAGGCGAACTATACCTATATCGACAGCAAGAATCCCGGCGACCTGTATCGCGACATCGACGGCAATGTGCGCAACGACGCGCCGCTGCAGGGCTTGTCGGAGCATAACTTCAACGTGAGCCTGCTTTACGAGCACGACCCCTTCTCGGTGCGTGTCGCCTATAGCTGGCGGTCGAAATATCTGCAGTCGACCAATTCGAACGGCACCAACCCGACCTATCTCTATTACAATGGAGCGGGCGTGCCGGGCGCGAGCACGCAGATCGCGCTGCCGGTCTATGGCGCTGATTACGGCACGCTGGACGCAGGCGCGACCTTCCGGGTGAACCGGAACTTCTCGTTCAGCGTGAAGGGCACCAACCTGACCAACGCTACGCAAAAGACGCTGATGGGCGGCTATCCGGGCGACACGCTCTACGTCCGCAGCTGGTTCCAGAGCGACCGTCGCTACACGATGGGGATCAACCTCGCATTCTGATCGCCAGGACCGTTCGAGGGTGCAGATGAGCAGCGTTCGTCGCGTATTGATCGTCGGGGGAGGGACAGCCGGCTGGCTGACTGCCGGCTACCTCGCCCGGCGACTGGGCGCCGACCTTGCGGGCGGCGCCTCGATCCAGCTGGTCGAGTCCGAGGCGATCGGGATATTGGGGGTGGGGGAAGGCACTTTCCCCACCATCCGTCGCACGCTCGCCACGATCGGCGTGGACGAGGCCGAACTGGTGCGCCGCTGCGGCGCAACCTTCAAGCAGGGCGCCAAGTTCCTCGGCTGGCGCAGCGCGCCAGGCGAGGGGCCGGCCGATCAGTACCTCCATTGCTTCCAGCCCGCCAATGCGGGCGATGGGCTGGACCTGTTACCCTATTGGCTGCTCGGGGTAGCGGGCGACCGTGGCTGGGACGCAGTGAGCTCTCCCCAGCGCCGCGCCGCCGACGCGCATCGCGCGCCCAAGCTGCTCTCGCATCCCGACTATGTCGGCCCGCTCAATTATGCCTTCCATTTCGACGCGGCGAAGCTGGCCGAGTTGCTGCGCGACCGGGCGGTGGCGAACGGCGTCGACCATCGTGTCGGCACCGTCACCGAAGTGCCGCTCGGTGAGGACGGCGCAATCGCCGGCGTGCGCACCGATCGGCACGGGCTGCTGACCGCCGATCTCTATATCGACTGCACCGGCTTCCGCGCCGAGCTGATCGGCAGGGCATTGGGCGTGCCGTTCCGCTCCTGCCGCGACACCCTGTTCTGCGACAGCGCGATCGCGCTCCAGCTGCCTTATGCGCGGCCGGACGATCCGATCGCGTCGTACACGCTCTCGACCGCGCAGGACGCCGGCTGGATATGGGATATCGGCCTCGACCAGCGCCGCGGCCTCGGTCATGTCTATTCGTCGGATCATATGGACGCGGAGGCGGCCGAGGCGGCCCTGCGTGCCTATGCCGGGCCGCGCGCCGAAGCACTGGAGGCCCGCCGCTTCCGCTTCGAAGCGGGCTATCGCGAGATCAGCTGGCACCGCAACTGCGTCGCCATCGGCCTGTCGAGCGGCTTCTTCGAACCGCTCGAGGCGACCGGCATCGTCCTGTCCGAGGTCGCGGCCAGCCTGGTCGTCAACCTCTTCCCGTGGGGCGGCGATCACGAGACCTCGGCGCGCCAGTTCAACGAGATCATGCGTCGCCGCTACGAGCGCACCCGCGACTTCCTCAAGCTGCACTATTGCCTGACCGAACGGCACGAGACCGAATTCTGGCGTGACAATGTCGCCGCTACCTCGATCCCCGACAGCCTGAGCGAATTGCTCGAGCGCTGGCGCTTCCGCCCGCCGACCGAGATCGACGTGGACGCCAATATCGACATCTTCAGCGAGGCGAGCTGGCAATTCGTGCTCTACGGCATGGGCTGGAAGACCGACCTGACGCCGCGGGCGGGACTCTACCGTTATTATGACCAGGCGCGTGCCGCCTTTGCCGAGATCGCGCGGCAGGGCGACTATGCCGTCGCCAACCTGCCGGGCAACCGGCAGCTCGTCGACTTCGCCCGCAACCGGTCCTTCGGCCAGCAGGGCGTCGCGGCATGAGCGGCGCGGACACGGGGGCGCCGATCCGCAAGCTCGTGATCGTAGGCGGGGGCAGCGCGGGCTGGATGACGGCCGCGGCAGCGTCGCGGCTCACGCGCGCCGGTATCTCGGTCACGCTGGTCGAATCCGACGAGATCGGCATCGTCGGCGTGGGCGAGGCGACGATCCCGCCGCTCCACGATTTCAATCGCTTCCTCGGCATCGACGAGAATGAATTCGTCCGGGCGACCCAGGCGAGTTTCAAGCTCGGCATCGAGTTCGCCAACTGGGGCAGGGTGGGGGATCGCTATTTCCACCCGTTCGGGGTCCATGGGCGCGACACCGAAGGCGTGAAGTTCCACCAGCTGTGGCTACGCCAGTCGCGGCTCGCAGCGGCGGCGGGCGATGCCGGCTCAATCGGAGACTATAATCTCTCGACCGTCGCCGCGCGGCTGGGCCGGTTCACGCGGCCGTCTCCCGATCCGGCCACGGTGCTGTCCTCGCTCTCTTACGCCTTCCATTTCGACGCCGGCCTCTATGCCCGCTTCCTGCGCAGCTTCGCGGAGCGCGCGGGTGTGGTGCGTGTCGAGGGGAAGATCGTCGCGGTGGAGCAGGATCCGGCGAGTGGCTTCCTCACCGCGGTCACGCTCGCCGACGGCCGCCGGCTCGACGGCGACTTCTTCGTCGACTGCAGCGGCTTCCGCTCGCTGCTGCTCGGCGACACGCTGGGCGTCGGCTATCGCAGCTGGCAGCATTGGCTGCCCTGCGATCGCGCCATCGCCGTGCCGAGCGCACATTCCGGCGCGCTGCATCCCTATACCCGCGCGACCGCGGGCAAGGCGGGGTGGCGCTGGCGCATCCCGCTGCAGCACCGCGTCGGCAACGGGCATGTCTATTCGAGCGCGCATTGCAGCGATGCGGATGCCGAGCGCGAATTGCTTGAGGGGCTCGACGCCGCGCCGCTCGCGCCGCCCCGGCACCTGCGTTTCCTGGCCGGCCGCCGCGAAAAGCTGTGGGAAAAGAATTGCGTCGCGATCGGGCTGGCAGGTGGCTTTATCGAGCCGCTCGAATCCACGAGTATCCATCTTATCCAGTCGGGCATCTTCCGGTTGATGGCGCTCTTTCCGAACGCCGATTTCGACCAGCGCGAGATCGATCAGTACAACCAGTTGCTGATCCGCGAATATGAGCAGATCCGCGACTTCATCATCCTCCATTATTACGCGACCGAACGCAGCGATTCCGACTTCTGGAATCATTGCCGGACGATGGAGGTGCCGGATTCGCTCGCGGCGAAGATCGATCTGTGGCGCGGCAAGGGGCGGGTGTTTCGCGAACAGGGCGACCTGTTCACCGAGGACAGCTGGATCGCGGTTTTGCTCGGGCAGAATATCCTGCCCGAGGCTTATGATCCGCTCGCGCGTGCCTTTCCCGTCGAGCAGACTGGCCAGTTCCTCCAGCAGATGCGCCGGATCATCGCCAGCACGGCAGCGGCGATGCCGACGCATGCCGCCTTCATCAAGCGCAATTGCGCAGCGGCCAGTGCCGCATGACCAGGCTTGCCCCCATTTCCCGGCGATCGAGCGGCAAGGCCACGCTGGAGGACGTCGCGCGATTGGCGGGCGTTTCCACCATGACCGTCTCGCGCGTGCTCAACCAGCAGGGCCATGTCCGCAAGGAGACGCGCAAGACGGTCGAGGGCGCGATCCGCGAGCTCAACTATGTCCCCAATCTGGCCGCAAAAGCGCTTCAGGCGCGCGAGGATGCGCGGCGCATCGCCTTCCTGTTCGATACGCCGAACGCCGCGGTACTGGGCGAAATGATCGGCAACGGCCTCGACGACACCGTGCCCCTCAACGTGAAGCTGGTCTTTCTGCGGGCACGCGCACAGGACGATCCGGTGCAGACGCTCGGCACGCTCGAGAATCTCGACATCGGGGGCGTGATCCTGTCGCCACCGCTCAGCGACGATACCCGGCTGCGTATTCTGCTCGCGCGGGCCGGAATCCGGATGGTCGCGATCGCCTCGAGCGACGGCGACCCGCAGGTCTCGACGATCGGCATCGATGACGGTCGCGCCGCCTATGAACTGACCAGCCATCTGATCGGCCTCGGCCACCGCCGCATCGGCCTGATCACAGGCAATCCGCGCCACAGCTCGTCCGAGCGGCGGCGCGCCGGATATGAGGCCGCGCTCCTGCGGCACGGGCTCGCCGCGGACCCGGCGTTGCAATGGCAGGGCGACTATACCTTCGGGACGGCGCTTGCGGTGGCCGAGGAAGTGCTCGCGCTCGATCCGCCGGTCAGCGCGGTCTTCGCATCGAACGACGATATGGCCGCGGCGATGATGTGCATCGCCCGGGGCCGCGGCATTGCGGTGCCGAAGGATTTGTCCGTTTGCGGTTTCGACGATAGCGAGATCGCTCTGATGATGAGCCCACAACTTACCACCGTGCGCCAGCCGATGAATGTGATGGCGGGTTGGGCTGTCCGCCAGCTCGCGGAGGAATTCGATGCCATCCGGCGCGGAACGGAAGTGCCGGTGCGAAAGGAATTGCTCTCGCATGCGATCATCTACCGTGAATCGCATGCGCCGCCGCCGGACGCCGGTCCGTCGGCACCCATGTCCCTGATCTCCAAGAGGTGAATGTGAGAAGCAAGCGTTGCCGCGTGCCTGCGTGGCTGTCCGGATTGTTGTGCGCGGTCGCGGCGGGAACCACCGCCTTCGCCATGCCGGCCGGTGCCGCAAGCGAACAGGCCGGCGAGGTGCGCCGCATCGAGGTTGACCTCGGCAAGGCGGGTGCGCCGCTGGATCGCTCGTTCAACTTCTCGGTCGGCGGCGATTATGCCGGGACGATGTTGCGCCCGGAGAATCTGGCGCAACTCAGGACGGCGGTCGACGAGCTCGGCTTCCGTTACATCCGCTTCCACGCGATCTTCCACGATGCGCTCGGCACCGTGCGCGTGGTGAACGGCAAGACCGTCTATGACTGGAGCAAGATCGACCAGCTCTACGATGCCTTCCTCAAGATGGGGATCCGCCCTTTCGTCGAACTCGGCTTCTCGCCCGAGGCGATGGCGACGTCGAAGCAGACGATCTTCTACTGGAAGGGCAACACCTCGCATCCCGAGTTGAAGGCGTGGAGCGCGCTGGTCGACGCCTTCGTGCGCCACGCCCGCGCGCGCTACGGCGCCGGGGAAGTGCGCCGCTGGTATTTCGAGGTGTGGAACGAGCCCAATCTCGACGGCTTCTGGGAAAAGGCCGACCAGGCGGCCTATTTCGAGCTCTATGCGGCCTCGGCGCGCGCGATCAAGGCGATCGACCCGGCGCTGCGCGTCGGCGGCCCCGCGACCGCGGGCGCGGCGTGGGTGCCCGAATTCCTCGACTATGCCGCACAGCGCGGCCTTCCTGTCGATTTCGTGGCGACGCACACCTACGGCGTCGACGGCGGCTTCCTCGACGAGAACGGGCATGACGACAACAAGCTGTCGACCAATCCCGACGCCGTCACCGCCGATGTCCGAAAGGTACGCCAGCAGATCGCGGCGTCGCGCTTCCCGCACATCCCGCTCTATTTCACCGAGTGGAGCGCAAGCTACAATCCGCGCGATCCCGTCCACGATTCCTATATCAGTGCGGCCTATATCCTGACCAAGCTGCGCGCGGCGCGCACCATGGCCCAGGGCATGAGCTACTGGACCTATAGTGACCTGTTCGAGGAAGCCGGACCGCCGCCCACGCCCTTCCATGGCGGGTTCGGGCTGATCAACCGCGAAGGCGTCCGCAAACCAGCCTTCTTCGCCTACAAATATCTCAACCAGCTGCACGGACGCGAGATCGCGTCGGGCGACGATCAGAGCCTGGCCGCCACCGAGGGCAAGCGTACCGGTATCCTCTTCTGGGACTGGCAGCAGCCGAAACAGGAGATCAGCAATCGGCCCTTCTTTACCAGGGTGTTGCCCGCGCAGCCGGCGCGCACGACCGAGCTCAGCTTTGCCGGCCTCGCACCGGGCAGCTACCGTCTGACGGTGCGCCGCACCGGCTTCCACGCCAATGACGCGCACACGCGGTATCTCGAAATGGGCTCGCCCGCGTCACTCTCGGCGGCGCAACTGGCGGAGCTGCAGGGGCTGACGCGCGATACGCCGGAGATCAGCAAACCCGTCCGGGTTGGCGCCGACGGCCGTTACCAGCTGCGGCTCCCGATGCATGGCAACGATGTGGTGCTGGCGGTGCTTGAGCCGCTCTCGGCTGTGCGCAAATAGTCGTCGGAATGAGCGAAAGAAGCAGGATGCAGCCTACCCGTCGTGAAACACTGGCGCTCGCCTTGGCCGCGGGCGGACTGGCGGTGCCGGCGCTCGCGCAAACGCCCGGCGAGAGCACCGGTCCCGGCTGGAAAGCTGGCCTCGAGGGCCAGCGCAAGGCGGACCTCGGCGACGGGCGCTATCGCAACCCGGTACTCGCCGGCGACCGGCCCGATCCGAACATCCTCAAGGATGGCGACGACTATTACGCCGCTTTCTCCTCCTTCCTCTATTATCCCGGCGTGCCGCTTTGGCATTCGCGCGATCTGGTCAACTGGACCCCGCTGACCGCGGCCCTGAAGAAGAATATCGGGTCGGTCTGGGCGCTCGACATCGTCAAGCATGATGGCCGCTATTTCATCTACATCCCGGCGCTCGATTCCGATGACCATAGCCGTCCGCTCAAGATCTGGGTGATCCACGCCGATTCCATGCATGGGCCGTGGAGTGACCCGATCGACCTGAAGATCGACGGTCTGATCGATCCCGGCCACGCGGTCGGCGAGGACGGCAAGCGCTATCTCTTCCTCAATGGCGGACACCGCGTGCGCCTCACCAATGACGGGCTCGCCGCTGCGGGGCCGGTCGAGCATGTCTATGACGGCTGGTCCATCCCGGAGGACTGGATCATCGAGGGCTTTGCGCTCGAGGGGCCCAAGCTGCTGCGCAAGGACGGCTGGTTCTACATGTTCTCGGGCCAGGGCGGCACGGCCGGCCCGCCGACCAGTCATATGGTGGTGGTGGCGCGCTCGCGCTCGATCCACGGCCCGTGGGAGAATTGCCCGCACAACCCGATCGTACGCACGGCGAGCCGGAACGAGCCCTGGTGGTCGCGCGGCCATGCCACGCCGGTGCAGGGACCGGCCGGCGACTGGTGGCTGGCCTATCACGGCTATGAGAATGGCTTCCGCACGCACGGCCGGCAGATGCTGCTCGAGCCGATCGAGTGGGCCGCGGACGGCTGGCCGCGTGCGCTCGGCGGCGACCTGTCGCGCCCGCTCGCCAAGCCGGGCGGCGTGCAGTCCGGGCCGCACGGCGTCGCGCTATCCGGCTTCACCGACGACGCAATCGGGACCAGGCTCGCTTTCTACATGCCGCGGCCAGGCTATCTCGAACGTGCCCGGATCGGCGGCGGCGCGCTGACGCTGGCGGGGCAGGGGAGTGGCCCGGCCGATGCCTCGCCCCTGCTCTTCGTCGCCGGCGATCGCGCCTATGAGGTGACGGTCGAGGTCGCGATCGAGGGCGTGGTGCAGGCCGGGCTGCTGCTCTTCTACAACGAGAAACTGTTCTGCGGGCTGGGGCTGAGCGAGGGCAAGTTTCACGCCTGGCGGATCGGGCAGGAGGAGCGCTGGCCACCGGGCGGGCCGACTTCGGCGCGCCGCCGCTTCCTGCGCCTCGTCAACGACGAGAATGTCGTCACTTTCTATCACGGCCCCGATGGCGCGCTCTGGACCAAGGAGCGCTCCTTCGAGGTCGCCGGCTACAATCACAATGTTGCGGATGGCTTTCTCAGCCTGCGCCCGGGCATCTATGCCGCCGGCGAGGGGCGGGCGACCTTCCGCAATCTGACCTATCGTGCCCGAACGCCGGGCGACATGCGCGAGCAGGTGCGACAGGGATAATGCAAACATAGGGGCGAGGGGGAGACGGAATGGGCGGGCAAAAGACGAGGGAAACCATGCGGTCTGCCGCACGCTGCGGTGGCGGACTGCTGGCGATGGCATTGATGATGGGCTGCTCCGGAGGTGGCGGCGGCACGGCCAGCGCGTCGCCGGCGCCCGCACCGACGCCAACGCCGACTCCCACCCCGACACCGACACCCGTCCCGACCCCCACGCCGACGCCGGGCGTCACGGCGCAGTCGCTCTCGCCCGGCTGGAATCTGGGCAATTCGCTCGAGGCGATCGGCAACGGCGCGACGCCCATGACGCGCTCGCAGGAGACGGCCTGGGGCAATCCGGTGGTGACGCAGGATTTGCTCAACGCCGTGCGCGCGGCGGGTTTCAGGAGCGTCCGCATCCCCGTGGCGTGGAGCCAATATGCCGATGCCGGCGACACGATCAGCCCCTTCTGGCTGACGCGCGTGGCGGAGGTGGTCGATTATGCGCGCAATGCCGGGCTCTATGTGATCATCAACGTCCATTGGGACGGCGGCTGGCTGCAGCCGACCTATGCCGCGCAGGCGGCGGCCAATGCCCGGCTGACCAAATTCTGGACGCAGATCGCGAGCAAATTCAAAGCCTATGACGATCATCTGCTGTTCGCGGGCACGAACGAGGTGATGGTCAAGGACGTCTATTCGGCGCCGACTGCCGAGAATTGCGCGGTGCAGAACGGATTCAACCAGGCCTTTGTCAGCGCCGTGCGCGCGACCGGCGGCAACAATGCCAGCCGCTGGCTGGTCGTGCAGGGCTATAATACGAACATCGATTATACCATCAGCTGCAACGCGACGCTCCCCACGGACAGCGCGGCGAGCCGGCTGATGATGGAGGTCCATTATTACGACCCCTATAATTTCACGCTGAACACCGGCAATGCGATCTGGCAATGGGGCGCGATCGCGACCCTGCCCGCGGCGACCGAGACCTGGGCGAACGAGGTCAATGTCGACGGGCAATTCGAGAAGCTAAAAAAAGCCTTTGTCGACAAGGGTGTACCGGTCATCCTCGGCGAATATGCGGCAAGCCTGCGCACCGAATACGACC
>Ga0065165_1003711_pt1 | contig 10329 bp, 10 predicted proteins | sample AraplaMF_Cvi_mMF_FD_63813 | JGI IMG/M metagenome (GOLD analysis project Ga0065165, IMG submission 63813) | Arabidopsis root microbial communities from the University of North Carolina, USA - plate scrape MF_Cvi_mMF (version 2) (version 3) | ecosystem: Host-associated > Plants > Roots >... | reverse complement strand
CATTCAGCAGCGCTTTCGCGACTGCTGGCACTTCATCAAACGCCCACACTTATCGACTGTTGATTGTTAAAGAACCGTGTTCTGTTCTGCTTGCTATCGCGACGAAGCGTTGTGTTCGTCAGCAGCAGAGAAGAGAGATTATGCCGTGTTTCGCTTAGCTCGTCAACTCATCTGTTTTCTGCCGTGCACATCAATTCGTAGATCCGTGTGCGCTGCAGAAGCAGGATGCGAACTATAGCAAAACTTGGTGAGACCCCACAAGTGCTGTTGCGCCGACGACGCACGACAAGTACAGAGAACGACCTCAAACGCGGCAAGCAGTTCCCTGTGATTCAACTGTCCCTGATTTCCCTCTTGATTCAGAGAAGTCGGAGACTCCCGGCAAGCCCATTGGTTGAAAATAGCCCAGAATATCTTGAACTATTTGCTGCCGAGAGTAGTATCTGGTGTTGTGGTTGCAGGTTGATAACAGTCCAAACAAGAACAAACCGTGGCCCGCGTTCAGTGCGGCTGCGAGTGAGGACGCAGGAGACAGCATGCCCAACTTTGCCGTGGAACACGTCAATCGTGTCCGCTCGGTCGTTCAGAGCCGACACGGGCCGGAGCGCATAGGAACTGCAAACCGCATCACCCAGTCCTGGATACGATGTCTCGATGAATATCGGCTCGATCCGGGCACTTGTGCTGAGCCCGAAGTGGTCTCCGCGGCGGAGCTGCAGGAACGCCAGGAGAGGCTGGCCGACGTGCAGGCCGTCGCCAAAGTCGAAATGTCGAACCTGTACCAGCAGCTGGCCGGCTCAGGCTATGCGATCATGCTGACCGACCGCGAAGGCGTGTTGCTCAACTATTTCGGCGACCCCGCCTTCACCCACGCGGCGTCGAAAACCGGCCTGATGCCCGGGGCGGTCTGGAGCGAGCGTGCGCAAGGTACCAACGGCATGGGGACCTGCCTGTTCGAACGGCGCCCTGTCACCGTGCACCAGGACGAACACTATTTGTCGCGCAACATCGGTCTGTCCTGCGCGGCGGCGCCGATCTTCGGCCATGATGGGGAGCTCGTTGGCGTACTCGATGCCTCCGGCGAATCGCGCCTGGCCCAGCAGCACACGCTGGCCCTGGTCAGCATGTCGGTGCAGATGATCGAAAACCGCGTCTTCCTGCACCAGTTCCGCCACGATTACATCCTGCGTTTCCATAACCGTCCTGAATTCGTCGGGACCCTGAGCGAAGGGGCGATCGCCCTGAGCGTGACCGGCAAGGTGCTCGCCGCCACCCGCTGCGCACTGTTCCAGCTCGGCTTTAACGACCGCAATGCGATTGTCGGGCGCGACATCACCGAACTGTTCAACATCAGCTTTTCCGGCCTGATCGATAGCAGTGTCCGCAAAGCCTTCCACCCTGTCCCGCTCTACGAGATCCGCAACGGCGCACGTTTCTTTGCCGTGGTCTACCAGCCGGTGTCCGGATCGGGCGGGCGCCAGTCTGCGCGCCTAGGACTGCTGCCCGGCGTCTCCGCCAGGGAAGCGCCTGCTGCTCCCGCCGAAACGGCGCTCGACCGCCTGCAATTCGGCGACCCCGTGATGGCTGCCAACGTCGACAAGGCCAAACGCGTCCTCGAGCGGAACGTGTCCATCATGCTGCTGGGGGAAACCGGCACCGGCAAGGAGATGTTTGCCCGCGCCATCCACGCCTCCGGCAGCCGCGCCAGCCGTCCTTTCATCGCGATCAATTGCGCGTCGATACCGGAATCCCTGATCGAGAGCGAACTGTTCGGTTACCGGTCCGGCGCCTTCACCGGCGCCAGCAAGGAGGGCCAGCGCGGCAAGCTCCTGCAGGCCAACTCCGGCACCCTCTTCCTCGACGAAATCGGCGACATGCCGGTCGCCCTGCAGGCGCGGCTGCTGCGGGTGCTCGAAGAACGCGAAGTCGTACCGCTCGGCAGCGAGACACCGGTCAAGCTCGACATCCGCCTGATCAGCGCCACCCACTGCGATTTGCCGAAGAAGATCGCACTCGGCGAATTCCGCGAAGACTTGTATTACCGGCTGCAGGGTGTGACGCTGACCCTCCCGCCGCTGCGCGATCGCGCCGACCGCTGCGCACTGATACGCCACCTGGCGGCCGAGGAAAGCGACGACGACGGCCCGGTCGAACTCGATAGCGGCTTGCTGTCCCTGCTCGACCGGCAGCGCTGGCCAGGCAATGTGCGCCAACTCCGCCACCTGCTGCGCAGCATGATCGCACTCCGCGAAACGGATCGCCTGACCGAACGCGACCTGCCGCCGGAATATTGCACCGAGTTGATCGATGCGGCGCCGGCGCCTTGCCCGGAAGCGGAACCGGAATCGGCTACGGCGTCCAGCCTGAATACGCTCGAAAGCGCCGAGCGCCGCGCACTGCTGCAGGTCCTCCAGCGCCATGACTGGAACCTGAGCGGCGTGGCCCGGGAACTGGATATCAGCCGCAATACGCTGTACCGCAAGCTGCAGCGGCTGAACATCAAGCCGCCCGAGAAATCGCTGGTGCACTGATCATGCGCGACCGCTACACACCCACCGCCATCGCCCTGCACTGGCTGATCGCCGTACTGCTACTGGGCCAGTTCGCGTTCGGCCTGATGCTGGAAGATATTCCTCGCGGGACGCCCGAGCGCGGCCTCTACGTCAACCTGCACAAGAGCAGCGGCATCGTGATCGGCCTGCTGATCGTCCTGCGCATTGCCTGGCGGCTGACCCATGCGCCGCCACCGCTACCCGCCACCATGCCGGCATGGCAGCGGCATGCGGCCAGGCTCAGCCACGCCGCCCTCTACCTGTGCATGCTGATGTTGCCGCTGTCCGGCTACCTGGCCTCGAATTTCAGCAAACACGGCATCAAGTTCTTCAACCTCGTCCGTCTGCCTCCCTGGGGACCGGACGACAAGACGCTGTATGCCTTCTTCAACGGCACACACCATGTCACAGCTCTGCTGCTGGCCTTGCTTGTCGGCCTGCACGTGCTCGCAGTCGCGAAGCACATGCTGTTCGATCGCGACGGCCTGTTATGGCGCATGTGGCCACGGCGCGCCGTGCACGGCATGCGTCCGCATGCCGATCTTCCCCTGGAGTCTCGATGATCTTCAAACCGGCGCACTTCGCCTTGACTGCGTTCGCCTTACTGGCGGCTTTACCGTCCTTCCTGCATGCCGAGCCCTTCGCCTATGTGCCCAACGAGGGCGCGGGCACGATCTCCGTAATCGACACCGCCACCGACCAGGTGGTGGCGGAACTGCCCGGCGGCGGCAAGCCGCGCGGCCTGGCGGTCGGTCTTGATGCCCGCTGGCTGTACGTCAGCGACCAGCCGCATAACAGCCTGCAGCTCGTCGACCTCGCCGGCAAAAAACTGGGCGCCGCGGTCGCGCTGGGCGAGTCGCCCGAGGGGGTGTCGATTTCGCCCGACGGGCACTGGGTGGTCGCAGCGGTTGAAGGCAAGAACGATATCGCGGTGATCGACACGCGCAGCAATGCCCTCGCGTTTTCCATCAAGGTGCATGGCAAGAATCCCGAGCACGCGGTCTTCAGCCCGAACGGGCGCCTGCTCTTCGTCAGCGCGGAGGAAGGCGACGCGGTCGACATCATCGACTTTGGCGCACGCAAGCAGGTGGCCCAGGTAGCGGTTGGCGCGCGTCCGCGCGGCATCGGCTTTTTACCCGACAGCAGCCGTGCCTATGTGGCGACGGAGAACGCCAACGAGGTGTTCGTCATCGACACCGTGAAGTTTGCCATTCTCGCCCGCGTCAAGGCCGGCTTGCGGGCGAACGGCATTGCCGTGCATCCGAGCGGCAAGCAGGTGTACGTGTCGAACGGCGGCGACGGCAGCGTGTCGGTCATCGACACCGCCAGCAACCAGATCGTCGCCACGATTCCAGTAGGCCAGCGCCCCTGGAACATGGCATTGACGCCTGACGGGAAAAAACTGTACGTGGCCAACGGCCGCTCCAACAGCGTATCGGTGATCGACACGGTCAAGCAGGTCAAGCTGCGCGACATCGCGGTCGGCAAACTGCCCTGGGGCGTGGCTATCCGCTAGGTCTGCTCAGGGCGCGCCTAGAGCGCCTAACAAAACCGTCAGGGCAAGGCGCGGCGCCGAAGACAGTACGAATAGTACGGCGAGGCGCTGCAACGCAGCCCTGGCGGTTTTGTTAGGCGCTCTTAGTCCGCCCCGTCATCCAGGTCCACACTGACAGCGCGCCGCTTGCCCACGGACCCTGGCATGGCGGATGGTCCATTCAGCAAATCGATCACCAGCCCGGCCGGGTTGCGCCCGATCGACGCGTGCAGGCCGGCATAGGCGGCGGTGAGCCGCGGATTGACGTCGAGTACCACGGCGCCCTGGTCGGTAAGAACGAAGTCGACGCCAACATAGCCCCACAGGCTGGGAATGGCTGCCGCAACCTGCTGGGCCAGGCGCTCCAGCGCACCATCATGGTCGCCCAGGCCGTTGACGGTGCTACCAAGGAAATGGAAGCGGTTGTTGCGCATGGCCACCCGCTCCAGGTTGCAGCTCAATACCCGCGCCACGCCATCGCAGCACAGCAGGGACAGGCTGCCCAGTTTGCCGGCAATGAAGGGCTGCAGCACATAATCCTCCACCGCGGCGGCCCGGATCCATGCCAGCGCCGCCGCGCGGTCGCTGAACAGGCGGATGTCGAAGCAGCCGGCGCCGTCATCGGGCTTGACCACCCAGGCGCCGGCCACGTCCGGGAGGACCGTGTGGGGGCTGTAGGTGGCGGCCACCGGGACCCCGCCGTCGGCGAGCGCGCGCGCCACCGTGAGTTTGCTGGCCGCCACCCGCACCGCACCGGGCGCGCTCCCGAGCAGGATCCGGTTGGCGCGCAGGATCTCTTGCGACAAACGTTCCAGCAGTCCCTCCGACTCGGTCGCCAGCGGCCACACGGCATCGGCCGCTTCCAGGCATGCCTCGAAGCGTTCGCTGAAGGCCGGCTGGGTATGGGGGGCGTCCTGCACGGACGCCAGCGTCGTCAGCTCGATGCCCGGCAACGCGCGCAGGTCGGCCTGCAAGGCCTGCAGCAGCATGTCGCCCTGGCGCCTGAGCGATTGCGGCAGCCGTCGCGACATCGGTCCGCCGGCGGTTGCGTAATCGAATGCGAATACTTTCAACGGCGCCATCGCATCTCTCCTGCTGATGTATCCTGCCGCTCAAGGTTTCCCCGGCGTGACGCTGATCAGAGTCAGGGTTTCATCGATCACGGGCGTGGCGGCTGGCGCCCCGGGAGGCGCTCCGGCGGCCGGCGCGCCCGACGTCCGCACCGGCTCAGGCTTTCCGGTCGAGGTACGCAATTGATACAGGCCACCCGGTACCTGGTCGCTGACGACGAAGGTATAGGTCTTTTGCAGGTACTTCTCGAACCGTGCATGCATGGGGTCGTTCAGGTAGGGCTGGATGCGCACCGTCTGCGCCTGCACGGTCTTGCCCTGATAAGTGACCGACTGACGGCTTACCTGGGCGCCCTCCGCCAGCGCCATGCGGATCCGCTTGCGGAAATAACTGGTCGAGCCGCCGGTGAGGCGCTTCATCTCGGCGATGTCGTGCTCGAGAAACCCGAGCAGGACCGGATTGCCGTGGGCCTCCTCCAGCGCAGGAATCTCCTGTTTGTGCTCGCCGGAGAGAAAGTGCAAGGTGGCGCTCAGCTTGCCGTTGACCCTGGCCAGCTCGAGACGCACCTTGTCGCTGTAACCGGGCTCGACGTTGCTCTCCTTGCGGAAGGCGTACTCGAGCGTGGCCGGTGCATTCGTCTTGGCCAGGTGGTCGGTCTCGAACAACAGTGTTTCGGCCTTCGAGATCGCCTGGGCGGCAGCCGCGCCTGGTGCGAACGCGGCCAGCAAGGCAAACGATGCGGCCAGCGTCCTCATGGTTTGCCCGCCCGCTGCGGGACAAGCACCCGCCCCTGCTCGTCGAGCTGCGGCACCCCGTAGTTGTCAAGGATGGCGGTGATCCTGGCCCGGTTGGCGTCGATCAGCTGGTCGATGCGCTGCCGGAATTCCTTGTCGCCATGCCGCACCGCCATCGCAATCTCGAAATCGAGCTTCATGCCCGGGCGCGATGCGAGCGGGACAGCGACGATGGGCGCCGTGCGCGTATTGCGCGCGAAGTAGCCGGCGATCGGCCCCCAGATGAAGGCGACGTCGATCTTGCCGCTGGCGAGGTCGCGTTCGATGATTTGCCCCGGATACTGCTCGGCATCGCCGGTCTGGCTCTGGTACCAGTCCACCTGCTCCACCAGCCTGTTCTGCACCAGCCATTCGGTGACGGGCGAGGCCTCGAACGCGCCGAAACGCAGCTTGGCGCGCTGCTCCGGCTTCAGCGCCAGCAAATCGTCCAGCTTGTGCACGCCATCCAGCCCCTTGCCCTTCACATACACCAGCGCATAACTCGAATGGTAGTAGGGACGGGTGGTGGCGGCCATCTCGAATCCGGCCGGGACGCCGATCACCAGGTCGCACTTGTAGCGGGAAGAGTTCTCCAGCTTGGCGCGCAGGGTATTGCGGATGAAACCGATCCGCTGCGGGAACCAGGTGTGTTCCAGCTTCCACCCCAGTTCCTGGGCGAACAGGGCGGCGATCTTGTTTTCGAAACCGGCCTCGGCGCGATTCGAAAACGGTAAATTGTTGGGATCCTGGCAGACACGCAAGACCTTGTCCTGGCCAGGCGCTTCATCGCCCGCGGCCTGCTGGGCGATGACCGGTCCTGCCAGGCACAGCAGCGCCGCCGCGCTCGCCAGCCGCCCCAAGCGAGAACACCAGCTCATTTGCCGATCTCCGTCAGGCGTCCGGGCTGGATCGCACCGTCCGAACGTCCCTTCAGGTAGGCGTACAAGTTGTCGATGTTCTCGACCACCATCTTGCTGCCGTCGAAATTGGGCATGCCTTTCTCGATCCGGCCATGCAGGACAGTCTCCTTGAACTGGTCCTTGGTAAGTACTTTCAGGCTGTTCACCAGCGAGGGGCCGACCATGCCTTCCTGCGCCGCGCCGTGGCAGCGCTCGCAGGCCAGCGCACGCCAGGTCTTCCAGCCACTCAGGGTCTGGGCATCCACTTTGTTGCCGTCGGCGACCTTGTACGGCACCGCGTCGGCAGCCACGGTGGGCATCACGGCCATGCAGGCGGCCGCGCTCAGCATCAGATACACAAATTTCTTCATGACGATTCCTGGTAAAGACGGGAGACGGCCACCGGCGTGACGCCGGCCGGTGGCCGCTTGATGCTGGTTGTGCGGATCAGCGGTCCGGCAGGGCGAACACGGTTAGCACGCCACCGAGCTCGGTGTACTTGGCCAGGTCTTTATAACCACCGACCGCGCCCAGGCCCTCCGTGCCCTTGGTCAGGCCCGCCGCAAGACCGATACCGGCCCAGCCGCCGATCCCCGACAGCACGCCGATATACTGCTTGCCCTTGTATTCCCAGGTCATGACGTTGCCGATGATGCCGGACGGGGTCTTGAACTTCCACAGCTCCTTGCCCTTGTTGTCCACCGCCTTGATGTAGCCTTCGAGCGTGCCGTAGAACACGACGTCGCCGGCGGTCGACAATGCCCCGCTCCATACCGAGAACTTCTCGGGCTTGGACCAGACGATCTTGCCGCTGCTGGCGTCCCATGCGATGAAGTTACCCATGCCGCCATGGCTGTTCGGCGCCGGATACATCGACAGGGTCGAGCCGACATAGGGCTGGCCGGCGGTGTACTCGATCTGGAAGGGCTCGTAATCCATGCACACGTGGTTGGTCGGCACATAGAACAGGCCGGTCTTGGGCGAATAGCTGGCCGGCTGCTGGTCCTTGGTGCCGAGGGCCGAGGGGCAGATGCCTTTCGAGTTGACGTCCGGTCCGTTCTTGTCGGTGCTGTACTTCGCCACGACGACCGGCCGGCCGCTCTTCATGTCGATATGGCTCGCCCAGTTCACCACCGGGTCGTATTTTTCGGCGACCAGCAATTCGCCGCTCTGGCGGTCCATGGTGTAGCCGAAGCCGTTGCGGTCGAAGTGCACCAGGGCCTTGCGTGGCTTGCCCTTGACGTTGATGTCGGCAAGGATCATTTCGTTGACGCCGTCATAGTCCCACTCGTCGTGCGGCGTCATCTGGTAGACCCATTTCGCGACGCCGGTGTCGAGGTCGCGCGCGAAGATCGTCATCGACCATTTGTTGTCGCCCGGGCGCTGGCGCGGATTCCAGGTGCTGGGGTTGCCGGTACCGTAGTACATGAGGTTCAGCTGCGGGTCGTAGCTGTACCAGCCCCAGGTGGTGCCGCCGCCGAGTTTCCACTGGTCGCCCTGCCAGCTCTTGAGCGAGGAGTCGGGGCCGACCGGTGCCATCTTGCCGTCGGTCCAGGTCATGGTCTTGGCCGGGTCGATCAGCATGTCCTTGTCCGGCCCGGTGCTGAAGGCTTTCCACAGCAGCTTGCCGGTATTCGGATCGTAGGCGGCAATGCGCCCGCGCACGCCGAATTCGCCGCCGCTGATACCGGTCAGCAGCTTGTCCTTGAAGATGTGCGGCGCATTGGTGGTGGTTTCGCCGATCTTCGGATCGCCGACCTTGGTCTTCCACAGCTCGGCGCCGGTCTTGGCATCCAGGGCGACCAGGGTGGTGTCGGCCTGCTGCAGGAAGATCTTCCCGTTCGCGTAGGCCAGACCGCGGTTGACGGTGTCGCAGCACATCACCGGGATCACGGTCGGATCCTGCTTCGGCTCGTACTTCCACTTGATGCCCTGGTCTTCCAGCGAGATCGCGAACACCTTGTTCGGGAAGGGGCTGTGCAGGTACATGGTGTCGCCGATGACGAGCGGCCCGCCTTCGTGGCCGCGCAGCACGCCGGTCGAGAAGGTCCAGGCCACCTGCAGGTTCCTGGCGTTCTTGCTGTTGATCTGCTTGAGCTCGCTGTAACGCTGATTGCTCAAGTCACCGGACTGCATGGCCCAATTCTTCGGGTCCTTGCTCAGTTGTGCCGTATCGGAGTCGGCGGCAAATGCCGGCGAGACCGCCAGCGCCAGACACGGCCACCAGCGGATGAGGCTTGTTTGAAATGACATGTTGGTCTCCTAATGGTTCTTGTGTTAGCGCTGCTGTACGTGGCAGGCCTTGTTCGCATTGGCCTGGATCGTTTTGTATTTGTCGGCCATGACCTTCACCGAAGGGGGATCGCGGAACGCGCCGCCGCGCTCCCCTGGCAGTGATTGGTCGCGCAGGGCGGTCGACATCGCCACATAGTCCTCGTAGCTCATCGCCTCGGCGATGCGGTCGATGACGCATGAACACTTGTAGAGGAACTCGTACTTGCCCTCGTGCTTTTGCATACACTCCAGCACGTACTCCATTCGCCCGCTGGTCGGGAAGTCGTTGGGACGCGCCATGGCGGGCGTGGCCAGGGATGCCAGCAGAAGCAGGGGCAAGATCTTCATAGCACGCCCTTGGCCTTGGCGACGTGGGTCGAGATCGCATCCATCAGCGGCGGCGACAGGCAGTCGTAGGGCGGCAGCCCCATCTCGTTCAGGCGTGCCCGTACCGCCCCCATGTTTTCGGGGCGTGCGCCGGACTCGATGATCGACGACACGAAGGCCGCGAAGGTGGGCGGCGACCAGCCCCGTTCCTTCGACCGTTCGGTGTGCACGAAGTCGAGCCCGTAGAACGGATGCGCCGTGTTCTCGATGCGCCCATACATGTGCACGCCGCACTCGCGGCAGGCGTGGCGCACGATGGCGGCGGTGGTATCGACCGGCTGCAGCTTGTCGCCGTTGGCGACCACCTGGACGTTCTCGCGCGACACCACGGCCACCTGGGAAAACAGCGAGCCGGCCGGCTTCCAGCACTTGGTGCAGCCGCACACATGGTTGTGCGCCACCTGCCCCTTGATTTCGACGACCACCGGGTCGCTGGTGCACAGGCAGGTCAAGGTCCCGCCCGCAAAGTCCGGGGCCGCCGGCGGAATGCCGTCGTCGACGGATGGATGGATATGGACACCACTGCTCATGGTCATGCCTCCTCTTGTCGTTGGACTGCCGTTTGGACTATCACCTAATACAGCACTACCGAGCGGATCGATTCACCCCGTTTCATCAGGTCGAAGCCCTCGTTGATCTGGTCGAGGGTCAATCTGTGGGTGATCAGGTCGTCGATGTTGATCTTGTTTTCCATGTACCAGTCGACGATGCGCGGCACATCGGTGCGGCCGCGCGCACCGCCGAAGGCCGAGCCCTTCCACACGCGGCCGGTGACCAGCTGGAACGGACGGGTCGCGATCTCCTTGCCGGCTTCGGCCACGCCGATGATGATCGACTGG
>Ga0065165_1003710_pt1 | contig 10333 bp, 5 predicted proteins | sample AraplaMF_Cvi_mMF_FD_63813 | JGI IMG/M metagenome (GOLD analysis project Ga0065165, IMG submission 63813) | Arabidopsis root microbial communities from the University of North Carolina, USA - plate scrape MF_Cvi_mMF (version 2) (version 3) | ecosystem: Host-associated > Plants > Roots > Endosphere... | reverse complement strand
GATTTATTCTGGCCAGGTAAAGAAAAGAATGCAGAAGTACTGTTCTCGATCCAGTATGCTAAAACGTCGATGAAGGATCCGCTTTCCGACGGTACGAATCAGAACTACTGGTTCGGTCCGTATATGGGCGGCGAGGGAGCCAAGAACGGTTATCCTAACCGTTCGTACAACTTACTGCCTACGCAACATGTGCACTCGCTCTTTACGCCCGCGGACTCGCGATGGGAAGGCACTTTTATGAATGTGTTCTATGCGCGGTATTACGATTTCTACGATAAGTCTAAAGCCGATCGGGCTACGATGAATGTATCGTTCTATTTTCCACAGCGCTGGGAGGTAGCGGATACATCGGCATGGCGCGCGGCCGACCCGGCACGTCGTGGCAAGGCGAAGATAATTCCTTATGACAGTGCCAAGTGGGTAGGTGTACCCGGTGTAGGTACGGATAATACGACACCTGCCGTGCGCAAGTTTGACGACCCGACGTCGTCTTTTTCGACCAACGGCAGCAGTACACGCGATGTATATCTGGCGCGTCTGGGTGATACTTATTTGCTGGCTGCAGAAGCGTATTTGAAGCTGGGTGATCTGGCTACGGCAACGGCCCGCATTAACGAGGTGCGTCGTCGTGCTGCGAAACCCGGTATGACGGCCGATATGGCTGTTACCGCAGACAAGGTAAACATGCACTTCCTGTTGGATGAGCGTGCGCGTGAACTTCTTGGCGAGTATGATCGCTGGCAGGATCTGAAGCGCACTGGTACGTTGATTGACCGTACGAGATGGTATAACCGCGATATACGGCAAGACCATTTCAATGCCGGCCGCAATCCGTTTCTGGGTGTGAACGGGGAATTAAAGATCCTTCGCCCTATACCGCAGAAGGCTTTGGACTTTAACCAGGACGATTCGTACGAACAAAATCCGGGCTATTAGTTGTACCCGGTCGTGATATTTTACAGTTTGGGTTAATGAAACTCCCGCATTGCCTTCGGGCTTTGCGGGATTTCTACTGACCGGCTTATTTTGATGAAGACTATGAAGTATATATTTCTAATTACCGTAGCTGTGCTCTCGGGAGCTTTTACCAGTATTCCCGATAAGCCCCGGATTTTCCTTATAGGTGATTCGACGATAGCACAGAAAGTTCCATCTGTAGCGCCCGAAATGGGTTGGGGGATGATGTTCCAGCAATATGTTAATCTGCCGGTGCAGAACCATGCTGTGAACGGTCGCAGTACGAAGAGCTTCCGAACCCTCGGGCACTGGGCTAATGTATATGACCAGCTTCGTCCTGGCGACTGGGTGTTTATTCAATTCGGTCATAATGATTCCAAAGTGTCGGACACAACACGGTATGCGGAGGCTAAGACCGACTATCGTAAAAATCTTATCCGGTATATAACCGAAAGCCGTTCGAAGGGCGGAAAGCCCTTGCTTCTTACGCCGGTTATGCGTCGGAAGTTTGATGAGAAGGGCCAGTTTGTAGATCAGCATGGCGATTATCCCAGCGTAGTGAAAGAGGTAGCGGCACAACAGAAGGTGCCCCTGATAGATTTGCATGCCAGCAGTCGCGACGCTATTGTTAAGCTTGGCATTGAAGACTCGAAGAAACTGTTTTTGATTCTCGATAAAGGTGTATCGCCAAACTACCCTGATGGCAAAGACGATAATACTCACTTCACCGGGTATGGCGCCGACGTGATGGCATCGCTGGTAGCGCAGGGCATCCGCGATCTTAAGAACGACCTTTCGCAGGAGCTGACCGCGTCGGCTTTTCCTGATAAGTATGCGTATGAATTGCCTAAGGTAATGGATGTTGCGATCCGTAAAGATACCTTCAATATAACCGCTTATGGTGCGGTATCGGATGCTGTTACGTTGAATACGGCGGCGATCTCCAAAGCCATCGATGCCTGCGTGCAGGCGGGTGGTGGTACGGTACTGGTTCCGAAAGGTCTGTGGCTTACCGGTCCGATTACCCTGAAGAGTAATGTGAATCTTCATGTGTCGCTGGGCGCGGTGCTTCAGTTTACGAACAATACGGCCGAGTACCCGTTGATAAAAACGAACTGGGAGGGTGTAGACGCTATTCGTTGCCAGTCGCCTATATCGGCTATAGATGCTGAGAACATTGCAATTACCGGAAAAGGAATAATTGACGGTGCCGGTGGTGCATGGCGCCCTGTAAAGAAGAGTAAAGTGACTCCGCCCGAGTGGCAGGATCTTACTGAATCGGGTGGTTTCCTGAACGAAAAGAAGGATACGTGGTATCCGTCTGAACGTGCCTTGAAAGGCTCTGCTGCCAAACGTCCGGGTGTTGTGGCCGAAGGATACGATCTTCAAAAGGCAGAAGCTATTAAGGAATTTCTGAGACCCAATATGGTGGTGCTTACCCGTTGCAAGCGTGTGTTGCTCGAAGACGTTACCTTTCAGAATTCTCCGGCATGGTGTATCCATCCGTTGCTTACTAACCACCTGGTTATGCGTGGCCTTACGGTGCGCAACCCGTGGAACGCACAGAACGGCGACGGGGTAGACCTTGAGTCCTGCCGATATGTACGCATTGAAAACACGATGTTCGACGTGGGCGATGATGGAATCTGTATTAAATCTGGCCGCGATGAAGAAGGCCGTAAGCGTGGTGTGCCCACTGAGGATGTAATTGTAAAGAATTGTACGGTATTTCACGCCCATGGTGGCTTTGTTATCGGTAGTGAAATGAGCGGTGGTGCCCGCAACCTGTTTATCTCGGATTGTAATTTTCTCGGAACTGATATCGGTCTGCGTTTTAAGACGGCGCGTGGTCGTGGAGGTGTGGTGGAGAAAATCTACATCAGCAACATCAATATGAGTAACATCGGTGGTGCGGCCATTTTGTTCGATATGTATTATATGGCAAAAGACCCGCTGGCGATGTTTGGTGGTGGAGAGGCTCCTGCTGTTGTAAAAGAACCGGTAACGGAGGCTACGCCACAATTCCGTGATTTCCATGTGTACAATGTAAGCTGCCGTGGCGCAGAAACGGCCGTGTTTGTTCGGGGGCTGCCTGAAATGAATATCAAGGATATCACACTTGAGAACATTTCTATTCAAAGTAAGAAGGGCGTGGTTTGCCAGGAAGGCGATAATATTACGCTGCGTAACGCTACTATTATTTGCGACGAAGCGGTGGTGGCAAACGTGCATGAAAGTAAAAACGTGACTTTCGATAAGTTGACTTTCAAGACAAGCGATGTACTGGTGAAAATTACCGGCGCAGGCTCGAAGAATATACGGTTGCTGCGTACCGATGGGAAGAATGCAGCACGCGAAGCCGAGTTTGGCGATAAGGTGTCGAAGAATGTATTCAGTAAAAAATAAGCAGTAATGAAGAAACGCAACGTATGGTACAGCCTTGTAGTTGTACTGCTCAGCACTTACACTTTCGGGCAGGATTTGCAGAAAGCCTACCCCGAGTCGTTTACCGTAAAAGTTATCAATCCACTTAATACGGCCCGTGAAGATGTGGTGGTGCATATTGCGCCTGCGCAGCTGGAGAAACAGGTGAAGGGCTTTAACCCTAAGGCCTTTGTTATTGTGGATAAACAGGGTAAAGAGATTGCCGCGCAATACAATTTTCAGGATCGTGAGCAGCCCGGCATTATTGCCGTGCTCGATAAGCTGAATTCAGGCGAAACACGGGAACTCACGGTGCGCTATACTAAAACAGGTGAAGCCAAAAGAACCTATACGAAACGTACACAGGCCGAACTGTCGCGCAAGACGGGTGGAAAGTGGGTAAACCGCGAGTACATAGGTGGTACGTTCGAGAATGTGGAATACCTGCGTGTACCGCCGGAGCATAAGGACCATTCGTGGTTTATTCGCTACGAAGGACCGGGGTGGGAGTCTGACCGTGTGGGCTACCGGTTTTACCTTGACCAGCGCAATGCAGCCGACGTATTTGGTAAAACCACAACAGACATGGTGCTGCAGGGCGTAGGCGTTGACGGATTCGATTCATATCACAAGCTTCAGCCCTGGGGTATGGATGTGCTGAAAGCCGGTAAGTCGCTCGGCCTTGGTTCTATTGCGGCCCTGCATGGTGGCTCGGCTGTACGTGTGGAGAAGACGGACAGCGTGAACAGCCGCATTACGGAAAACGGCGATGTGTATTCGTCGATACTAACCAATTACTACGGCTGGAAGGTGGGAGACAAAGCGTATACGGTACAGTCTGAGCTGTCGATCCATGCAGGTACACGTATTACACGTGAGCAACTTACGGTAACCGGCAATCCTGATAACCTTTGCACGGGGATTGTAAAAGAGAAACAGATTGACGCTCTCACCAGCAAGGGCGATGCCACGCACTATGGCTACCTGGCTACTTATGGCAAGCAGAGCCTCAACGGGGATAACCTTGGGTTGGCGATATTCTTTAAGTCTTCTGCGGCCAGTACATTTGTCACCGACGAATACAACCACCTTATTACACTACCGGTAACAAAAGGAAAAACAGAGTATTATTTCCTGGCCGCGTGGGACAAAGAGCCTAACGGTATTCAGGATGAGCAACAGTTCAAGGCTTATCTCGATAAGACGGCCCGCGAGCTGGCAGCCCCCGTACGTGTTGAAATCAGTAAATCAAAAAAATAACCCAGTATGCGTTTATTGTCCTTCGTAATGTCGCCGGTTTGCCGGATCGTTGTATTTGTCTGTATGTTACACTCCGGAGTATGTTATGGTAACGGTGGAGACAACACCGTATTTACGGTTCAGCGTAATTACCGCCCGTTACCCCAGCAGGAGAAAGTTGTTGTTGCCATAGATTGGAAGGAGGTACTGAAGTACTTTCCGGCGGCAAAGTCACGCGCGATTGAGGTGACCGAGACGAACCTGGGTAAGAAGGTGACTGCCTATGTTGCTGATACGAATAACGATGGTCAGCCTGATAACCTTGTGCTGGATATGGATATGCCGTCTAACGAGCCCGTCTATACGTTTACGATCACGGCGGCTTCAGCAACGTTGGATGTGAGGGCTATGCCTACGGTACAGAAGGAGCGGTTTACGGTTACGTTTCTGACGTCGTATCCGGCTTATGTGAAGAAGGGAAAAAAGATTGCGAACTGGTCGGACAAGATCATTGAGAGCACAATGCAGTTTTATCCTGATCCTGCGGGGATAAGCATCAATGCTCCAGGGCAGTGGAACTATGAATACGGCTTTTACCTCAATGCCGCTTTTGTTCGCTGGCAGCAAACGAAGAACGAAGCGTATTATAACTATATTAAACGGTGGGCCGATCGCTTTATCGACGACGACGGCAACATCGATAAACAACAGTACCGTGTGGACGAGTATAAGCTGGACGACATTCTGCCCGGCCGCTTATTCCTTTCGTTGTATGATCGGACACGCGATGAGAAGTACCATAAGGCCGCTGACCGGTTTGCAGATCACCTGCGCAACCAGCCCAAAACAAGCGATGGTGGCTACTGGCATAAACAAGTGTATCCTTACCAGATGTGGCTGGATGGAATCTATATGGGTGATGTGTTCTCTACGCAATATGCCGTGACATTCAAACATCCGGAGTTTATAGATGAAGCCATTCACCAGATCAAACTCATCAGCAAGCATACTACGGATCCGGCTACGGGTCTTATGTACCATGGTTGGGATGAATCTATCAACAAGGTATGGGCGCATCCCGAGAAGGGCACTTCTCCCGAGTTCTGGGGGCGCGCGATTGGCTGGTACATTATGGCACTGGTGGATTGCCTGGACTACATTCCTGAGAATCATCCTGAACGGAAGGCGGTAATCGCTATTCTGCAAAATCTGGCGAAGAGTCTGGCGGTGTATCAGGATCCGAAGACACGCCTGTGGTACCAGGTGCTCGATAAGGGCAGCAAGCCTGGCAACTGGATTGAGACTTCCTGCTCTGCCATGTTTGCCTATGGTTTTGCCAAGGGTGCACGTAAGGGCTACCTCGATAAATCATATCGTGACAAAGCGCAGCAGGCATTCGATGCACTGAAGCAACAGTACATCTATTTTGACGATGCCGGCCGTCTTTACCTCGAACAAACGGTAAAGGTGGGAACACTCAATATGAAATATTCGAAAGGCGACTTCGATTACTATGTTTCAACGGAGCGTAGGATAAACGATTACAAAGGATTAGGAGCGCTGCTTTACGCAAGCCTCGAACTGAAGTAAAAACAGAATCCGGTAAGCGTGGCCCGCAGACAGGCGGGCCGTTGCTTCCGGATTTTTTAGTGATATGTTGAACAATCGATTGCACAGAATTATGATTTAGAAGAAGATTAAAGACAGACCGGAAGAGGAGGGATATGATCACCTGTCAGGAACCGGAACAGGTTGATCCCGAACCGTTGAAAACACACTAAACAAATAAACCTCTTATGAAAAACAGATTACTAGCACTCTTACTGACGTTGGCGGCAACTCAAGGGTTTGCACAGTCAACGCTTTATGTTGCTCCCAATGGAACGGCATCGAATGCCGGTACACTTGCGTCTCCCACAACGCTTGAACGCGCGATTACTCTCGTTTCGGCCGGCGGTACGATCTTTATGCGTGGCGGGACGTACACTTACGCAGCTTCTGTTGTTATAGCCCGTGGCAACAATGGCAGCTCCGGTTCAACCAAAAAAATATTTGCCTACAATTCAGAGGTTCCGGTGTTAAGCTTTTCCGGGCAGGCTGTAAGTTCTTCCAACCGCGGTATTGTGTTGGACGCGCTTTACTGGCACCTCAAAGGCCTGATTATTGAACGCGCGGGCGACAACGGTCTGCTGCTGTCGGGAAATAACAACACGATCGAGGGGTGTATTTTTCGTGGTAATGCCGACTCAGGTTTGCAGCTAAGCCGTTACAATACATCGTATACCACGATTAGCCAATGGCCATCGAACAACCTGATTCTGGGTTGTGAAGCTTACGATAATAAGGACCCCGATAGCGAAGACGCCGATGGCTTTGCCGCCAAGCTTACGAGCGGTACGGGCAACGTGTTCCGGAATTGCGTATCGCACCATAATATTGACGACGGGTGGGATCTGTATACTAAAACCGACACAGGGCCGATCGGTTCGATTACTCTTGAAAACTGTATAGCCCACAGCAACGGTACGCTTACGAATGGCAGTACCTCGGGCAACGGCGATAAGAACGGCTTCAAACTCGGCGGTGAAGATATTTCGGTAAATCACATCGTGCGGCGGTGCATCGCCTTCAACAACGGCAAGCACGGGTTTACTTATAACCGTAACCTCGGTACTATTGAGATGACCAATAACACCGGGTATAATAACACTGAGCGTAACTTTAATTTCGACGGCGGCTCTTCGGTTTTTAAGAACAATCTGTCATACTTCAGTTCATCTCATACTAACGACAGGACATTAGGTACGGTGTCTGGTTCTACCAACGCATTCTGGACAAACAACGCCACTACGAACTTTGCGGTAAACAGTGCAGACTTCGTAAGCCTTACCCCTGGAGCGAACAGCGCGCCTACGGCCGGGGGCTTTCTAAACCTTGCCTCGGGGAGCGACCTTATTAACGGTGGTGTGGTGACTTCGGGTATAACCTATACTGGATCCGCGCCCGATGTTGGTGCTATAGAGTCTGGCGGCTCGACGAATCCTGTATCGTATGCCCTTACGACCTCGGTCAGCCCGTCTGCCGGCGGCAGTGTAACCCGTAGCCCGAATGCCTCAACCTATACTGCCGGAACGACAGTAACGTTAACGGCTGTAGCGGCGTCGGGATATACTTTTACCGGTTGGAGCGGTGGTGCCAGCGGAACATCTGCCACGACGACGGTAACGGTAAACGCGAACATATCGGTAACGGCCAACTTTACTGTAACGGGTAGCAATACCTTTACGCTTGCCACGACCAGTAACCCATCGGCAGGTGGCAGTATTACCCGCAGCCCCAACGCGACGAGCTATACGGCAGGCACTGTGGTAACATTGACGGCTGTACCCGCATCGGGCTATACGTTCTCCAGCTGGAGTGGTAGCGCCAGTGGAACATCGGCGACCACTACGGTTACGGTTAACAGCAATCTGTCGGTAACGGCAAACTTCACTACAACTGGTGGTGGCACGACTGTGATCCGCCTTGAAGATGAAGCATCGCCGACTGCCGGATATTGCAGTGCTGATGGCTCGCGGCAGAATACGTATGCCGGGGCTTCTAACGGGTACTATATCAATCTTTCGAATTCATCGGCCAGAGGTATTAACTGGCGGGTAAGTTCACCGTCGGGCGGTACGTATACGCTTACGTGGCGTTTTGCCAACGGAAGTGCTAACAGCGCTACGACAGCCCGTGTGTTGGTTAATGGCGCGGTGGCACAGTCCAGTGTATCATTCCCGAAAACCACGGACTGGAATACATGGTCGACGTCGGTTGCCAGTGTAACGCTTGCTTCGGGGGTGAACACTATTCGCCTTGAGACGATTGCGGCCAGCGAGTTTGCCAACATTGATTGGATCGAGGTATCGGGAAACAACCCGACGGCAGCATCGTGCAGCGGGTTGGCCCGTTCGGGTGATGCAGGTCGCGCCGGTGAGGAAGTAGAGGAGTTTGTGGCGGGTTCGTCGCTTACAGCCTATCCCAATCCCGGCAGCCAGCGTGTAACGGTACGTTTTGCATTGGCGGAAGCAGGTGCTGTAGATCTGTCGGTATATAGCTCGCTTGGAAGGGCCGAACGTACGGCTGCGCGAGGCTGGTTTGAAAAAGGTATACACGAGGTAGACCTCGATGTAACCAGCATGCGTGGCGTATACATGGTTATACTGTCGCAGGGCCGGCAGCTTCTGCGGCAGCGCATTGTTGTAGAATAAGCACATAAGCCTTATAGTCTGGAAAGTGTGTACAGGGTATAGGCTGAAGTGATAACAAAGTTGTTCAGTCGGTTTTTATAGGCCGTCTGAACAACTTTGTGTATATAGAGGAATCGTATAATGGAATGAATAAAAGATTACATCGACTTATCGGGATGTTCCTTTTACTAGGCATAACCCAGCACCTTTTTGCACAAAGCGCCCACTACGATTTTGTTGTTGCAGCTGATGGGACCGGCGACTTTAGCACAGTACAGGCTGCGATTGATGCGGTGCCCGATTTCAGAAAGGCGACAACAACTATCTTCATTAAGAAAGGAACCTATACGGAGAAGCTTACGCTTGCCGCTTCGAAAACAAATGTGGCGTTTCTGGGAGAAGAGGTGAATACTACGGTACTTACCTGGGACGACTATGCTTCGCGCAAGAATCGTTTTGGAGAAGAGATCGGCACAACGGGGTCGTCGGGCTTCTTTGTTTTTGGGGACGACTTCTCGGCAGAGAATATTACTTTCGAGAATTCGGCGGGGCCGGTAGGGCAGGCTGTTGCTGTACGTATCGACGGCGATCGTGTCCGGTTTACAAACTGCCGCTTCCTTGGCAACCAGGACACGCTCTATCCGCATGGCGAGAGGAGCCGGCAGTACTACTACAAATGTTATATTGAAGGTACTGTGGACTTTATTTTTGGATGGTCTACAGCAGTGTTTGAAGAGTGTACTATTTTTTGCAAACAGGGTGGGGGTTATGTAACGGCGGCCTCGACATTACAAGAGACCGCGCATGGCTTTGTATTTCTGCGGTGTAAGATTACCGGCAATGCTGGAGCAGAATCGTTCTACCTCGGGAGGCCCTGGAGACCTTTTGCGAAGACTGTGTTTATAGATTGTTATCTAGATAAGCAAATCAGGAAAAGCGGATGGCATAACTGGGATAAGCTGGAAGCTGAACGTACGGCATTTTATGCAGAGTATAAATCGCATGGACCTGGAGCATCTGCTGGTACACGGGTGCCATGGTCGCATCAGCTTTCGGATAGGGAGGTGACACGCTATAGGCGCGAGTCCATTCTGGGCGATTGGAAGATTAAGTAATACGTCGAATAGATAAAACATGACACATTCATTACGCACAGGCCTGTTGATTGGTCTGGCCTTATCGGCTGGAGTAACGCGGGCACAACAAAAAGATGTAACTGTTTCGCAGGCATGGGTAGCCGATCGGGGAGATGGTACCTATAAGAATCCCGTTCTCTATGCCGACTATTCGGACCCTGATGTATGTCGTGTAGGCGAGGATTTTTACATGACGGCTTCGTCGTTCAACTGCATACCCGGCTTACCGATTTTGCATTCGCGTGACCTGGTAAACTGGAAGCTTATAAACTATGCCTTGCCCCATGGCCTTGAGCCCCTGGATGTATTTCGTATACCGCAGCATGGTAAAGGTGTATGGGCACC
>Ga0065165_1003709_pt1 | contig 10340 bp, 6 predicted proteins | sample AraplaMF_Cvi_mMF_FD_63813 | JGI IMG/M metagenome (GOLD analysis project Ga0065165, IMG submission 63813) | Arabidopsis root microbial communities from the University of North Carolina, USA - plate scrape MF_Cvi_mMF (version 2) (version 3) | ecosystem: Host-associated > Plants > Roots > Endosphere... | reverse complement strand
TCGATGACGAACAGCCGGTCGGCCACGTCCATCGCGAAGCTCAGCACCTGTTCGGAGACGACGATCGTGATCTCGCGCCGCTTGCGGATCTCGTTCAGCGCACGTGCGATGTCCTTGATGATCGACGGCTGGATGCCTTCGGTCGGCTCGTCGAGCAGCAGCACCTTCGGGTCGGTGACGAGCGCGCGCGCGATCGCGAGCTGCTGCTGCTGGCCGCCCGACAGGTTGCCGCCCTTGCGCGAGCGCATGTCGAACAGCACCGGAAACAGCGCGTAGATCTCGTCGGGGATGCGCCGGCTCGCGGCGTTCTCCAGGCCGGTCTGGATGTTCTCCTCGACCGTCAGCGTCGGGAAGATCATCCGTCCCTGCGGCACATAGGCCAGGCCCTTGCGAACGCGCTGGAAGCTCTCGTCCTTCGTGAGCTCGTGGCCGTCGACCTCGATGCTGCCCGAGCGGGTCGGCAGCACACCCATCAGGCTTTTGAACAGCGTGGTCTTGCCCATGCCGTTGCGGCCCATGATCGCGACCGTCTCGTTCTTGTTCGCATGGAAGTCGATGCCATGCAGGGCCTCGCTCTGGCCGTAGGCGACGTGCAGGTTCCTGACGTTGAGCATTGCGGTGTCCTCAATGACCGAGGTAGACGTCGATCACGCGGGGGTCGGCCTGCACCTGCTCCATCGATCCTTCGGCGAGGATCTTTCCCTGGTGCATCACCGTCACCTTGTGGGCGATCTGCTTGACGAATTCCATGTCGTGCTCGATGACGATCATCGAGCGGCCCTTGCAGATGCGCTTCAGCAGCTCGGCCGTCAGCTCGCGCTCGCGCACGCTCATGCCGGCGATCGGTTCGTCGAGCATCAGCAGCTCCGGGTCCTGCATCAGCAGCATGCCGATCTCGAGCCACTGCTTCTGGCCGTGCGACAGCAGGCCGGCCTCCAGCTGCAGCTGGTCGGCCAGGCCGATCTCGGCGGCCACCGACTGCACCGCGTCGCGCACCTCGTCGTCACGCTTGAAGGCCAGTGCGCCGAACACGCCGCGCCCGCGCGGAAACGACACCTCCAGGTTCTGGAACACACTGAGGTTCTCGTAGATCGACGGCGTCTGGAACTTGCGGCCGATGCCGGAGCGCACGATCTGGTACTCCGGCAGCCGGCTCATCTCGGCGTTCTTGAACTTGATGCTGCCGGCGCTCGCGCGCGTCTTGCCGCAGATCAGGTCGAGCAGCGTGGTCTTGCCGGCACCGTTCGGGCCGATGATCACGCGCAGTTCGTTCTTGTCGACGTACAAGGTCAGTGCGTCGATCGCCTTGAAGCCGTCGAACGAGACGGTCAGGTCTTCGACCGCGAGCACGAAGTCGGTGTTGCTCATGACAGCCCCCACGTCGCTTCGCTCCTGCCCCCCGCGGGGGTGCCGGCTGGCCCCCCCGGGCGGCCGGGGGAAGCGGCCGTTGCCTGATCGGTCGCTTCGCTGCGCCTGCTTCGGCGCCGCATCCACCACGGCTTCAGCTTGTTCGCGTACAACCCGGCCAGCCCGTCGGGGAACGCAAGCACCACGCCGAGGAACATCGCGGCCATCAGGAACAGCCACAGGTCGGGGAAGCTCTCGGAGAAATAGGTCTTGCCGAAGTTGACGAGCAGCGCGCCATACACCGCGCCGACCAGCGACATGCGGCCGCCGACCGCCGCGAAGATCACCATCTCGATGCTCGGCACGATGCCCACCAGCGACGGCGACATGAAGCCGACCTGCAAGGTGAACAGCGCGCCGCCGATCGACGAGAGAAGCGCCGCCAGGCAGAACGCGAACACCCGGAACATCGCGACGTCGTAGCCGGAGAAGCGCACGCGGTCTTCCTTGTCGCGCATCGCGAGCAGCAGCGTGCCGAGCTTGCTCTTCTGGATCGAGCTGCACAGCACGATGGCACCGATCAGCAGCGCGACCGTCAGGAAGTACAGGATGTACTTCGCGCCGTTGGTGCGGGTGTCCCAGCCGAGCAGCGTCTTGAGGTCGGTCATGCCGTTGACGCCGCCGGTGTAGCCCTGCTGGCCGATGATCAGCACCGTCAGGATCAGCGCGACCGCCTGCGTGATGATCGCGAAGTACACGCCACCGACGCGCCGCTTGAACATCGCGAAGCCGATCACGAAAGCGAGCAGCGTCGGCACCACCAGGATCGCGACCAACGCGAACGGGAAGTGGCGGAACGGCTCCCACCACAAAGGCAGCGCGGTGACCTGGTTCCAGTCCATGAAGTCGGGGATGCCCGGCGTCGACTGGATCTTCGTGGTGACGGGGTCGCTCGCTTCGAGCTTCAGGAACATCGCCATGCCGTAGCCGCCGAGGCCGAAGAACACGCCCTGCCCCAGGCTCAGCACGCCGCCGTAGCCCCACAGCATCACCAGGCCGAGCGCGACGAAGGCATAGCTCAGGTACTTGCCGACGAGGTTGAGGCGGAACAGGTCGAAGGCCAGCGGGAAGACCACGGCCAGCAGCAGCGCGAGCAGCATCACGCTGCCCATGCCGCTGCGGTCCAGCCACGGCTTGATTCGGTTCATCGTGATGCGGGTCATCGGAATGCCTGGTGGATGAGGATGGTCTTCAACGCCGCACCTTGGCCGCGAACAGGCCCTGCGGTCGAATCATCAGGATCAGCACGATCAGCGACAGCGTCAGCACCTTGGCCATCGAACCGGTGATGAAGAACTCGGCGATCGACTGGGTCTGCGCGATGCCGAAGGCCGACACCACGGTGCCGAGCAGGCTGGCGGCGCCGCCGAAGGTGACCACCAGGAAGGCATCGACGATGTAGAGCGAGCCGCTGGTCGGGCCGGTGGAGCCGATCGTGGTGAAGGCGGCGCCGGCCACGCCGGCGATGCCGCAGCCGATCGCGAAGGTCAGCCGGTCGGTCTGCCGGGTGTTGATGCCGGTGGCGTTCGCCATCACGCGGTTGGCGACGGTGGCACGCACCCGCAGCCCCCAGCGCGAGCGGTACAGCGCGAGCAGCACGCCGCCGGTGACGACCAGCGTCAGCGCCATCACGAACAGGCCGTTGATCGGGATGTCGAGCCCGGCGGACGGCGCCCACGAGCCCATCAACCAGTCGGGCAAGGTGGGACTGACTTCCTTCGCGCCGAAGGCCGAGCGGAAGATCTGCTGCATGCCGAGCGACAGGCCCCAGGTGGCGAGCAGCGTGTCGAGCGGGCGGCGGTACAGGTGGCGGATGAACAACCACTCGACCGCCCAGCCGGCGGCGAACGCGAAGCCGAAGGCCGCGACGATCGCGACCGGGAAGTACGCCGCCACCAGCTTCGGTGCGTAGCTTTCGGCGAGGTGCGACACGAAGTAGATCGTGTAGGCACCGATCGTCATGAACTCGCCATGCGCCATGTTGATGACGCCCATCTGCCCGAAGATGATGGCCAGGCCCAGGCCCATCAGCAACAGCACCGAGAACAGGCTCAGGCCGGCGAAGCCCTGCATCAAGCCGATGTTCAGCATCTCGGAGAAGGTCATCGTGTGTCCTTGGTGAGGCCCGTGGATGGGGCCCTTCGGCAGGCTCAGGGGAACCCTTCGACAAGCTCAGGGCGAACGGAATGCACACCGTTCGGGCTGAGCCTGTCGAAGCCCTTCGTCCAACTTACTGATATCCCTTCGGGAACGGATTCGGCTCGATCAAACCGGGCGACTCCGCCACCACCTTGAACTGCCCGTCCGCCTGCGCCATGCCGATGCGCGTCTTGCTCCACAGGTGGTGGTTCTCGTGCACCTTCACGTAGCCCTCGGGCGCGGTCTTCAGCTCGATGCCCGCCGACGCCGCGGCGATCTTGTCGACGTCGAAGCTGCCGGCCTTCTCGACCGCCGCCTTCCACAACCACGGCCCGAGGTAGCCGGCCTGCGTCACGTCGCCGATCACCGAACTCGGGCCGTACTTCGCCCGGAACGCCGACACGAAGGCCTTGTTGTTCGCGTTGTCCAGCGACTGGAAGTACTTCATCGATGCGTAGAAGCCGGCCATGTTCTCGCCGCCGATGCCCAGCACCTCGTCTTCGGTCACCGAGATCGTCAGCAGGAACTGCTTGTCGGCGGTGACGCCGGCCGCCTTCAGCTGCTTGTAGAACGCGACGTTCGAGCCGCCCACCACCGCGACGAAGATGCAGTCGGGCTTGGCGACCTTGATCTTGTTGATCAGCGAGTTGAAGTTGGTATGGCCCAGCGGGTAGTACTCCTCGCCGACCACCTTGCTGCCGGCCAGGTGCCCCTCGATGTGCTTGCGACCGATCTTCATCGAGGTGCGCGGCCAGATGTAGTCGGAGCCGACCAGGAAATAGGTCTTGGCCTTCTTTTCCTTGGCCGCCCAGTCGAGGCCCCACAGGATCTGCTGTGTCGCCTCCTGGCCGGTGTAGATCACGTTCTTGCTCTGCTCCAGGCCTTCGTAGAAGGTCGGGTAATAGAGCATGCCGTTCTCCTTCTCGAAGATCGGCAGCACCGCCTTGCGCGACGCCGAGGTCCAGCAGCCGAACACGCAGGCCACGCGGTCGTTGACCAGCAGCTTCTTCGACTTCTCGGCGAAGGTCGGCCAGTCGGAGGCGCCGTCTTCCTTGATCACCTTGATCTTGCGGCCCAGCACGCCGCCCATCGCGTTGATCTGGTCGATCGCGAGCTGTTCGGCCTGGATCGAGCCGGTCTCCGAAATCGCCATCGTGCCGGTGCCCGAATGCAACTGGCCGACCGTCACCTCGGTGTCGGTGACCGCCAGCTTCGTCGTGTTCACCTTGGCGGTCGGGAAGGCCTGCGCCGACGCCAGCCCGGACAGGCCCGCCAGCGGCAGCGCCGCGGCGGCTTGCAGCAGGCGGCGGCGCTGCATCATCGAATCGGGCTGGACGTCGTCGTTGCGATGGTCGGACATGGGGTTCTCCGGGCAGGTTGAGGGCATCGTCGGAACGCGCCGGCACCAAGCCTGGGCGGTGCCGCGTCGTTCACGCTGGTGCCGACTGTCCCGGATGGCGTGCGCAATCCGAATACGTCAATCAACGTAGGGCCGGTCGCGCCGCAGCGGGCGACACTCGCGCCGCAAGCGCAGGGCAAGCGGCAGGAGCGCTTCTTGCAAGCAGGAGCCGACACTGCCGTCGTTGTCGGAGAAGCCGGTGTCCGTGGCCACGCAAAAGATCTTTCGCATCCGCCGGGACTACAACACCTGGGTCGGCAACGAGACGCTCGAGGACTACGCGCTGCGCTACACGCCGCGCAGCTTCCGCAAATGGAGCGAGTTCCGCGTCGCGAACACCGCGTTCGGTGCCACCTCGTTCCTCGCGCTCGAGGCCATTGGCGGCTCGATCGCAATCGGCTACGGCTTCTCGAACGCGCTGTGGGCGATCCTCGTGGTCGGGCTGATCACCTTCCTGACCGGGTTGCCGATCAGCTACTACGCCGCGAAGTACGGCGTCGACATGGACCTGCTCACGCGCGGCGCCGGCTTCGGCTACCTCGGCTCGACGCTGACCTCGCTGGTCTATGCGAGCTTCACCTTCATCTTCCTGGCGCTCGAGGCGGCGATCCTCGCGCTCGCGCTGCAGATGTACTTCGACTGGCCGCTGTCGCTGTGCTACCTGCTGTCGTCGCTGGGCATCGTGCCGCTGGTGATGCACGGCATCACGCTGATCTCGCGGCTGCAGCTATGGACGCAGCCGCTGTGGCTCGTCCTGCTGATCTGCCCCTACGCCTTCGTGCTCGCGAAGAACCCGCAGGTGTTCGTCGATTTCACCGGGCTGGTCGGCCGCGCCTCGGGCAGCAACGGCTTCAGCTGGCTGATGTTCGGCACCGCGGCGACGGTCGCGTTCTCGCTGGTGGTGCAGATAGGCGAGCAGGTCGACTACCTGCGCTTCCTGCCCGAGAAGACGCCGGCGAACCGGCGCCGCTGGTGGGCCGCGGTGCTGGTGGCCGGCCCCGGCTGGATCGTGCCCGGCATGGTGAAGATGCTGGGCGGCGCCTTCCTGGCCTTCCTCGCGCTGCAGCACCAGATCCCGACCGAGAAGGCGGTCGAGCCCACGCAGATGTACCTCGCCGGCTTCGGCTACGTGTTCGACAACCCGGCCTGGATCCTCGGCGCGACCACGCTGTTCGTGCTGGTGTCGCAGCTGAAGATCAACCTGACCAATGCCTACGCGGGCTCGCTCGCGTGGTCCAACTTCTTCGCGCGGCTGACGCACAGCCACCCGGGCCGCGTGGTGTGGCTGGTGTTCAACGTGCTGATCGCGGTGCTGCTGATGACGCTCGGCGTGTTCGAGGCGCTGGAGCGGGTGCTCGGGCTGTACAGCAACGTCGCGATCGCCTGGGTCGGCGCGCTGGTGGCCGACCTCGTCATCAACAAGCCGCTCGGCTGGAGCCCGCGCCACATCGAGTTCAAGCGTGCCCACCTGTACGACATCAACCCGGTCGGGCTGGGCGCGATGCTGTCGGCGGCGGTGCTCGCGATCGTCGCCTACGCCGGCGCGCTGGGCGCTGCCGCGCAGGCTTTCGCGCCGTTCATCGCGCTGGCCACCGCGATGCTGGTGTCGCCGCTGCTCGCGTGGGCGACGCGCGGGCGCTGGTACCTGGCGCGGCGCGACGTCGCGCGCTGGGCGCCCGGCCAGAGCATCAGCTGCACGGTCTGCGACAACGCGTTCGAATCCGAGGACATGGCGCACTGCCCGGCCTACGGCGCCCCGATCTGCTCGCTGTGCTGCACGCTGGAGTCGCGCTGCCACGACCGCTGCAAGACCGATTCGCGCGCGGCCGAGCAGGTGAGCGCGGTGCTGGCCGCGGCGCTGCCGCAGCGGCTCGCATCGCGGGTGAACTTCCGGGTCGCCCACTACCTGGTGGTGGCGGCATCGCTGATCGGGCTGCTGGCGGTGATCCTCGGCATCGTCTATGACCAGGAGGGCGTGCTTCACGCCACCGCCCAGGACGCGCTGAAGGCGCCGCTGCTGAAGGTGTTCGCGCTGCTGTCGCTGGCCGCGGCCGTCGGCGCCTGGTGGGTGGTGCTGGGCAGCGAGAGCCGGCACATGGCGCAGGACGAATCGAACCGGCAGAACCAGCTGCTGACGAAGGAGATCGATGCGCACCGCCGCACCGATGCCGCGCTGCAGGCCGCGAAGGACCTGGCCGAGGCGGCCAACCAGGCGAAGACGCGCTACGTGGCCGGCATGACCCACGAGCTGCGCACGCCGCTGAACAGCATCCTCGGCTACGCGCAGATCCTGCTGAAGGACGAGCAGGTGCAAGGCGTGCGGCGGGCGTCGGTCGACACCATCCACCGCAGCGGCGAGCACCTGCACGGGCTGGTCGACGGGCTGCTCGACCTGGCGCGCATCGAGGCCGGCCGGCTGCGGCTGGACATGGCGCCGCTGCCGATGCACGAGTTCCTCGACGACCTGGTGCGCATGGTGGCGCCGCAGGCGGAGGCGAAAGGGCTGGTCTTCACGCTGCAGACCAGCGGACGCGTGCCCGACCATGTGAACGCCGACGCGAAGCGGCTGCGCCAGATCCTGATCAACCTGCTGAGCAACGCGGTGCGCTTCACCGACCGCGGCAGCGTGACGCTGCGGCTCGACTACCGGCTGGAGCTGGCGCGCTTCGAGGTGATCGACACCGGCATCGGCATCGCGACGCAGGACCAGGAGCGCATCTTCCTGCCGTTCGAGCGCGGCAGCGCCGGCCGGCGCACCGGCGACCCGGGCACCGGCCTCGGGCTGACGATCACGCACCTGCTGACGCAGTTGATGGGCGGCGAGCTATCGTTGAAGAGCGCGCCTGGCCAGGGCAGCACCTTCACCGCCCGGCTGTACCTGCGCGAGATCAGCGCGCCGATGCTGCCGCGGCGCACGCACCGGCCGGTCACCGGCTACCTCGGGCCGCGGCGCAGCCTGCTGGTGGTGGACGACCAGCCGACGCAGCGCCAGATGCTGGCCGGCCTGCTGATGCCGCTGGGCTTTCGCATCCGCGAAGCGGCGAGCGGCCGCGAATGCCTGGAGAGCGTGCTGGACGACTGCCCCGATGCGGTGCTGCTCGACGTCTCGATGGACGACATGGATGGCTGGCAGACGGCACGCCAGATCCGCGCGGCCGGGTTGCTGCACGTGCCGATCCTGATGGTGTCGGCGAACGCGTTCGAGAACCAGGCCGACAAGCTGGCCGCCGCCGGCTGCCAGGGCTTCGTCGACAAGCCGGTGATCGAATCGGAGCTGCTCGACATGCTGCAGCGGCACCTGCAGATCGAGTGGCTGGCCGAGCTGGCGCTGCCGAACTGGGCCGCGGCCGAGGCCGCCGGCGCGCCCGGGCAGTCCGGCGCGACGGCGCTGCCGGCCGAACTGGTCGGCGACCTGATCCGGCTGGTGCGGCTCGGTCACCTGCAAGGCGTTCAGGCCGCGCTCGACGCCGCGACGGCGCTGCACCCGACCGCCCAGGCCGAGCTGCGCGCGATGCGGCTGCTGGCGGAGCGATTCGAGCTCGACGCGCTGCTCGACCGGCTGACGCAGGCGCTGCGCGACCTGTCGACGGAGGCCCTGTGAGCGCGTCGCCGGTGGTGCTGGTGGTCGACGATGCGCCGCAGTCGCTGGGCGCGCTGTGCGTGTCGCTCGAGGCCGAGGGCTACACGGTGCTGGTCGCGCGCGACGGCGAATCGGCGCTCGCGCGGCTCGACCTCGCGACGCCCGATGCGATCCTGCTGGACGCGCTGATGCCGGGCCTGTCGGGCTTCGAGACCTGCCGGCGCATCAAGCGAGACCCGGCGCTGTCGCACATCCCGGTGATCTTCATGACCGGCCTGTCGGAGACGCCGCACATCGTCGAAGGCTTCGAGAGCGGGGGCGTCGACTACGTCGTGAAGCCGGTGCGGGCGCAGGAGGTGCTGGTGCGGCTGGCCACGCACGTGCGCAATGCGCGCGCGGTGCGGCTCGCGCGCGAGGCGGTGGATGTCGGCGGGCACGGCGTGCTGGTGCTCGATGCGCAGGGGCGCGTGGCGTGGCGCTCGCCGCAGGCAGCGGCGTGGCTGAGCGAGTTCCACCCTGAGGGCCTGCCGCCGGCGTGGACCGGTGATGGTTCGATGGAGCACCGCTCCATCGGTGAGGACGGCCGCGTGCTGGCAGTGCGCCATGCCGGCGCGGTCGGGCTGGGCGAGCGCATGCTGCTGCTGAGCCTGCAGGCCGCGAGCGACATGCTGCCGACACGCCTGAGCACCGCGTCGCTGACGCCGCGCGAGACCGAGGTGCTGTCGTGGATCGCCAAAGGCAAGACCAACCGCGACGTCGGCGAGATCCTCGGCATGAGCCCGCGCACCGTGAACAAGCACCTCGAGCATGTGTTCGAGAAGCTCGGCGTGGAGACGCGCGCCGCGGCGGCGGCGCTGGCGAGCCGGGAACTCGGCTGAGCCGGTCCGTTCTCGCGCGCTTCACACGGACTTCGCGTCCGCCTCGCGACCGACCGGCACATTCGCCGGCATGCACGACATCTCTCCCCTCCCCGCTTCCTCGATGCCGGCCGCGTCAGGCTGGTGGACCTCTCGCCTTCGGGCCCTCGACTTCGCGTGGCGTGCCGAGGGCCTGCGCTGGATGCGCCGCGGTCGCGACCTGGTCGACCGATGGAACGGCACCCGCTTCGCGACCACCCGATCGACATCGCAGGACCCGGTGCGTGCCGAGTGCATCACGCCGTTGTGGACGCAACACGCGCCGCACGAATGGCCGCTGACCGCCGGCAAGGTCCACAACCTGCGGACGGCAGCCTCGCGGCTCGACGGACTCGTCGTGCAACCCGGCGAAGTCTTCAGCTTCTGGCATGCGATCGGCGCCCCGACCTGTCGCCGCGGCTTCGTTCCCGGCCGGGAGTTGCGCGAGGGGTGCCTGATCGCGAGCATCGGCGGGGGCCTGTGCCAGCTGTCGAATGCGCTGTATGCCGTGGCGCTCGACGCCGGGGCGCGGATCGTCGAGCGCCATCCGCATTCGCGTGCCGTGCCGGGCTCGCAGGCCGAGGCACGGCGCGACGCGACGGTGTTCTGGAACTACCTCGACCTGCGCTTCGCGCTGCCGCAGCGTGTCGTCGTCGAGGCGCGGCTCGACGGCGAGCGCTTGATCGTCCGGCTGCGCGGTGCATCGCCGCCAGCGCGGTCGGCACGGACCGTTCCGATCGAGCCCGACCGCCGGCCGCCGGCGCACGACTGTCTGGACTGCGCGCAGACGGATTGCCTGCGCCGCGTGGCTTCGCGCCCCGTCGGTGAACGGGTCGCCGTGATGCCGGTGGCCGGCTGGCCGGAGTTCGACACCTGGCTCGCCGCTCGCGGCATCCGCCTTCGCGCGCTATGGCCGACC
>Ga0065165_1003708_pt1 | contig 10340 bp, 9 predicted proteins | sample AraplaMF_Cvi_mMF_FD_63813 | JGI IMG/M metagenome (GOLD analysis project Ga0065165, IMG submission 63813) | Arabidopsis root microbial communities from the University of North Carolina, USA - plate scrape MF_Cvi_mMF (version 2) (version 3) | ecosystem: Host-associated > Plants > Roots > Endosphere... | reverse complement strand
ATCCTTCTGAGACCCGCTTCCCGCGACGATCCGCCCGCCAGGCCAGCCAGGCCCCGCTCGGTTCGATCCCCATCGCCTGCTTGGGCCGGTACCAAGAGCCCTCCCCCGCGATGGGGACGGGTATGATTGTGCGCCGGGTTTGAAGTCCGAGGACTTGTGACGCTGCTTTTTCTGCAGGGCGTTGGAAGGGTTGGGGTTCTTGGCGGGACCGGCGGGGATACAGCGCGTTCGATCCCCCCTCACGCCCGTCATCCTCGGACTTGTTCCGAGGATAACGGGGCTTTGGGACGTTCGGCGTGAACCGGAAACGGCGTCACCCCTTTCCCTTCCAGGACCTGGGCGGGCTTACGGAATTAGCAGCGTCGCCCCCGTCGTGCGTCGCCCTTCCAGCGCTTCGTGCGCCAACCGGGCCTCGGCCAGCGGGAAGGTCTGTCCGACCTCGATCTTCACCGCCCCGGACTCCAGCACCGCGAACAGCGCCGCGGCGCTGTCGTCCAGTTCGGCGGTCGTGGCGATGTAGTCGAACAGGCGTGGCCGGGTCAGGAACAGCGACTTGGTTCCCAGCTCCAGCGGCGCGATCGGCGGGGCCGGGCCCGAGGCGTTGCCGAAGGTCACCAGCACGCCCCGTCGGCCCAGGCTCCTGAGGCTGGCCTCGAAGGTGTCCTTGCCGACCCCGTCATAGACCACGGTCACGCCCTGGCCGCCGGTGATCTCCGTCACCCGGGCCGCGACATCCTCCTCGCCATAGAGGATCACATGATCGGCGCCGTGCTCGCGGGCGAGGGCGGCCTTGGCCTGCGAGCCGACGGTGGCGATCACGGTCGCGCCCAGGACCTTGGCCCACTGCACCAGGATCGACCCGACGCCGCCGGCCGCCGCATGGATCAGCACGCTCGTGCCGGGTTCGACCTTGTGGCAGCGCCGGACCAGGAACTCGGCGGTCATCCCCTTGAGCAGGACGGCCGCGGCGGTCTCCAGGCTGACGCCGTCCGGGACCTTCACGGCGCGGTCGGCCGGGACCACGGCGGCTTCGGCATAGGCGCCCAGCGTGCCGTTATAGGCGACCCGATCGCCGGCCTTGAATCGGGTGACGCCTTCGCCCAGCGCCTCGACGACGCCCGCGGCCTCCAGGCCCAGCACCGCCGGCATCTTCATCGGATAGAGGCCGCTGCGGTGATAGGTGTCGATGAAGTTCAGGCCGACGGCGTGATGACGGACTAGGATCTGGCCGGGGCCCGGCGTGGGAACGGGCAGGTCGACGGCCTCGAGCACCTCGGGGCCGCCGGCGCGGGCGGCTTGTATGGCCAGCATGACGGTCAGCCCAGGTTGGACTTGAAGAAGGCCAGACTGCGGGCGTTGGCCTTACCGGCGTCGGCCGCGTCGTAGTGCGCGCCGCCCACCCGGGCGAAGGCGTGGTCGCGGCCGGGGTAGGTGTGGATCTCGATCTGCGGGTGATCCTTCAGCGCGTCGAGGATCACCTTCTGGGCCTCCTTGGGGACGAACTGGTCCTCCTCGGCGACATGCATCAGCAGTGGCCGGGCCAGCTTCTCGGCCTCGGCGACGTGCTTCTCGATCCCGACGCCGTAGTAGGAGACGCTGGCGTCGGCGTCGGTGCGGGCGGCCGTCAGGAAGGCCAGCAGGCCGCCCAGGCAATAGCCGACCGCGCCGACCTTGTCGTTGACGCCGGGCAGGGCGCGGACGGCGGCGATGGTCGCGGCGATGTCCGCGACGCCGGCGTCAACATCGAAGGCGTTGTAGAGTTCGAACGCCTTCTTCCATTCGGCCTCGCTCTGATCGGTGATGTCGATGCCCGGTTCGATCCGCCAAAAGAGGTCGGGACAGACGGCGATGAAGCCCTGGGCGGCCAGGCCGTCGCAGATGTCGCGCATCACCTTGTTGACGCCAAAGATCTCCTGGATGACGACGACGGCCGGCGCGGGCGTCGCCGCCGGGCGCGCCACATAGGCGGCGAAGGCGCCGTCGGGGGTGGTGATCGTGAGGGTCTCGGACATGGGGCTCTCCGTGTCGCTGGCGGGGATCTTTGGGGCGTCGATGGGACTTTCGACCGAAGCGCTCTAACGTGCGCCGATGCGGTCAGGGCATAACAATATCGTGCCTCCGCGGCAGGGAACCCCAGATCATGAAGATGACCATTGAGATTGACTGCACGCCGGTGGAGGCCCGCGCCTTCCTGGGCCTGCCGGATGTGAGCGCCCTGAACGACCACCTGGTCAAGGAGATGCAGGAGCGGATGACCTCCAACATGGCCATGCTGGCGCCCGAGGAGCTGATGAAGAACTGGATGGCGTTCGGGGCCGGGGCCCAGGACCAGTTCCGCAAGCTGATGACGGCCGCCGCCGGGGCGGCGGTCGGCGGCATGGGCGGCAAGTCCGAATGAACGACACGATCTACGCGCCGGCCACGGGCGCGGGCAGGGCGGCTGTCGCCGTGGTTCGGATTTCCGGACCGCGATCGGCCGACGCCGTGCGCGCCCTGACCGGCGATCTGCCCAAGCCGCGCCACGCGGCCCTGCGCCAACTGACCCGGAACGGGGTCGCCCTGGACGACGCCCTGGTGCTGTGGTTCCAGGGACCGGCCAGCTATACGGGCGAGGACGCCGCGGAGTTTCACGTGCATGGCGGCCGGGCGGTGGTCGAGGTGCTGCTCGAGGCGCTGGCGGCGGAAGGCTTGCGCCTGGCCGAGCCGGGCGAGTTCACGCGCCGCGCCTTCGAGAACGGCAAGCTGGACCTGACCCAGGCCGAGGGGGTGGCTGACCTGATCGACGCCGAGACCGAAGCCCAGCGCCGTCAGGCCCTCGGCCAGCTGGGCGGCGCGCTGAGCCAGCGCTATGACGCCTGGCGCGAATTGCTGGTTCAGGCTCTGGCCATGCTGGAGGCGGCGGTCGATTTCCCGGACGAGGAACTGCCGGAGGACGTCGCGGCGCGGGCGCGGCCTGGACTGGAGGCCCTGGAGGCCGAGATCGCCGCCGCCCTGGTCGACGCTTCGCGCGGACGGCGGGTGCGGGACGGCTTCCGGATCGCCCTGGTCGGCGCGCCCAACGCCGGCAAGAGCACGCTGCTCAACGCCCTGGCCGAGCGCGACGCTGCGATCGTGACGTCCACGCCGGGCACGACGCGGGACATCATCGAAGTGCCGATGACCCTCGGCGGCTACAAGGCCTTGCTCGCAGACACCGCCGGCCTGCGCGACACCGAGGACGCCATCGAGGCCGAAGGCGTGCGCCGCGCCCGGGCATGGGCGGCGGAAGCCGACTTGCGCCTCTGGGTGATCGACGCGGCGATGTTCCACGTGAAACAGAACAACGAGCTTTCCGCCCTCCGGTCCGGCGACTGGGCGGTGATCAACAAGATCGACCTCGTCGACGCCTACCGGTTGGAGGAGCTTCGGGAGATCCTGGTCGCTCAGGACCTCAAGATCATCGAGTTGGCGGCCCGCAAGCCGGGCGGCGCGGAGCAGGCGAGGACGGCCCTGACGTCGCACGTGGTCGACGCCCTGTCCGGCGCTGAATTCCCGGCGGCCACCCGGATTCGCCACGCCGAAAGCCTGACCGAGGCCCGGACCTACCTCCAGCGCGCGCTTTCGGATGTGGGGTTGGAGGTCGAACTGGCCGCCGAGGATGTCCGGCTGGCGGCCCGGGCCCTGTCGCGAATCACCGGACGCATCGATCCCGAGGACGTGCTGGACCGTGTGTTTTCAAGCTTCTGCATCGGGAAGTGATGTTTCACGTGAAACATCGGCTTGAATCATCCACAGGCTGATCACAGATGTCTCGGAGCTGTTTCACGTGAAACACCCGCGACCGACTCGCCGATCCGGGGAGTTCCACGTATAAGGTTGACCACGCCCCCGCCGCGACGGGGGCGTTCGCATTGAGGCGCGTCTTGTCCAACACCTGGGATGTCATTGTCATCGGCGGCGGTCACGCCGGCTGCGAGGCTGCCGCCGCGTCGGCCCGCGCCGGCGCGCGCACTCTGTTGCTGACCCACAAGCGCGAGACCGTCGGCGAGATGTCGTGCAACCCGGCGATCGGCGGTCTGGGCAAGGGCCATCTGGTCCGTGAGATCGACGCCCTGGACGGCCTGATGGGCCGGATCGGCGACAAGGCCGGCATCCAGTACCGCCTGCTCAACCGCTCCAAGGGCCCCGCCGTGCGCGGCCCGCGCTCGCAGATCGATCGCAGGCTCTATCGCGAAGCCATGCAGGCCGAGCTGTTCGCCTATCCGAACCTCGACGTGATCGCCGCCGCGGCCGAAGACCTGATCGTCGAGGACGGCGTCGTCGCCGGGGTGATCGACGGGGAGGGCGGCCACTACCGCGCTTCACGTGTGGTCCTGACCACCGGCACCTTTCTGAAGGGCGTCATCCACCAGGGCGAGACCCGCCTTCCGGCCGGCCGGGTCGGCGACGCGCCGTCGATCGGCCTGTCGGACCGGCTCTACGCCCTGGGATTCGACATGGGCCGCCTGAAGACCGGCACCCCCGCGCGTCTCGACGGCCGGACCATCGCCTGGGATCGCCTGGAGATGCAGGCCGCCGACGAGCAGCCCGAGCCGTTCTCGTTCCTGACGTCTCACGTGGACGTGCCGCAGATCCAATGCGGCATCACCTACACGACCGCCGAAACCCACAAGATCATCGCCGAGCGCCTGGGCGAGTCGGCGGTCTATGGCGGTCGCGCCACGGGGATCGGCCCGCGCTACTGCCCGTCGATCGAGGACAAGGTCGTTCGCTTCGCCGACAAGACCAGCCACCAGGTGTTCCTGGAGCCCGAGGGCCTGGACGACCACACCGTCTATCCGAACGGCGTCTCGACCTCGGTCTCGGCCGAGACCCAGCTTCTGTTCCTGCGCACCATGCCCGGTCTCGAGAATGTCGAGGTCATCCGGTACGGCTATGCGATCGAGTATGACTATGTCGACCCGCGCGAGCTCTACCCGACGCTGGAGACCAAGCGTCTGCCCGGGCTCTACCTGGCGGGCCAGATCAACGGCACGACGGGCTATGAGGAGGCCGGCGCCCAGGGCCTGATGGCTGGGCTCAACGCGGCGCTGGCGGCGCAGGGCAGGGCGCCCGCCGTCTTCGCCCGCGACGAGGCCTATATCGGCGTGATGATCGACGACCTGGTCACCCGGGGCGTCACCGAGCCCTATCGGATGTTCACCAGCCGGGCCGAGTTCCGCCTGATCCTGCGGGCCGACAACGCCGACCAGCGCCTGACCGACAAGGGCCTGGCGCTCGGCGTCGTGGGCGCCGTCCGCGCCGAGGCCTGGGCGGCCAAGAAGGCCGAACTGGCGGCCGTCCGCGCCTTCGCCCGTTCGGTCACCCTGACGCCGGCCGAGGCCAATCGCGCCGGCTTCAAGGTCAATCACGACGGCCAGCGCCGCGACGTCCTGGCCATGCTGGCCCTGCCGGAGGTCACCCTCGACGGCCTGACCGCGGTATGGCCGGAGATCTCCATGTGGAGCGCCATGGCCCGCGAGCAGATCGAGATCGAGGCGGCCTATGCCGGCTATCTCGACCGCCAGCGCAACGACGCCGAAGCCTTCCGCAAGGAAGAGGACCTGCGCCTGCCGGCCGACTTGGATTACGGCCTGGTCGGCAGCCTGTCGAACGAGGTGCGCGAGAAGCTGGCGCGGGTGAAGCCGCTGACCCTGGGCCAGGCGGCCCGGATCGAAGGCGTGACGCCCGGCGCCCTGACGGCGCTGCTGGCCCACGTCCGCCGCTCGAAGGCCGCCTGATGTCCGCGCTGAAGTCCGTGGGCGCCGCGCCCCTGGTCATCGAGGAGCTCGACCCGGTCGACGCCGCGGCCTTCCAGCGGCTAACCGGCTGCTCCGAGGCGCAACTGGCCGACCTGACGCGGTTCCAGGCCCTGTTGGCCGAGTGGAACGAAGTGATGAACTTGGTGGGTCCGGCGACGATCGCCACCTATTGGAACCGCCATGCCTGGGACAGCGCCCAGCTTCTCAAGCTCGCCCCCGAGGCCAAGGTCTGGGCCGACCTGGGCGCCGGCGCCGGCCTGCCTGGCGTGGTGCTGGCGATCCTGCTGAAGGACACGCCGGGGGCCAAGGTCCACCTGGTCGAGAGCATGGCCAAGCGCTGCCGTTTCCTGCGCGTGGCGGCCGACGACCTGGGCCTGCCGGTCGAGATCCACAACGCCCGCGCCGAGGACCTGGACCTGAAGGTCGACGTCGTGACCGCCCGCGCCTGCGCGCCGATGGTCAGACTGCTCGGCTATGCCCAGCCCTACCTGAAGCGCGGTGCGACCGCCTGGTTCCTGAAGGGACAAGATGTCGCGTCCGAGCTGGCGGAAGCCGCCACATATTGGAAATTCGAGTCCGACCTGCGGCCCTCCCTGAGCGACCCGCGAGGCCAGATCGTGCAAGTGAAGGGGCTGAAGAGTGTCCGTAAAGTCTGACCAACCGCTGCGCGTTCTCGCCATCGCCAACCAGAAGGGCGGGGTGGGTAAGACCACGACCGCGATCAATCTGGGCACCGCCTTGGCGGCCTGCGGCGAACGCGTGCTGCTGATCGACGCCGACCCGCAGGGCAACTGCTCGACCGGCCTGGGCATCACCCGCCTGCAGCGCCGCACCACCCTGTACGACGTCCTGATGGGCGAGGCGCCGATGGTCGACGCCGCGGTCAGGACCGAGCTGCCGGGCCTGGACGTGATCCCCGCCGACGCCGACCTGTCGGGCGTGGAGATCGAGCTGGGCCAGCAGGCGCGGCGTTCCTATCGCCTGCGCGACGCCCTGGAGCCCCTGCGCGCCAACGGGCCCTACACCTATGTGCTGATCGACTGCCCGCCGTCGCTGAACGTGCTGACCGTCAACGCCATGACCGCCGCCGACGCGGTGTTCGTGCCGCTGCAGTGCGAGTTCTTCGCCCTGGAAGGCCTGACCCAGCTGATGCGGACCATCGAACGGGTGCGCGGCAGCCTCAATCCCAAGCTGGAGATCCAGGGCGTGGTGCTGACCATGTACGATCGCCGCAACAGTCTGTCGGACCAGGTGGCGCGGGATGTCCGGGAGCACTTCGGCGACAAGGTGTATGACGCGGTCATACCCCGCAACGTCCGGGTGTCGGAAGCGCCCTCCTTCGGCAAGCCCGTGCTGCTTTACGACCTCAAATGCGCCGGCAGCCAGGCCTATCTGCGGCTGGCGCGCGAGGTGATCAGCCGCGAGCGCAGCCGTCAGGCTCAGGCGGCTTGAACGCCGTCTGAGGATAACCATCCAAGTCATTGTCGAAATTGAGTGTCGAGCGCGTGAAGGAGTCGGTCGTGGTGGGAGAGCCGGTGATGTCTGAAGGTCGTCGTGGGTTGGGTCGCGGCCTTTCCGCCTTGCTCGGCGAGGTCGATTCCGCGCCCGCCCAGGCTCCGGGCGACGCCAGCGGCGGCTCGCGGGAAGCGCCGATCGAACTGATCCGCCGCAATCCCGACCAGCCGCGCCGGAGCTTCCGCGAGGAAGACCTGGTAGAACTTTCGGACTCGATCCGCGAGAAGGGCGTCCTGCAGCCGATCCTGGTGCGCCCGGCGCCGGGCGCCGCGGGCGAATACCAGATCGTCGCCGGCGAGCGCCGTTGGCGAGCGGCCCAACGCGCCGGCCTGAAGACCCTGCCGATCATGGTGCGCGAACTGGACGACCTGGCCGTCCTGGAAATCGGCATCATCGAGAACGTCCAGCGCGCCGACCTGAACGCGATCGAAGAGGCGCTGAGCTACAAGGTGCTGATCGAGAAGTTCGGCCAGACCCAGGAGCTGATCGCCCAGACCGTGGGCAAGAGCCGCAGCCACGTGGCCAACACCCTGCGGCTGCTGGCGCTGCCGGACACGGTCCAGGGCTATGTGACCTCGGGCGAGATGACGGCCGGCCACGCCCGGGCGATCGCCACGGCGCCCGATCCCGCGGCCCTGGCGCGCGAGGTCATCGACAAGGGCCTGTCGGTCCGCGACACCGAGGCCCTGGCCCGTCGTACGCCCAACGCCGCCGGCGAGGTGCGGGCCAAGACGAACGGCGGCCGGCCGCCGAAGTCGAAGGACACCGACACCCAGTCTCTGGAAGCGGACCTGTCGTCGCTGCTCGGCCTGGATGTCGAGATCGACGATCGCGGCGGGGCCGGCGCCCTGACCATCCGCTATGCGACGCTCGAGCAATTGGACGACCTCTGCAATCGCCTGACGCGCGGGGCTTGAGGCGTCGGAACAGGGTCTTCTGTGGCGCGGGAAGCGGGACCTGGCCGTAGTCCTGCCCGCTTCGTTCTCGACAGCGCGCCGTCCGAAGCCGAAATATCCAACCAAGTCACTGATAATATAAGGGAATTTGTCTTCCTCGCTTCAAATTCGAACGACCCGAGCGAACCCGATTTCCACAGGAAATCTCGGAATTCGGCCTCGCTGTCTTTGACAAGGCGCGCGACTCGCTGGAGCGGGCTGTTTATCGGCTTGGTCGGTCTAGCTCTGGCCCAGCCATCGCCGCACCCGTTCCAGGATCGAAGGGTTCGGCGTTCTCGACGCGCCCGGTCGACCCTTCGTGGCCGGCGGCGAGCTCGTCGTCGGTCCAACTCGGACGCCCGGGATCGCGGTGGCGACGTCGATGATAGGGCCGAACGATCCACCGGCCTCGAAGACGCCCTTCACGCGAAAGGCTCGTTGATCCGCCAGGTCACGGCTGTCGCGCGGAAGAAAGGGCCCGCCCAGGTCCTCGAACAGATGAAAGTCGCCCTGCAGGGCGCCGCAGGCCGAGCAATGGTTGGCCCAGTAGGAACTCTGGGTCGTCTTGCTGAAGACGCGTCGATAGCGCGGTGCATGCATGATCGCCTGGGCCGCGATCGGAGAGGGCAGGACGTCGATGTAGAACGCGAAGCACCATCCTTCGCCGCCGCCCCATCGACCCTGGCCGTCGAGGTCGTCTTCCCAGACGCTGAAATCCTCGAAGCCCGGCGCCATCAGGAAGCCGGCGACGATCGTGATCTGTTCGCAACGCCAGCACCGCCGGGGCGCGGTGACCACATAGGCTTCCAGGGAGCGAAGGTTCAGCCCGGGAACGCCGGAGTCGGGCTCCGGAAACCAGCGCCGGAAGGGCTGGAGATCCAGTCCGTCCGGAACATACCAGCAGCGACGCGAAGGCTCCCAGCGCGCGCCGAGCGCCTCGGCCTGGTCCTTGTCCGCATAGGGCACCTTGAGGTCCATGCCGCCTCGCCTGGGTCACCGACGCTTAAGATAGACGATGACCGCGAATTCCAAAGCTTGACCGCGCGCTACAGCCCCAGCCGCCGCGCCTTGCCGGCGATCTGCAGGGCCAGGCGCTCGGAGATCAGCTGGTCCGGAGAGCCGGAGGTCTTGCAGGCCTTGTCGGCCGCCAGCACCTCGGCCTGGACCAGCAGCAGCTGATCCAGGGTCCAGGCCCGGGCCTGGCGCAGGAATTCGCGCTCGCTCTTCCAGAACACGCCCGAGGCCTTGGCCGCGGCCGCCAGGTCGACGCCGTTCTTGTGCAGGGTCAAGGTCCGGCGCAGGCGGCCCAGATGATAGCCCATGGCCCGCACGGCGGCCGGTCCGCCTTCGCCCTCGGCGGCGGCGCGGCGCAGCCCGGCCTGGGCGGGTCCGACACGGCCGCCAAACGCGTCGACGGCCGCGTCGCCCAGCGAGGCCTCGGGCTCGACGCCCAGGAAGTCGGTCAGGTCGGCCGGCGTCGCCACCACGCCGCTGCCGGGGCCGAGATAGAGGGCCAACCGCTCGATCTCGGCGCGGGCCACGCCGCGCTCCTTGGGCAGGCGTGAGACGAACAGGTCCAGGGCCTCGCCGTTCAGGCTGACCTTGTCCTTGGCCAGGGTCTCGCGGGCCAGGCGGGCCAGGTCGCCGGCCTCGTCCTCGTAGCAGGGGATCACGGCCGCGCCGGCGGCCTTCTCGGCGACCTTGCGCAGGGTCGAGTCGCGGCCCAGGGCGCCGGCCTCGATCAGGAAGAAGGCGTCCGGGTTCAGCTGGCCCTCGACGTGACGGGTGAGGGCTTCGGCGGCCTGCTTGTCGGGTCCGCCCTTCTCGCCGGTCAGGCGCAGGCGCACCAGGCGCCGGCCGCCCATCATCGACAGGGCCGAGAGTTCGTCCTCGAGCTTGCCGGCCTGGCTGTCCAGGTCGCTTTCGGTCAGCTGGGCGGTGTCGAACGGATCGTCCGGGCGCTCGAACAGCCGCTTGGCCAGTTGATCGGCGCGGTCGCGCACCACGCCGCGGTCGCGGCCATAGATGACCACGGCGCGGACATCGGCGGCCGGATCCCGCAGGAAGCGTTCGACGTCCGGTCGCTTCGACAGGATCATGCCGATGGACC
>Ga0065165_1003705_pt1 | contig 10355 bp, 12 predicted proteins | sample AraplaMF_Cvi_mMF_FD_63813 | JGI IMG/M metagenome (GOLD analysis project Ga0065165, IMG submission 63813) | Arabidopsis root microbial communities from the University of North Carolina, USA - plate scrape MF_Cvi_mMF (version 2) (version 3) | ecosystem: Host-associated > Plants > Roots >... | reverse complement strand
TTTGTGTGGGTCTGTGGTTTGAATCTTTCGGCGCTGACGCGCCCTCGCGGCTGAACGTCCCGCACGACCCCTCATCCGTCGGCTGCGCCGACACCTTCTCCCACAAGGGGAGAAGGAACGGGATTTCCACCATGCCCCTCTCCATCACCCTGGCCGAGGCCAAGGGCTTCCTGCGCGTGGCCGACGCCACGGAGGACGCCCTGGTCGGCCTGCTGATCGACGCCGCCGAGGCGCGGGTCGCCGCCGCTGTCGGCCTGGCCCTGACGCCGGCCAGCCCCGCGCCGCTGCGGCTGGCCGTGCTGGTCCTGGTCGCCCACGCCTACGAGCACCGCGACGACGGCGAGCCGCCGCTCGGCCTGGTCGAGACCTGGCTGGCCCCCTATCGGGAGGCCCGGCTGTGAGCGGCCCCGGCAATCTGGGCGCCGACGCGGCCATCGCCGCCGCCCTGGTCGAGGCCCTGAAGGCCGCGCCCGCCGTCTCCGCCCTGGTCGCCGCCCGCGTCCACGCCGACCCGCCGCGCCATCCGGTCTATCCCTGCGTCAGTCTGGGCCGCCAGGAGAGCCGGCCGTTCGGCCCGGAGGCGGACGGGCTGGAGCACCTGCTGACCCTCACCTGCGCCAGCAAGTTCGGCGGGCCCGAGGAGGCGCGGGCCGTCACCTCGGCCGTCCGCGCGGCTGTGCACAACGCGCCGCTGGCGGTAGTCGGCCGGCGCCTCGTCACCCTGCGCGTCACCTATGCCGACGTCTTCCGCGCCGCCGACCGCGAGCTGTCGCTGGGCGTGCTGCGGGTGCGGGCGGTGACGGAGAGCGCCTAGTCCAGACTTGCCCCCACCTGACCGCTTCGCGGTCTGTCCGCCCCCATGGGGGGCGGAGCCTCCGCCGAGCGGCTCTTCCCCCTCTGGGGGAAGACGACCGCGAAGCGGTCCGTAGGGGGCAAGTGTTCGTCGCAATCACGAAACCCGGAGATCCCCATGGCCGCCCAAGCCGGCAAAGACATCCTCCTGAAGATCGGCGACGGCGGGTCGCCGCAGGTCTTCACCACCGTGGCCGGCCTGCGGGCCCGCACGATCAGCCTCAACGCCCAGGCCATCGACGCCACCGACGGCGACAGCGCCGGCCGCTGGCGCGAGCTGCTGGCCGGGTCGGGCGTGCGCTCGGTCGCGGTGTCGGGCAGCGGCGTGTTCCGCGACGCGGCCTCCGACGCGGCGGTGCGCGACAGCTTCTTCGCCCAGACCGCCCGCACCTGGCGGCTGGTGATCCCTGACTTCGTGCAGCTGGAAGGCCCGTTCCTGGTGGCGGCCCTCGAATACGCCGGCGACCACGACGGCGAGGCCGCCTTCGCCCTGTCCCTGGCCTCGGCCGGGGCGGTGACGTTCCTGGCGATTTAGCCTTCAAGATCCGCTCATCCCGGCGAATGCCGGGACCCAGATGGACTAACGGTGTGGCTGACGCCAGGAGCGCCGAGCCCTTCCAATCATCCACACAGCTTTGGGATCTGGGTCCCGGCATTCGCCGGGATGAGCGGAGATTGGGGTGTTTGAAAAGGTGTTCACCCATGCCCATGCCCATCCCCAACCCCGCCCGCGGCGAGGTCGTCGCGCCGTTGGCCGGCGCGCCCCGCCGCCTGTGCCTGACCCTGGGCGCCCTGGCCCGGATCGAGGCGGCGCTCGGCCTGGACGACTGGAACGCGTTGCCGGAACGCTTCGGCCGGCTGTCGGCGAGCGAGCTGCTGGTCGTCCTGGCCGCTCTGCTCGAGGGCGGCGGCGAGGATCCGGCGGTCCTGGACGCCCGGCCGGTGTCGATCCCGGAAGCGGTCGCGGCCGTGGCCGCCGCCCTGGCCGCCTGCGCATGACGCCCCGCCGATGAAGCCCCATTGGCGCGCCGCCCTGCGCCGGGCGGTCCTGGAGCTGGGCGTCCCGCCGCGCGACTTCTGGCGGCTGTCCCTGGCCGAGTGGCGGGTCCTGGCCGAGGTCCCGGCCGCCCCGGCGCTGAACCGTGCGGCGCTGGACGCCCTGATCGCCCGCTTTCCCGACAACCCGACGTCTTAGGGGAGACCCCATGAGCGACTTCCAGCCGGACGGCCTCGACGCCGTCCCCGCCCGCGCCGTCGAGGCCGCCGCCGCCCTGGGCGCCCTGCGCGCCCCGGCCGAGCAGGCGGCCCGGGCCATCGACGAGGCCTTCGCCAAGGCCGGGACGGGCCTGGCCCGCTCGCTGGCCCACGCGGCCGCCGACGGCAAGGTCAGCCTGGCCGAGCTGGCGCGGGCGGTGCTGGACGCGGTGTCGAGCGGGGCGGGCGGCGGGGGCGGCCTGGTCAAGGCCCTGGCCGGCGTCGTGGGTTCGGCCTTTTCCGGCGCCAAATTTTCCGGAGCAAGAGCCGACGGCGGCCCGGTCGCGGCCGGCGGCGCCTATCTGGTCGGCGAGCGCGGCCCCGAACTGTTTCGCCCCGCGACCGCTGGCGCGGTCGAGCCCCTGGGGGGCGGCGGGGTCAATGTCACCATCAACGTCCAGGGCGGCGACGCGGCCGGCCTGGCCCGCTCCGACGCCCAGCTGGCCCAGGCCCTGGCGCGGGCGGTGAGCCTGGGGGCGAGAAAGCTATGATTATTGAACCGCTCATCCCGGCGAATGCCGGGACCCAGATCCCACAGCGGTGTGTCGGGTTGGACGAGCTCTGAGCTTGAGGAACCCGCCTCAAAGCCATTCCATCTGGGTCCCGGCATTCGCCGGGATGAGCGGAATTATAGTCAGGCGTTGAGGTTCAGATCGGCCGACAGATCCCGCCAAGTCGGATTGTCGGCCTCGATCAACATCAGCTTCCAGGACCGTCGCCATTCCTTGATCCGTCGTTCGCGGCGAAACGCGTCTTCGCGGGTCTCGAACACCTCGTACCAGACCAGGATCGTGCAGCCGTACTTCGCCGTGAAGCCGTCGCGGAGATACTGTCGATGCTCTTCGAGTCTGCGGGGCAGATCATCGGTGGAGCCGATGTAGAGCGTGCCGTTTCGTTGGCTGGCGACGATGTAGCAGTAGAAAGCCATGCGGCATTTCCCCACCGCCTGGACGGTGGGGAAAGCTGAAAAACTCGCGTTTTTGTCCCTACACCACCATCGGCGTCAGCGGCGGTTCGCCATAGCGGTTCTCGCCCGGCTGGCCTTCGGCGATCCCCACCCACAGGGTGAAGGCGGCCACCGCGGCGAAGGCGATGGCGACGCTGACCAGCAGGCCGCCGACCCCGGCCAGGGCGGCCCAGTCGGTGTCGGTGTTGGTGATGTCGCCCAGGATCGCGCTGAAGCCGATCGACAGGGCCGAGCCGACGATCAGCACCGGTCCCAGCACGATCGGCACGAGTTGCCACCAGCCGCTGCGGCCCATGTCGTGCAGGCGCTTGGTGCACAGGCAGACCCAGGCGAAGATCGCGGCCAGCGCGATCACCTGGCCGATCAGCGGGATCCAGCCGGCCACCACGTGGGCGCCCAGCAGCATCAGCCAGCCGATCCAGAACACCTGGCGGCCGATACGGCCCTCGGCCGAGAAGAACAGTGATTTCCAGTCCATTTCCAGCTCCCAATCTCGAGGCTGAGATTAGGGCCGGGACACGCGCGACTTAAGTGAATTGCAGGTCATGACGCGGGTTTAACCTCCGGTCGCCGGCGTCGCGGCGTCGTCTCGGCCCGGCCGTCACGCGGTCTTTCCGAGGCGGAGGGGCGGGCGCCGGTCGAGGCCAGGAAGATGGCCCCGAACAGCGCGGCGGCCGCCATGTCGGCGAAGATCGGCACGATCACCGCCATGCCGTCGCCGAACAGCGCATAGGCCCACAGGCCCATCGCCCCGTGGATCAGCAGACCGGCCAGGCCGAAGGCGACCGGCGGGCCGGCGCCCCAGCCGGCGTCGCGCGACCGTTTCAGCAGCAGGCAGGCCGTGGCGTAGAAGCGCGCGGCGACGATCAGGATCGACGCGACCAGCGGAACGTCGGGCGCGACGGCGCCGTAGGCGTGGCTGGCGACGCCGCCGACGGCGAACGCTTCGCCGATCACGGGAAGGGCGGCTGGCGCCACGTCGGGGCCGAACCGGATCAGCCCGACATAGACCGTCATGCTGATGGCCGTCAGCTGCAGCAGGCCGGACCAGAACGCGCGCCGGTCGATGGCGCCGCGGGGATCGAACAGCAGGGACAGGACGCGCATCGGCGGGTTTCTCCGGGCTTTCGCGTTCTATAAGTGAATATTCACTCACATGCAAGGAGCGGCGCCATGACCGCGTTCCACGAGACGCGCCTGCCCGCGCGCCTGGCCTTCGGCTGCACCGGCGGGGTCGAGCGGCGGACCCAGGTGACGACCCTGGCCTCCGGCTTCGAGCGGCGGTCCAGCCCTTGGAGCCAGGGGCGGCGGCGCTACCTGATCGGCACGGCCGTGCGCCCGCTGGACGACGCGGCCGAGCTGGTCGCCTTCTTCGAGGCGCGGCGCGGGCGGCTGCACGGCTTCCGGTTCCGCGACCCGGCCGATTGCCGGTCGTGCGCGCCGTCCCAGGCCCCGGCCGCCACCGACCAGGCGATCGGGACCGGCGACGGGGTCCGCAAGACCTTCGCCCTGGTCAAGACCTATGGGACCGGCCCGACGGCGGTGGTCCGGCCGATCGCCAAGCCGGTGGCCGGCACGGTCAAGGTGGCGGTGGCCGGTCTCGCCCTGGCGGCCGGGGCCTTCGCGGTCGACCCGGCCACGGGCCTGGTGACCCTGGCGACCGCCCCGGCGGCCGGGGCGGCGGTCACCGCCGGCTTCGAGTTCGACGTGCCGGTGCGCTTCGACGGCGACCGCATCGACGTGACCCTGGAAAGCTTCAACGCCGCCCGGGTCGGGGCCGTGGCGCTGGTCGAGGTGCGGGTCTGATGCGCGCGGTTCCTCCCGACCTGGCCGACCGCCTGGAGAGCGGGGCGGCCGGCCTGTGCCACGCCTGGATTCTGACCCGGGCCGATGGCGCGGTGCTGGGCTTCACCGACCATGACCGCGACCTCGTGGTCGAGGGCGTCTCGTGCAAGGCGGCCAGCGGCTGGACCGCCGGGGCGGCCGAGACGGCGGCCGGCCTGTCGCCGGGCCAGGCCGCAGCGGTCGGCGGCTTCGACGACGCGGCGCTGTCGGAGGCCGACCTGGCGGCCGGGCTCTATGACGGGGCGCGGGTGGAGTGCCGGCTCGTCGACTGGTCGGCGCCCGGCCTGAGCGTGCGGCTGTGGTCGGCCCGCGTGGCGGCGGCCAAGGCCGAGGGCGGGGCCTTCACCCTGGCCCTGGAGGGACCGCTGGCGGCGCTGGACCGCGTGGCCGGCCGCACCTTCGGCCGGTCATGCGACGCAGCGTTCGGCGACGCCCGCTGCGGGGTCGACGTCGCGGCCTTCCCGGGCGCGACCTGCGACAAGCGCTGGATCACCTGCCGAGAGAGGTTCGGCAACGGCCTGAACTTCCGGGGCTTTCCGACCGCGCCGGGCGAGGATTTTCTCACGCTGTACCCCGGCGAGGGCGAGCGCAATGACGGCGGGCGGCGGTGAGGGACCGCACTTGCCCCCGCCTGACCGCTTCGCGGTCTGTCGCGGCGAGGGGGCGGAGCGCTCTTCCCCCTCTGGGGGAAGACGATCGCGAAGCGATCCGTAGGGGGCAAGTGATCGCCGCCTCCGACTCAACCCGCCAGCGCGCCCTGCACGAAGCGCGCCTGTGGCTGGGCACGCCCTACCAGCACCAGGCCTCGCTGCGCGGGGTCGGCTGCGACTGCCTGGGCCTGGTGCGCGGCGTCTGGCGGGCCCTGCACGGCGCCGAGCCGGAAACCCCGCCGCCCTACCGCCCGGACTGGGCCGAGCTGGGCGGGCGCGAGCTGCTGCGCGAGGCGCTGGACCGCCGGCTGATCTCGCTGGACTCGGCCGCAACCCGTCCGGGCGACGTGCTGCTGTTCCGCATGGCCCCGGACGCGCCGGCCCGGCACTGCGCGATCCGCTCGGCGGACGAGCGGATGATCCACGCCTACTGGGGCCGCGCCTGCGTCGAGAGCTGGCTGGGCCGCTGGTGGCGCGCGCGGCTGGTCGGCGCCTTTCGCTTTCCCGAACCCTGAAGGACACCTCATGGCCCAGGTCATTCTCTCCGCCGTCGGCACGGCCGTGGCGGGACCCGTCGGCGGCGCGATCGGCCTGGCGGTCGGGGCGGCGATCGACAGCGCGGCGATCGACGCCCTGACCCCGGCCCGCCGGGTCGGGCCGCGCATCCCCGAGCTGCGGCTGTCGGGCGCCGCCGAGGGCGCGCCGATGGCGGCGGTGTTCGGCCGGGCTCGCGTGGCCGGCCAGGTGATCTGGGCGGCGCGGTTCAAGGAGCGCTGGATCGACGGCCGGTCCGGCGGCGGCGGCAAGGGGAGCCGCACGACCAGCGCCGCCTACAGCCTGTCGTTCGCCGTCGCCGTCTGCGAGGGGCCGATCGACGGGATCGGCCGGGTCTGGGCCGACGGCAAGCCGATGGACATGGCCGGGGTGGTCATGCGCGTCCACACCGGGGCCGAGGACCAGGTCCCGGACGCCCTGATCGCCGCCGTGGAGGGCGAGGCGCCGGCCTATCGCGGCACTGCCTATGTAGTGTTCGAGGATCTGCCGCTGGGGGCCTACGGCAACCGGCCGCCGCAGCTGTCGTTCGAGGTGTTCCATCGGCCGCGCGCCGCCGGCGCGCCGGCGGGCCTGGAGGAACGCCTGAAGGGCGTCTGCCTGATCCCCGGCGCGGGCGAGTTCGTCTACGCCACCGACCTGGTGATGCGCCGCGACGGCCTGACCCGGACCACGGCCGAGACCTTGAACAATACCGAGGGACGTCCCGACCTGGTGGTGTCGCTGGACCAGCTGCAGGCCCAGCTGCCCAACGTGGACGAGGTGACCCTGGTGGTCGCCTGGTTCGGCGACGACCTGCGCTGCGGGTCGTGTTCGATCCGGCCCAAGGTCGAGCAGGCGGCCAAGACGACGATCCCGTTCGACTGGCGGGTGAACGGCGTCGACCGCGCCGACGCCGCCGTGGTCTCGCGGAACGGGGGCGGCCCGGCCTATGGCGGCACGCCGGCCGACCGGGCCGTGCTGCAGGCCATCGCCGAGCTGAAGCGGCGCGGCCTGAAGGTGACCCTCTATCCGTTCGTGCTGATGGACGTGCTGGCCGGCAACGGCCTGCCCGATCCGTACGGCGGCGCGGCGCAGGGCGCCTATCCCTGGCGTGGCCGGATCACCTGCCACCCCGCCGCCGGCCGGCCGGGCTCGCCGGACAGGACCGCCGCCGCCGGGGCCCAGGTCGCCGGCTTCTTCGGCGCGGCCACGGCGGGCCAGTTCGGGGCGGCGGACGGCTTGCCGACCTACAGCGGTCCGGCCGGCGACTGGGGCCTGAGGCGGATGCTGCTGCACTACGCCAAGCTGGCCCAGCTGGCGGGCGGGGTGGACGGCTTCATCCTGGGCTCGGAGCTGAGCGGCCTGACCACGGTGCGCGACGGGGCCTCGTCCTATCCGGCCGTGAGTGCGCTGAAGAGCCTGGCCGGGGAGGTCCGCGGCCTGCTGGGGCCGGCGACGAAGCTGGGCTACGCCGCCGACTGGAGCGAATATTTCGGCCACCAGCCGGCCGACGGCTCCGGCGACGTCCACTTCCACCTCGATCCGCTGTGGAGCGACGCCAACATCGATTTCGTCGGCATAGACTTCTACCCGCCGATGGCCGACTGGCGCGACGGCGACGACCACCTGGACGCGGGGGCGGGCGGGCCGCACGACGTGGATTACCTGCGCGCCAACCTCGCGGGCGGCGAGGGCTACGACTGGTTCTACGCCTCCGACGCGGCGCGGGCGGCCCAGGTCCGCACCCCGATCGCCGACGGCGCCCATGGCGAGCCCTGGGTGTTCCGGCCCAAGGACCTGCTGTCGTGGTGGAGCAAGCCGCATTTCAACCGTCCCGGCGGCGTGCGCGCCGCGACGCCGACCGCCTGGGTCCCGCGGTCCAAGCCGCTGCGGCTGGTCGAGTTCGGCTGCGGCGCGGTCGACAAGGGCGCCAACGCCCCGAACCTGTTCGTCGATCAGAAGAGCGCCGAGAGCGCCCTGCCGCCGTTCTCGGACGGGACCCGCGACGAGGTCGGCCAGCGGCGGGCGCTGGAGGCGGTGCTGGCCCACCTGGCCGACCCGGCCGCCAATCCGGTCTCGCCGGTCTATGGCGGGCCGATGATCGCGGGCGCGGCGGCCTGGTGCTGGGACGCCCGGCCATTCCCCGACTTCCCGGCCCGGAGCGCCATCTGGGCCGACGGGCCCAACTGGACCCTGGGGCACTGGCTGAACGGCCGGGCCGGGATCGCTCCCCTCCCGGAGCTGATTGCAGCCCTGGCCCAGCGGGCCGGCGCGGCGATCGACCCGGGCGAGGCCGGCGGCTCGGTCGTCGGCTACGTGGTCGACCGGCCAATGCGGCTGCGCGACGCCCTGGCCCCGCTGCTGGAGGCCTTCGCCCTGGACCCCGTCGAGCGCCAGGACGGCGTCGCCCTGGCCGGCCGCTCGGGCGCGGCGGTCCTGACCCTCGGCGACGACGACCTGGCCTGGCCGGAGGATCGGCCCGCCCCGCTGAGCACCGCCCGCACCCTGGCCGCCCCGGTCCAGGCCCTGCGCCTGCGCTTCATCGACGCCGCCCGCGACTACCAGACCGGTTCGGTGATCGTCCGCCGCGACGGCGGGGAGGGGAGCGCCGACCTCGACGCGCCGCTGGTGCTGGCCGCCGCCGACGCCCGGGGCGTGGCCGAGCGGCTGCTGGCCGCCGCCGACCCGCGCGAGGCGACCGTCCACCTGTCGCCCCTGGCCGCCCTGCGGTTGGAGCCTGGCGACCGGCTGGCGCTTGACGGCGCGACCTGGCGGGTGACGCGGATCGACCTGGACGAGCATCCCCGCGCCCAGCTGGCGCCGGCGGCCGATCCGGTGCGGGTCCACGGCGACCTGGATTGGTCGCCCGCCGCGCCGCGCGAGGTTCCGGGGCCGCCCGTGCTGCACGTTTTGGACCTGCCGGGCCAGATGGACGAGCGGCCGCTGCTGGCGGTGGCCGCCTCGCCCTGGCGGGCCTTCGACATCCATGCCGGCGTCGGCGTCGAGGCCCTGCGCGCGCGGGCCACGGCCGCCGCGCCGGCCACGGTGGGCGTCACGCTGTCGGACCTGCCGGCCGGGCCGCTGCACCGCTTCGACCGCGCCACGCGCCTGACCGTGCGGCTGGAGGGCTCGGCGCCCGTCAGCCGCGACCGTTCAACGGTTCTGGCCGGCGCCAACGCCCTGGCCGTGCGCGGTGCGGCCGGTGAATGGGAGATCCTCCAGTTCCTGACCGCCGAGCCGGTCGGCGGCGACGCCTGGGTCCTGTCGGGCCTGCTGCGCGGCCAGGCCGGCAGCGATCCGGCCATGGCCGCCCTGACCCCGGCCGGGGCGGCGGTGGTGGTGCTGGACGAGGCCCTGGTCCGCGCCGATCTGGTCCCGGCCGAGCGCGGCCTGCCCTTGGTATGGCGCGCCGCCCCGGCCGGCGGCCCGGCCTCGGGGCCGTCGATGAGCCAGACGGCCGAGACTTGGCGCGGCCTGTCGGCCCGGCCGTGGTCGCCAGCCCACCTGCGGGCGCGGACCCAGGGCGGCGACACCGTCGTCACCTGGATCCGCCGCGCCCGCCTGGCCGGCGACGGCTGGGAGGCCGAGGTCCCGCTGGGCGAGGAGCGCGAGGTTTACCGCGTCGAGATCCTGGACGGCCAGACCGTGATCCGCGCGGCCGAAACGGCGACGCCGAGCTTCACCTACACCGCCGCCCAACGGGCCGTCGATTTCCCCGCTGGACCGACCGGGGCCCTGGCTGTCAGAGTCGCCCAAGGCTCGGCCCTGTTCGGCTGGGGCGCCGTGTCGCGGATCTTGCTGTGATAATAATGCAACATAACGCTTGCGCGCCGCGCCGAACGGCCTAATTGAGGCGTTCGCCTTTTTGAACTGACGTGAGGAGCCTCCTTGGCGCGCGACCCCTATCTGGAGCTTGGCGTTTCCCGCACCGCGAGCGCGGCGGAAATCCGCAAGGCGTTCCACAAGCTCGCCAAGCAGCATCACCCCGACGCCAACAAGGGCGACAAGAAGTCGGAGGAGAAGTTCAAGCAGGTCAGCGCCGCCTTCGACATCCTGGGCGACGCCGACAAGCGCAAGAAGTTCGACGCCGGCGAGATCGACGCCGACGGCCGCGAGACCATGCGCGGCGGCTTCGGCGGGGGCGGCGGCAATCCGTTCGGCGCCGGCTTCGGCGGACGCCGGGGCGGCATGGGCGGCGGCGAGGGGCCGGAGATCGACCTCAACGACCTGTTCGGCGACATCCTGGGCCGCAA
>Ga0065165_1003703_pt1 | contig 10360 bp, 10 predicted proteins | sample AraplaMF_Cvi_mMF_FD_63813 | JGI IMG/M metagenome (GOLD analysis project Ga0065165, IMG submission 63813) | Arabidopsis root microbial communities from the University of North Carolina, USA - plate scrape MF_Cvi_mMF (version 2) (version 3) | ecosystem: Host-associated > Plants > Roots >... | reverse complement strand
CCAGGTCGAGCATCCGGTGACCGAGATGATCACCGGGCTCGATCTCGTCCGCGAGCAGATCCGCGTCGCCGAGGGCCATGGCCTGTCGTGCGAGCAGCACCAGATCAACTTCCACGGCCACGCGATCGAATGCCGGATCAACGCCGAGGACCCGCGGACCTTCGCCCCCTCCCCGGGCACGGTGAAGCAGTTCCACGCGCCGGGCGGAATGCACGTCCGCGTCGATAGCGGGCTCTACACCGGCTACCGGGTGCCGCCTTATTACGACAGCATGATCGCCAAGCTGATCGTCTACGGATCGACGCGCGAGCGCTGCCTGATGCGGCTGCGCCGCGCGCTGGAAGAGTTCGTGATCGAAGGGATGAAGACCACTATCCCGCTCCACCAGGCGCTGCTCGACGATCCCGAGTTCCAGCAGGGCGCGTACACGATCAAGTGGCTCGAAGAGTGGCTCGCGCGGCAGGAGGGGTAACCCTGGATTGCTCTCGCGAAAGCAGGAGGGCTGCCTCTTAGGTGCTCCTGCGAAAGCAGGAGCCCAGGGCCTCAAACGGACCGGCCTGTGACTCTGGGCTCCTGCTTTCGCAGGAGCACTGGCCCCTCCCTCGCCACTCTGGCAGGATCGCTGCAAATCCGGGGGGAGAATCACCATGAAGCGCCTGCTCGCCACCACCGCACTGGTCGTCGTCCTCGCCGCGCCCGCGATGGCGCAGGTCAAGACGCCCGATCGCCCGGTCACCGATCCCAAGACCGTCGAATCCCCCACCAATCCCCAGGCGCGCAGCGTGCCGATCGCCGATATCGGCGCCTCGCGCAGCCTCGGCAGCACCGCCTGGAGCGTCGACGGCAAGCAGATCTTCGTCGCGACCAACCTCTCCGGCCGCACCAATATCTGGCGCACCGATGCCGCGGGGAGCTGGCCGGTCCAGCTCACCCAGTCCGACGACAGCCAGTCCGGGCTCGCGGCTTCGGCCGACGGCAAATATCTCTATTTCCGCCAGGACGCCGGCGGGAACGAATATCACGACATCTACCGTGTGCCCGTGGGCGGCGGCGCGGTCGAGAACCTCACCAACTCGCCCGACGTGCGCGAGGGCGACCTGCTGGTCGGCCCCGGCGGCATGGTCGCCCTCACCACCAAGCGCAGGTCCGAGGGGCAGGCGAACGTCGCGGTGATGGCAGCCGACGGCCAGGTGCGCATCCTCAGCAAGGAAGCCGACCCGCAATATAGCTGGACCCCGGTCGCGTGGCTCGACGGCGGCAAGGCGCTGATCGCCAATCGCGACCGCGTCGATTCGAAGATCGGCGAGGTCTGGCGGCTCGATGTCGCCACCGGCGCGGCGACTAGGCTGATCAGCAGGGCCGACACCGTCTATGACGCCACCGACGCGACATCCGACGGCAAATGGCTCGCAGTGACCACCGACGACGGCACCGGCCAGCTCCATGCCGGGCTCTACGATGTCGCCGCCAAGACCTGGAAATGGCTCAAGCCGACGCCGTGGGAGCAGACCAGCAGCGTGTTCACCCGCGACGGCAAGGCGCTGCTGTTCGGGACCAATGCCGATGCGCGCTCGACGCTCTACCGCTACGACCTCGCGAGCGGTGCCGAGACCGCGCTCGCGATCCCGCCGGGGGTCAATTACCTGACCGGCAACGATCCGCGCGCGCCCGACGGGCGCACGCTGATGGTCAGCCATTCGGGCGCGGACTCGCCGACCAACCTCTATCTCTACGATATGGCGAGCGACACGTCGCGCCCCGCCACCCAGCTCGCCATCGCCAGCCTGCTGCCCGAGGCGCTGCCCAAGTCGCAGGTGGTCACCTACAAGAGCTTCGACGGCACGCTGATCAGCGCGATCGTCACGATGCCCGCCAATCTGAAGCGCGACGCCGGCAATCCCGGGATCGTCCTCCCGCATGGCGGCCCGACCGGCCAGTCGCAGGACGGCTACAGCCGCTACGCCACTGCCTTTGCGAGCCGCGGCTATGTCGTGATCCAGCCCAATTTCCGCGGCTCGACCGGCTATGGCAAGGCGTTCCAGGAAGCCAATTTCAAGGATCTCGGCGGCGGCGATCTCAAGGACACGATCGCGGCGAAGAAGTTTCTCGTCGACACCGGCTATGTCGACGCCAGGCGGGTCGGCATCTTCGGCGGCAGCTATGGCGGGTTCATGACCCTGATGGCGATCGGTCGCGCGCCCGACGAATTCGCCGCGGCTGTGCAGTGGTTCGGGATCATCAACTGGCGGACGATGTACCGCGACCAGGACGAGCTGCTGAAGGCCTATCAGCGCGGGCTGCTGGGGACCCCCGAGAGCGACCCCAAGGTCTATGATGCCGCGTCGCCGCTCACCTATATCAAGAACGCCAGGGCGCCGTTGCTGACGATCCAGGGCGAGAACGACATCCGCGTGCCCAAGGGGCAGGCACAGGAGGTCCATGACATCCTCAAGGCCAAGGGCAATATCGTCGAGACGATCTACTACCCCGCCGAGGGCCATGGCTTCCAGAAGCGCGAGAACCAGCTCGACTCGCTGACCCGGACGGTGGCGTGGTTCGACAAATATCTGAAGCCGGCAGCGGCGAAGTGATCGGAGTGCAAGCGTGAAGGCCGTCATCTACCACAATCCGCGCTGCTCGAAGTCGCGCGAGACGCTGGCGATCCTGGACGAGACGCCCGGCGTCGAGGTGGAGGTGGTCGAATATCTCAAGCACCCGCCGTCGCGTGACGAGCTGGCCAGGCTCTATGCGCGAGCGGGAATGACCGCGCGCGAGGGGCTGCGCATCGCCGAGGACGCCGCCAAGCCGCTCAAGGGCGCCGACGACGACACGATCCTCGATGCAATGGCGGCCAACCCGATCCTGATCGAACGCCCGCTGGTCGAGACCGACAAGGGCGTACGCCTCGGCCGCCCGCCCGAAAAGGTCCGCGAGATCCTCTAAATAGGGACAGTCCCCATTTTCTCCCGGTAATTGGGGACGGTCCCTATTTTCCGGTAGACGCAGGCGGACGCCCGCGGCGGGCCGGCTCGCCCGGGCCGCCGGGCACGCTACCGAGCGGCCGCCCCGAGCGCAGCGCCTGCTCGACCCGGGCATCCTCCTCTCCCGCCTCGAGCCCCCGCGCCAGCATCGCGCGCCAGTTCGGCACGTGCTGCCGCAGCGCCGCGACGTCGGTCAGCCCGTCCTCGCCCAGCCCGAGGTGCGCCCGCGCGCTCGACCAGCACCAGTCCTCCGCCCGGGCGACGATCCCCGCCGCGACCGGATTGTTCTCGACATAGCGCGCCGCCACCATCTGGTGCGCATCGTCCATCGGATAGCTGGCGAAGCGCCCCTGGAACAGATGCCCGCTAAGGCCCTGCCGACGATTGATTCGCTGCGAATAGGCCGTGTGCGCCGCCGACAGCGGGGCGCGCAGCCCGTCCGCGTGCGTCGGCACGAGGATCAGGTGCACGTGATTGTCCATCAGGCACCAGGCGAGGCAGCGAGTCGCATGCTTCGCGCACCCCTCGGCCAGCAAGGTGAGATAAGCGCGCCGGTCCGCGTCGTCGAAGAAGATCGCCTGCTGCCGATTGCCGCGCTGGATGACGTGATGCGCGAGGTCCGGCACCACCAGTCTGGGCGATCGCGGCATAAGCGCTCCGTAAAATGGGGACAGTCCCCATTTATGCGGCGGCGCCTGCCCGGTAAAGCGGCTTCCATAAATGGGGACAGTCCCCATTTAAAAATAGGGACTGTCCCTATTTATCGCGGCTTTGCCTTGCGGAGGTGCGCCGCTAAAGCCCCGCCTCATGACTCAGATCACGCCCCAGATCGTCGCCGAGCACGGCCTGTCCCCCGAGGAATATGAGCGCGTCCTGCACGCAATGGGCCGCGAGCCCAATCTGACCGAACTCGGCATCTTCAGCGTGATGTGGTCCGAGCATTGCAGCTACAAATCGTCGCGTATCCATCTGAAGAAGCTCCCCACCACCGGCCCCCAGGTGATCTGCGGTCCCGGCGAGAATGCCGGCGTCGTCGATATCGGCGACGGCCAGGCGGCGATCTTCAAGATGGAGAGCCACAACCATCCCTCCTACATCGAGCCATACCAGGGCGCAGCGACCGGCGTCGGCGGCATCCTGCGCGACGTGTTCACCATGGGCGCGCGCCCGGTGGCGAACATGAACGCCTTGCGCTTCGGCCGCCCCGACCACCCCAAGATGCGCCACCTGATCGCCGGCGTGGTCCATGGCATCGGCGGCTATGGCAATTGCGTCGGCGTGCCGACCGTCGGCGGCGAGGTCAACTTTCACCCCGCCTATGACGGCAACATCCTCGTCAACGCGATGACCGTCGGCGTCGCCCAGACCGACAAGATCTTCTATTCGGCCGCCTCGGGCATCGGTAATCCGATCGTCTATGTCGGCTCCAAGACCGGCCGCGACGGCATCCACGGCGCGACCATGGCCAGTGCCGATTTCGGCGAGGATTCGGAAGAGAAGCGTCCCACCGTCCAGGTCGGCGACCCCTTCACCGAGAAGCTGCTGATCGAGGCGTGCCTCGAACTGATGGCATCGGACGCGATCGTCGCGATCCAGGACATGGGCGCCGCGGGCCTCACTTCCTCCTCGGTCGAGATGGCGAGCAAGGGCGGCGTCGGCATCGAGCTGATCATGGACGACGTCCCCCAGCGCGAGACCGGGATGACGCCCTACGAGATGATGCTGAGCGAGAGCCAAGAGCGGATGCTCATGGTCTTGAAGCCCGGCCGCGAGGATTTCGCCAAGGCGATCTTCGAGAAGTGGGAGCTCGACTTCGCGGTGATCGGCCACGTCACCGATACCGGCCGGATGGTGCTCAAGTGGAAGGGCGACACCGTCGCCGACATCCCCCTCGCCCCGCTCGCCGACGAAGCTCCGCTCTACGATCGCCCGCACGTCCCCACCCCCAAGCGCGCGCCGCTCACCGACGTGCCCGAGAGCAGCGATCCCGCCGCCGACTTGGTCAAGCTGATGGGCTCGCCCGACATCGCCAGCCGCCGCTGGATCTGGGAGCAATACGACCACATGGTCGGCGCCGACACCGTCCAGCGCCCCGGCGGCGACGCGGCTGTCGTGCGCGTCCACGGCACCCCCAAGGGCCTGGCGATCACCACCGATTGCACCCCGCGCTATTGCTTCGCCGATCCCGTCGAGGGCGGCCGCCAGGCCGTCGCCGAAGCCTGGCGCAACCTGACCTCGGTCGGCGCCAACCCGCTCGCGGTGACCAACTGCCTCAACTTCGCCAATCCGCAGCGTCCCGAGATCATGGGCCAGATCGTCGGCTGCCTCGAGGGCATGTCGGAGGCGTGCATCGCGCTCGACTTCCCGATCGTGTCGGGCAACGTCTCGCTCTACAACGAATCCAAGGCCACCGGCGGCGGCTCGGCGATCCTCCCCACCCCGGCGATCGGGGGGCTCGGCCTGCTCGCCGACTGGTCGACCAGCTGCACGATCGCGTTCAAGGGCGTCGGCGACACCGTGCTCGCGATCGGCGAGCGCGGCGGCGATCTCGGCCAGTCGATCTGGCTGCGCGAGGTCCATGGCCGCGAGGACGGCCCGCCGCCCCCGGTGGATCTCGCCGCCGAGCGCCGCACCGGCGACTTCATCCGCGACCAGATCGCCAAGGGCGCGATCACCGCGTGCCACGACGTCTCCGACGGCGGCATGGCGGTGGCGCTCGCCGAGATGGCACTCGCCTCGGACATCGGCGTGCTGGTCAACGAGCCCCAGCCCTTCGGCATCGCCGGCTCGCTGTTCGGCGAGGACCAGGGGCTCTACCTCGTCACCGTCTGCGATTCGTGCCTCGCCGATTTCATGGTCGCCGCGCACAAGGCCGACGTCCCCGCCGACCCGCTCGGCCGCACGATCAAGGACCGGATCATCTTCGAGCTCGACGAAGGCGACTGGACGGTCAGCCTCGCCGATCTGCGCACCGCGCACGAAGGCTTCTTCCCCGCGCTGATGGGCGAGGACGCAGCGCTGGCCTGAGCGCGCGCCGGGGCTTCCCCGGCGCGGGATTGCGGTTAAGATGCCCTTCGGAGGGCACGCTATGACCGCAGGCTATTCGGGAACCCCGCTCGCCGACAAGCTCGGGCTCAAGCGCGGGATGCGCTGCTGGTTCCACAACATGCCGGACAGCGTGCGCGCGACGATCGACCCCGAGGGCGCGGAGGTCGAGGAGCAGCCGACGGCCTCGGACGGGCTGCAATGCGCCCATCTGTTCGTCACCGAACGCGCGCGGCTCGAGCGCGAACTCGCCGCGCTGCGGCCGGTGATGGCGCAAAATGGCTTCATCTGGATCTCCTGGCCCAAAAAAGCCGCTAAAATGGACACCGACGTCACCGAGGACGTGATCCGCCAGGTCGCGCTGCCGACCGGTCTGGTCGATATCAAGGTGTGCGCCGTCGACGAGACATGGTCCGGCCTCAAGCTGGTGATACGAAAGGAAAATCGCGACTCTACGGGAATCAGCTGACTGGCGCTTTCCTTCCGAGTTGTGCACGATTTTGATTATGCCCGAGCGTGACGTGCTGCCCTGGCGGCCCTACCCAGACATGACCGATGCCGAGCGGGTCGCCCAAGCCCGCGCGTTCAGCGACGACATGCAGTCGCGCCGCAGCTGCCGTTCGTTCAGCGAGGCGCCGGTGCCGCGCGCGGTCATCGAGGCGGCGCTCGCCGCGGCGGGATCGGCGCCGAGCGGCGCCAATCGCCAGCCCTGGCACTTCGCCGTGGTCTCCTCGCCCGAGGCCAAATGCGCCATCCGCATCGCCGCCGAGGAAGAGGAGCGCGCATTCTACGACGGCCGCGCCGGCAGCGAATGGCTCGACGCGCTGGTGCCGCTCGGGACGGGTGCCGACAAGCCCTATCTCGAGACCGCGCCTTGGCTGATCGTCGTCTTCGCCCAGCGGCGCGATGCCTCCGACCCGGACAACCCCAAGCAGAACTACTATGTGACCGAGAGCGTCGGCCTCGCCTGCGGGCTGCTGCTCGCCGCCTTGCACCAGGCCGGCGTCGCGACCTTGGTCCACACCCCCAATCCGATGCGATTCCTCAATCGGGTGTGCCGCCGCCCCGATCACGAGAAGCCGGTGATGCTGATCGTCGCCGGGCATCCCGCCGCGGATGCCTCGATTCCCGCGCACGCGCTCGACAAGAAGTCGCTGGAGCAGATCGCCACCTGGCTGTAGCCCGGCCGGATGAGTCCGGCGCCGCCCACCGACCCGCTCCCCTCCGTCCGCATCGGTGCGCTCGATCTCGTCCGCGGTGTCGCCGTTCTCGGCATCCTGCTGCTCAACATCGTCAGCTTCGGCCTGCCCGAGGCCGCCTACAGCAATCCGCGCGCTTATGGCGGCTGGCACGGCGGCGATCTCGCGGCGTGGCTGATCAACGCCGTGCTGTTCGAAGGACGCATGCGCGGGCTGTTCTCGTTCCTGTTCGGTGCCTCGATGCTGCTGGTGATCGAGCGTGCCGAAGCGGCCGGCGCGGATGCCGCGTCCGTCCACTACCGCCGGATGGCGTGGCTGCTCCTATTCGGTCTCGCGCATCTCTGGCTGGTCTGGAGCGGGGACATCCTTGCCCATTATGCGCTGATGGGAATGCTCGCCTTCGGACTGCGCGACTTGCCGACCGGCCGGCTCGTGACGCTGGGCATTCTTCTCGTCGCCGCGGCGACGCTGATCTTCGCCGGGCTGCCGCTGGCAGTGCACGACGGGCGAAGCCTCCACGCGCTCACCCAGAGCTTCGGAACCCCCGCCCCTGCCGAGATCGGAAAGGCGCTCGCAACCTATCGAGACAATTATCCCGACATACTGCGCGCACGCTTCGCCGAGCATGTCGGCACGCCGCTGCAGATGCTTTGGTTCTTCGGGGCCGAGACGCTGGCCTATATGCTGTTCGGGATGGCGGGGCTGCGCAGCGGGATGCTGCGCGGCGAATGGTCGCGCGATCGCTATCGGCGCTGGCTGCTGATCTGCTGGGGGATCGCGCTGCCGGCTTATGGTGCGCTGGCCGCGTGGCAGATCGCAGCGCAGTTCAGCCTGGCCTCGGTGACGCTCGCCTTCGCCCTGGCCGCGCCGCTCCGCCCGCCGATGATCGCCGGCTGGGCCTGCCTCATCCTGTTGCTCGCCAGGCCGGGCGGGGCCCTCACCACGCGACTGGCGGCGGCGGGGCGGATGGCCTTCACCAACTATCTGGTGACCAGCCTGCTCTGCACGACCTTGTTCTACGGCTACGGCCTCGGCTGGTTCGGCCATCTCTCGCGCTGGCAGCTCTACCCGGTCGTGGCGCTGCTCTGGGCGGCGATGCTGCTCTGGTCGAAGCCGTGGCTCGCGCGCTTCCGATTCGGCCCGTTCGAATGGTTGTGGCGCAGTCTCGCCCGCGGCCGGCCTCAGAATCTGCGCGGTGCCGCCTCCGTATAACTGCGAATGCCTCGCAATACCCTTGCGAATCGGTTGCAATAGCCGTACATCCGCCCGATCGAAGCGTGAGGGTGCAATGGTCGTCTGCGTTTGCAATGCAATCCGGGAGCGGGATGTCCGCGAAGCGGCACGCGGCGGCGCGACCAGCGCCTGCCAGGCCTATCGCGCATTGGGCCTTGCCCCGAAATGCGGCCAATGTGTCCCCTTCGCGCGCGAGATCATCAATCAGGAGCGTGCGGCTGCGTAGCGTTCGCAAGTAAAAAACCGCGGATTTCTGCGGTTTTCGCGCGTGTTTTTTGGCGCTATGGCATCCCTGTCAAGCATAGGGAATGATGGCCATGAAGGGCGACGCAAAGGTCCTCGAATATCTCAACGAGGTGCTCAGGAACGAGCTCACCGCGATCAACCAATATTGGTTGCACTATCGCCTGCTCGACAATTGGGGCGTCAAGAAGCTCGCCGAGCATGAGCGCCACGAATCGATCGACGAGATGAAGCACGCCGACAAGGTGGCGGAGCGCATCCTGTTCCTCGAAGGCCTGCCCAACTTCCAGCTGCTCGGCCGGCTGCGCATCGGCGAGACCGTCGAAGAGATCCTCCGCGCCGACCTTGCGGTCGAAGTCGAGGCGGTCGCCGTGCTGCGCGACGCGATCGCCCATTGCGAGACCGTCCGCGACTATGTCAGCCGCGACCTGTTCCGCTGGATCCTGGAGAGCGAGGAAGAGCATATCGACACGCTCGAGCGCCAATTCGACATGATCGCGCGGATGGGGCTTGAGAATTACATCCAGCTCAACAGCAAGGCCGAAGAAGCGAGCTGACGGCAACGTCGTCATCCCGGCGAAGGCCGGGATCTCGGGAGGCGAGCGAACGTTCGCGGCGCGCGCCAACACCTCTCCTCGTTCGTGCTGAGCTTGTCGAAGCACCGTTCTTCTCTTCGAGGGAAGGGAAGCAGGACGGCCCTTCGACAAGCTCAGGGCGAACGGCGTCGGATATTGGCTTCCTTAGAGAACCGGGCGCCGCCCAAAGGTCGCCGGCTTGCGCGCGACCAGCGGGTTGGCTTCGCGCTCGAGCAGGTCGAGCGTGGTCTCGAACAGCGGGCGCATCTTGACGACGTGCTCGAGCGCCTCGGTCGGCGTCTCGCGGCGTTCGATGCAGCCGCGCGCGATCATCTCGATCGTCTCGGCGAGGTCGGACAGCGGGTCGGCGCCGAACTGGCGTGCCTCGCCCTTGAGCGTGTGCGCGGGGATCACCATCGCAGTGGCATTGTGCCCGCGCATCGCATCCTCGATGCGATCCACCGACTTGATGCCGTCCTCGCGGAAATAGCCGAGGATGCGCACGAAATTGGCGCCCAGCTCCGAGCGCGCCTGCTGGAAGCTTTCCCAGTTCACCAGCGGATCATTGGCGATCGTCACGTTCATACCCCGAACCATACCCCCTGACGGCACTCGGGGTCATGATAATATGCGAACGTAAACAGGCCGTTGATGCGTGCGTCCGGCAGGTTTCCGCTAGCTCTTGTCGCGATCGAAGGGGTTCTTGGGCGCGCGCAGGGTCAGGCGGACCGGCACCGCGCCGAAATCGAACTCCTTGCGCAGCCCGTTGATCAGATAGCGCTGGTAGCTCATCGGCAGCAGGTCGACTCGGGTGCCGAACAGCACGAAGCTCGGCGGGCGCGACTTGTTCTGCGTCACATAGCGCGGCTTGATCCGCTTGCCGCCGGGGGCGGGCGGCGGATTGGCTTCGATCGCGCGCTCGAACCAGCGATTGAGCTGGCCGGTGGAGACTCGGCGCGACCACGCCTCGCGCGTCTCGAACGCCACCTTCATCAGCATGTCGAGCCCCTTGCCGGTCTCGGCCGAGACGGTGAGCAGCGGCACGCCCTTGACCTGCGCCAGCCCCTCGTCGAGCGCCTTCTTG
>Ga0065165_1003700_pt1 | contig 10366 bp, 6 predicted proteins | sample AraplaMF_Cvi_mMF_FD_63813 | JGI IMG/M metagenome (GOLD analysis project Ga0065165, IMG submission 63813) | Arabidopsis root microbial communities from the University of North Carolina, USA - plate scrape MF_Cvi_mMF (version 2) (version 3) | ecosystem: Host-associated > Plants > Roots > Endosphere... | reverse complement strand
TCGAGACCCGCCACAGCCGGTGGGGCGGGGATACCGACATCTGGGACGGCAAGCCGCCCGCCGACCTCGGCAGCTATCCGCTCGCCAGCATCACGACCTACACGTTCGGCCATGCCAAAGGCGGTCCGGTCACGATGACCTGGTATGACGGGGGCCTGATGCCGCCGACGCCGGTGTCGATGCCGGCGACCGCGCGGATGAATCCGGATGGCGGTGTCCTCTATGTCGGCGATCGCGGGCTGCTGATGCACGAAACCTATGGCGAGAAACCGGTATTGATCGGGGAGGGCACCGCGGCGCGCGCGGCGGCGGTACCGATGTCGCTGCCGCGCATCCGGGGCGGGCGCGACGGGCACGAGATGAACTGGATCCGGGCAATCCGCGGCGAAGAACGGATATCGTCGCCGTTCGCGACGGCGGTGCCGCTCAACGAGACGATGATCCTCGGCATGGTCGCGATGCGCGCCGACGAGCCGATCGACTATGACGGCGCGGCCGGGAAGATCACCAACCTGCCCGACGCAAACCGCTTCCTCGACCGCGAATATCGCAAGGGGTGGGAATTGTGATGCTGCCCGCAGCCGCTGCCGGCCAGTCCGGCACGATGCGGGGACAGGCCGATCCTATGGAGCCGCACTAGCCGGACCTAGCGCGCCGCGACCGAACGTGGAATCCTCGGCGCACGATGGACGACGCGAGAGAGAATGCGGATCGGGTAGGGCAGCCCGTGCCGTCGGGCAAGCCGAACGGGCTCGACGGAGTCGCGGTCGAGCGGCTGCTCGGCGGGGCGGTGATGCGCGGGCATGATCCGCGTGCCTTGTTGCGCGATGCCGGGATCGACCCGGCAGTCCATGGCGACGCCGATGCCGCGATCGACGGCCGTGCGCTGTTCCGTCTGATCCAGCAGATCCAGCTGCAACTGGACGATGCCTTTATCGGCTTCATGGCGGAGCGTTGCCGGCTCGCGCTCGATCTGGAGCGCACGCTTTCCTATCTCCACTGCGAGACGTTCGGCGAGTCGATCCGGGTGAGCATCCGCTTCACCCAGGCCTTGTCGGAGGACATCGGCCCCCAGCTGATCGAGGACCAATGGGGCGCGAAGCATGTCTGCGTCTATCATACGGTCGACGGCCTGGACCGCGACATCTTCGTCTGGTTTCGCTTCGTGTGGATCTTCCAGCTGTTCAGCTGGCTGATCGGGCGTCCGCTGCGGCTGCGCGGAGTCCAGGTACAAGGCGCCCGGCCGGTGCAGCCGAACGGGTTCGATCGCTTCGCGCTGTTCGGCTGCCCGGTGCGCTACGACGCGCCGTTCGACGCGCTGTTCTATGAGCGCAGCGACCTGAGCGCCCGATTGATCCACGGCACGCTCGGCGATCTCCAGGATTATCATGCGAGCACGCCCGACTGGTTCGCGACTCCGGCGGGCCGCACCACGTGGCGGGCGCGCACCGAGCATGCCCTGGTCGACTTCCAGCGGTCGCAGGACTGGTCGACATCGATCGAGGCCGTCGCCGCGCGGCTGCGCAGCCGTCCCCGCCGGCTGCGGCGCGACCTGGCGCGCGAGGGGGAGAGCTTCCAGCAGATCCGGACGCGGCTGCGCGGCGAGCTTGCGGCGGCCTATCTGCTGGTGACCGACCTGCCGATCACCGAAGTCGGGTACCGCGTCGGCTTCAGCGAGCCCGGCAGCTTCACGCGCAACTTCTCCGAATGGGCGGAAATGACTCCGTCGGAATATCGTGCGCGCTACAAGCCCGATGGCGGGCGGCTGGCCGCGGCGTCGATGCTGTTGAGCGAGCGCACCGCCACCTGATCCGGCACAGCTGGTCACTTGGGTTAAATCTCGCTGTCAGACTTGTCATCGCCAAGGCGCATGCCGGCGGAGGACGATGCTCCCAAGAAAAAAAGACGTGGGGAGGATTACATGGACCGGACTCGGATTCTGAGCGCGCGACGCGCGCTCCTGGGCGCGCCGGCGCTCGCAGCGATGTTGGCCGCCGCAGCGCCGGCCCTGGCCCAGAATACGACGACGAGCGGCCCAGAGGATACGGCCACCGAGATGCCGCTTTCGCCACCCGAGGCCGCGGAGGCGCGCGACGGCGACGAGATCGTCGTCACCGGATCGAGCATTCGCGGCGTCCCACCGACCGGCTCCAATCTGATCGCCGTCACGCGCGAGGACATCCGGACGATCGGCGCGACCACCACGCCCGATCTGCTCGCCAGCGTTCCGCAACTGAACAGCTTCAACACCGCGCCGCGCGCCGCGAACGGCGGTGCAGGCGCCTTCGCACCCGGCCTGCGCAGCCTGCCCGCGAGCGCGACGCTGCCGCTGATGAACGGACACCGGCTGGTCGCCGGAGGCACCAACCAGACCAATCCCGACTTTCCCTTCCTCCCGGAGCTCGCGATCGAGCGCGTCGAGATCGTCGCGGACGGCGCATCGGCGATCTACGGGTCGGACGCGGTCGCGGGGGTGATCAACTTCATCACCCGCCAGCGTGCCAACGGCGTCGAGGCCTCGGTCCGCTACGGCATGGCCGACGACTATGCGACGTTCAGCGCAAGCGCGCTGGCGGGCCATGACTGGGGAAGCGGGTCGATCGTCGCCGCATATCAATATGCCGAGAACGGCAACATCACCGGCGCGGACCGCCGCTACCGGGTCGTCGATTTCCGGCCCTATGGCGGCGTCGATTCCCGGACGACCGTGTGTCCCACGCCGAACGTCGCGGTCAACACGACTGCCTATGCGATCTATTATGCGGCGCCCACGCTGGCGCCCAATACCCGCAATCTCTGCGACAACGGCGCAGTCACCGATCTGGTGCCGGAATCGCGTCTGCACAGCGGCTATCTCACGGCCCATCAGGATTTGAGCGACCGCGTCACGCTGTGGGGCGAGATCCTCTATTCGGACCGCCGCGACATCGTCCAGGTGCCGCCGCCTGCGGGCGCCGGCGCCTCGGGCGGAGTGATCCTCTACAATCTCCCCGGCTTCGCCAATCCGTTCTTCCGCGCGCCGCCCGGCAGCGGTGCGACGATCGAGTTCGTCCAGTTCCGGACCGACAATCTCTACGGCGCGGACCATGTCGACAATCGCTTTCGCGTGCGCGCCGGCAATGCGTCGGCCGGAATCGACGCCCGGCTGGCCGGCGATCTCAAGCTGTCGGTCTACGGCACTTTCGACTGGGCCCGGAACGACGCCTACCTGCCCGCGATCAACCCTGCCGCGCTCGATGCGGCGGCGATCGGGACGACGCCGGCGACCGCGCTCGATCCGTTCGGCAACGGCACCGCGCCGGCCGTCGCCGCGGCGATCACCGATTATGCCGGGGACCTGATCATCCACCAGCGCACCTATCTGGGCGCGGCACGGATCGACGGGCCGCTCGCCGAGCTGCCCGGCGGGTCGCTCAAGATCGCGGTCGGTGCCGAATATCGCCACGAGGCCTTCCGCCAGCGCGGCATCTATGGCGGCAATCCGGTCCCGGAGTCGCTCGATCGCAACATCAAGTCGGCTTACGGCGAGCTGTTCGTGCCGATCTTCGGGGAAGGCAATGGCGGGCCGCTGATGCGCCGGCTCGTGCTGTCGCTGTCCGGCCGGTACGACGATTATAGCGACTTCGGATCGACGGTGAATCCCAAGGTCGGGCTGAACTGGGACCCGGTGGCCGGGGTGACGCTGCGCGGCACCTATGGCACCTCGTTCCGCGCGCCAGGGCTGCGCGATGTCGGCGCCACGGTGGGCGCCTATTATTTCAACGCCGCCGCGATCGCCGGCAGCACCTATCGTGATCCCACGCGCGGCGCGGCGCAGGTCGATACCGTGTTCCTGCTCGGTGGCAATCGCGGGCTGCAGCCGGAAAAGGCCCGGACCTGGTCGGTTGGCGCCGATCTGCACCCCGCCGGCATGCCCGGCCTGCGCGCCAGCGTCACCTTCTACGACATCCATTACAGCGACGTGATCGGGACGCCGGGCGGGAGCATCGCGTTCACCGATCCGACCTTTGCCTCGGTGGTGTTCCGCAATCCCAGCGCGGCGCAGCTGGCCAGCCTGCTCGCGATCGCCGTGCCGGTGAACTTCGTTGCCGGGGCGCTTCCCGCAATCGGCAATCTGCTCGATTTCCGCCAGGGCAATTTCGGCGTTCGCAACACCAACGGGCTGGATTTCGACGTCAACTATCGCCGCGCGACCGGTTTCGGATCGATTTTCGCCGGGCTGGCCGGCAACTACATCCTCAAGTTCGACACCCAGCTCTCGTCGACCGCCCCGGTGTCGGACCAGCTGTCGCTCGGCCTGCCCAAGAAGACGCTGCGCGGGACGCTCGGCGCACAGGCCGGGCCATTGGGCGCCGTCGCCTTCGTCAATTATCGCGGTGGCGTGCAGGGGCTCTATGCGACGCCGACCGGCACGGCCGAGGGCCGCGCCGGCGCGTACACCACGATCGATCTGCGGCTGTCGGTGAAGCTGCCCGAAACCGGCCTGGCCAAGGGGACCGAGCTGGCGCTGCAGATCAACGACCTGCTGGACCAGACCCCGCCTTTCTTCCCGGCGACCGACGGGATCGGCGGCGCCTACAACCCGATCGGGCGCTACGTCGCGCTCAATCTGCGCAAGCGCTTCTGACCGAAAGGAGCTGCCGGGCGCGCAGTCGCTGCGCTTCCGGCACCCGCACGATCCGCCCATTGTACGAGCAAATATCCAGGCACATGCAAGATTACGCGCTGACTCTCGACAAATTCATCGATCACGCGGCGAAGTGGCACACCGCCAGCACGGTGGCGACTGCGTCGCGCGGCACGGTGCTGCGCCGCACCGGCTATGCGGAGCTGCGTTTGCGCAGCAACCGGCTGTCCGGCGCGCTGCTGGCGCTCGGGCTGCGGATCGGGGACCGGGTGGGCACGCTCGCCTGGAACACCCAGCACCATCTCGAGCTCTATTATGCGACGATGAATGCCGGACTGGTGTGCCACACGCTGAACCCCAGGCTCACCGCCGCGCAACTCGCCGCGATGATCAACGAGGCGGAGGATCGCGTGCTCGCGGTGGCGTCGAACCTGCTGCCCGCCCTTGAGCCGCTGCTGCCGCTCTGCCCCGCGCTCGAACGGATCATCGTGCTGGACGAAGCGGTGGATCCCGATGCCGCCGCCTTCGCGATCCCGGTCGAGGGGCTCGACGCGCTGGTCGATGCTCATGGCGCGCCGGTCGCCTGGGGAGGGTTCGCCGAGGAAAGCGCCGCGGGTCTGTGCTTCACTTCCGGGACCACCGGCAAGCCCAAGGGCGTCTTGTTCACGCACCGCTCCAATTATCACCACACGCTGATGTCGATTCAGCCCGACGCCTATTGCCTGTCGGCGAAGGACACGATCCTCGTCGCCATTCCGATGTTTCACGCCAATGCCTGGGGCTTTCCGTTCTCGGCGCCGGCAGTCGGTGCCAGCCTGGTCCTGCCCGGACGCGATCTCGACGGCGCCAGCCTGGCTGCTCTGATCCGGGACGAGAAGGTCACCATCGCCGGCGGCGTGCAGACCGTGTGGATCGGCCTGCTCGACCATCTCGACGCCACCGGCCAGGACGTGCCGAGCCTCGAGCGTGTCATCATCGGCGGTTCGAAATGCCCGGATGCCCTGATCGAGCGGATGGAAGCCCGCCTCGGGGTGCGCGTCCAGACGACCTGGGGGATGACCGAGATGTCGCCGCTCGGCACGGCCGATTCGATCCAGCGCGCACCGGCGACAGAACGCGCCTCGGGGCGTCCGCTGATCGGTGTCGACTTGAAGCTGACCGATGCCGCGGGCTTCACGCTCGCCGAGCAGCGCGGGGTGATCGGCCATCTGAAGGTCAGGGGGCCCGCGGTGATCGACCGCTATCTCGGCGCAGTGGAAGACGCGCTGGACGCGGAGGGCTATTTCGACACAGGCGATCTGGCGAAGATCGATGCCACGGGCGCGCTCACGATCTGCGGCCGGTCGAAGGACCTGATCAAGTCGGGCGGGGAATGGATCAACCCCGCCGAGATGGAGGCGATCGTCGGGCGCGATCCGCGCGTCGGCCAGGTCGCGGTGATCGGCAAGCCGCATCCCAAATGGGGCGAACGCCCGGTGCTGGTCGTCGAGCTTCGCCAGGGCGAAGCCGGCGACGTGCGGGCGCTCGTCGATGCGCTGCGCGGCAAGGTGGCCGACTGGTGGCTGCCGGACGAGATCGTGCAGTTGCCGCGCATGCCGCTCGCGGCGACCGGCAAGATCGACAAGGTTCGATTGCGCGCGGACTATGCGAACGGGGAGCTCGACCGCCATGTCGTCTCGGCCCGCTGAGATGCGGATCGGCGTGGTCGGTGCCGGCCTCATGGGCGCGGAGATCGCGCTCGTCTTCGCGCTGGCCGGCATGGAGGTGCTGCTGCACGATCGCGATCCTGCCGCGCTGGACGCGGCATTGCTCCGGCTCGAGGGCATCCTGGATCGCGGCGTGGCGCGCGGCTTCTACATGGCCAAGCAGCGAGTGATCGCGCGCGATCACCTGCGCCCGGCAACGGATCTCGCTCGCTTCGCAGACCGCGATCTCGTCACCGAGGCCGTGTACGAGTCGCTCGAGGTCAAGCACAGCGTGCTGGCGGCGCTCGACGCGGCCTGCCCTGAGGCCTGCGTGATCGCATCCAACACGTCGACGCTGCCGATCTCGACGCTCGCTTCGGCCCTGTCGCCGGGGCGCCGGCGCAAGTTCCTCGGCACCCATTATTTCTCGCCGGTATCGCGGATGCGCCTGGTCGAGATCGTGCCTGGCTTCGAAACCGACCCGGAGTGCGTCGGCTGGACGGCGGCGATCCTCAAGAATGCAGGCAAGCAGCCGATTGCCGTCAAGGACGTCGCCGGCTTCGCGGTCAACCGCATGCTGCATGCGATGCTGATCGAAGCGGTGCGGCTGGTGGAGGAGGGCGTCGCCACGCCCAAGGATCTCGATCTCGCCTGCCGGCTCGGGCTCGGCCATCCGATCGGTCCGTTCGCGCTGATGGATGCCGTGACGTCGAGCCTCTGTCTCCAGGTCCAAGAAATCCTGCAGGATGCCTATGGCGAGCGCTTTCGTCCGCCTGCGCTCCTGAAGCAGCGTGTCGCGGCGGGCTATGCGGGCGGGCGGGGCCGCCCCGGTTGGGCGACAAATGGTCAGCGGAAGGAGGGGGCATAGAATGCAGACGACCAACGGCGCGCGTGAGACGCGCATTTCCGCTGCTTCTGATGCGCTACCGGCATCCACGCCAGCCGCGCGCCTCACGCTGGCGATGTTGTGCTTCGTCTACGTCCTCAATTTCCTCGACCGCCAGCTAATCTCCATCCTCGCCAAGCCGATCCAGGACAGCCTTCGGATCACCGACGGGCAACTGGGCCTGCTGACCGGCTTCTATTTCGCGCTGTTCTATTGCCTGATCGCCATTCCGATCGGCTGGCTGGCCGATCGCACCAGCCGGGTGAAGATCCTGTCGATCAGCTGCGCGCTATGGAGCGCTGCGACTGCCGCCTGCGGCCTTGCGGGCAGCTACGCGCAGCTGACGGTCGCACGCATGATGGTCGGCATAGGCGAGGCGGGCGGGGTGCCGCCCTCTTATGCCATCATCTCCGACACGTTCCCGCGCGCGCGCCGCACGACCGCCATGGCGATCTTCAACCTCGGCCCGCCGCTCGGCTCGGCGCTCGGCGTCGCCTTCGGTGCGTCGCTCGCGGCGGCGTTCGACTGGCGCCTTCCCTTTTACGTGATCGGTGCGGTCGGGGTGGTTGCTGCGCTCGCCGTCGGTCTCGTCGTCCGGGAGCCGCGCCGCGGACAGCAGGATAAGCCGCAGGCCTTGGGTCCGGAGGCCGCGCCCGCCGGCTTCCTGGCGACGATCGCGCAGTTCTTCGGCAATCCGCTGCTGCTCACCGCATCGCTGGCCAGCGGCGCGGGCAACTTCATCACCTACGGCCTGCTCAATTTCACCATCCTCTTCCTCATGCGCGAGAAGGGCATGGCGCTGGGCGATGTGGCGATCTGGTACGCATTGGTGGTCGCGATCGGCATGGGTGCCGGCATCTACGCATCCGGCCGGCTGGTCGACCGCTTCGCCGCGCGTCACAAAAGCGCGTATGCGACGGTGCCCGCGCTCTCGCTGCTGATCGCCATGCCCTTCTTCCTCGGTTTCGCCTGGGCGCCGGGCTGGCGGCTGGCGCTGCTTTTCCTGTGCGCGCCGATGTTCCTGAACTCGTTCTTCCTCTCGGCGACCGTCACCTTCGTGCAAGGCGAGGTGCCGCCGGAACGCCGCGTCATCTCCGGCGCGCTGCTGCTGCTGGTGATGAACCTGATCGGGCTCGGCCTGGGGCCGACCTATGTCGGCATGGCGAGTGACTTCTTTCGCCCCACCCACGGCGGCCACGCCCTCCAGATGGCCTATTACGCGCTCGCGCCGATGTATCTGATCGGTGCGGCGCTGTTCCTGCTCCTCGCCCGGCTGATCCGGCGCGAAGCGCGTCTTCACCAGGGAAGTCCGTCATGAAAATCTCGCCGCGCCTGATGATCGCCACCCTCGCTCTGTTTTCCGCATGCGTCGGCGCGCGCGAGGGACGGGCGCAGACGGTGGCACCGGTGGTGCACGCGCCTGCGGGATCGCTGAAGGGGCTGCGCGAAGGGGAGGCGAACGTCTTTCGCGCGATCCCCTACGCGCAGCCGCCGCTGGGCGACCGTCGCTGGCGTGCGCCCGAACCGGTGCCGCGCTGGAAGAATGTGCGTTCCGCGCAGGAAATGGGGGTCGCATGCATGCAGCCGCCGATGGCGCCCGGGCCCTATGACCGCGGCAAAGTCGCCATGTCGGAGGATTGCCTGACGCTCGACGTCACCGCGCCGGTCAAGGCCCGCAAGGCTCCGGTGATGGTCTGGATCCATGGCGGCACGCTGATCTGGGGATCCGGGCATTCGAAGATGTACGATGGCCGGGAGTTCGCCAAACGCGGCGTCGTCCTCGTCTCGATCAATTATCGGCTCGGCGTGCTCGGCTATCTGGCGCATCCGGCGCTCAGCCGGGAATCGCCCGATGGCGTCTCGGGAAATTACGGGCTGCTCGATCAGATCGCGGCGCTGAACTGGGTGCGCAGGAACATCGCGGCCTTTGGCGGCGACCCGCGGAACGTGACGGTCTTCGGCGAATCCGCGGGCGCGCTCAGCGTCGAATATCTGCTCGCTTCGCCGCGGGCGCGGGGAAGCTTCGACCGGGCCATCGTGCAGAGCGGCTATCTGTTCACCATGCCCGAGCTGCGCAGCCGGCGCGGCGAGGAGTTCGCCGCGGAGGATATCGGCCTGTGGCTGATGGGCAAGCTCGGCGCGCCGGACCTCGCCGCGCTGCGTGCCCTGGACTCGCGCAAGCTGGTCGAGGCATCCGCCGCGACGGGATATGTTCCCTACGGCACGATCGACGGCAAGATTCTCAGGCGCCAGCTGGTCGATACCTTCGATCGGGGCGAGCAGGCAGCGGTGCCGCTCATCGCGGGGTTCAACAGCGGCGAGATCCGGACGCTCCGCCACTTGCTGCCGCCGGTGCCGTCGAGCCCCGAGGATTATGCTGCGGGTATCAAGGCCCGATATGGCGACCTGGCGGATGACTATCTGCGCCTCTATCCCGCTTCGAGGGACCTTGCGCAGAACGGATTGGACAGCACGCGCGACGCCGTGTTCGGCTGGGCCTCGGAGCGGCTGGTCCGCGCCCAGGCAAGGATCGGCCAGCCTGCCTATCTCTATTATTTCAGCCACAGCTATCCGAGCGCCGACGCCGCCGGTCTCAGCGGTTTCCACGCGAGCGAGGTGCCGTTCGTCTTTGGCACGATCGCCAGCACGCCGTCCTTCTGGCCGGCAATCCCGGATACCGCTTCCGAGCGACGCTTTTCCGGGACGATGCTGGACTATTGGACGAGCTTTGCCCGCAATGGACGGCCCGTGGCAGCCGGCGGCGAAATGTGGGACCGCATGGGGTCCGGCTCCGCATTCATGCGGTTCGCCGAAAGCGCGAGTGCGTCGCGCGACCTCATGCCGGGCATGTACGCGTTGCACGAACGGGTAATGTGCCGGCGGCGGAGCGAAGGGAGTCAGTCGTGGAACTGGCGAACCGGTAGCACGGCTCCGGTGCTCCCAGCCGCGGCTTCGGGCTGCGCGCAATTACCGTGAGGTCGGGCGCTGCCGTCGCAGGGAATCCGAAGAATGGCAGGGGCGCTCGGATTCGAACCGAGGGCCTTCGGTTTTGGAGACCGACGCTCTAACCAACTGAGCTACGCCCCTGTGCGGCCGCCCCCTTAACCGCCCGTTGCGGTGTCGGCAAGCGTTCTCACGCGGCGACCGTACCAGCGTCGGGGCGCATCG
>Ga0065165_1003699_pt1 | contig 10373 bp, 5 predicted proteins | sample AraplaMF_Cvi_mMF_FD_63813 | JGI IMG/M metagenome (GOLD analysis project Ga0065165, IMG submission 63813) | Arabidopsis root microbial communities from the University of North Carolina, USA - plate scrape MF_Cvi_mMF (version 2) (version 3) | ecosystem: Host-associated > Plants > Roots > Endosphere... | reverse complement strand
GATGTGCCGCTGTTCCTCGCCAATGCGAAGGATGTGGTGCGACGCTACCGCAACCATCCCTCGATCGTGCTCTGGTTCGGCCGCAACGAGGGCGTACCCCAGCCGATCCTCAACGAAGGGCTCGACGCGCTGATCCGGTCCGAGGACGGCACGCGGCTGTTCATGGGCTCGTCCAACCGCGTCAATCTGCAGAATAGCGGGCCGTACAACTGGCGCCCGCCGGTCGAGTATTTCGTCGAGCACAACAAGGGCTTTTCCGTCGAGGTCGGCACGCCCTCTTTCCCGACGCTGGAGAGCTGGAAGCGTGCGATCCCGGCGAGCGAGCTCTGGCCGATCAGCGACAGCTGGGCCTATCACGACTGGCACCAGACCGGGAACGGCGCGGTCTCGAGCTATATGGACGCGATGAACACGCAGTTCGGCGCGGCCACCAGCCTCGAGGATTTCGAGCGCAAGGCGCAGATGCTGCAATATGACAGCTATCGTGCGATCTTCGAGGGCATGAACGCGGGGCTCTGGAAGACCAACAGCGCGCGCATGCTGTGGATGACGCAGCCGGCCTGGCCGTCCTCGGCGTGGCAGATCTTCTCGTCGGACTATGACACGCACGCGGCCTATTATGGCGTGCAGAAGGCCTCAGAGCCGGTGCACGTCCAGATGAACCTGCCCGATTACAAGGTGATCCTCGTCAACAACCGCGCGGCGGCGATCGGCAAGGTGACGGTGCGGGCGCGGGTGACGTCGCTCGACAATCGCGTGCTGGCCGAGAAGAGCGCGCAGCTGGCGCCGGGAGCCGCGAGCGTCAACGACGCCTTCGCGCTCGACCTCGCGCCGCTGATGGCGAACGGGCCGGTGCTGGTGCGGCTCGAGGCGGCGGATGCTGCCGGCAAGCGGCTCAGCGACAATTTCTACTGGCAGGCGCGTGAGCCCGGCCAGTATCGCGCGCTGGGCGGGCTGCCCTCGGTAACGCTCGCAGCAAGTGCCACCAGCCGCAGCGAGGGGAGCGAGACGGTGGCCACGATCGAGCTCGCCAATCCGGGCACGGCCGCGGCGATCGAGACCAAGCTGACACTATTCAATGCGGACGGCAGCCAGGTGCTGCCGGCCTGGTTCGACGCCAATTACGTCTCGCTGCTGCCGGGCGAGAAGCGCAGCGTGACGGTGCATTATCCGTCCAGCGCGGCGAAAGGGCCGGTCAGCGTGGCATTGCGCGGCTGGAACGTGGTGGCTGCCAAAATCGCGATCGGAGGCGGGCAATGAAGGCGACCCTGATCGCGAGCATCGGCAGCGCGGCGCTCGCCGGCCTGCTGTTCGGCGTCGACACCGCGGTGATCTCGGGCGTGACCGGCGATCTGACCCGGCTCTATGGGCTGACGCCCGAGACGCTGGGTTTCACCGTCTCGGCGGCATTGTGGGGGACGCTGGCCGGGGCATTGCTCGCCGGCGTGCCGGGCGACCGCTATGGCAGCCGCGACGTGCTGCGCGTGCTCGGCGGCTTCTACCTGCTCGCCGGGCTCGGCTGCGCGCTGGTGAGCAACTGGCCGCTGTTCCTGCTTTTCCGCTTCCTGTGCGGGCTGGCGATCGGCGGCTCTTCGGTGCTGGCGCCGGTCTATATCGCCGAGATCGCGCCGCCGAAGCAGCGCGGGCTGCTCGTCGGGCTGTTCCAGCTGATGATCGTGCTCGGTATCCTCGCCGCCTATCTCAGCAATGCCGTGGTCGGCTCTATCGTCGCCGAGAGCGCGTGGCGCTGGAAATTGGGCGTGACCGCGGTGCCGGCGCTGATCTTCCTGGTGCTGCTGTTCGGCATCCCCAACAGCCCGCGCTGGTTGCTGCTCAAGGGGCGCGAAGCCGAGGCGCGTACCGCGCTGGCGACCATCGGGCTGGACCAGGCCGCAGCCGAGGGAGAGATCGCCGCGGTCAAGGCGTCGCTGGCCGAGGACCCGCCGGGCGAGCGCCTGTCCTGGACGCGGCATCGCCGGCCGATCCTCCTCGCGGTGCTGCTGGCTTTGTTCAACCAGCTCGCCGGGATCAACGCCGTCCTTTACTATCTCAACGACATCTTCGCCCGCGCCGGCAGCCTCTCGCCCGATCGGCAGGCGATCGCAATCGGGCTGGCCAATCTCGTCTTCACCCTCGTCGGCATGGCGCTGATCGACCGGATCGGGCGCAAGACCCTGCTGCTGATCGGCGCGGCGGGCATGGTCGTGTGCCTCGGCACCGCAGCGGCGGTGATGTACGGCGTCGCGCCCAACACGGCTTTGCTGCCGGCGCTGATCGGCTTCATCGCCTTCTTCGCGACGAGCCAGGGCGCGGTGATCTGGGTCTATCTGAGCGAGATCTTCCCCACGCCGGTGCGCGCGCGCGGATCGGCGCTGGGCGCGAGCACGCACTGGCTGATGAATGCGCTGATCGCCTTCGTCTTCCCGGTGCTGGTGGCGCAGGCGCCGGGGCTGCCCTTTGCCCTGTTCGCGGTGGCGATGGCGGTGCAGCTGGTGGTGGTGTGGCGCTTCTTCCCCGAGACGCGCGGCGTGACACTCGACGAGATGGCGCGGAGGATCGGCTGATGCTGCTCGCAGCGCTGCTGCTCGCGGCGGCGCAAGGGCCCGTGGTGGCGACCGATGCCGGGCCGCTGCGGGGCGAGCAGGGGGCGGATCGCGTCACCTTTCGCGGCATCCCCTTCGCCGCGCCTCCGGTGGGGCCGCTGCGCTGGCGGCCGCCTGCATCGGTTGCGCCGTGGAAGGCACCGCGCGACGCGACCGTCTCCGGCCCGGCATGCCCGCAGATCGATTATGGTGCGTGGAACCACGACGCAGCGGCGCATGCGTCCGAGGACTGCCTGTATCTCGAGGTCGCGACGCCCGCGCTGAATCCGGCGAAGCCGTTGCCGGTGATGGTGTGGATCCATGGCGGCGGCAATCGTGCGGGAGCGGGAAACGGCACCGTTGCCTCGCCGATCGTCGCCCGCGGCGTGGTGCTGGTGAGCGTGCAGTACCGGCTCAACGCGCTCGGCTTCCTGTCGCATCCGGCGCTGAGCAAGGAGCAAGGCGGGCATTCGGGCAATTACGGGCTGATGGACCAGCAGGCAGCGCTGCGCTGGGTGAAGCGCAACATCGCGGCGTTCGGCGGCGATCCGGCCAATGTCACGATCTTCGGCGAGTCCGCGGGCGGGCAGGATGTCGGGCTGCAATTGCTGTCGCCCGGCGCGCGCGGGCTGTTCGCGAAGGCGATCGAGCAGAGCGGTACGCCCGGCTTCGGCACGCCGCCGCGCAGCCTTGCGGAGAATGAGCGGCTGGGCGTGCTGCTGACCGCGAAGGCCGGGGCAGGGGAGCGGGCGAGCGCGGCCGAGCTGCGCGCCTTGCCCTTTGCGGCCCTGGTGCAGGCGAGCGAGACAGTGGACGTGCCCGATCTCGACGATGACAGCTTCATCTGGCTGCAGGCTGTGGTCGACGGCGCCGTGCTGCGCGAGACACCGGCGGAAACACTGGCGCGGGGCGGGCAGGTGCGCGTACCGCTGCTGATCGGCAGCAATGCGCGCGAGTTGACGCTGCATGGCGGCGCCGAGCGGGCGATTTCCCGCGCTTTCGGGGCGCAGACGAAGGCGGCGCGAGCCTTTTACGGCGTGGGACCGGGGCGGACACCGGTCGATGATGACCGGCTGGGCGATCTTGGGCTGCAACTCTCGAACGACCTGAATTTCCGCTGCCCGACGGCGCTGGTGGCGCGGGCGCAGGCGCGGGCGGGCGCGCCGGTGTGGCAATATCATTTCGATTATCGGCCAGGGCGCGCCGGGCCGGTCACGCATGGCTCGGACATCGGCTTCGTACTGGGCGATGCGGGAAGCAAATCGGGCGCGCCGGACCTTGCCAGCTATTGGATCAATTTCGCGCGGACTGGTGATCCCAACGGTCCGGGGCTGGCGAACTGGCCGCGCTTTGCGACGGGAGACGAGGCCTATCTAGGCTTCACGCAAGTGGGACCGCGCCCCGGCAACCGGTTGCGCGCGGAAATCTGCGACCTGCGCACGGCGCCATAAGATACGGGCTCAAGCCCGCTCGCGCCCAGCCTGCATCAGGATCGCGTCGGACGGCAGCACCTGATCGAGGAAGGGCAGGATCGCCGCGCCGATCGCCGAAGCGTCCTCGGCCATGGCAGCACGGATGATCGGGGCGTGCGAGGGCAGCGCCATCGCCGAAAGCGCCTCGTCGAGCCGGGCCACCAATGCGTCCGTGAGCGCGAGCGGCAGGCGCCCACCGACGAGAATCGCGTCGGGATTGAACAGGCAGTTCACGGCCACCAGCGGGGTGAGTAGCGCGCGGGTCGCGTCCGAGAGCCAGATATCGACCACCGCGCGGCCTTCGGCATCGAGTTCGGCGAGCCCGGCGACGTCCTGCATCGTCTGCCCCGCCTGATCGAGCCGGTCGAACAGGCCCGACAGCGACACGATGTCCTGCACGATCGCGCCGGGATGCCCGGCCGAGGGATCGGGCATCAGCCCGATCTCTCCGCTGCGCCCGGTCGCGCCCTCGTAGAAGCTGCGTTCGACCACCAGCCCGCCGCCGAGACCGGCGCTGATCAGCAGGTAGAAGAAGCTCGGCAGGTTGAGCCCCTTGCCGCATTGTGCCTCACCCAGGGCCGCCGCGGCGGCGTCATTGTCGAGATGGATTGGCCAGGGCAGCACCTCGGCGAGGAGCTCATCCGCACGCAGCCCGCTCCAGCGGTCATAGCCGGCCGGCTTGCCCGGCAGCTCGATCCGGCCCAGCTCGTCGGGCAGCGCGACGCCTACGCCGATCACCCGCTCGCGCGCCACGCCTCCCTCTGCGAGCAAAGTGTCGAGCGAATCGCGGACATAGGTCACGACCTGTTCGGGCATGGCGAAGGCGATCTCGCAGCTCGAGCGACTGCGCACCTGCCCGGTAAGGTCGAGCGTGACGAGGGTGATATGGTCGCGGTCGATGTTGAGCCCGATCGCGAAGCAGCCGTCGGGATTGATCGTGAGCCGTACCGCCGGCTGGCCGCGGCCGCCCTGGCGGCGTCCGGCCTCGATCACGAGCCCGTCGTCCATCAGCCGGCGCGTGATATTGGCGATGGTCGGCGGGGTGAGGCCGGTGATCTGCGCGAGGTCGACGCGCGTCGTCTCGCCCGCCATGCGGATCGCCTGCACCACGGTGCGCTGGTTATAGTCGCCGGCGCGCGCCAGATTCGTCCCCGACAGGCTCACCGCCAGCCGTGTCGCGCGTCCCTCGTCCCCCGTCGCCGCGGCCCTCCCGCGCTGCATCGTCACCGCCATGGCCAAGCATAGCCGCAATCGAGGCAGCGCGTCGATCCTGTGCAATTGCGGAACACGTAGCCTTTCCTCTCCGGTTTCACGCGGACGCGGAGGGCCGCCGGCAACTTCCATTGCCATTAAAAAGGAAATTTAAAATATTTAAGTTGACCGTGCCCGAAAAAGCGACATTATCGACTCTGCAAGACGGCAAAGCCGCGACAAGGGGAGAGGGTGCGACGCGGCGGGTCCGCACGGCACGACAAAATTTCTCCCTTTTTGACAACGTTGACAACGCTCGCTCGCGAGCGGCGACAAGGGGAGAAAATCAGTCGTGAAGAGCCAGTTGACCGGCAGGAGCGCGCTATTGGCGGCAGCCTCCGCCATTTGCCTCGTGCAATCGGGCGTCGCGTTCGCCCAGACCGTTGCCGCCGACACCGCCAGCGAGCCCGCGGGGCAAGAGCAGGCCGCCCCGGCCGACGAAGGCGCGCAAGGCGGTGACATCGTTGTCACCGGCATTCGCGCTTCGCAGCAGCGCGCGATCGCGGTCAAGCGCGACGCCGCGCAGGTGGTCGACGCGATCTCGGCCGAGGACATCGGCAAGCTGCCCGACATCACCATCGCCGACTCGCTGCAGCGCATCCCCGGCGTGCAGATCCGCCGCGAGGCGGGCGAGGGTGGCGCGATCAACATCCGCGGCCTGCCGCAGGTGGCCACGTTGATGAACGGCGAGCAGTTCCTCGGCGCGAATTCGATCACCAACGTCCAGCCCAACTTCACCGACATCCCGTCGCAGCTCTTCGCGGGCGCGGACGTGGTCAAGTCGGTGACCGGCAACATGCTCAACGCCGGCATCACCGGCACGGTCAACCTGCGCACGCGGCGCCCGTTCGATCTGCGCCAGGGCCTCACCGTCGCCGCGGCGGTCGAGGGCGCTTATGGCGACCAGACCAAGAAGTTTAGCCCGCAGGCCAATGGCCTGATCGCGTGGCATGGCGACGGCTTCGGCGCCCTGCTCTCGGCGAGCTATTCGAACGTCGACCTCTACAATGCCTATACCGGCATCCAGCGCGATTATGGCGGCAAGCTGCACAATGAGAGCCTCGCCGATGCCGGCGCGGGCGACGGCTTCCACGGCAATTCGGATCGCGGCACGGCGGTCTATTCGGGCGGCAATCTGGTCGGTTACGACGTCAATGGCGACGGCGACGCCAACGACACCTTCTTCGTGCCGCAGGCATGGAATGGCTGGCAGCGCATCACCAGCCGCGAGCGGCTCGGCATCAACGGCTCGTTCCAGGCCGAGATCAGCGACGCGCTGACCTTCACCGCCGACGGCTTCTACACCAAGCAGACCCAGTATGACCGGACGGCGGGCTTCCAGTTCCAGTCGGTCAACTGGCAGGGCGCCGAGTTCGTGCCGGGGCATTCGACCGACACCGGCGTCAATATCGGCGGCTACGACTTCAACACGATCGACGTCTACAATTACGACCTGCCCAATTTCGACTCCTATTCGGAGACGATCCGCACCGAGTCGGAATCGAAGAATTTCAACGCCGAACTGACCTGGGACAATCACAGCGGGTTCAAGGCCACCTTGCGCGGCATCTATGCCGACGCCAACCAGGACCAGAACCAGAGCTACCTGCAGTTCAACCTGTCGAACGGCCTGCAATGGCATGGCGGCGTCGGCCATTATCCGGCCTCGCTCGGCGGCGACCGGGTGTTCAACGCCGGCGGCTATACCGTCGACACGGTGGCGGGTGCCAACGCGCTGCCGGCGACGATCGATTTCTCGGGCAGCAACCTCAATTTCACGCTGCCCGGCCAGCTGACCACCGAGCTCGGCGACATCAATTCCTATGCGCTCAAGACGCTGTCGTCGGAGAACAATTATCGCCGCAACGCGGACCTGAAGGTCATCCGCGCCGACGCGAGCTACGAATTCTCCGACAAGCTCAACGTCGAGTTCGGCGCGCGCTACAGCGATCGCTCGACCACCGACTTCGAGTTCGAGCGCGCCGCGCCGCTTTATGGCGGCAATGGCGCGACCAATGCGGCGGGGTGCCTCGTCAAGTGGAAGGCCTTCGACGTCATCATGAACGACTCGTCCTGCTCCGCAGGCGATGCGAACGGCTTCTTCACCGCGGGCCTCACCCGCAAGGCCAACGATCCGAGCTTCAACAACGGGGTCAAGCAGTTCGACCTGCCGGTGGGCGGCGTCGGGCCGATCTACGTGCTCGATCCCAAGCTGATGGACGACGCGGTGGCGTTCCAGAACAGCTTCTATCCGGGCAATGTCGAGGTGCTGATCCCCGGCCGCTCGTTCGACGTGGGCGTGCAGCAGATCTCGGGCTATTTCCAGATCAACGGCGAGAGCGAGATCGGCGGGCTGCCGATCCACGCCAATGCCGGCGTGCGCGTGATCAACACCAGGCTGCACGTGCGGCAGAACCAGACCGGTGCCGGCCGCGCCTATGGCGTCTCGGCGCTCGACGTAGGCGACATCGTCACCGATCGCGAGTTCACCGACTATCTGCCGGCGTTCAACCTCTCGCTCGACTTCACGCAGAAGCTGCGGCTGCGCTTCGCCTATACCAAGACGATGACGCTGCTCGACCTCAACCAGTGGGGCGGCGGCTTCGACCTCAACTATGCGATCGACACCACCGATCCGAACAACCCGATCTTCCGCGTCGGCGGCGGCAATTCGAACGGCAACCCCAACCTCGATCCGTGGCGCGCCGACAATCTCGACCTGTCGCTCGAATGGTACCTCGGGCGGTCGAGCCTGCTCAGCCTCGCAGCCTTCCATGTCGACGTGGCGAGCTTCATCGAGAACGGCACGGTGGTGCGCACCGACATTCCTGATCTCGACGGCGTGGTGCGCGGCCGGCCGGTCACGATCAATACGCCGCTGCAGGGCAAGGGCGGCACGCTCCAGGGCATCGAGGCGGGCGCCAAGCTGGCGTTCAACGATCTCGGTGTCGGCGGCTTCTTCGGCAATTTCGGCGTCGACGCGAACCTGACCTATTCGCCGTCGGACTCGGGCCGGACCGATCTGGCGGGGAACGACATCCCCTTCCAGGACAATTCGAAGATCCAGACCAACGCCGCCGTCTATTACGAAGACCGCAACTTCCAGGTCCGCGTGGCGTGGAATTATCGCTCGAAGCGTGCGGTCTCGGCCGATTATGGCGGTGTCTCGGGGCTCGAGGTCTATCAGGAGCCGACCAATTACGTCGACGCCTCGGTCGCGTGGAACGTGAACGACCATTTCACGATCTACGGCCAGGGCTCGAACCTGACCGGCGAGAGCGAGAAATATTACCTCACCTTCCCGGATCTGCGTGCCTACAACAATCTCTACGAGCGGCGCTTCGTCGCCGGGGTGCGCGCGAAGTTCTGACGGCCCCCTCCCGTCCACTCTCGTCCCGGGCCATCAGCCCCCTGTGGCCCGGGACATTTCTTGCTGGCAGGATGGACGCATGACTGACGGACCGATCCGATCGATCCTCATCGCTGGCGGCGGCACCGCGGGCTGGATGGCGGCGCTTTACCTTGCCCGGCGGCTCGAACGGCAAGGCGTGGCGATCACTCTGGTCGAATCCCCGGCCATCCCCACGGTGGGCGTCGGCGAGGCGACGGTACCCGGCATCCGCGACTATTTCCGCGCGGTCGGCATCCCTGACGAGGAGGTGCTGCGCGCCACCAACGGCACGGTGAAGCTCGGCATCGAGTTCCGCGACTGGGCGGGGCAGGGGAGCAGCTTCTTTCATCCCTTCGGCCTGTACGGCTCGCCCTCGCGCGGGGTGGCCTTCCACCATTATTGGCTCAAGCGCCGTGCCGTGGGCGACCCGACCCCGCTCGCCGAATACAGCCTCGGCACGAAGCTCGCATTGGCCGACCGTTTCATGCCCCCGCTGGAGAAGCCGCCCGCCGATTTCGCGGTGTTCGACTGGGCGGTGCATTTCGACGCCGGCCTCTATGCCGCGATGCTCTCGCGCATCGCGCAGGAGGCGGGCGTCACGCGCATCGCCGCGACGATCGGCTCGGTCGCGCGGGACGGCGAGACTGGGCTGCTCAGCGCGGTGTCGCTCGACGACGGGCGGCGGCTCGAGGCCGACCTGTTCATCGATTGCTCGGGCTTCCGCAGCCTGCTGCTCGGCGGCGCGCTCGGTACGCCCTATGTCGACTGGACGCATCTGCTGCCGTGCGACCGCGCGATCGCCTTGCCCTGCGCCAACCGCGATGGCTTCACCCCCTATACGCGCAGCACCGCGCTCCCCGGCGGCTGGCAATGGCGCATCCCGCTACGTCACCGTGTCGGCAACGGCTATGTCTATTCGAGCCGCCACGTCTCCGACGACGAGGCGCTCGCCACCTTGCGCGCAAATCTGGAGGGGGAGGCGCTGGCCGAGCCCAATCTGTTGCGCTTCGCTACCGGGCATCGCGAGCGCTTCTGGGTGGGCAATTGCGTCGCGCTGGGGCTTTCCGCCGGCTTTCTCGAGCCGCTGGAATCGACCAGCATCACGCTGATCCAGACCGGCGTCGAGCGGCTCGTCGACCTGTTCCCAACGCGAGCCTGCGACCCCGCGCTGGCCGACGAATATAACCGCACGACCAGCCTCGAATATGCGCGGATCCGCGACTTCTTGCTGCTGCATTATTGGGGCAACCGCCGCTTCGGCGAACCGCTTTGGGATGCGTGCCGCGCGCTCGAGCTGCCCGAGGAGCTGGCGCACAAGATCCGGCTGTTCCGCGCGCGCGGCAAGATCGTGCGCTATTCGTGGGATACCTTCCTCGATCCGAGCTGGCTGTCGATGTATGCGGGGCTCGGCCTGATGCCCGAGCAATACGACCCGCTCGCCGATTATTTCACCGACGAGCAGCTCGACCAGGCGCTGGGGCGCATGCGCGAGGCGATCGCACAGGCCATGGCCCGCTCGCGGCCGCATGCGGACTATCTGGCGGCGCTCGATGCGCCACCGGCAGCTGCTCGCGCCTCCTAGGGGCGGGACTCAATTGCTGACTCCTCAGAGTCGCGGGAACAAAAGCCCTCCCCCTTGATGGGGGAGGGTTGGGTGGGGGTGAGCTATCCTCTGGA
>Ga0065165_1003698_pt1 | contig 10374 bp, 7 predicted proteins | sample AraplaMF_Cvi_mMF_FD_63813 | JGI IMG/M metagenome (GOLD analysis project Ga0065165, IMG submission 63813) | Arabidopsis root microbial communities from the University of North Carolina, USA - plate scrape MF_Cvi_mMF (version 2) (version 3) | ecosystem: Host-associated > Plants > Roots > Endosphere... | reverse complement strand
GACAAGGCGGCCTTCGTCGCCAACGCCACCGACGGCAAGACGCAGTTTCTGTCGATTACGTACAAGAACCCGACCATCAAGATCGTCGGCCCTGCCGCGATCGTGCGCTTCCATTGGCTGGCCGAGATGGTGACCGGCGGACAGAAAGTGGCAAACAGCCTTCATATCCTGATGAACTGGCTGAAGCAGGGCGAGGATTGGAAGCTGTTGTCGCGCTCCGCGACAAAACTGTGATGCGACGCGACCTATCCTCTCCCCTTGCGGGAGGGGGCGGCCCGCCACGCAACGGCGAGGTACAAGAAGAGCAGAGTCCTCGGAAAAAGATTCCGACCTGCGCTCCGCGCGCCCCGGAATGACAGCGGCGCCTAAGCCGCTTCCTTCACATCGCCGTTAACCAGCTTGCGCGCGGCGCGCTCGGCCTCGCGGGCGTTGCGGAAGAGCTGGCCTTCGAGACGATTGAACTGGTGGGACGAGGCGAAAAAGCAGTAGCCGCCCTGGCTGCGAACGACGATTCCCGCGGTCTGCGAGTTGACTTCGATGATGTAGCTGTCCGGCATGGCCCGTAGATTCCTCAGTGCGGGCAAATAACGGCATCTCCGCCCAAAGGTTCCTGAAGGCAAATCAACCGTTTCTGACCCGAATCGACGTTCAATTCAGTACGCCGGGACCTCATCCGTTTTATGACCCGTTCTTGGCAAAGCCGCGACGCGTCGACCCACATCAGCGCCGCGTTTCATCGGCTGCAAGCTTCGCGAGATGAGACGGACAGCCGCGCGCGGTCACGTCGCAATGGGCGCGTCGGTCGGGCGAACTTCCTGAGGGCGGCCATGCTCGTCGATCGAGACGTAGGTAAAATTCCCGTCGGTGACGAGAAACGGATGCTCCTCCCCGCGCCGCAACGCCCACGCCTCGAGATGCACGGTCATCGAAGTGCGGCCGACGCGGACGAGGTTGGCATAGACCGAGACAAGATCGCCCACATAGACCGCCTTGCGAAAATTCATCGCTTCGATCGCAACCGTCACGGTGCGCGACTTCGCGGCTTTCGATGCAAACACGCCGCCGCCGACGTCCATCTGGCTGAGCAGCCAACCGCCAAAAATGTCGCCATTGGCGTTGGTGTCGGCGGGCATCGCGAGCGTACGGATGCAGAGATCGCCGCGCGGCGCGGTGTCGGACTTTTCGGTCATCTGTCTCTCACTTGAAAGTGTCCCAGCCCGGGTCGGGCGCGAAGCGGCCGCCGAATCGCTCGGCCAGCGCACGCAGCGTCGATACAATGTTTTCCACGCCGCGCGTGCGCGCATAATTCAACGGTCCGCCGCGGAACGGCGCGTAGCCGGTGCCGAAGATCATGGCGCCGTCAACCATATCGGGGTCATCGACGATGCCTTCGCGCAGCGCCGCAACGCAAACGTTCGACATCGGCAGCACCAGGCGATCGATCATCTGGTCGGTGACGCGCGGACCGGTCTCGGGAAGCTGTGCCTTCTCCGCCTTGCCGTCCTTCCAGGTGTAAAAGCCCTTGCCGGTCTTGCGACCGAGCTCGCCCTTGGCGACCTTGTCACGCAACCAGGCCGGCGTCGGCGGCAGGAGATCGCCGAACTTGGTCCGCAGCATGTCGCCGACATCGAGGCAGATGTCGAGCCCGACCTGGTCGGCGAGCTCGATCGGCCCCATCGGCATGCCGAACTGCTCGGCTGCGGCGTCGATCAGGCGCTGGTCGATCTTCTCGTCCAGCATCACCATCGCTTCCAGCATGTAGGGCGTCAGCGCGCGGTTGACGAGGAAGCCGGGCGAGCTCTTCACAGCCAGAGGCAGGCGGTCGATCGCACCGACGAAGGCGAGCGCATCCTTCAGCACCTGCGCATCGTTGCCGTCGTGACTGACGACTTCGACCAATTGCAGCCGCGAGACCGGATTGAAGAAATGCAGGCCGACCAGCCGCTCCGGCCGCGCCAGCGTCGTTCGTAGATCCTGCAGCGGAATGCTCGACGTGTTGGTCGCAAGGATCGCGCCCGGCTTCATCCGCGGCTCTATCCCGGCATAGACCTTCTGCTTGAGCTCGAGCTTCTCCGGCACGGCCTCGATGACGAGATCGGCGTTGCGCACGCCCTCGCCGTCCATGTCGGGGATGAGGCGATCGAGCGCGTCGCGCACCTCGGTCGGCTTGCGGATGATCTTGCCGTAGAGCTCGGCGGCGCGCTTCACCGCGCCCGCGATCGGCTCCGCCTTCATGTCGGCCAGCGAGACACGCAGTCCCTGCCCGGCCACCCAAGCCGCGATGTCGCCGCCCATGGCGCCGGCGCCGATGACGTGGACATGCTTGATGGTGTTGCCGCTGCCTGCGGCCTTCTTCATCTGCTCGCGCAGGAAGAAGACGCGGATCAGATTCTGCGCGGTCGGCGTCACCATCAGCTTGGCGAAGGAGGCCTGCTCGGCCTTCAGCATCGCGGCCTTGCTGCCGCCATGGCTCTCCCAGAGATCAATCAGTGCATAGGGCGCAGGATAGTGCTCACGGGACGCAGCCTTCGCCGCCTCCGAGCGCATGCGCTTTGCGAGCAGCCCGCGCACCGGGCCGAAATTGGCCGCGCGCGTCAGAAGGCCCGGGCGCGCCCGCTTCAGCCGGCCGAACAGCGCATCCTTCACCGCGCCCCGGACATGGCGCTCCTGCGTGACGGTATCGACGAGGCCGATCGCCTTGGCCCGCCGCGCATCGATGGTGCGGCCGGTCAGCATCGAGGCCATCGACTGGGTGGGATTGACCAGCGCGGTGAAACGCGCAGTGCCACCGAGGCCGGGATGCAGGCCCAGCATCACCTCCGGGAAGCCGAAGCGCGCGCCGTCGATCGCGATGCGCGACTGGCAGGCGAGCGCAACCTCGAGCCCGCCGCCGAGACAGAAGCCGTGGATGACCGTAACCGTCGGCAGCTTCAAGGCTTCCAGATGGTCGATCACCGCATGCGCGGCGCGGATGCGCGTCTCCACCATCTCCGGATCGCTGGCGCCGCGGAATTCGTTGACGTCGGCGCCCGCGATGAAGCCGGATGGTTTCGCCGAACGGAGCACGAGCCCGGCGGGACGCTCGGTCTCGATCGCTGCGAGCACTGCGTCGAACTCCTCCATTACGTCGGAGGACAACGTATTGGCGCTGGCGTCGGCGCGGTCGAACAGCAGCCAGGCGACGCCGTCGGCGTCGCGCGTCAGCTTGAAGTGCTTGTACGGATTGTCGGTCGCCGGCTTGGGTCCCAGCTCGAGGATGCGGTCGCCGAGCGCGGTCATGATCCTGGAATCCATGGTCACACCGCCTCGATCAACATGGCGCCGCCGAGCCCGCCGCCGATGCACTCGGTCGCGACGCCACGCCGCGTGCCGAGCCGCTTCATCGCGTTGACGAGATGCAGCACGATGCGGTTGCCGGAGGTGCCGACGGGATGGCCGAGCGAGATGGCGCCGCCGTCGACGTTGAGCCTTTCGCGGTCGATCTCGCCGGCCGCACCATCGAGACCCAAAATCTCGCGGCAGAATTTGTCGTCGTTCCAGGCAGCTAGGCAGCCCAGCACCTGGGTGGCAAAAGCCTCGTTCAGCTCCCAGGTCTCGACATCCTGCACCGTGAGGCCGTTGCGCTGGAGCAGCGGCGTTACTGACATCACCGGACCTAGCCCCATGATGCTGGGATCGAGCGCGGCCCAGTTGCTGTCGACGATGGCGGCCTTTGGCGTCAGCTTGTGCTTGGCGACGGCCGCGTCGGAAGCCAGGATCACCCAGGACGCGCCGTCGGTGATCTGCGAGGAATTGCCGGCGGTGACTTGCCCCCAAGGGCGCTCGAACACCGGCCGGAGCTTTGCCAGCGACTCCGCCGTGGAGTCCGGGCGCACGCCGTCGTCATGGTCGAAGAATTTGCCGTCACGCGAGAATGCGGTCTCGACCTCGCCCTTGAGAAAACCCGCGCCTTGCGCATGCGCGAGCCGGCGGTGGCTCTCTGCCGCATAGGCATCCGACTGGGCGCGGGTGATGCCGAAGAGATGGCCCACGACCTCGGCGGTCTGGCCCATGTTCAGATCGGTGACGGGGTCGGTCAGCCCGCGCTCCAGGCCGATGATCGGCTTGAGGTAGCTCGGCCGCAATTTGAAGGCAGCGGCGAGCTTCGCCGCCACGCCCTTGGCGGTGGCAAGACCGGCGAACCAGCGCACGCCGGAATTCGGCCAGACCAGCGGCGCGTGGCTCAGCGCCTCGGTGCCGCCCGCCAAAATCAAGTCGGCATGGCCTTCGCGGATGTAGCGGTAGGCGGTGTCGATCGACTGCATGCCGGAGCCGCAATTGATCTGGACGGTGAAGGCGACCATGTCCTCGCCCATGCCGAGCCGAAGCGCGGCGACACGGGCCGGGTTCATCTCGTCGGCGATCACGTTGACGCAGCCGAGGATGACCTGATCGAAGCTGTCGGGCGAAAACGGCTGGCGCGCCAGCAGCGGCCGGCCGCATTGCACGGCGAGATCGACCGGCGTGAACGGCCCGGGCCCCGAGCGCGCCTTCAAGAACGGCGTCCGGCTGCCGTCGACGATGAATACCGGTCGTGCCATCAGCTCGCCGCCCTCTGTTCACCGAGTTCCTGGAAGAACTGATGCACATTGACGGTTTTCTTGTAAATCGGCGACAGCGTTTCCGGCGCAAAATCGTCGACCTCGATCACTTCGGCGACGGCTTTGCGGGCAGAAGAGATTTGCTCACCCTCGGCCTGCGTGATCACGCCTTTGGCGACTGCGTCCTTCCAGTCGCCGACATGCGCCGCGCGCATGCGCTTGGCGATGGCCTCAGTGCCGGTGACCAGCTTGAAGGCACGCTCCAGCCGGGCAAAGCCGCCGTCGTCGTCGACATGGGCCAGATCCGGCGTGAGGCGCTCACGCGCGGCCGACGGCTCCAGCACGATGCTTGCACATTGATGTACGACGCGGTCGGAGGGGCCGAGCACACGGGCGCCGAACGGCTGGACCACGAGCTTCAGAAAAGCCGCGACGAAGCGGTTCGGCAGGTTGGCGAGGATCTCGGCAAGCCGGTTCTCGATGGTCCGAAAACCCGTCGCCATGCACCATTCCAGCGCGGCAAAGTCCTCCTTCTGCCGGCCCTCGTCCTGCCAGCGTTTTAGCGCGGCCGAGAGCAGATACAGCTCGGACAGGATGTCGCCGAAGCGCGCCGACAACATCTCCTTGCGCTTGAGCGCGCCGCCGAGCGTCAGCAGCGCCATGTCGGCGCAGAGCGCGAACGCCGCCGAATAGCGCGAGAGCTGGCGGTAGAACGGCGTGGCGTCACCCGCATCGGGCGCTAGAGCGAAGGCACCAAAAGTCCAGCTCCGGCCGAAGGCGCGGACCAGCGTCCGGAAACTGTGGCCGACGTGCTTCCAGAACGCCTTGTCGAAGGCCGTAAGTCCGCGCTCGCGATCGGTGTCAGCGAGCGCATTCATCTCGTCGAGCAGATAGGGATGCGCGCGGATCGCGCCCTGCCCGAATACGATGAGATTGCGCGTCAGGATGTTGGCGCCTTCGACGGTGATGCCGACGGGTACCGCGCGGTGCAGATTGCCGAGATAGTTTTGCGGGCCGTCGATCACGGCCTTGCCGCCGTGGATGTCCATCGCATCGTCGATCGCGGTGCGCATCCGCTCGGTCGCATGCAGCTTCATGATGCCGGAGATGACGGCGGGATGAACGCCGGCATTCAGCGCCGCGCAGGTCAGCCGCCGCGCCGCATCCAGCTGATAGGCGGTGCCGACGATGCGCGCGAGCGGCTCTTCCACGCCTTCGAATTTCGAGATGGAGATGCCGAACTGCTCGCGGATGCGGGCATAAGCGCCGGTGGTGCGCGCCGCATAGACGGCACCCGCGGCAGAGAGCGATGGCAGCGAGATGCCGCGGCCGGCGGCGAGCGCCGTCATCAGCATCTTCCAGCCCTGCCCCAGCCGCTCCTGGCCGCCGATGACGTAATCGAGCGGGATGAAGACGTCGCGGCCCCAATTCGGGCCGTTCTGGAACACCTGCATCGACGGCAGATGGCGATGGCCGATCTCGACGCCGGGCAGATCGGTCGGGATCAGCGCGACGGTGATGCCCAGCTCTTCCTGATCGCCGACGAGATGATCGGGGTCATAGGCCTTGAAGGCGAGGCCCAGCAGCGTCGCGACCGGGCCGAGCGTGATGTAGCGCTTGTGCCAATTGAGCCGGAGGCCGATCACCTCGCGGCCCTCGAATTCGCCCTTGCAGATGATGCCGGTGTCGATCATCGAAGCTGCATCAGAGCCGGCTTCGGGGCTGGTGAGGCCGAAGCAGGGAATGTCGCGGCCGTCGGCAAGGCGCGGCAGCCAACGCGCCTGCTGGTCCTTCGTGCCGAAGCGCATCAGGAGCTCGCCGGGCCCGAGCGAGTTCGGCACCATCACGGTGACGGCCGCGGCGATGGAGCGGGTCGAGATCTTGCGCACCACTTCCGAATGCGCATAGGGCGAGAAACCGAGGCCGCCGAATTCCTTCGGGATGATCATGCCGAAGAATTTCTCGCGCTTGACGAAGTGCCAGACGTCCGGCGGCAGGTCGCGCCATTCCCAGAAGATCTTCCACTCGTCGAGCATGGCGCAGAGCTCGTCGACGGGACCGTTGAGGAAGGCCTGCTCCTCCTCCGTCAATTTGGCTGGCGCAATTTTCAGCAGTTTCGACCAGTTCGGATTACCCGTGAAGAGATCGGCGTCCCACCAGACGTCGCCTGCCTCCAGCGCCTCGCGCTCGGTGTCGGACATCGCCGGCAGCACGCCGCGCGCCCAGGAGAAGATCGGCTTGGTGATGTTGTCGCGGCGGAAGCTCATGGCTGACCTCATGCATCGGCGCGGTTGGCGGTTATTTTAGCGGAAAGTGGCCGACGGCGGTGAAGGGTTCGGCTGTAAAATTGACGCGGCCGGGCGGCCCCAGACCATAACGGCCAGGGCGCGCGGGCAGTTCCGGGAGGGGGATGGGGCCGAATGCCCCGCTGTCATTCCGGGGCGCGCGAAGCGCGAACCCGGAATCCATCGTGCGACAGCGTCGGTGGATGAATGGATTCCGGGCTCGACGCTGCGCGTCGCCCCGGAATGACGGCGGAGAGAATACGGCCGGCCTAATCCGGCCGCACCATCTCGAACATGTTTTCCGGCTTGATCTCAAAATAATCGCCGCGGCGGCCGGCGCGGACGATCGGGCGGGCGGCGGCGGTCTGGTAGACGCCGTCCTTGATCATGGCCTTGTCGATGTGCACGGCGACCACCTCGCCCAGCGTCAGCCAGGCATCGGCCTCCTTGCCGTCAGCGCCCTTGAGGCGGACGATGTCGGACACCTTGCATTCGAAGGCGACCGGGCTTTCGCCGACGCGCGGCACGTTGACGAGCTTGCCGGGCACCGCGGTGAGGCCCGCGACCTCGAACTCGTCGACCTCAGGCGCGACATGCGCAGCGGTCGCATTCATGTGCCTGGCGAGGTCCATCGTGGCGAGATTCCAGACGAACTCGCCGGTCTGCTGGATGTTCTCCACCGTGTCCTTCCAGTTGGTGGAGGAGAAGCCGATGATCGGCGGCACGTAGCAGAACGCATTGAAAAAGCTGTAGGGCGCCAGATTGACGTGGCCCTTCGTATCGCGGGAGGAGATCCAGCCGATCGGCCGCGGCGCGATGATGGCGTTGAAGGGATCATGCTTGAGGCCGTGGCCCTTGGAGGGCTCGTAGAAGTAAAGGTCTTTGTCCGTCACCGCGGAATCTTTCCTGGTCCTGGTAGCCCGGATGGAGCGAAGCGTAATCCGGGTCCGCCAGCGCAACGCTGAACCATCCCGGATTGCGCTTCGCTCCATCCGGGCTACGTCAGCTTGCTTATAGGAAAGATTTGCCCGCCCTGTCAGTGGCGCGGCGACAGACCGGCGATGACGAAATCGATCATCTGGTCGATGGTCGGGCCCGGCTTGGTGGCACATTGGGCGATCATCTGGGGGTGGAAGAACCGCATCATCGCGGTGCAGGAGCAGAGCGCAGCCACTTGCAGGTCGGGTGCCTCGAACTCCCCGGAGGTCACGCCTTGGGCGATCACCTGACCGACCATTCCGGCGACACATTCCATGTGGGTCACGCAGACGTCCCAGTCCTCCTGCATGGCGATCTCGACCATCTCGTGCAACTTGTTGTCGCCGACATAGCGCTCGGTGTTCATGCGATGGATGGTGGTGAGCAGCTCGCGGAAGCGCTCCCGCACCGGACCGGGCTTGGCCACGATCCGCTGCGCCTCGAGCTCGACCTCGCCCATGAGCGAGCGGGCCACCGCCTGATGGATCGCCTTCTTCGATTCGAAGAAGCGATACACGTTGGCGGGGCTCATCCTGAGCTCCTTGGCGATGTCGCCGACCGTGGTCTTCTGATAGCCGATCTGGCGGAACAGCCGCTCGGCCACCTCGAGGATACGATCCCGGGTGTCGCCTTCGATATGTTCCGAAATAAGGGCCATCAATCAGGACTCGTCTGTCAGAACTTCATCTCACTTATTCAGCCGCTTCAGCAAGCGGAATTGACGGATGTTCATCGCTGCCATGCTGCGGCGCGGCAGGCTGCTCCGGCGTACCGGCCTCGTCCAGGCTCTTCCGGAACCAGAGTGCATAGAGGCCCGGCAGGTACAGGAGCGTCAGGAATGTCGCCACGAACAGGCCGCCCATGATGGTGATCGCCATCGGTCCCCAGAAGGCCGAGCGCGACAGCGGGATCATGGCCAGGATCGCGGCGAGCGCCGTCAGCACCACCGGGCGGGCGCGGCGGACGGTCGCTTCCACGATCGCCTCGCGCCGGGTCAGGCCGTGGCTGACGTCGGTCTCGATCTGGTCGACCAGGATGACCGTGTTGCGCATGATCATGCCGGCAAGCGCGATCAAGCCGAGCAGCGCCACGAAGCCGAACGGGGCATTGGCGACGTTGAGGCCGAAGGAGGCGCCGACGATGCCGAGCGGCGCGGTCAGGAACACCAGGATCAAGCGCGAGAAGCTCTGCAGCTGAATCATCAGCAGCGTCAGCATCACCATGACCATCAGCGGGAAGAGGATGAAGATCGAGGCGTTGCCCTTGGCGGATTCCTCGAACGCGCCGCCCGGCTCGATGCGGTAGGCCGGCTCGAGGTGGTCGATGATCGGCTTGAGCTTCGGCGTGATCTGGCCCGTGACGTCGGGAGCCTGGACGCCGTCGACGACGTCGGAGCGCACGGTGATGGCCATGTCGCGGTTACGCCGCCACATGATCGGCTCCTCGTGGGCGTATTCGATCTTGGCGATCTGCTGCAGCGGCACGGCGACGCCATTGCGCGAAGTGATGGTGAGATCACCGACGCCACCGAGATCGAGACGTTCGGACGAGACCGCACGGGCGACCACGCCGACCTTCTCGATGCCGTCGCGCACGGTCGTGACCTGCGAGCCCGAGATCAGCATCGCGAGCGCCTGTGAGACGTCCTGCGGGGTCAGGCCCATGGCGCGGGCGCGGTCCTGATCGACGACGAGCTTCAGGTAAGGCGATTGCTCGTTCCAGTCGAGCTGGACGTCCTTGACGCTCTTGTTCTGCCGCATGACGTCGCGAACCTGGTAGGCGATCTCGCGCACCTTGTTGGCGTCGGGGCCTATCACGCGGAACTGGACGGGGAAACCGACGGGCGGACCGAAATTGAAGCGGTCGACGCGCACGCGCGCTTCGGACAGGAAGCCCTCGGCAGCCGCATTCTCGATCTTGGCCTTGATGCGCTCGCGCGCCTCGACCCCCTTGGCGACGATGACGATCTCGGCAAAGGCCTCGTTCGGCAGCTGCGGATTGAGCCCGAGCCAGAAGCGCGGCGAACCCTGGCCGACATAGGACGTATAGGTCTCGATGTCCTTGTCGTCCTTGAGCAGCGTCTCGGCCTTCTTCACCGACTTTTCGGTCACGTTGAAGGCGGTACCCTCCGGCAGGCGCAGCTGGAGGAATAGCTCGGGCCGCTCCGACAACGGGAAGAACTGCTGCTGGACGTGGCCGAAGCCGACGATCGAGGCAACGAAGACGCCGACGGTCGCAACCACCACCGTGATGCGATGGTTGACGCACCATTGCACGATGGCGCGCAAGCCCCGGTACATGCGGGTCTCGTAAACCGCGTGCGGATCGTGGTTGTGGTGCACCTTGATCTCCGGCAGCAGCTTGACGCCGATATAGGGCGTGAAGATCACCGCCACGAACCAGGAGGCGACCAGCGCGATCGCCACGATCCAGAAGATGCTGCCGGCATATTCGCCGACCGCCGAATTGGCAAAGCCGATGGGGAGGAAGCCAGCGGCCGTGACCAGCGTTCCCGTGAGCATCGGAAACGC
>Ga0065165_1003696_pt1 | contig 10385 bp, 8 predicted proteins | sample AraplaMF_Cvi_mMF_FD_63813 | JGI IMG/M metagenome (GOLD analysis project Ga0065165, IMG submission 63813) | Arabidopsis root microbial communities from the University of North Carolina, USA - plate scrape MF_Cvi_mMF (version 2) (version 3) | ecosystem: Host-associated > Plants > Roots > Endosphere... | reverse complement strand
GTCGACCGCGCGCGTGATGCTGTCCTCGCGCAGCAGGTGCAGCGTCGGCCACGGCGAGCGGTTGGTGGCATTCGTGATGTCGTCGGCCTCGGTGCCGCCGAACTGGAAATCCGGATGGAAGGCCGCGACCTGCAGCACGCCTTCGAGCCCCATCTCGTCGACCGCGGCCTCGGCAACGCCGAGAAAGTCGTTGAAGTCGCCGAAGTCGCCCAGCACGCGGGGATGGATCAGCAGCGTCGTTTCGACCTCGGCCGCGGGCGTGTCGACCAGGCGCTGCATCTCGTCGCACAGCGTCGCGAGCAGCGCTTCTTCGTCCGCCGCATCGCTGACCACGTACCGGATCTGGTTCTTGACCTGTGCCGCCTTCGCGAACGGGCACAGGTTCAGCCCGACGACGGCCAGTTCGACCCACGCGCGGGTTTCGGCCGCCACGGCCTCTTCATCGATGTCCATCCGCGGATTGTCGCCGGTGCCGAAGGCAGTGCTGGCACACTGCGCGACTCGCTCGAACGACTGCAGCACCGCCCCGCCCGATGACCCCGCCAATGAAGTACCTGACCGGCTATGCCGAACCGCTGCAAGCCCAGGTGCGCGACCTGCTGGCCGCCGGCACGCTGGGCGAGCGCCTCGCGTCTCGCTACACCGACCAGCACGAGGTCCGCACCGACGGCGCGCTCTACGACTACACGATGGCGCTGAAGAACCGCTACATGCGCAGCTCGCCGCCGCTCAGCAAGGTGGTGTTCGACAACAAGCTGCAGGTCGTCGAGCAGGCGCTCGGCCTGAACACGATGACCTCCCGCGTGCAGGGCAGCCAGCTGAAGGCCAAGCGCGAGATCCGCATCGCCGGCGTGTTCCGCACGACGCCGGCCGATTTCCTGAAGATGATCGTGGTGCACGAGCTCGCCCACCTGAAGGAGCGCGCGCACGACAAGGCCTTCTACCAGCTCTGCACGCACATGGAACCCGACTATCACCAGCTCGAGTTCGACCTGCGCGTCTACCTCACCTGGCGCGAGGCAGGGGCATCGCGCGCACCCTGAGCCGCATGGCGCTCACCAGTCTTCCTTGACGGCCAGTGCCATCTGCCGCCCCGCCGCGCTGCGGGCTGACACCCAGGCCGTCAGCGTGCCCGCGGCGATCACCGCGGCGCACAAGGCCGTGAGCCGGCCCCACGGCAGCAGCAGGTCCATCGTCCAGTGGAAGCTCTGCGGATTGACGACCTTCACCAGCACGACGCTGACCGCCAATCCCAGCAACAGCCCGAGCAACGCGCCGGCGGCGGTCCACACCGCGCCTTCGATCGACACCACCGCCAGCACCTGGCGGCGCGTCAACCCCAGGTGGGCCAGCAGCCCGAATTCCTTGCGGCGGGCCAGCACCTGGGCCGAGAAGCTGGCCGCGATGCCGAACAGCCCGATCGCGATCGCGACCGCCTGCAGCCAGTAGGTGACGGCAAAGCTGCGGTCGAAGATGCGCAACGACAGCGCGCGGATCTCGCCGGGCGATGCGAACTCCAGCAAGCGCCCATCGAGCCCGCTCGCCTGCGCCGCGGCCCGCAACGCCGCCTGCACCGCGCCGGCATCGGCGCCCGGCGCCAGCCACAGCGCCATGTCGTTGACCTGCGCGTCGCCGGTGAGCTGCTGGTAGTCGGTCGATGTCAGCGTGACGGCGCCATGCTGGCGCGCATAGTCGCGCCACACGCCGCGCACGAAGAGCCGCGCGCGCTGCCCGTTCGGCAGCGGCAGGTCGAGCCGCGTGCCGGGCGCCGCGCCGTACAGGCTCACCATCGCCTCGCTGACGTACGCGGCGCGCTCGCCGTCCGGCAGCGGCAGCAGCTCGCCGACCAGCGGCAGCGCCGTCTCCGGCCGCGCCAACGGCCGCGCGATCAGCATCACGCCCGGCCGTTGCGGATCCAGTTGCACCACCGACACCCGCTGCGACTCGACGCGCAGCACGCCGCCGATTGCAGCCGCGCGCTGCAGCAGCTGCGGCGGCAGCGTCACCACGTCGTTGCCGCCCGGGCCGGCCGCCGCGCGCAGGTAGAGGTCGGCCGGCAGCACCGTGTCCAGCCAATGCGTGACGGCATCGCGGAAGCTCGCGACCATCACCGTCAGCGCGACCGCCAGGCTCAGGCTCGCGACCACGCCCGCCACCGCGATCGTCGCGGTGTTGCGCTGGTGGCGGGCTCGTTCGATCGCCAGCAGCGCGAGCGGCCGCGTCGACGGCTTCAGCAGCGACAGCAGCGCCGCCACGCCGGCCGGCACGCAGGCGATGCCGCCCAGCAGCAGGCAGGCGACCGAGACGTACGCGGCAAGCGGGATCTCGGCGATCGGCGGCATCAGCGCGAGCAGGACTCCCCCGATCAGCAACACCGGCCCGGGCCAGCGCGCCGCGCGGCCTTGCTGCGTGCCCAGGCCCTTCAGCGCCAGCGCGGGCGCCAGCTGCTGCGCCGCCCGCGCCGGCAGCCAGCCGCCGACCAGCGCGGCCGCGACGCCCAGCCCGCCATAGGCGATGGCCGCGAGCGCGCTGAACTGCAGCTGCGGTGCCACGCCGGGAAAGTAGCCGCCGCCCAGGTCGCCCGCCAGCAGCCGCAGCGCCAACGCGGCAAGCCCGGTGCCCAGCGCCAGCCCGAGCAGGCTGCCGACCAACCCCAGCAGCGCCGACTCCGCCAGCACCAGCTGCAGCCGCTCGCGCCCGCCCAGCCCGAGCACGCCGAGCAGCGCCAGCTGCGGCTGCCGCTTCGCGACCGACAGCGACAGGATCGAGAACACCAGGAACGCACCGGTGAACAGCGCGACCAGCGCCAGCACCGTCAGGTTCACGCGGTAGGCGCGCGACACGTTCGACACGCGCTGCGCCGCCTCGTCTGGCGATGCGGCACGCACGCCCTCGGGCAGCGCCAGCGCACGCAGCACGGCCGCGCGGTCGGCGCCGGGCGCGAGCCGCACGTCGATGCGGCTGAGCCGGCCGCTCCAGCCGAAGGTGGATTGCGCGCCGGCGATGTCCATCACCGCGAGCGCCGGTCCGTTCGCGCCGATGCTGCCGCGCACCTGCAGCTCGACGCTGCCGGCCGTCGTCTGCAGCCGCACCCGGCGCGGATGCCCGAGTTGAAGCTGCGCCTGCGCGTTCAGGAAGATCGAGTCGGCCGCGAGCACCGCGAAGCGATCGTCATCCTCCGCGGCATCGCTGGCCGCGCTCGCCGGCGCTGCGGGCCGCGGCATCAAGGCCGGCGACAGCGGCCCCGCCACCAGCGCATCGACCCCGACCACGTGCAGCGGCACGCGCTGCCCCTGCGCGTCGAACGCGTAGGTGTCGAGCTCGACGATCGGGCTGGCGATGGCCACCTGCGGCTGCGTCGCGACGCGGCCGTACAGCCCTTCGTCGAAACCGCCGCGCTGGCTCCTCAGCTCGAAATCCGGCTCGCCGTTGACCGCCCGCACCGCCGAGCTGAACTCGCCCAGTGCCGACTGGTTGATCAGCTGCACCGAGAACGCCAGCGCGACCCCGAGCATCACCGCCAGCAGCGCGGCCAGGTTGCGCCACGGGTGGTGCCGCAGCTCGGGCCAGGACAGGTGGCGCAGCAGCGACAGCACGGTCAGGTCCCGGCCGATGTGCCCGAAGGTGCCGGGGCGCTCATGCCGGTCGGCGTCAGTGTCAGCACCCGGTCGGCCCGCGCGGCCGCGGTGCGCGAATGCGTCACCAGCACGCAGGAGGCGCCTTGCTCGCGCACCTGGGCCGACAGCAGGTCCATCACCCGTTCGGCGGTGGCCGGGTCGAGGTTGCCGGTCGGCTCGTCGGCCAGGATCAGCTGTGGCCGGTGCACCAGCGCGCGGGCAATCGCGACCCGCTGCAACTGCCCGCCGGACAAGGTTTGCGGCAGCCGCGGCCCGAGCCCGTCGAGGCCGACCGCCGCCAGCAGCGCGTCCACGCGCGCCTCGTCGGGCCGGTGCTGCAGCAGCAGCGGCAGCCCGACGTTCTGCGCGACGCTGAGGTGCGGCAGCACGTGGAAGGCCTGGAACACGAAGCCGAGGTGGGCGCGCCGGAACAGCGCCTGCCGCGTGTCGTCGAGCGCGGTGATCTCGGTGCCGGCGATGTGCACCGAGCCGGCGTCCACCGTGTCGAGACCGGCCAGGCAGTTCAGGAAGCTCGATTTGCCGACGCCCGATTCGCCGAGCACCGCGACGAATTCACCCGCTGCGAGCGCCAGGTCGACACCGGCGAACACCGGCGTGTCGCCGTAGCGCTTCGCCAGCCCCCGCACCTCGAGCAGCGCGGTCATGCGACCAGCCGCAGCGCGCACTCGACCGCGCGCGCCAGCGCGTCCGGCGCATCGCAGGCGATCACCTGCCGCTGCGGCATGCCGCGCAGCCAGGTGATCTGCCGCTTCGCGAGCTGGCGCGTCGCGGCGATGCCGCGTTCCGGCAGCTCGCTGAGGTCGTCCTCGACCAGCGCCTCCCAGGTCTGCCGGTAGCCGACGCAGCGCATCGACGGCATGTCGGCATCCAGGTCGCCACGCGCTTCGAGCCGGCGCACCTCGTCGACCAGGCCGTCTTCGAGCATCTGGTGGAAGCGGGCCTCGATGCGTTGGTGCAGCCACGCGCGATCGGCCGGCTCGAGCGAGATCAGCGGCGGCAGCTTGCGCGCCGGCTTCTCGGTGTGGAAGGACGAGATCGGCTGGCCGCTGACGCGGTACACCTCCAGTGCGCGCTGGATGCGCTGCTGGTCGCCCGGCTGCAGCCGCTTCGCAGTGACCGGGTCGACGCGCTGCAGTTCGCGGTACAGCGCATGCAGCCCGTCGCGCTCGCACTGGGCCTCCAGCGCGGCACGCACCGCACGGTCGGCGGCCGGCATCGCGTCCAGCCCTTCGAACAGCGCCTTGAAGTACAGCATCGTGCCGCCGACCAGCAGCGGCAACGCACCGCGCGCGCCGATCTCGGCGATCAGCCGCTCGGCATCGCCGACGAAGCGCGCGGCCGAGTAGGCCTCGCTCGGCTCGATGATGTCGATCAGGTGGTGCGGCACCGCGGCGCGCTCGGCGGCGCCGGGCTTCGCGGTGCCGATGTCCATGCCGCGGTAGACCAGCGCCGAGTCGACGCTGACGATCTCGACCGGCCTGCCGCGTTCGGCCAGGGCCTGCGCGATCGCGAGCGAGGCGGCGGTCTTGCCGGAAGCGGTGGGGCCGGCGAGGCAGAGGTAGTTCATGGGGCGCAAGGAGCTCTCGTCAATTGTTTCGGGACACATTCGTCAGGCGGCTCTGGCAAACACCGGCTCGCCGTGCCGCTGCACCAGCGTCCACGCCACCGTGGCCACGCCGACGCTGCACAGCCCGATCCCCAGCGTCAGCGGGTAGACGGTGCCGTCGAGGTGCTTGCCGAGCCACAGGCCGACCGCCAGCGCGCTGAGCGTCATGCCGAAGCCCGACAGCGACGCTGCGGTGCCGGCTTTCTCGGGGAACGGGCCGACCGCGCCGGCCTGCCCGCAGGGTTGGTGGATGCCGTGGCCGAGCGCGTACAGCCACTGCGGCAGCACGATCGCCCACACCGCGTGCACGCCGGCCAGGCTCAGCGCAGCCATCGTCACGCCGCCGCCGAGCGTGAAGCCGCCGCCGACCGCCACCGTGCGGCGCAGCCCGTGCGAGGCCAGCAGCCGCCGGCACAGCAGCGTGCCCAGCGTGTACGCCAGCGAGTTGCTCAGCATGATCACGCCGTAGCCCACGCGCGAGGTGCCGAGCACCTCGATGAACACGAACGACGAACCGGCCAGCAGGAAGAACAGCCCGCCGTAGGTGAAGGCCGACAGCGCGGCCCAGGCCTGGAAGGTCGGGTGTCGCAGCACGCTGCCCCAGTTGCGCAGCAGCGGGCCGAGCCGCGTCGCGCCGGCATTCGGCACCGGCACCGTCTCGTCGAAGCGCCACGCGATGAAGGCCAGCGTCAGCGCGCCGAACACCGCCGGCGCCATCAGCGCCGCATGCCAGCCGAGGTGCTGCGCCAGCAGGCCGCCGATGACCGGACTCGCCATCGCGATCACGCCCAGGCCGCTCAGCGCGCGCGACATCACCCGCGCACCTTCGTGCGGCGCGTACAGGTCGCGGATGATCGAGCGGCCGCAGGTCACCGCCGCCGCCATCGCGGCGCCCTGCAGCGCGCGCCACCACACCAGCCAGCCGATCGACGGCGCGAGTGCGCTCAGCACGCTGGCCACGGTGTACAGCGCGAGTCCGGCCAGCAGCACCGGCCGGCGGCCGAAGCGGTCGGCCAGCGGCCCGCAGACCAGCTGCGCCAGCCCGAAGCAGATGATCAGCGCCGACAGCGTCAGCTGGGCCGCCGACACCGGCGCGTCGAGTGCGCGCGTCAGCATCGGCAGCGCCGGCAGGTACAGGTCGGTCGTGACCGGCTGGATCCCGAGCAGCAGGATCAGCGAGAGCACCACCACGGCGGGGCTCATCGAATGGCGGGAAGAGGTCACGGCAGCATGAAGGGGAGGGGGCGCGCGGCACGCATGCAGCGGCGCAGACCCGGAGCCTATCAGGCTCGCGCCGCGGATTCGCCTGACCTCGGCCGGCTTGCTACGATGGCCCGTCGCGCCCACCCGCGCCGTCCCGACCCGCCGGAGATCCCCGCATGCGTCCTGCCACCCGCCGTCCGTCCTTCGTGTTGTCCGCCGTGTTGTCCGCGAGCCTCGCGCTGGCCGGTGCGCCGGCGCATGCGTTGACGATCGGCACCGAGCAGGTCGCCGAAAGCGAAGGCATCGTCAGCGGCGCCGCGCAGCGCGAGCGCCTGCTGGCGGCGCTGCAGCGCGACGACGTCGCCCGCGCGCTGGCCGAGCGCGGTGTCGAACTCGACCAGGCTCGCCTGCGCATCGCGGCGCTGAGCGATGCCGAGGCGGCGCGGCTCGGCGACGAGATCGACCGCGCGCCGGCGGGCGCCAACGACATCGTCGGCTCGCTGATCTTCGTGCTGGTGCTGCTGCTGATCACCGACATCCTCGGCTACACCAAGGTGTTCCCGTTCACGCGGCCGATCCGCTGAGTCGATGCGCGCCGCGTGGCTGGCGCTGAGCCTCTTCCTCACCGGCTGCGCGGTGCAGACCGCCGCGCTGCGCGCGCACCCGCCCGCCGACCTGCCTCCGGTCGTCGAGCTGCGCGCGACGCCGTTCTTCCCTCAGACCGACCACCAGTGCGGCCCGGCGGCGCTGGCCACCGCGCTCGGCGCAGCCGGCATCGCGGTCGGTCCGGTCGCGCTGGCCGACGAGGTCTTCGTGCCGGCGCGTGCCGGCAGCCTGCAGGCCGAGATGCTGGCCGGCGCGCGTCGCCACGGCGCGGTCGCGACGCGCATCCCCGGCGAGCTCGAGGCGCTGCTGCGCGAGCTGGCAGCCGGCCACCCGGTCGTCGTGCTGCAGAACCTCGGGCTGTCGTTCGTGCCGCTGTGGCACTACGCGGTCGTCGTCGGGCACGACCTGCCGCGCGGCGAAGTGCTGCTGCGTTCCGGCCGCACCGAGCGCGAGCGCCTGCCGCTGTCGACCTTCGAGCACACCTGGGGTCGCTCCGGCTTCTGGGCCTTCGTCGCGCTGCCGCCGGGCGACTGGCCGGCCACCGCGCACGCAGAATCTGCCATCGAAGCAGCCGTCGGCTTCGAGCGCAGCGCACCGCCGGCGGTCGCGGCCGGCGTGTATGCGTCGGCGCTGCAGCGTTGGCCGGGTGTGCTGAGCCTGCAGGTCGGCCGGGGCAACAGCCTGCGCGCTGCCGGCGAGCCGGCGCAGGCGGCTGAGGTGTTCCGTGCCGCGGCCGAACAGCACCGCAGCGCCGCGGCGTGGATCAACCTCTCCGACACGCTGCTTGCGCTCGGCCGCCGCGACGACGCGGTGCAGGCGGCGCGGGCCGCGCTCGCGTTGCACGACCGCTGGCAGCCGCAGGCGCAACAGGCGCTCGACGAAGCGTTGAATCGCTCACGCTGACCCGCATTCCAGGGGGCGCCGCCTCACTCAGATGGGGGGTCGTCACCAGGGTGTCGCGGCGCCTTTTGACTTTACATTGCTTCACTGGAAAGACACGGAGGATCACAGGCCGCACTCGGGCGGGCTCGACCCCGTTGTCGACGGCGTCCTGCGATGAGCGCAAATTCCTGGCTGCAACGCTTCACTCCCCGCACCGAGGCGCGAGCCCGGCTGTACTGCTTCCACCATGCCGGTGTCGGCGCGGCCGTGTACCGGCCGTGGCTGGCCGGCCTGCCGGCCGAACTGGAGCTGGTCGCGGTGCAGCTGCCGGGCCGCGCGAACCGGCTCGACGAGCCGCCGATCGACCGCATGGCCGCGCTGGTCGACGCACTGCTGCCGGCGTTGCGCGCGGACTTCGACGGCAAGCCGTTCGCGTTCTTCGGCCACAGCATGGGCGCGGTGCTCGCCGCCGAAATGGCGCGTGCGTTGCAGCAGCACGGCGCGCCGGGGCCGCAGCAGCTGATCGTGTCGGGCCGCCGCCCGCCGCACTGGCCGTCGAGCGACGCCCCGCTGCACCGCCTGCCGGACGACGCCTTCGTCGCCGAGATCCAGCGCCGCTACGGCGGCATCCCGGCCGAGCTGCTGCAGCATGCCGACGTGATGGCGCTGCTGCTGCCCAGCCTGCGCGCCGACATCGCCGCGCTCGAGACGCACCAGCCGCCGGCCGGCCGCGCGCCGCTCGACTGCGCGTTGTCGGTGTTCGGCGGCAGCGACGACCCGCTGACGCCGCGCGCCCACCTCGACGGCTGGCGCGGCGAGACGCGCGGCCCGTTCCGCGTGCGAGTGTTCCCCGGCGACCACTTCTACCTGGCCGGCCGGCGCGATGCGCTGCTGGCCGACCTGTCGGTCACGTTGGCGCCGCTCTGGGCAACGTCTCCTTCCTTCGCCTGACCCCGAGGCCTCGATGCACGCCGACGACCACGACATGCCAGCTCCTGCTGCTGTCGCTGTTGTCGGGATAGGCTGCCGCTTCCCCGGCGGCGTCAACGACCCGGCGAGCTTCTGGTCGCTGCTGAGCGAAGGCCGCGACGCGATCGCCGAGATCCCGGCGAGCCGCATCGACCTCGGCCACTACCACGACCCGCGGCCCGCGACGCCGGGCCGCATCATGACGCGCTGGGGCGGCTTCCTGGACGGCATCGACCAGTTCGACGCCGAGTTCTTCGGCATCTCGCCGCGCGAGGCCGAGCGGCTCGACCCGCAGCAGCGGCTGCTGCTCGAAACCGCCTGGGAGGCGCTGGAAGACGCCGGCCAGGACCTGGCGCGCATCGATGCCGACCGCGCCGGCATCTACGTCGGCCAGTGGCTCGGCGATTTCGAGGCCCGGCTGTTCAGCGACCCGGAGGCGGTCGATTTCTACATGACCACCGGCAGCGGGCGCTATGCGTCGTCGGGCCGGCTGTCGTATGCGCTCGGGCTGCGCGGCCCGAGCCTGACGCTGGACACCGCGTGCTCGTCGTCGCTTGCGGCGATCCACCTTGCGGCGCGGGCGGTGCGGCATGGCGAATGCACGCTGGCGATCGCCGGCGGCGTCAACATCATCCTGCAGCCGCACATCAGCATCGCGTATTCGCAGAGCTGCATGATGGCGCCCGACGGCCGCTGCAAGTTCGGCGATGCGCGCGGCGACGGCTACGTGCGCAGCGAGGGCGCGGGCCTGGTGGTGCTGAAGCCGCTGGCGCAGGCGCAGGCCGACGGCGACCACATCTACGCGCTGATCCGCGGCAGCGCGGTCAACAACGACGGCCACGGCAGCGGCTCGATGGGCACGCCCAGCCGCAGCGGGCAGCAGGCCTTGCTGCGCGCCGCTTACCGCGATGCCGGCCGCCCGGCGACCGAGGTCGGCTATGTCGAGGCGCACGGCACCGGCACGCGGGCCGGCGATCCGGTCGAACTGGGCGCGCTGTCCGATGTGCTCGGCGAAGGCCGTGCGAACGGCGCGCGTGCGGCGGTCGGCTCGGTGAAGACCAACGTCGGCCACACCGAAGGCGCGGCCGGCGTGGCCGGCTTCATCAAGGCGGCGCTCGCGCTGCAGCACCGGCAGATCCCGGCGAGCCTGCATTGCGTCGAGCCGAACCCGGCGATCCCGTGGGCCCAGATGCCGATCGAGGTCGCCCGCGCGGCGCGTCCGTGGCCGGCGGGGGCGCCGCTGGCCGGCGTCAGCGCGTTCGGCATTGCGGGGACCAATGCGCACGTCGTGCTCGAAGGGGCACCGCAACACGACACCCGCAGCGCCGAGACCACCGTGCCGCTGTTGCTGCTGTCGGCCCGCAGCGATGCGGCCTTGCGCGCGCTCGCATTGCGCTACGCCGCGTTGCTGACCGATGGCGCATCGCTGGCCGATGTCTGCTGGAACGCCGCGACCCGCCGCACCGCGCTGGAGCGCCGCG
>Ga0065165_1003695_pt1 | contig 10387 bp, 5 predicted proteins | sample AraplaMF_Cvi_mMF_FD_63813 | JGI IMG/M metagenome (GOLD analysis project Ga0065165, IMG submission 63813) | Arabidopsis root microbial communities from the University of North Carolina, USA - plate scrape MF_Cvi_mMF (version 2) (version 3) | ecosystem: Host-associated > Plants > Roots > Endosphere... | reverse complement strand
TGACTCCCCAATTAGTGTGATTCCTGTCTTCCAGGAGGGGATGACCAGCTTTTCATGATAGGTGCCTTTCTTAATAAAAATGGTCACTCTCCAATATTGAAAATCCCGCACGGCATTCACCGCATCCTGGATATTGGAGAAATCGCCTGAGCCATCATGGGCTACTACTAACAATTTCTTCTCCTGCGCGAGGCCGGAAAAGGTGGCAAGGAGCAGGCACAAATAAATAAGATACTTCATAACAGGAAATTATAGCAGGCGGAAGCTATAAAAATCCATTTATAACACGAAGGTTTATTTACGCAATCGTTACCGGAAATAAATACAGTCTTTTATGTAATTTTATCGTCGATGCACCACCCGGATGACATAGCATTAGTGAACAAGTTGGCGAGCAATGATGAAGTGGCCTTTGAAGCGCTCTTCCATAGATATAAAGATAAATTATACTCATTTCTCCTGCACCTTGGCAACTCACCTACAGCTGCTGAAGACGTTCTACAGGACGTGTTCATGAAGTTATGGACGCGCCGTGCCCAACTGGGTGAGATCGACAATTTCAATGCATATTTGTTCCGTATGGCGGCCAATCAGGCCATTAACCTGATGCGCAGGCAAAGTCGTGAAATAAAGATCCTCGATGAGCTGCAATTGTATACCATCGATGAAAACGGCACAGCCCAGGCCATGTCAGAAAAGGAAGTGCAGGAAGTGCTGGCCAAAGCGCTGGCTACCCTGCCACAACAGCAGTATAGAGTGTTTATGTTGAGCCGTGAACACGGGCTCAAGTATGAAGAGATCGCGAATGAAATGGGCATTTCTGCAGCTACCGTACGCAACCATATGGTGCAGGCTCTTAAAAAGATCCGGACTTATTTAGAGTCATCACATATTATCAGCATTATTTATCTGTACATCATATTAGCAGAGAAGATGAAGTAGTGCTCATTTTGCATGCTGTTACCTGAAGCACAGCAGGATGGCCTGCGGCCGGCTTTCGAATGAGCTTAAATTAAATAAGCATTGTTCCTTAGAACTCCCTCTTTAAAAAAAATTTGAATTTTTTTTTGGATCGACTAGACCGATCCTTCCAGTTGTTTGTCTTATACGTAAGGGGACGAACTTTTTGTAAAGAAAAACAGCCACATGTCGATTGACAGGATCACAGCATTATTGGAAAAATTAACATCCAACACCTGCACCTGGCAGGAGAAAAAAGAGCTATTCACGCTGATTGAAAGCGTGGATGATCCGCAGCTAAAAGCTGTGCTGGAAGCTGCATGGCTAAAATATAATGAGCCAGTTCATAACCTATCCGACGCCACTTCAAGAGTCATTTTAGACAACATTTTACAACGGAAACAGCCAACTAGAGTTCTATTTATCCGTAAATGGCGCGCTACGGCTGTAGCGGCCGCAGCTGCGCTATTGATCGGATTCAGCATTTACAAATTTACAGGTGCTCCTTCCGCCACAAAGGAACCTTTTGCCATCGCATCAGACATTAAAGCCCCAGCCATTCACAAGGCCACCATCACATTATCTAATGGACAACAGGTGGCTGCTGACAGTATTGCCAACGGGCAGCTAGTCATGCAGGGTCAGACAAAGGTGATCAGATTAGCCAATGGTGAGATCGTTTACCAACCACAGGGACAACACAACGAAATTTTACTTAATACGCTTACGAATCCAAGAGGAAGTCAGGTCGCTTCCATTACATTATCTGACGGTAGCCATGTATGGCTCAACGCAGGTTCTACACTCACCTACCCTGTTGCTTTTTCAGGCAAGGAAAGGAAGGTGACAGTAACAGGGGAAGCTTACTTTGAAGTAGCGCCCGCTGGCGACCACAAAATTCCTTTTTTAGTAAATATTAAAACCAACCAAAGAGATAGCAGTCTTGTTACTGTGCTGGGTACGCATTTTAATATCAAAGCTTATGAAGATGAGGCAGACACGAGAGTAACATTATTACAGGGAAGCGTACAGGTAGACCACCTGCAGCAGGGCCTCCGGATTGTACCCGGGCAACAGGCCAAATATGCTGCCGGTAAAGAAATTATGGTAAGCACAACAGCGTCTGTAGACGATGTTGTGGCCTGGAAAAACGGGCTCTTTGCCTACCAAAACAGCAGCATTGCACAGGTATTGCGCGATGTGGCACGCTGGTATGACATAGATGTCGTATATACAGGCAACAAGGTACCTAACGACACCTTTACGGGCGAAATACCACGTACGGCTACCCTGACAGAGCTATTAGAAATTTTAAAGATGAGCCGGGTCAATTTCCGGATAGAAGGCAGACAGCTTACTGTACTTAATTAATCATACACCACCTTATACCAGGATCATGTGACTGGATACGAAAACGCCCCGAATGGGGGTTCGGGGCGCGATTTGTCTTGAGTCACTTATCATAAATAGTCAAGCCAGACTAACTTATTTTTTTACCGTCTGAACGGAGTCCATCCGGGATGACTCAAATCCAGCCAAATCTATGCTGTTAAATGCAAACGGCAAAACATTGCCGTGTCTGTTATCAACCAAACTACTGTTGATTATGAAATTCACAGTCGTATTTGTATTGGCCGCTTGTTTACAGGTTAGGGCCAGCACGTATGCTCAGAATGTGTCATTGAATGTTCGAAACGCTTCCCTGGAGCTGGTATTTAAAGAATTTAAGAAGCAAACGGGTTACAACTTTTTTTACAATGATGCCATGGTCCGCACAGGTATTCCTGTGAGTATAGACCTGAAATCTATGCCGCTTGAAGAAGCGATGAAACTTGCATTGCGGGATCAGCCGCTTACCTTTTCTATTGTGAACAAGACAGTAGTACTGAAGGATAAGCTGCTGCAACCGGACTTTACTGCTATCCCGGCACCGCCGGAGGATCTTCATGGTCGTGTGATGGATTCCCTGGGAATTCCGTTGATTGGTGCTACTATTCGTATCAAAGGAACGAAAGAAGTGGTGATCACTGACGGCAACGGTAACTTCGTTCTCAAAAACGTTGACGATAACCAGCGCCTGATTGTTTCCTTCACAGGTTATGTCACCAAAGAATTACCTGTAAAAGAAGGCAGGGACAGAGTGTATGCAATCAGGCTGTCACGCTCCAACAATCCGCTGGATGAAGTACAGGTGATCGCTTACGGTACCAATACCAGACGTTTTAACGTAGGTAATGTGAACACCGTATCTTCAGCTGATATCAAAGCCTCAGGCGCTACCAATATTACGAATGCCCTCAATGGTCGTGTACCTGGTATGGAAGTAAACGTATTTAGCGGTGTTCCGGGTGCAAGACAAACCTGGCAGTTACGTGGACAAAATACACTGTCCAGCTCTGCAAGTGCCATTGTATATGATCAGCCCCTCATTATCGTAGATGGAATTCCATTACCTGCACAAAACAATGATATCTCCATGTTGCTGAACAGTTTCAACTCCGGTGGTAGTGCCAGTGGCTTCAGCACATTAAATGGTCTGAACCCTTCAGATATCGAAAGTATCAGTGTGTTGAAAGATGCAGATGCTACTTCTATATACGGCTCACAAGGTGCGAATGGTGTAGTGGTGATTACTACCAAGAAAGGTAAGCCAGGCAGAAACAGGGTGAGTGTAAGCGTGGTAACTGGTCCAAGCATAAATGCCCGCGGACTGGACATGATGGATACACAGCAATACCTGCGTATGCGTCATCAGGCCATCACCATGGATAGTATTACCACCTTCCCTACAGATCAAAGTTATTTCAAAGACCTGTTTGTATATGATACGACCATGTATACAAACTTTGCTAAAAAATACTATGGTGGTACAGCCAACAGTACTGATGCTCACCTGAGTATGTCTGGAGGTGCTGCGAATAGCACTTATATGGTTGCTGCAGGTTATACCAGGCAAGGTTATAATTTGCCAGGCAACTTCTACGATAAACGTTATACCCTGCATAGTGCACTGAGCACACATTCCAGCAATAACAAGATCAGGGCTGATTTCGGTAGTGATGTTTCTTACGAGGACAACAATTCTTCAGGAAGTACTACCCTGGGCCAAGCATTGATGACTGTTCCTGATCATCCGGATATGGAGGATGCAAATGGTAACCTGGTTTGGTATTATAAAGGACAGGATATAGGTTCTGATCAATTACTGGCCGAGTTAAAAAAGCCTTATCAGGTTAACAGTTACCTTTTCAACAACTATCTTCGTTTAACCTACGAGGTGATTCCCGGACTGAATGTTTCTGCCAATGCTGGTTGGGCCCTGAACATGACCAAACAGTATAGTGCAACGCCAAAGGCTTCTGCAAATCCTACAAATAATTCCACTGCAAGTGCCAACTTTGGCAGGAGCAATGACCAGACAATCAACCTGGAACCGCAGGCCGATTACAGAAAGACCATTGGAGATGGTGAACTGTCAATCCTGGCGGGTGGTACCTATAGAAAGGTAACACGCGATTTTTCACAGCAATTGGGTACTGGTTATACTGATGATGGCTTATTGGGTACTATTATGGCTGCTACAGGCATCAGTGTATCAGATGGTGCAAGTGTTTCCAAATATGTGGCAGGGTTTGGCCGTATCAATTATATCTATAAGGAAAAGTACATTGTAAACCTGACCGGTCGCCGCGATGGTTCCAGCAACTTTGGTCCCGGCCGCCGTTTCGGTAGCTTTAGTGCAATTGGTTTAGGCTGGATCATCTCTGAAGAACCGTTTATGAAACCATTTAACAAGGTACTGAGCTATGCAAAGATTTCAGGTAACTATGGCACCAATGGTTCTGATGGTGTAGCTCCCTATAAATACCAGCCATTCTGGAAAGTAGGATCTACAAGTTCTACACAGACTTTTGATGGCACCCGTCCGTATACCGCTAACAATCTTTACAATCCAAACTATAGCTGGGCTTCCAAACGCTCTATCAACCTGGGCCTGGACCTTGGCTTTATAGACGATAAGATCCTGATGAACCTGGCTTATTATCGTGCAAGAACAAATGACCAGCTCATTGGTTATACGCTGCCGACACAGGTTGGTTTTAGCAATGTAGTGATGAACATGGATGCCACGCTACAGAATTCAGGCCTGGAATTGTCCATTACAACCCGCAATATCACCAAAAAGGATTTCAGATGGATGACCACTTTCAATATTTCCGGCAACAGGAATAAACTGATCTCCTTCCCGGGCTTAGCTACATCAGCTTATTCTGCTACTTATGCTATCGGGAAATCTACTTCCATGATCTATGGATTTAAATATGCCGGTGTCAATGATACAACCGGTGTATTCCAATATTATAAGGCAAATGGCTCCATTACTTCTGCACCGACTACATCCAATATTGCAAAGGGAGGCGATATGCAGCCAATTGCTAATGCACAGACAGATTTCTTTGGTGGTCTGAACAACACTTTCACCTATAAGAACTGGAGCCTGAGCATGCTCTTCAAATTCTCCAGGGCAATGACCAAGAACTACCTGGCAGGCCTCAGTTATGCATCTCCATTACCAGGTGGACAGGTTAACCTGCCTTCATTCATGGAAGGTATGTTCTGGACCAAACCAGGTGATAATGCACAGTTAATGCGCCTGACCACAGGTTATTATGGTGCAGCAAGGAACGGACAGCTGGCACAACGTTATGGCAGTTACTTCACCAGTTCCGATGCTGTGTACAGCAATAATACCTACGTGCGTCTGAAAAGCCTCATGGTGGCTTATTCACTGCCGGAAAAAACGGTAAAGAAAATGGGTATTCAGTCTTGTGCTTTCAACATCAATGCACAGAACCTGCTTACGTTTACCAACTATAAGTTTGGTGATCCGGAAATGCCAGGTATGCTTTATACAGTACCTATGCAGCTGATCATAACCGGTGGTTTCAACCTGGAGTTCTAATTGTTTAAAATGTATCTATCATGAAGAAGAATCGTTCTATATATATGATTGCGGCGGCAGCGCTGTTCGCAATGTCCTGTAACAAGCTGGTTGATATTCCTGCTCATCCGATCGATCAGATTTCAGAAAGCACCGTTTTTAGTGACAGTGCAGGTATTATTTCAGCAGTAGCAGGCGTTTATTCTAACTTTAAAGCAAATGCTTCCGGCGGTTCCATTGGTGCTACTATGGTGACGGTTAACTTTGGCCAGGCTGCCGATGAACTGACCTATGCCTATAGCTCTACTTATGTGAACAACGCTTATGTGGGAGATGATGGTTCTGCCCTCACTTTGTGGAATACAGCATATTCCAATCTGTACCAGATGAATGCCTGTATAGCTGGTATTGGTAGTACTTCGGCCATCAGCGATTCCCTGAAAAGAGCGTTGGTTGCGGAGATGAAATTTGACCGTGCCTTCTATTACTTCCAGCTGGTAAACCTGTTTGGTGGTGTACCTTTAATCACAAGTACTGATTACAACAAAACAGCACAACAGGGAAGAGCATCTGTAGATGAAGTGTACCAGTTGATTCAGGTCGATCTGGCAGAAGCCCGCGCTGTACTGAAGGCAAAATATCCGTCTAGTGCAGGTACAAAATTCCGTCCAAACCTGTACACAGCGATGGCACTTTCTGCCAAGGTATTCCTATACCGCCAGCAATGGGATAGTGCAGCACTGATGGTGAACCAGATTTTAGCCTCTGGTAACTATGCACTGGCCACTACACCAGCCAATGTCTTTTTACAGTCAAGTAATGAAGTGATCTGGAACCTGCCCGGTAGTAATTCAAGTACTTCCAACTTCCAGACAGGTGAAGGTTATACCTTACTGCCATCATCTATCTACTCTGCTCCTGCTTACCAGGTAAATCGTATCCTGGTAAATGCATATGAAGCCAATGACCTTCGCAAGGCAAGCTGGATCACCCAGGTAACATTATACGGATCCACCTATAATTATCCTTCAAAATACAAGAACAGGGTACTGCAGGCTAGTACAACAGAGGCCTATGTAATGTTCCGCCTTGCAGATATGTACCTGGTACTGGCAGAAGCGCAGGCTCACCTGGGTAACTATGCAGATGCGATCACGAATCTGAACACTGTAAGGTCAAGAGCTGGCCTGGGTGGCTACGAGGGCACAAACGATGACCTGCTGGCTGCCATCTACCACGAACGCCAGGTTGAAATGGCCTTCGAGTGGGGCAACCGCTGGTATGACCTGAAACGTACTGGTACGATCGATGCAGTACTGGGTGCTGAAAAATCTGCCTGGAAATCTACTGCTGCTCTGCTGCCAATTCCGGCTACGCAGATGCAAGCAAATCCGAATCTTACTCAGAATGACGGTTACTAATAAATAACAAAACTCAAACAAATCATGCTACAATGCCAACGTTCAGCGATAGCCATCGCCATAGGAGTTTCTCTTATGGCGGTGACCACCGCTCATGGTCAGATCTTTAGACACAAGAAGAAACAACCCGCAGCCGCACAAAAAAGCGCCACACCTTCTGACACCACGAAAAAATCAGGTCCATCTCCGGTTAAACCATACAAGGATGTGATCACAGCAGACATGAAGTCTTCCAAAGGCTTCATCACTGTACACCAGAAAGATGAAAAGTATTTCTTTGAAGTACCTAACAAAATGATGGGCAGAGACATCCTGATCGTTAGCCGTGTTTCAAAAGCATCTGCCGAGATGCGTAATGGTAGCTCAGGTTACGCCGGTGACCAGATTGGTGAAACTGTATTCCGCTTCGAACTGGGTCCTTCTAAAAAATTGTTATTACGCCGTATTTCTTTCAGGGAATATAGCGAAGACAGTACCCAGGCAATGTTTGCCAGCGTTCAAAAGAACAATGTGCAGGCCATTGCCATGGCATGGCCTATTGCCGCTTATGCACCAGATTCAAGCGGTGTAGTATTTGATGCGACTGAATTTGTAAATAGCGACAACGAAGTTTTATACTTCCAGAGCAAGAAAGTCAAAGACAGGGCCGGAATGGGATCCCAGGTGAATGAGCGCAGTTTTATTGATTATGTACGTGCTTTCAACTCAAATGTAGAAGTACATGCAGTAAAGACTTACAATGCAGGTCTGAACCCAACCTCCTCTTCTTATACCGTAGAACTGAACTCCTCTTTGGTACTGCTTCCTGAAAAGCCAATGAAACCAAGAGTGATGGATGGCCGTGTAGGTTACTTCGCGGTAGGTCATATTGACTACGATGCAGATCCACAGGGTGTAAAAGAACAGATCTATGTGAAACGCTGGAGACTGGAACCTAAACCTGCAGATGTGGAAAAGTATAAACGTGGTGAACTGGTAGAACCAGCTAAGCCTATTGTATACTACATCGATCCTACCACGCCTAAGAAATGGGTACCTTACCTGATGCAGGGTGTAAACGACTGGCAGAAAGCCTTCGAAAAGATCGGTTTCAAAAATGCAGTATATGCACGCATCGCTCCTACCAAAGAAGAAGACAGCACCTGGAGCATCGACGATGCTACCCACTCAGCTATCATCTACCGTCCATCTGTGATTGCCAATGCCATGGGCCCAAGTGTATCTGACCCTCGCAGCGGTGAGATCATCGAGAGCCACATCTTCTGGTACCACAACGTAATGAGCCTGCTGCAACGCTGGTATATGGCACAATGTGGTGCTGTTGATCCCCGTGCACTGAACTATGAGCTGCCGGATTCCCTGATGGGTCAGCTCATCCGTTTCGTATCTTCTCACGAAGTAGGTCATACACTGGGTCTGCTGCACAACTTCGGTTCCAGCTCCACTGTACCTGTTGAGAAACTGCGTGACAAGGCATGGGTAGAAGCTCATGGCCATACGCCATCTATCATGGACTATGCACGTTTCAACTACGTAGCACAGCCTGAAGATCATATTGGTGAAGCAGGATTATTCCCACGTATTAATGACTACGATTTCTGGGCCATTAAGTGGGGATATGATATGCACAATGAATACAAAACTGCTGCGGAAGAAAAAGCCGCCTTATCCAAAATGGTCAGCGATAGCCTGGCTGCAAACCACCGCCTATACTTCGGTAGCGAAGTTAACTTCACGGATGGCCGTTGTCAGACAGAAGACCTGGGTGACGATGCCGTGAAAGCGGGTGAATATGGTATCAAAAATCTGAAAAGATTAATGCCGGGTGTACTGAGCTGGGCTGGTAAAAAAGGGGAAGACTTTGATAAACCAATGGCACAGATCCAAACCCTGTACAGCCAGTTCTCCAGGTACATTGTTCATGCTATGGGCTATATCGGTAGTGTGTATGTAACTGAAAACATGGTAGGTGATGCTGCCAAAAGCAACGTTGAACCAGCACCATATGAGAAGCAAAAAGCAGCCATGGCATTTATTAACAAGCAATTGTTTGAAACGCCCACCTGGATGTACAGCGATCTGATAGAGAGAACTACCATGAACTTTGCTACTGAAATCAACGGTGTACAGCGCGACATTCTTGAGTATATTCTGACCCGTGGACGTTTCAGCCGCCTTTTATGGTCTGAGCAGGTATATGCTGCCAACAACCATGTGAAAGTGTACACACTGACTGAGATGTTAGATGATCTGAACAAAGGCATCTTTACTGAAGCTTATGCAGGTAAGAATGTAGATATATACCGTCGTGCTTTGCAGAAAGGATATGTAGCAAGACTGGTGCAGCAGGTGTACGCCAATATGGGCACAGACAACATCACTGACCAGCTCTCGCCGTTTGGTTACAACTTTGACAAGTCCGACGAAAGAACACTTGTAAAAGAAGCAATGATGCAGGTACTGGCACTTTGTAAGAAACAGGCGGCGAATGCAGGCCTGGATAAGCTAACGAGATTGCACTACGATGAAATCGTATTGAAGATCAATGCGCAGTTAGCTGCAGAAAAACAAGGATTGATAAAGTAAAGATAAAATGAACGCAACCCCACCTATCCTTGAAAACCCTATGTTAAAAAAAACGCCTGCTTTCGCAGGCGTTTTTTTTTGATTATTTCCATTCGTCGTTTTGTGTGAGATTCTTATTCGCATCCAGTTCATTCTGTGGCAGTGGCCAGAGGTAGTACTTCGTCGTGAAGGTAATACCCTGGATATTAGCCTTGCTGGTAGCGTCTACAAACACATTGTTTGGCAGATCATACATCATGTGTGTACGCTGGATATCGAAGTAAGCTTTGTCTTCAAATGCCAGTTCATGATAACGCTCTTTCCATACCTGCTGGCGGAAATCTGCCTGGCTCAGACCAGACAATGCTGGCAGGTTCGCCCTTGCACGGATTGCATTGATTTGTGCATATGCTTTATCGGTCGGACCGCTTACTTCGTTGCTTGCTTCTGCATAGATCAGCATGATCTCAGGCAGGCGGAACAGCGTCCAGTTCTCATC
>Ga0065165_1003692_pt1 | contig 10393 bp, 7 predicted proteins | sample AraplaMF_Cvi_mMF_FD_63813 | JGI IMG/M metagenome (GOLD analysis project Ga0065165, IMG submission 63813) | Arabidopsis root microbial communities from the University of North Carolina, USA - plate scrape MF_Cvi_mMF (version 2) (version 3) | ecosystem: Host-associated > Plants > Roots > Endosphere... | reverse complement strand
CAGGCCGCCGGAGACGCCGCCGGCTTCCTTCGGCGAGGTGTCGGAGACGACGGCCCAGCCGAGCGCGCCGATGCCCTTGCCGAAGAAGGCGAGCGCCATGAAGCCGACCACCAGCGCCTGCCCGTCGACATAGTTGCAGGCGATGATCGACATCGACAGCAGCATGCCGCCGACGATCGGGATCTTGCGCGCCATGGTCAGCGAACCCGTCTTGCGCAGGATCGCATCCGAGATGATGCCGCCGAGCACGCCGCCGATGAAGCCGCACAGCGCGGGCAAGGTCGCGACGAAGCCGGCTTGCAGGATCGACAGCCCGCGCTCCTTGACGAGATAGACGGGGAACCAAGTCAGGAAGAAATAGGTCAGCGTGTTGATGCAGTACTGGCCGAGATAGACACCGAGCATCATGCGGTTGGAGAGCAACTGGCGGATGTGATCCCAGCCGGAGCCGGCCTCGGGCGCGCGCTCGCGCTTCAGATCGTCTTTGGGCGCATCGAGATCGACCAGCGCGCCGCCGTCCTTGATGTAATCGAACTCGGCCTCGTTGATGCCGGGATGTTCTTTCGGGCCATAGACGGTCTTGATCCAGACGAGGCCCATGATCACGCCGAGCCCGCCCATCACGAAGAACACGTAGCGCCAGCCGTAATCATGCGCGATCCAGCCCATCAACGGCGCGAAGATCACGGTGGCGAAATATTGCCCCGAGTTGAAGAAGGCCGACGCAGTGCCGCGCTCATTGCCGGGAAACCAGGCCGCGACGATGCGGGCATTGGCGGGGAAGGATGGCGCTTCCGCGACGCCGACCAGCAGGCGAAGTGCGAACAGCACGGTGACGGCCGCACCGGCGCTGAGGAAGCCGACCCAGCCCTGCATCATCGTGAACAGCGACCAGACGATGATGCTGAAGGCATAGACGAGGCGCGAGCCGTAGCGGTCGAGCAGCCAGCCGCCCGGCACCTGGGCAACGACATAGGACCAGCCGAAGGCCGAGAAGATCCAGCCCATGGCGACGGGATCGAGATGGAGTTCCTTGGAGAGTGCGGGGCCCGCGATCGACAGCGTGGCACGGTCGGCATAATTGACGGTCGTGACCAGGAACAACATGGTCACGATGAACAGCCTGACGCGAGACCTCCTCACGTCCGTTGCGGACACCACTGCGCTCATCACGCGCCTCCTTAGAACTCGAAATGTTTCCTCACGACGACTCCTAGAGGCGCGCGCGGCGAAGTGTCCAAGTTCAAGGGAGTATCGATCGATGCCGTTTTTGGATTGATGGGGACGCAGGTCAGGGGAACGAAAGTGAAAGACTCGAGATGCGAACCACAAACTCGTCATTGCGAGGAGCTCTTGCGACCAAGCAATCGAGAGTCTTCCCGCGGAAAGATACTGGATTGCTTCGTTGCGCTCGCAATGACGGTGGAGAGAGGCTCGCCCTTGCGGCTACTGCCGCACACTCGGCAATAGCTGCGGCAGAAGCCCGCGCGTGACGCCTGGCGGCCCGGCGTCCAACCCGAGCACCGCACTCGCGGCCGGCAGTGCTGCATCCGCCATCGCGGCGTGGCCTTCCGCGCTCGGATGCACGGCACCGCCATACACGGCGGAGAGCACGCCCCAGGTCGCATCATGAATGTCGGTCGGCTGGCTCGCGGCCGGCAAGCCTTGCGGATAGGTCATCGCGGCGAAGTAACTGTCATTGGCATCGCGGATCCAGCGCGCGCGGGGCAAATAGGCGCGATACTCGGAGGCGCCACGCCCGCACAGCATCGGCTGGCTCGCCGCGCTGACGATGTCCGGATTGAAGCTCTGGCCGTTCTCGGCAAAGCAGGTGCGGTCGAATTCGGGATCGTTACCCGAATGCGCGCAGAAGCCGTGATCGGCGAACGCAGCCTGATGCGAATCCACGAAGGTCATGCGGTCGGCTTCGGGATCGCGGCACAGTGCGCCGCGGGTGCAGGTGGCGAGACCCTTCAGCTGTGGCAGGAATTCGGTGTCGACGAAGGTCGAGACGCGGGCGAGCCGCTGCGGGTCGGCGTTGAATGACGGATGGATGTCGAAGCCGGCGCGGCCGCCGCGGCAGGGCACGCCGCCGTCGGCGAGCGCGGGGTTGGCGTAGGAGACGTAGACCACATGCGAGAGGTCGCCGCCGACCAGTGGCTTCAATGCCTCGCGCAGCTTGACGAAATTCTGCGGCAGCTCGCGCGCCAGCGCATCGCGGGAATCGTCCACGCTCGCCATCACGCCGGAGCGACGGAACAGCGCGCGCTCGGTCGCGGTGTCGACGATGACGTCGGCGACGAGGCCGGAGAAGTAGATGTCGTTGGCGCCGACCGAGAGCAGCACGAGGTCGAGCGTGCGGTCGGGCTGGCGCTTCTTTGCGGCGGTGAGTGCCTCGCGCAGCTCGGCGACCTGTGCATTGATGCTGGTGTTGCAGACGCCGGTCTTGCCTGGCGGACATTCGCGGGCGCGCTGCGAGCCCAGCAGCCCGTCGCCGATGCTGGCGCCGGTGCAGGCGAGCGGCAGGAAGGTCACCGCGACGTGGGTGTAGCGCACCGCGAGCGCAAGCGCGGTGCGGGCCTGGTAGCTGTAGAGCGAGCGGTGGCAGGGCGAGTTGAACCAGAGTGCGCTGTAGTGCTGCCAGTTGGCGAGCGTATCCGGCGCCTCGCAGGCGCGACCGCCCTTGTAGCCGGCCCGGCTCGGCCGGTAATACTGCCCGCCGGCGGCGGTGCCGAGATAGGAGCGGAAGCAGAAGCCTTCGTCCGACAGCGCCAGCGGCCGGTCCGGATTGCCTTCGCCGGAGGCGATGCTGTCCCCCAGGCCGGCCACGAAGATGTCGCGGACCTGGATCTCGGTCTGGACGCGCTGGGTCGGATCGGAGCCGGAGGAGACGTCGACGCTCGCGACCGTCTGCTTGCCGTAGCGGACGCGCAAATTGATCGGCTCGGCGCAGTCGAAGGTCGAAGTCTGCGGCCCGTCGCCATCGTCGAACGACCAGGCGCAGGTGGCCCCGACCGGCACCGCGCCGGTCAGGCGCACCGTGACCGGGTGGTCGATCGGGGTGATGTAGTTCTCTTTGACGTTATCGCGGGTGCAGGGCTGGTTGACCCGACCCTGGAGGTCGATGCAGAGCCGGTTGACCATGTTGCGGGCCCAGCCGCGGCCCTCGCTCTGGAGCTCCAACGACTGCTCGGCGGCGAGAATGCTGCGGTTACGGGCGTTCTCGACATGGAGCAGGAAGTCGCGCTCCTCGCGGAACAGGCGGAAGCGGTTGCGCACTTCCCAGGAAATCTGCATGGCGCCGGCGTCCTGCGCGGCTGCGCGCTCGGACGGCAAGACAGTCGAAATCCCGGCAAGCAGCAGGGCGCCCGCGACAAAGGTGCGAAGAGATGATCGGATCATGGCCTGCGTGTTCAACGGCAAAGTTGAGGCGGAAATAAGAGAGCATCGCTCCTCCGCCCGCAACCTTTGTCTCGCCGCTATTACCGCTTGCTGGCCTGCCGAAGCGCCCGCTCGCGCTCCATCGCTGCCACCTGCTTGGGCAGGTTGGCCTGGGCGCAGGCCTCGGCCAGCCGCCGCCGCTCCTGCCAGGGTTCGACCACGTTCATCCAGAGCTCGCGGGTGCCCATGATGGAGATGGCGAGGCCGAACGGGATGACGAAATAGAGGATGCGGAAGACCAGCAGGGTCGCCAGCAGCTGCTCGCGGCCGAATTCCGGGAGTGCCACCAGCATCGCGGCGTCGAACACGCCGATCGAGCCGGGGGCATGGCTGGCGAAGCCCAGCAGCGTCGCCAGGATGAACACCACGGAGAGCGACAGGAAGTCGATCTGCGGATTGGCCGGTATCAGGAGGTACATCGCCAGCGCACAGAAGCCGAGATCGACCACGCCGATCAGGATCTGCACCAGCGTCAGCGGCGCTGACGGCAGCACCACCTTCCAGCCCTTCTGGCCGAGCTCGCGGCGCTTCTCGCCCATGCAGAGCCAGACCAGATATGCCCCGATCGAGGCGAGGCCGCCGAACGCGATCAGCCGGTTAATCGACGAGGGCAGCTGGTCCATGTAGGAGGCCGCATCCGGATGGATGGCCATGCCGATCGAGAGCACGAAGATGTTACCGAGCCAGAAGGTCAGGCCGGAGAGGAAGCAGATCTTGGCGACGTCGATCGCGTTCAGCCCATAGTCCGAATAGATCCGGAAGCGGATCGCGCCGCCCGTGAACACCGTTGCGCCGATGTTGTGGCCGATCGAATAGGACGTGAAGCTCGACAGCGCCGCGATGCGATAGGGCACGTGCTTCTTGCCGATCGTTCGCAGTGCAAAAAAGTCGTAGAAGGTCAGCGTACAGAACGCGAAGAACACGCACATGGCTGCCAGGCCGATATTGCCACGCGGGATATCCGCCAGCCCGGTGAGGATGGCGTTCCTGTCGATCCCGTGGAGGGTTCGCACGAGCGTGGTGACCGCGAAGGCAATGATAAAGACGCTCGCGGCAACACCGAGCCGTCGCCAGCCGATCCATCTCTTGAAGCCGCGTTTCAGCGCGGGCAGCAATCCGTGCATTCATCCTCCCGGCGGGGGGCAAGACCGACCGGGCCAGACATTGGCCGGTCGGTTGCGATCAGTGCCCGAAATGGGCATCGATCGCTAGGCATGATGTAGCTCATTTAAGGCAAAAACAGCGGCTTGTGCAGCCCTTGACAACGATAGGTTCTGCGCCAGAGCCGCTACTTTTGTCATATGCGGTTCACATCGGACGCGCGTTAAGCATATGAGTCGCAAGTCCGGTCCGGATCGCGCGTTCGTTCGGTGACATCGTTTCAGATCCGCCCATCGCCGACATTGTTCCAGCGCAAAGCGCTCCGGGCTTTTTTGGAACGTCGACGCCGTGGGCTCGTTAGCGCCCCATCAGCAACCGAACATGGCGGAATGAGCGGCTTTTCGTGCAAGCCGGTGCCTCCGTGTTCCCGAAACCCCGAGAGGATCGGAACGATGGGACTGTTCACAAAAGACATCAAGACCATGAACGACCTGTTCGTGCACCAGCTTCAGGACATCTACTATGCCGAGCAGCAGCTCACCAAGGCGCTGCCGAAAATGGCAGATAAGGCCACCGATCCGCAGCTGAAGCAGGGCTTTTTGACGCACCTCGAAGAAACCAAGCAGCACGTCAAGCGGCTCGAGGAAGTCTTCAAGATGCACGGGGCGCAGGTGAAGGCGGTCGACTGCCCGGCGATCGACGGCATCATCGAGGAAGCCGACGAGACCGCAGGCGAGGTTGCCGACAAGGCCGTGCTCGACGCCGCGCTGATCAATGCGGCGCAGGCCGCCGAGCATTACGAGATCGTCCGCTACGGCAGCCTGATCGCCTGGGCCAAGCAGCTCGGCCGTAGCGATTGCGCCGCTGTGCTGGCCAAGACGCTCGAGGAAGAGAAGGCGACCGACAAGAAACTGACGACGCTTGCCGAGAGCAAGGTCAATCTGCGCGCCGCCAGCTAAGCTGCCGGCCTTGTGCAGGCGCGCCGCGCGGTCACCGCGCGGCGTTCTGCTTTTTGAGGGCATCGCGGCGACCATGGCTGGCATCGACTGCGTGCAGTGATAGATCATTCCGGCGCGACAACGCTTCGATCGAGACCGAAGCGTTGTACCGCAACGGATGCCTTGTGACGGCGTTCACCCGGAAAGATCGAGGTGAACCCATGTGCGCCAAAGCCACCCCCAGACCTTTGGATCTGTCCTTCACAGCCGAATGGAACGCGTCTGCGCAATCAGGGCCGCGCGGCTCCCGATTTGCCAATGGCCTGACGCTTGCCGCCATGAGCCTTGGCTATGGCGTGGTGCAGCTCGACGTCACCATCGTCAACACGGCGCTCGATGCGATGGGCAAGACGCTCGGTGGCGGCGTCGCCGAGCTGCAATGGGTCGTTAGTGCCTACACCATCGCCTTTGCCGCCTTCATTCTGACAGCGGGCGCGCTCGGCGACCGCATCGGTGCCAAGCGCATCTTCATGGCCGGCTTCGCCATCTTCACCGCGGCGTCGCTCGCCTGCGCGCTGTCGCCCAATGCGATCGTGTTGATCGGCTCCCGGCTGATCCAGGGATTGGCGGCGGCGATTTTGGTGCCGAACTCGCTCGCGCTCCTGAGCCATGCCTATACCGATGACCGGGAGCGTGGCCGCGCCGTTGCGGTCTGGGCTGCCGGCGCGAGCCTCGCGCTCGCCGCCGGCCCGTTCGTCGGCGGTGCACTGATCACGCTGGTCGGCTGGCGCGCGATCTTCCTGGTCAATCTGCCGATCGGGCTCACCGGCCTCTGGCTGAGCTGGCGCTATGCGACCGAGACCACGCGCGCGCCGTCGCGTGAAATCGATCTGCCCGGCCAACTTGCCGCAATCGGCGCGCTGGGCGCGCTCGCCGGCGCGATCATCGAAGGCGGTGCGCTCGGCTGGGATCATCTCGCCGTGCTCTCGGCCTTTGCCTCGGCCGCCGTGCTGGCCGTGCTCTTCGTCTGGCGGGAAAGTCGCGCGGCCCAGCCGATGCTGCCCTTGTCCCTGTTCCGTCACCGGCTGTTTACCCTGACGGCGATCGTCGGCCTGCTCGTGAACACCGCCATCTACGGCCTCATCTTCGTGCTCAGCCTGTATTTCCAGCGGATCAACGGACTGTCGGCCTGGTGGACCGGGCTCGCCTTCGTGCCGATGATGGGCGTGGTGCTGCCGGTCAACCTGCTCGCGCCGCGTCTCGCCGAACGCATCGGCGCGTGCCCGACCATCGTGGTCGGAGCCTGCGTGTCGGCGCTCGGCTGTCTCGGCCTGCTCTGGATCGAGGCTGACACGCGCTATTGGACGATCTGCGCGCAGATGATCGCGATCAGTGGTGGACTTGGGCTCTTGGTGCCGCCGCTGACCTCGACCCTGCTCGGCAGCGTCGAGAAGCAGCGCTCCGGCATCGCCGCGGGCGTGCTGAATGCGACGCGGCAGACCGGCAGCGTGCTTGGCGTCGCGCTGTTCGGCTCGCTGGTGGCTACGGACGGTGCGTTCTTGACGGGACTGCATCTGACGCTGGTCGTATCCGCAGCCGTGTTGCTGCTCGCTGCCGCCGTGATCGGGATTGGCGCGCCTGCGCGCTGATGCCGTGAGCCAGCGCGCCCGTCTTCGGTTTGCCCGTGCAGCGGCACATAGCCGGTTATCGACCGTCCAATGATCGGCTCGAGCGCGTGGGGCTAGCCGCGGCGCAGCGCGAAATGCGCGCCGCAGAACGCCATCACGGCGCCAAGGCAAAGCGCGGCGAGGGCCGCGAGCATGCCGGAGATGGTCGGGACCGCGCTCGGCGCTGCGGCCACCTGGCCTGCGCCTGCGAGCAGGAGCACGCCGACCGCGATCAGGAACTGCCGCATGCGGTGCGGGATCTGGCCGTCGGCGGCGCTTTGCATCAGGGTCGCCGTGAGATAGCCGCCTGAGAATCCGACGGTCGCAATCAGCCACCAGGCGATCGCCGCGCCCGCGGGCATGAACTCGTGGGTGTCGGAGCGCCACAGGCCGCCGAGGTCGAGCCCGTAGCGCGCGCCCAGCATGTGCACCGCGAGTGCGAGCAGCACGCCGGAGATCATTGCGGCCCCGAGAATCAGGCGGCGCGGAAAAAAGGTCGTCTCAGCCATGCCTCGCTTGTAGGATGGGCGAGGGCGATCGCGCAAGGCGATTGCGGACGGGATCGATTGTGAAGATGCAGGTTTCGGAAGCTGCGGGCGCGAGCTACGCCTACAAGGCGTCGCTGATCCGCTCGGCGCATCGCTTCGAGCTGACGGACGAGGGCCTGTCCTGGCACATCGCGGGGCGGTCGGGCTTGTGGCGCTATGACGAGATCAGTGCTGTCAGGTTGTCGTTCCGTCCGGTGTCGATGCAGCAGCACCGCTTTCGCGCCGATGTCAGCCATTCCGGTGGTGGCCGCATCAGGATCCTGTCGACGAGCTGGCAGACCGCAGCGCTGATGGCGCCGCAGGACAACGGCTTTCGCGCCTTCATCGTCGAATTGCATGCGCGGATGGCAAACGCCGGCAGCCGTGCGGTGCTGACCGCAGGCCTCGGCCGCAACACCTATGCGGCGGTGCTGTTCTTCCTGGCGGTGCTGACGGTGGCGATGACGGGCCTGCTGATCCGCGCGCTCATGATCGGCGAATTCGCCGGCGCGCTGTTCATCCTCGGCTTTGCCGCGCTGTTCGCCTGGCAGGTCGGCGGCTTCGTCCGCCGCAACCAGCCGCAGAGCTACAGCTTTGACCAGGTGCCGAAGGCCTTGTTGCCCTAGCTGCAACCGGCCGCAATCAAACGTGACTTCGCTGTCCGGCACCTGTGTCGCATCGTGCGGCCATGCATCACACGACGCGGCCGCTCAACGCGGATGAGATCGCCGAGATCAACCGCACCCATCTGATCGACACGCCGCTCCGCCCGGCCGACCTGCTGTTTGTGTTCGGCACCCGCGAGGACGAGGCCTTGCGCGCCGATACGGCCGCCAGGCTGTGGCGCGAGGGCCTGTTCCGCTGGTCGATTGTCAGCGGCGGTGTCACGCCCGGCTCGGAGCAATCCGAGTGCACCGTCATCAAGGCTGCAATGGTCGCAGCGGGCATTCCGGCGGACAGAATCCTCGAGGAGCATCGTGCGATGAATACCGGCGAGAACGTGATCTTCTCACTGCCGGTCATCGATGCGGCGCTTGGACTGCAAAACATCCGGCGCGTGATCTGCCTCGGCAATACCTGGACCGCCCGGCGCTACCCGATGACGCTGCACCGGCACTGGCCTGAGGTCGAGAAGATGCTGCTCACCGTCGACAGCCTTGCAACGCCGCGCGCGCTCTGGCACACCGATGCGGAATTTCGCCGTCGCGTCCTGCACGAATGGGACAAGATCGAGCCGTACAAGGCGAGGGGCTTCATCGCGGAATGGCCCGAGCGTTGACGGAGGCTCCGGGCTTTTCATTTGACGCGTTTTCTTGACGCGAACCGGTATCCACTTCGCTCGAAAACGCTCTGCTACTCCGTCGAGTCGAAATCCTCTTCCTTGGTGCCGAGCAGCGAGACGAGCGTGCGCAGGCCGGAATCGAGCTGCTCGAAAGTGGGCGGGGCGAGCGCGAGCCGCACCGCATTCGGCGCGTGACCGTGGGCGACCGCGAAGGTCGAGGACGGCGTCAGCGCGATGCCGCGCCGGGCGGCGGCGGCGACGAAGGTCTGCGAGCGCCAGTGCGGCGGCAGCGTCAGCCAGAGGTGATAGGAGCGCGGGTCGGCGGCAAGCTGGTAGCCGGTGAGCAGCCTTGCCGCGGTCTGCTGGCGGCGCGCGGCGTCGATGCGTTTGAGCCGCGTCAATTCGGCGACGGTGCCGTCGGCCATCAGCCGCTGCCCGGATGCGAGCGCGTGGCCGGAGGCGATCCAGCCGCCGGTGCGCACCGCGCTCATCACGCTCTCGCGCAGATGCGGCGGCGCGACGAGGATGCCGAGCGCAAGGCCCGGCGCGACCTTCTTCGAGAGGCTGTCGAGCACGATGCAGCGATCCGGCCCGAGGGCCGCCAGCGGCGTGTCGTCGGCGAGGAAGCCGTAGACGGCATCCTCGATGATGGTGAGGTCGAGCTTTTCGGCCACGCGCATGATGTCGGCGCGCCGCGTCGCGTTCATGGTGACGCCGAGCGGATTCTGGATGATGGGCTGGAGATACAGCGCCGACAGATGCGCCTCGCGATGCGCCTTCTGGATCGCATCAGGCCGCGCACCGAATTCATCCATCGGGATCGGCACCAGCGTGATGCCGAGCCGCGCCGCGATGCTCTTGACGTAAGGATAGGTCAGCGCCTCGACGCCGCAGCGTCCGCCCGTTGGCACAAGCGCAGCGAGCGCGGCCGCCAGCGATTGCTTGCCGTTGGCGGTGAACACGATCTGCTCGGCCTGCGGCGTAAAATCCTTGCGCGCGAGATAGGCGGCGGCCGCATTGCGCGCGCTCTTGGTGCCGGTGCTGGTCGAGACCCGCAGAGCCGATTCGAGCGCGTCGACGCGCTCGAGCCCGGCGAGGCTCTTGGCGATCATCGCCCATTGCTGCGGCAATAACGGATAATTGACCTCGAAATCGATCCGCGCATCGCGCGGCTCGCTGAGTGCCTCGACCTCGCGCCTGATGTCGCCGGAGATGAAGGTGCCGCGGCCGACCTCGCCGACGACGAGGCCGCGGCGGAGCAATTCCGTATAAACCCGGCTCGCGGTCGAGACCGCAATGCCACGGTCATAGGCAAAATTGCGCTGCGGCGGCAGCCGGTCGCCGGGCCTTAACGTGCCGTTAGAGATATCCGAGGCAATGGCATCGGCAAGCTTCACGTACTCGAACTTGGACATTATTGCACCGAGAGCAATGTTT
>Ga0065165_1003691_pt1 | contig 10394 bp, 10 predicted proteins | sample AraplaMF_Cvi_mMF_FD_63813 | JGI IMG/M metagenome (GOLD analysis project Ga0065165, IMG submission 63813) | Arabidopsis root microbial communities from the University of North Carolina, USA - plate scrape MF_Cvi_mMF (version 2) (version 3) | ecosystem: Host-associated > Plants > Roots >... | reverse complement strand
GTCATCAGCGACAGCAGCGTGATCGCGACGAAGGTCTTCAGCGTGAACTCGCGGCCCATGCGCCGCCACGCGAACCAGTAGAACGGCAGGTTGATCGCGAAGAACAGCTTGCCCAGGCCGATGCCGGTCGCGTAGTGCAGCACGAAGGCCACGCCGGCCGTGCCGCCGGTCAGCAGCCCGGCCTGCGCGAACAGGATCAGCGCGAGCGACACGAACAGCGTGCCGGTGAAGATCGCCTGCGCGTCTTCGAACGGCGTGTGCCGCTGGACCGGTGGCGATGCGGGCGGCGCGGCGTCGGCGGGGGCGCGGGAGAGGCTCATGGCCCCGGATGTTGCACGAAGCGTGCCGCCACCGGCCGCGGGCTGGTGCCCGTCAGTGCCCGCCGCTGTCGCCCGAGCGGCCGGCCTCGAACAGGAACCAGGTGCGGCGCTCGCTCTCGTCGATCCAGACCTCGATCAGGCTGGCGGTCGCGATGTCTTGGTGCTCGTCGCAGACGTTGTGGGCCTGGCGCAGCGCGGCGACCAGCGTCTTGTTGTCCTCGCGCAGTTCGGCCAGCATGTCCGACGGCTCGACGTAGTCGGCATCGTTGTCGAGGATGCGCTGCGAGCGCGCGATGTGACCGATCGAGCGCAGCGTCGTGCCGCCGACCTTGCGCACGCGTTCGGCGATCGGGTCGGTCATCGCATAGAGCTGGTCGGCCTGCTCGTCGAGCATCACGTGGTAGTCGCGGAAGTGCGGCCCGCTCATGTGCCAGTGGAAGTTCTTGGTCTTCAGGTACAGCGCGAACACGTCGGCCAGGATGCCGTTCATCGCGGCGGCGATGTCGCGGGTGGCGCCCGCCTTCAGGTCGGTCGGCGTGACCAGCGGGGCGCGCTGGCGTTCCTTGGCGCTGCGCGCGGGGATCGAGGCCTTCTTCTTCATCGCGGATCCTTCGGTGGAGTGACCGCGCAGCATAGCCCCGGGCTGCGGGATTCGCCTCCTCCGGAAGGGGCGGGCGTGCCGACCTCGATCAAGCTGCCATGAAAAAAGGGACGCCTCTCGGCGTCCCTTCTGTCCTGCAGCGATCTGGCGGTGAACGCAGGCCGATCAGCGCACGACGGCGATCTGCTCGCGCTTCTCGCCCTTGTAGGTGTACAGCGTCAGCGCGCCGTTCTTGACGTCGCCCTTCTCGTCGAACGAGATCGTGCCCGTCACGCCCTTGTAGCCGTCGGTCTTGGCCAGCACCGGCAGGTACTTGGCCGGGTCGGCGGAGCCGGCCTTGACCATCGCGGCGACCATCACGTTGACGGCGTCGTAGACGTACGGCGAATAGATCTGCACCTCAGTGCCGAACTTCTTCTTGTAGTCCTCGCGGAACTTGTCCATGCCGACCTTCTGCGTGCCTTCGACACCACCGGCTTCGGCGCAGACGACCTGGCCGTCGCCCATCGCGCCGGCGGCCAGCTTCGGCAGTTCGCCCGAGCAGATGCCGTCGCCGCCCATGAACTTGGCGTCGATGCCGAGTTGCTTCATCTGGCGGATCATCGGGCCGGCCACGGCGTCCATGCCGCCGTAGAACACGACGTCCGGCTTCTTCGACTTGATCTGGGTCAGGATGGCGGTGAAGTCGGTCGCCTTGTCGGTCGTGAACTGGTGCGAGACGGTCGTGCCGCCCGCGCCCTTGACGCCCTTTTCGAACTCGTCGGCGACGCCCTGGCCGTAGGCGGTGCGGTCGTCGATGACGGCGATCGACTTGCCCTTCAGCTCCTTGACGGCATAGCGGCCCAGCGTGCCGCCGAGGTGCACGTCGTCAGCCACCACGCGGAACGTGGTCTTGTAGCCGTTGCGGGTGAACTTCGGGTTGGTGGCCGACGGGCTGATCTGCGGGATGCCGGCGTCGCTGTAGACCTTGGAGGCCGGGATCGACGTGCCCGAATTCAGGTGGCCGATCACGCCGTTGACCTTGGAGTCGACCAGCTTCTGGGCGACCGCGGTGCCTTGCTTCGGATCGCCGGCGTCGTCTTCAGCCTGCAGCTCGAGCTTGACCTTCTTGCCGCCGATCGTCACGCCCTTGGCGTTCAGTTCGTCGATGGCCATGCGCGCGCCGTTCTCGTTGTCCTTGCCGAGGTGGGCAATGCCGCCGCTGGTCGGGGCGACGTGACCGATCTTCACGACTTCCTGGGCGGACACCGCACCGGCGAACAGGGTCACGGCGGCGGCGACCAGGACATTGAGTTTGTATTGCATTCAAAAACCTCCGGGGTTTGGAAAGACTGGAATAACGGGTGAGGAGTCAGCCTCAGCGGGCGCAACGTTACCCCAAAAAAAACCGCCTCCATTGCGGGAATCCTCGGGTCTCGTTGCGCGATGTCCTCAGCAGGGACAAGGGGTTGGGCTCGCTGGGCATGGCGACTCAACGAGCAAGAACCGGGCCGCGTTGATAGGGTAAACGACAGCCCCCAGTCGCTTCGCTCCTGCCCGAGGGGCGCCACCCCTGGGCCCGGCAGAGCCGGATCCCCGGGGCGTTGCTTGATGGGTCCTCGCGGTGCTCGACCTAGCGGCCGCGCTGGCGATGCAGCTCTTGCGCGACGGCGCGCGTGACGATCTCGCGCAGCGTGGTCGCGAGCTCGTTGCGGGTGTCGCGGATCAACGAATCGGCAATGCGCGCGAGCGCCGGCGTCAGCAATTCGCGCAGCTTGTATTCGAAGACCAGGTCGAGCTGGCGCTGCACATCGGTCAGCACACGTTGGACGACGGCTTCTTCGCTGAGCGGTGGAGCCACCGGCGCGGCTGCAGGGGCCGCCGCCGGGACGGCCGCACGGGGCGCCAGCGGTGGCGGGGGCGATTGCGCAGGAGGCAGCGGCGACAACGCCGATGGCGCAGTGGCCGCGAAAGCCGGCGGCGCGACCGGCACGGGCGCACGCGGCGGTGAAGGTGGCGGTGGCGGTACGGCCTCGGCGGCCGGCGGCGCGCCGCGTGCGCTCGGCACCACCTCGGTCAGCACCGGCAGGCGGTGCGGCGGCTGCTGGCGCGGGGTGGTGCTCATGACGACCCCTCGCTCGATGAATACATCGATCGATCCCCCGAGGGGATGCGATCCGGCTTGGGAACGGCCCGGCGCTCGGCTCGCTTCATTCGCCCTCCTGCGCCACGTCGTGCCGGACGATCGGGTAGCCGCGGTCGGCGTAGTGCTTCCAGCGCGCGCGGCCCGACGGGCGGTCGTCGCCGTCGCGCGAAACGAGCTCGATCACGCGGGCGAAGCTCTCGAAGCCGTCGGCGGTTTCTTCGCCCAGGTTCAGCAGCACGTCACGGTGCGGCGCATCGGCCAGCCGCTCGACCAGCCAGACCGGCGTCGGCGCGAGCCGCGGCGCGATCGGCTGGCCGGCGCGTGCATGCACATGGGGCACGAAATCGGTCGGCTCGAACACCCACAGCTGCTTGTCGAGGCGTCCGAGCACCGGCGCGGGGCCTGCGACCACCACGCGTGCACCGCGGCGAGTCGCCTTGCGCAGCAACCTGCACGCGTACGACAGCCGATCCGGCACGTTGAAGTGGAAGCTGACCTCTGTCATGGGGGCCCCCCAGTCGCTTCGCTCCTGCCCCCGAGGGGCGCCTCCCCTCGGCCCGGCAAAGCCGGATCCTGGGGAGTGGCTTGAAGGAGCAGCGCGGCGCGGGCCAGGAGCATCACTTTGCCTGCGAGAGCACGAATTGCGTCAGCAGCGGCACCGGCCGCCCCGTCGCGCCCTTGGCGGCACCCGACTTCCAGGCGGTGCCGGCGATGTCGAGGTGGGCCCAGCGGTATTTCGCGGTGAAGCGGCGCAGGAACATCGCCGCGGTGATCGCTCCGCCGGCGCGCGGACCGACGTTGCCCATGTCGGCGAAGTTGCTCTTCAGCGCGTCGTCGTACTCCTCGTCCAGCGGCATGCGCCAGGCCGGGTCGAGCGCGCTCTGGCCGGCGGCCAGCAGGTCGGCGGCCAGCGCGTCGTCGGCGGTGAACAGGCCCGAGTTGTGGTGGCCGAGCGCGATCACGCAGGCACCGGTCAGCGTCGCGATGTCGACCACGACCGCCGGCTTGAAGCGCTCGGCGTAGGTCAGCGCATCGCACAGAATCAGCCGGCCTTCGGCGTCGGTGTTCAGGATCTCGATCGTCTGGCCCGACATGCTGGTGACGACGTCGCCCGGCTTCACCGCCCGGCCGCTCGGCATGTTCTCGCACGACGGGATGATGCCGATCAGGTTCAGCTTCGGCTTCAGTTCGGCCACCGCGCGCAGCGTGCCGAGCACGCTCGCGGCGCCGCCCATGTCGTACTTCATCTCGTCCATCTCGGCGGCCGGCTTGATCGAGATGCCGCCGGTGTCGAAGGTGATGCCCTTGCCGACCAGCACGATCGGCGCCTGCGTCTTCGCCGCGCCTTCGTAGCGCGCGACGATGAAGCGCAGCGGCTCGTCGGAGCCCTGGGCGACCGCGAGGAACGAGCCCATGCCGAGCTTCTCGACCGCCTTGCGGTCCAGCACCTCGACCTTCAGGCCGTGGTCCTTCGCAAGCTTCTTCGCCTGCTCGGCCAGGAAGGTGGGCGTGCAGTGGTTGCCCGGCCGGTTGGCGCATTCGCGCGCCAGCTCGACGCCGGCACCGATCGCCTCGCCGACCGCCAGGCCCGACTGCACCGCCTTGGCCTGCGCCTTGTCGCACACCAGCGTGAGCCTGGCGATGGCCGATGCGGCCGGTGCGCTGGGCTTGGTGTGGCGGTACAGGTAGGTGGCGTCGCCGGCCGCGGCGACCAGCGCCTGCGCATGCGCGGCGCCGAGGTCGCCGGCCGAAGCCAGCGCGACGGCCACGTGCTTCGCGCCGCCGCCCTTCAGCTGGGCCAGCCCGTTCGCGACCGCGGTCTTGAAGGCCTTCGCGGTGCCGGAGGCGGCTGCGGCCACCACCACGCGCGGCGCCTTCACGCCGGCCACGCGGTGCAGGTACAGCGCGCGCCCGGCCTTCAGTGCGAAGTCGCCATGGGCGATCGCCTCGTTGATCGGGGCCGCGAGCTTCGCGTCGAGCGAGGCATCGACGGTGTTGCCGCCGGCGGAGGCGTCGACGATGACGAGCAGTGCGTCGGCCTGCAGGGCAGCCAGGCTGCCGGAAGAAGAAACCTGATGCTTGAAGTCCATAATGCGAGCCAGTCCAGAATCCAACGATGTTATTCGATTCCTCCCTGCGGCGAGACCTCGCCCGCACATTCGGCGCCACGCTGGTGGTGATCCTCACCATCGTGCTGACGATGATGCTGATCCGCACGCTGGGCCAGGCCGCGCTGGGTCGTGTCGCCCCGCAGGACGTGGTGCTGCTGCTCGGCTATGTGGCGCTCGCGCAGCTGCCGACGATGCTGAGCCTGTCGCTGTTCATCGCCACCGTCTCGACGATGACGCGCATGTACCGCGACAGCGAGATGGCGATCTGGTTCGCGAGCGGCGTCGGCCTGTCGCGCTTCGTGCGGCCGGTGTTGCGCGTCAGCTGGCCGGTGCTGCTGGTGGTGGCGCTGCTCGCGCTCTTCGTGTGGCCGTGGATGAACGCGCGCAGCGCCGAGCTGCGCGAGCGCTTCGAGCGCCGCTCCGACCTGTCGCGCGTCACGCCGGGCCAGTTCCAGTCGTCGCGCGACGGGCGCCGCACCTTCTTCATCGAGCGCGACAGCGAAGACGGCCGCACCGGCCGCAACGTCTTCATCCTGACCGCGCAGGCCGACAAGGAATCGGTCACCTCGGCGCGCAGCGGGCACATCGAGAACACCGACGACGACCGCTTCCTGGTGCTCGACAGCGGCCAGCAGAACGAGCAGAACCTGCGCAGCGGCGACAAGACGCTGGCGCGCTTCGAGACCTACAAGGTGCAGGCCGGCGACCGCGTGCTGAGCAGCGCGGACGCGCCGCCGCCGAAGGCGCGCCCGACCATCGAGCTGATGAGCGAGCCGACGCCGGCCGCGCAGGGCGAACTCACCTGGCGGCTCGGCCTGACGCTCGGCGCGGCCAACCTGCTGCTGCTGGCGATCGGGCTGTCGGCCACGCAGCCGCGGCGTGCCAGCAACTGGAACCTGCTGTTCGCGCTGCTGAGCTTCGTCGTCTACTACAACCTGATCAACCTGTCGCAGGCCTGGGTGGCCGGCGGCAAGGCCGGCATGGGGGCGATCCTGGTCACGATGCACGGCGGCGTGCTGCTGCTGGCGATCGCGCTGCTCTGGTGGCGCGACAACGGCACCCACTGGAGCCTGCGCCGGCACACCGGCGACGGTGGCGGAAGCGGCAAGGGCCGCCTGAAGCAGCGCCTGCAGGAAGCCTGCAAGAAATGAGTCTCCGATGAAAACCGTGCGCCGGCTGCTCTATGCCGACATCGTCTCGTCGGTGGCCTTCGTCGCCGTGGCCTTCCTGTCGCTATTCTTCTTCATCGACTTCGTCGACGAGCTGGCCGACATCACGAAGACCTACACCGCGCTGCATGCGGCGGTGTACTCGCTGCTCGAGCTGCCCGGGCACCTGTACGAGCTGTCGCCGATCGCGGTGCTGATCGGCACCATCTACGCGCTGTCGCGGCTTGCGCAGTCGTCCGAGTTCACCGTGCTGCGCACCGGCGGGCTCGGCCCGGGCCGCGCGCTGTTCCTGCTGACCGGCCTCGGCATGGCCTTCGGCGTGCTGACCTTCGTCGTCGGCGACTACCTCGCGCCGCTCAGCGAGCGCGGCGCCGCACAGCTGCAGGCGCGCTACAAGGGCGGCTTCAGCCTCGGCATCACCGGCGCCTGGCTGAAGGACCACCGCGTGACGCCCGACGGCGAGCGCTCGTACTCGGTCAACGTCGGCAGCGCCGCCGCCGGCGGCGAGCTGCTGAACATCCGCATCTTCGAATCCGACGGCAGCGGCCGGCTGCTGCGCCGCATCAGCGCGGCGCGCGGGCGCGTCGGCAGCGACGACAACTGGACGCTGCAGGACGTGAACCTGACCGACTGGCGCGATGCCGCGACCGGCGGGCTGGTCAACTCGCAGCAGATGCCGGTCTACACCTGGCCGAGCACGCTGCCGGCCAACGTGGTGGCGGCCGCGGTGCTGCCCGAAGGCTCGATGTCGACGCTGGAGCTGTTCCGCTACATCACCCACCTGTCCGACAACGAGCAGACGGCGCAGCGCCACGAGATCCAGTTCTGGAAACGCGCGCTGTACCCGCTCGCTTGCCTGGTGATGGTGGCGCTGGCGCTGCCCTTCGCGTACCTGCATGCACGCGCCGGCGGCGTCAGCCTGAAGGTGTTCGGCGGCATCATGCTCGGCATCAGCTTCGTGCTGCTGAACAACGTCGCGGCGCACCTGGGCTTGCTGCAGAACTGGACGCCATGGATCGTCGCGGCGACGCCGAGCGCGATCTACCTGCTGCTGTCGCTGGCCGCCTTCAGCTGGCTCGTCCGCTACCGATGAGCCGCGGCCTGCTGCTGTTCGCGCACGGCGCGCGCGACCCGAACTGGGCATTGCCGTTCGAGGACGTCGCCGCGCGCGTGCGCCGAGCGCATCCCGGCGTGCCGGTCGCCCTCGCCTTCCTCGAATTCATGGCGCCGGACCTGCGCGAAGCCGGCCGGCAGCTCGCCGCGCACGGCTGCACGCACGTCGACGTGCTGCCGCTGTTCCTCGGCGCCGGCGGCCACGTGCGCAAGGACCTGCCGGAACTGCTGGCCGAACTGGGCACCGCGCACCCCGGCGTGCGCTGGCAGCTGCACCCGGCCGTCGGCGAACTCGACCCGGTGATCGCCGCGATGGCCGACGCCGCCGGCCGACTGATCATCGCTTCCACAGACACGAAGTGATTTAATCCGTGCAATCCACAGATTGCAACGGAATATGAACCTGCACCAATTCCGGTTCGTCCAGGAGGCCGTGCGCCGCAACCTGAACCTGACCGAGACGGCCAAGGCGCTGTTCACCTCGCAGCCCGGCATCTCCAAGGCCATCCTCGAACTCGAGGACGAGCTCGGCGTCGACATCTTCGCGCGCCACGGCAAGCGGCTGCGCCGCGTCACCGAGCCGGGCGCCGAGGTGCTGAAGTCGATCGAGGTGATCATGCGCGAGGTCGGCAACCTGAAGCGCATCGGCGAAGAGTTCTCGAAGCAGGATGCCGGCACGCTGTCGATCGCGACCACGCATACGCAGGCCCGCTACTTCCTGCCCGAGCCGGTGTCGCAGCTGCGCAAGCGCTTCCCGAAGGTCAACATCAGCCTGCACCAGGGCGCGCCGGCGCAGGTGGCGCAGATGGTGATCGAGGAGGTGGCCGACATCGGCATCGCGACCGAGGCGCTGGCCGAGCACAGCGAGCTGATCAGCCTGCCCTGCTACGAATGGCAGCACGCGGTGGTGATGCCGGCCGGCCACCCGCTGGCGCAGCTCGAACGCATCACGCTCGAAGACCTGGCGCAGCAGCCGCTGGTGTCGTACCACCCGTCGTTCAGCGGCCGCACGCGGGTCGACCAGGCCTTCGCGGCGCGCCGGCTGAAGCCGAACATCGTGCTGGAGGCGATCGACGCCGACGTCATCAAGACCTATGTGCGCCTGGGCATGGGCATCGGCGTGCTGGCCGAGATCGCGGTGCGCGACGACCCGCCGAACGGCGACCTGGTGTCGCGCCCGGTCGGCCACCTGTTCGGCCCCAACGTCACCCGCGTCGCGTTCAAGCGCGGGGCCTATCTGAGAAACTTCGTCTACGCGTTCGCCGAGATGCTGTCCGACCGCCTGAACCGCGGACTGATCACCCGCGCGATGAGCGGCGATGCGGCCGACACCGGCCACGACTACCAACTCTGATTCGCCCGTTTCGAGCCACGAGCCCACCATGCGAACCCCCACCCTCGAAAGCCGCCTGCCGCAGGTCGGCACGACCATCTTCACCGTGATGTCGGCGCTGGCGCAGCAGCATGGTGCCGTCAACCTCGGCCAGGGCTTCCCCGATTTCGACGGCGACCCGAAGCTGCTCGACGCGGTGACCGGCGCGATGAAGCGCGGACTGAACCAGTACCCGCCGATGGCCGGCGTGCCGGCGCTGCGCGAGGCGGTGGCCGCGAAGATCGCCGCGCTGTACGGCCACGCGTACGACCCCGGCACCGAAGTGACCATCACCGCCGGCGCGACGCAGGCCATCATCACCGCGATCCTCGCGATCGTGCACCCCGGCGACGAGGTGATCGTGCTCGACCCGTGCTACGACAGCTACGAGCCGAACATCGTGCTGGCCGGCGGCACCGCGGTGCACGTGCCGCTGACGCCGCGCACGTTCCGGCCCGATTTCGAGCGCATCCGCGCCGCGCTCACGCCGCGCACCCGCGCGATCATCGTCAACACGCCGCACAACCCGAGCGCAACCGTCTGGAGCGCGGCCGAGATGCAGCAGCTGGCCGAGCTGCTGCGCCCGACCGACGTGTTCGTGATCGCCGACGAGGTCTACGAGCACATGGTGTTCGACGGCCAGCGGCACGAAAGCATCGCGCGCCACCCCGAGCTGGCGGCGCGCGGCTTCATCGTCTCGAGCTTCGGCAAGACCTACCACGTGACCGGCTGGAAGGTCGGCTACGTCGCGGCGCCGGCGCCGCTGACGGCCGAATTCCGCAAGGTGCACCAGTTCAATGTGTTCACCGTCAACACGCCGGTGCAGCACGGGCTGGCCGCCTACATGGCCGACCCGGCGCCCTACCTCGAGCTGCCGGCGTTCTACCAGCGCAAGCGCGACCTGTTCCGCGCGGGCCTGGCGACGACCCGGCTGAAGCTGCTGCCGAGCGCGGGCAGCTATTTCCAGAGCGTCGACTACTCGGCCGTCAGCGAGTTGGGCGAGGAAGGCTTCTGCCGCTGGCTGACCAGCGAGATCGGCGTCGCGGCGATCCCGGTGTCGGTGTTCTATGCCGGCGGTATCGAGCAGAAGCTGGCGCGCTTCTGCTTCGCGAAGAAAGACGAGACGCTGGAGCTGGCGCTGGAGCGCCTGGCCAGGCTGTAGCGCGGATGCCCATCCGGGCTGCGCAGATTCAGCGCGAGCCGCTCGCCTTCGGTTTGCGGGTGGTGTCGAGTGCGCTCAGTTCGCTGAGGTCGAAATCGAGGCCGGGGCGCGAGTCGCCGGCGTCGTTCGGCGCCGCGGTGGGCCCCGACAGCCGGGCCGGATCGGTCGAGATGTCGAGGTCGAGCGACAGCCGCTCGACTTGCGGGAGCGGCAGCGTCGGGGCACCCGGCGGCGGCATCACGGCGGCATCGGGCCGCGGGGCGGACGAATCGCCGGTCGCCGACAGGTCCAGCGTGATGCCCACCGATTCGATCGGCAGCAGCAGGTCGACGCCTTCGGGGCGCACGTCGCGTTCGGCCAGGTCGCGCGCGATGCCGTACAGGAACAGCAGGTCGCGGTACGCCGGCACGTCGAACGGCGG
>Ga0065165_1003690_pt1 | contig 10396 bp, 5 predicted proteins | sample AraplaMF_Cvi_mMF_FD_63813 | JGI IMG/M metagenome (GOLD analysis project Ga0065165, IMG submission 63813) | Arabidopsis root microbial communities from the University of North Carolina, USA - plate scrape MF_Cvi_mMF (version 2) (version 3) | ecosystem: Host-associated > Plants > Roots > Endosphere... | reverse complement strand
GAGGCAGGTTTCAGTGCCGGGGATGTAGAAGTAACCCGTGCCGAATGCGTCGCAAACGCGAACGTATTCCATCGGCTCCGGCTCGGCGGCTACGATTGCGTCAGCGGCGTGGGCGCCGGAAACTGCAGCGAGGGCTGCAGCGGAGCCGAGGAGAAGGCTCTTGATGTTCATTGTTGACCTCCAAGTCAAGTTTTGCACTAGGCGAAGCAGCAACTGTTCAGCGCCAAGCCACCGATACGCGCCGATAAGAATTCTCTTTGCGTCTGGGACCAACCTACCCGATACGCTCCGGGCGGCAATTGCAAACCTGCTTCCGGGCCCTCTCGATGACCTGCTATTTGTCAAAGTGTGGCTAACTTGCAATGATTTGCACGTACGGACCCCTCAATCTTAACGAAGGGTTAGCGCCCGATGACGGGTAAAAGGGCAAAAGACGCGTTGTGTGCCGGGGTCGGACAGAATCGCATGCCGCGATCTGGAAAGCGTGCGGCTCTGAGGCAGCGAAACCGCCACGTCGATTCTCATGTCCCATGACTGGACGCTTCGGAGACGCAGCCGGGCAATAGAAAACCCGCCAGGACCGGAAGATCCTGGCGGGTTGCAAGCCTGGCGGTATCGGCTGGGCGAGGCGCCCGACGGCAGGTCGCAAGGACTGCCGTTGGCGCAAACTATTGCTCGGCGACAAGTTTCATGACGTGGCTCTTGTGCATTTCGAGCTTCGGCAGGGTCTTGACGGCGAACGCCTTCACCGCGGCGTCATCGCCGCTCTTGGCATAGGTGGCAAACAGTGAAACCGCCTCCACGTGTCCCTGCGCCTGCATGTCGACGTAGAGCGGTTGGAAGTCCTGGTCCGACGCTCCCTTGAGGAGTTCGAGCATGGCAGCGTGCTTGGGGGACAACTGCGGTGCTTCGTCTCCAAGCTTTGCGGCAGACTTCAATGCGTCGCCAGCCTTCGTATGATCGGCGACCATCTCCTTGGCGAATGCCTTGACGTTGGCGTCCTTCGCCTTCTGTTCGGCAAGCCTGCTGGATTCGATCTCGAAAGCGTTCGAGCTCGTGACCATTTTCACAAAAGAAGACTTGTCGACGTCAAACGGCGCAGCGGCCTCGTCAGCCGGCTTGGGGTGCGCTGCATGGACGATGGCTGGCGAAAGCATGGAAAGCGTGATGATCGAGATGGAAATGAGCTTGTTCATGGGTGCTCTCCTTTACTTGGCTTTGCCGAAGGCGGCTACGAGATCGGCGACGGCCAGATCTTCGGCCTGCTTGGCTTCCGGAACGACCTTGCCCATGCCGAAGAACTCGTGGGTCACGCCGTCGAATGTCTTCATGTTGACGGCGACGCCGGCGTCCTTGAGCTTGCCGGCATAGGTTTCGCCATCAGAGCGCAGCGGATCGATCTGCGCGAGGATGACGGTGGCGGGCGCAACGCCGGCGAGATCGGATCGACCGTTCAAGTTGATGCGCGGATCCTTCGCCTCGTCCATCGAGCTGGTCGTGTTCTTGACGAACCATTCCATGTCGGCCTTGCCGAGTGGCTTGGCTTCGGCGTTTTCCTTATAGGACGGCGTATTCATGTCGGCGCCCGCAACAGGGTAGACCAGCAACTGGTGGAGCGGCTGCTTCACCTTCATCTCCTTGGCCATCAAGGCGACGTTAGCCGCAAGATTGCCACCGGCACTTTCGCCCGCAACAGCAATCTTGTCGGCATTGCCGTTCATCTCATGGATGTTCTCGACTACCCACTTGTAGGCGGTCCAGGCATCCTCGTGAGCGGCCGGGAATTTGTGCTCCGGTGCATGCCGGTATTCGATCGAGACGACGATTGCCTTTGCACCAAGGGAAAGGGCCCGCGGCGACGAATCGTAGACATTGATGTCCGCAACCACCCATCCGCCGCCGTGGTAGTAGACGACGACCGGGAACGGGCCCTTGCCTTCAGGTATATAGACGCGTGCAGCAAGCCCGCCGGCCTTCGAAGGAATGGTGATATCCTTCGTCGTTACCTGCGCTTCCGGGTTCGATGACACGCGCTGTTCCCATTGGACGGCCTTTGCCGCATCGGCCGGGCTTGCCTGGCCACGGGCCTCGGGCACCGTCAATGTCGAGAACGGCTTTGCACCGAGCGACTGAAGCTTATCGAGGACCGCCTGCATCGGGGCTGTTGGCTTGGCCATTTCCGGGGCCGTGTCCTGGGCCAGCAAGGCTGTCGCGCTTCCCATTGTCAGCGCAAGCGAGAGTGCGGCCGTTTTCAGGCGGGTGTTCGGGAAAGTCATGGTGAAGTCTCCGTTTCAATGACCGCCCAACCAGCCGAACGGAGCGTCGTTCCATCGGCTTCCGCTTTCGCCAGAAGATTATACCTTGTCGGTTTCCGCAACAATTTCCGTGTATTGCCACCCGCTGAGGTCGGATGTGGGATAAGCCGCCGCTTGCGCCGACGTGTTCAAGCATTGCGAACCGCTCCGATCGAAACTGCACGTGCACGCTTGCCGTCTGCATGCCGCGACTTAACTTCCGGGAAGCCATGCATTCCTTGCAAAGGATAAACATCCTGTCGAAACCACGCCGCATCGTCATTATAAGCGACTTCCAGGATGGAGATTGGGATGACCGGCACGTGCCTCCCGTGGACTGGTTCCGCGACCAGTGGCAGGCCGGCCGGCGCGGACGGCCGCCGGAGCCGATCGGCAGCAACGAGGAAGTCATGGTCGATGGCGGCTATATTGAACGCCTTCCTCTCGCGGCCCTCAAGACGGGCATGGTCGATTGTGCCGAAGTCTGGACCCATTGGCGCGGCGCAGAACCGCCTACCGAGTGGATCCGCAACAGCCCGCATCTCACCCGCCGATCATTTCGGTTGAACGGTCCGGATGCGCCTTTTGCTTCAAACGACATGCTCGGTCACATCGAAGCCTTTGGCCCACCGGACATCCTGTGCATCTGGGGGCTGGGGGTCAGTGAGGACATCCTCCTCGCCTGTCCCGACAGTTTCAAGATCTACAATTCCATCGATGCGCCCGCACTGCGCATTCCCCCTGAGGTCAGCCGTCACTTCGATCTCGTCCTGACGGGGGCGCAATGGCAGTCGGACGAAGTGCATGCCCGCCATCCGGAGATGGCGACGTCGATCATGCCGATCGGACCCGAATTCGCATCCGAGATTACCTTCCATCCGCTCGACCTGCCGAAGATCTACGACGTGATCTATGTCGCCGCAGCCCAGCCCTACAAACGGCACGACATCCTGTTTGCCGCGCTTGCAAGAACGCAGCGTCCGCTGCGGGCGCTTTGCGTCTGCGGCTATGGCGAGATGATCGGCGAACTGCATCAGCAGGTGGCCGACCTCGGCATCGACGTGGATTTCGTCGGTCCGCCCGGTGTCTCCCTGGCCGAGGTCAATCGGCTGATGAACCAGGCACGGCTTGGCGTCGTCTGCGGTGTCGAAGACGGCGCGCCGGCCATCCTTACGGAATACATGCTGGCGGGCATTCCGGTCCTTGCAAACAGCCACCTCAGTTGCGGGCTGCAGTTCATTATGCCGCAGACAGGGCGTTCGGCACCCGCAGAGGATTTCGATACGGCCATCGAAGCGATGTTGGATGAGCTGGACACGTTCAGTCCCCGCGACGTCGTGCTGTCCCACTGGACGTGGCCTCACACAGTCGAACGGTTGCGCGCGATCATCGCGGCAAAGGTGCCGCAAAAGATCTTTTGAGCAGCTCGGAACAACGGGCGTCGCCGCTTGTTCGTCGTGCGAATGATGCGAGGTGTTTGATGAACCTGTTGAGTGCGTTCCCGCAGTCGCCCAGCGCGACCTTGTCCGGAAGTGCCCCCCTGATCTGTTTCTCCCATCTGCGATGGGATTTCGTCCGGCAGCGGCCGCAGCACCTGATGGAGCGTTTTTCGCAGGAACGGCAAGTCTTCTTTTTCGAAGAATTCATCCCGACCGACCACCATCTTGCCTATCTCGAAATTCATCCGTTTTCTGGCACACGGGTGAAATCCATCCGTCCACGCATCCCGCACTGGTGGAGCGAGAGCGAACGAGAGGCATCACTCGGCCATCTGCTCGATGATCTGATCCAACTGCATGGCGGCGAACGCCCGATCCTGTGGTTCTACACGCCGATGATGTTCGGTTTCGCCAAGCACGTCGATGCCGCCGCCATCATCTACGACTGCATGGACGAGCTGGCCAATTTCAAGCTCGCCCCTCCGCAGCTTCGCGAAACGGAAAATGCCTTGATGGGCCGCGCCAATGCGGTCTTCACCGGAGGCGTCAGCCTTTATGAGGCGAGACGGGATCGGCACGACAACATCCATGCCTTTCCTTCCAGCGTCGACAGCCAGCACTTTCGCACCGCCCGCAGCTGCATGCTGGAGCCGGCCGACCAGGCGGCCATCCCGCATCCGCGCATCGGCTACTATGGCGTCATCGACGAGAGGCTCGACCTCGAACTCATCCGGTCCGCCGCAGCCGCCCGCCCGGATCTGTCGTTCGTCTTCATTGGCCCGGTCGTGAAGATATCGCCCGATGATCTGCCTCGGGCTGCCAATATCCATTATCTCGGACAGAAAGCCTATTCCGATCTGCCCGCCTATCTCTCCGGCTGGGACGTGACAATGATGCCGTTCGCGCTCAACGACGCGACCCGTTTCATCAGCCCGACCAAGACCCCGGAATATCTGGCCTCGGGCCGGCCGGTCGTTAGCACCCGCATCCGCGACGTCGTCCGCGGCTACGGCGCCGTGCCGGGCGTTTTTATCGCCCACGACAAGGCGGAATTCATTCAGGCCTGCTCGGACGCGCTTGCCATGAAAGCAGATCCGGACTGGCTCAATACGATCGATGAACTTCTGGCGAAATCATCGTGGGATACGACCTTCAACAGCATGTCCCTGCTCGTCGATCAGGCGGTGCATCAGAATAGTATCCGTGTCTCGGCGCCAGAGACGTTTGTTCCGCAGAAGCGTCACAGCTTTGACGGGGCCAAAGCCGATTTCCAGCGTGACTGAAAAACCGCGCATCGTCCTGGCGACGGATAGCCTGAACCCATCCGGCATGGGCGAACATATGCTCGCCCTTGGCCGCGGCTTGTCCGGTGGCTGGGATGTCACCCTCGCTGTCACACCAGAGGATCGAACCAGCCTGCTGCCGCGTGCTGCCCGCCACGGGCTGGGCGTCAAGCTTGCCGGTCATGCCGAAGAACTTGGCCGATGGCTCTCGCGAGCCTCCGTCGATCTCCTGCACATTCACGCCGGCATCGGCTGGGAAGGGCATGAGATTGCGGCGGCCGGCGCCGCTAGCGGCATTCCGGTCATCCGGACCGAGCATCTGCCCTATCTTCTGACCGACGCGGACCAGAAGGCGCAATACAGCCGCGAAACGCAGAGGCTGTCGCACCATATCGTGGTGTCCGAAGCCTCGCGAAAGAGCTACGAGCCGCACATCGCACCGGAACGCCTGACGGTCATCCGCAATGGCATATTCCCGCTTGCGCCCAGTGGCACCTGCCTGAAGCGGGAGCTAAGCCTCGACGGCAAGGTCGTGCTTTTGACGGTCGCCCGTTTTACCGCGCAAAAGGACCACGCGACGCTTTTGCGCGCGCTTCCGGGCATCCTGTCGGCCCATCCCGAAGTCGTTCTTTTGCTGGTTGGATCCGGCGAAGAGCAATCCCGCGTCGAGGCGCTCGTCGATCAACTCGGGCTCCTCGATCACGTCCGCTTTCTCGGGCATCGGGCGGATATCGCCGACCTCATGGCCATCGCCGATCTCTTCGTGCTTCCGTCCCTCTTCGAAGGTCTGCCTCTGGCGGTGCTGGAAGCCATGTCGCTCGGCGTTCCGGTGATAGCGACAAGGATCGGCGGCACCATCGAGGCCGTAGGAGATCATCACGCTTTCTTTGCCGAGCCCGGCTCGCCGGCATCGCTCTCGGCGGTCATTGCCGGGGCGCTTTCCGAACCGGCCCGCAGGCAAGCCGCAAGCCAGGCAGGCCGAGAACGTTTCGAGCAGCAGTTTTCCGCCGAGCGAATGGCATCCCAGACCGGGGAACTTTACGACCGGGTCCTGAAGGGACCGGCACAGCGCATGCAAAAGGACGACCACATGCAAAAGACACGCCTTGCCTTCATCGGAGCAGGGGGCATTGCCCAACGCCACCTCGATATCCTGGCCGGCTTCGAAGACGTGGAACTGGTCGGCTTTGCGGATCCGGACCTTGGTCGCGCCGACCAGGCCGCAACACGGTTCGGGGCAAGGTCCTTCGATAGCCACCGCGATATGCTCGATACGGTCAAGCCGGACGCCGTCTATGTCTGCATTCCGCCGTTTGCCCATGGCGAACCGGAGCGCGACCTGATCGCCCGCGACATTCCCTTCTTCGTCGAAAAGCCGGTGTCGCTGGATCTTGCAACGGCGGAAGAGATTTCCGCAGCGGTCGAGGCAAAAGGGCTGATCACCGGTGTCGGCTATCACTGGCGCTATCTCGACATTGTCGACGAGGCGCGCGGCCTGCTTGCCGACAACCCGGCCCAGCTTCTGTCGGGCTACTGGCTGGACTCCACGCCGCCGCCGCAGTGGTGGTGGAAGGAGGGCCAGTCCGGCGGGCAGATGGTCGAGCAGACAACCCATCTCGTCGATCTTGCGCGCTTTCTCGTTGGCGAGGTGACGGACGTCTATGGCCGGATTTCGCACAAGGATCGTCCGGAATTTCCGGGCCTCGACGTGCCGACCGTGACCACGGCCAGCCTCACCTTTGAAACGGGCATGGTCGCCAACTTCGCCTCCACCTGCCTGCTTGGCTGGAACCACCGCGTCGGCCTGCACATCTTCGCCGACCGGCTGGCGATCGAGCTGACCGATCGCGACATCATGGTCGATGTCGGACGCGGGCGCCCGGTGCGTGGCGCCGATGGCGACCCGGTCTGGCGCGAAGACCGGGATTTCATCGATGCGGTGCGCGGCGGCGAAAACCGCATCCGCTGCCCCTACAGCGAAGCGCTTGTCACCCAGCGGCTGGTGATCGCGATCATGTCGTCGGCGCATTCCGGAGATCCGGTGCATCTCGACGTGCCGATGACGCAGCGCAAAGACGTCGCTCCCCTGCAGTTCCAGCCGCGGCCAGAGATGCCGCAGGGTATGCCGCCCGGCCATCGCAAGATCCGCTCGCTCGGCGTCGAGGCGCCCGGCCGCGCCTACTTCTTCGAATACGAGGAAGGCCCGCCCGCCGATGGACAGGTGCGTCTGGACACGCTCTACACCGGCCTCTCCGCCGGCACAGAGCTGACCTTCCTGAAGAACACCAACCCCTACTTCCGCTCCCGTTTCGATGGCGGTCGCGGCGTCTTCGTCGAGAACGAGCCCGACCTGCATTATCCGGTTCCCTTCCTGGGCTACATGGAAGTGGCACGGGTCTCCGAATCGCGGGCGGCCGGCTACCACGATGGTACAGCCGTCGCGTCGGCTTACGGCCATAAATCCGGGCACACCGCCGATCCTTATCATGACGTACTGATCCCGCTGCCGGCCGACCTCGATCCGATGCTCGGCATCTTCGTCGGCCAGATGGGCCCGATTGCCGCCAACGGCATTCTGCATGCGGACGCGGAAGCCTTCGGCGCGCATGTGCCGGCAATCGGCGCCGGTGTGAATGGCCGGCCGATCCTCGTCATCGGCGCCGGAACCGTCGGCCTGATGACGGCCCTGTTTGCCCGCGCCTACGGGGCGTCGGAGGTCATCATCACCGATCCGTCCGAGTTTCGCCGCAAGAAGGCGGAGCAACTGGGCCTGACCGCCATGCCGGAGGAACACGCCTGGCAACACGCCAAGGCACGGTGGCACGACGGCGCCATGGGCCGCGGCGCCGACCTCGTGTTCCAGACCCGGGCACATGCGGGCAGCCTGCATACAGCGCTGAAGGCTCTGCGACCTCAGGGCACGGTGATCGACCTTGCCTTCTACCAGGGCGGTGCCGACCATCTGAGGCTGGGCGAAGAATTCCACCACAACGGGCTGAACATCCGCTGCGCGCAGATCAACCGCGTTCCGCGCGGTCTCGCTCCGCTCTGGGACCGGCGCCGGCTGGCGCAGGCCACTGTTGATCTGCTGGCCCGCGACGGCAAGGCGATCCGCGAGCACATGATTACCCACGTGGTGCCGATGCACGAAGCACCCGCCTTCCTGACCGACCTCGTGGAAAACCGCCCTGAATTCCTCCAGGTCGTTTTCCAGGTGGGCGAGTGACGATGGAGACGACGCCTGTCCGCATCCTGTTCGTCTTCGCCTGGCTGGTCGTCGGCGGAGAGGAAACCGAGGTCCGGCTGCTTGCCCAGAACCTCGACCGCAAGCGCTATCGCATCGATGTGGTCGCCTGCTTTCGCAAGCCCGAGATGCCCGAGCAGACGCACGAACAGCTGCGTGCGCTGGCGGTGGACGTCGATACGACGCCATACGAGCTTTCCTTCGAGGATACGGTCAGCTACCTGGCCGGCAAGATCCCCGCCTATGACGTCGTCGTATCATGCCAGAACGTCGCCGACGTCTACCCGGCCCTGGAACGGCTGCATCTGCGTCCGCCGCTGATCGAACACGGGGGTCTCGTATCCGAAGCTTTGGCCGGGCCGAAGCATCACACAAACCGCTACGTCGGCGTCTGCCGGTCGATCCGCGATGCCGCTGCCTCGGTGATGCCGGGACGGGAACATCTGGCGATCGAGATCCCCTCGATGGTGGACCTTGCTGCCTTCGACCCGCTGCATCGCTATTCGGCGCGGGCGGCCCTCGGCATCGCCGACGATCAGGTCCTGATCGGCTGGGTCGGGAGGCTCGACCCCAAGAAGAACGTCGAGGACTTTATCGAGGCGGCCGCCCTGGTGCACTCCACCGATCAGAACGCCCGCTTCGTCATCGTCGGCGGACCGGATGCCTTCATGCCGGACTATGCATTGCGGCTGAAGGAGCTTTCCGCCCGGCGCGGTCTGCAGGACGTTTTGCAATTCATCGGCGACCGCAAGGATGTGGAGGCGCTTCTGTCGGCCTTCGACATATTTGCCTGGCTGTCGCGCGGCGAAGGCATGCCGCATGTCATCGCCGAAGCGGGGGCTGCCTCCCTTCCGGTGATCGCCACGCGGGACAACGGCGCCCTGCAGCAGATCGAGGACGGAGTGTCCGGGCTCTTCGTGCCCTTCAACGATCCTTCAACCATTGCCGAAAAAATGCGCGGCCTGATTGCCTCGCCGGAGCGTCGACGCGCGATCGGCTCCGCGCTGCGGCAGAAGGTCGAGGCTGACTATTCGGTTGCCGCCGTAATGCCGCAGTGGCAGCAGCTGTTCGACGAGGTCATCCGGGAACGCCGGCCGGCTGGGCCGACGGGCCTGTTCAAGTCCTTCGTCCAGGGCGGCTTCGAGTGTTCGACCCATCGGCTTCGCCCGGGTGAAGGGGAGCTCCTCGGCCGTCGGCTCGACATGATCCATGCCATCAACCACGATACCCATGCCGCGCAGGATTATCGCCAGCTCGCCGGGTTCGGCATCCGCACGGTTCGGGACGGCTTTCGCTGGCACCTGATCGACCAGCCCGGTGGTTATGACTGGTCTAGCATCCGTCCCATGCTGCGGGCCGCTTCCGATACGGGAACGCAGGTGATCTGGGACCTGCTGCATTACGGTTGGCCGGACGATCTCGACATATGGTCGCCCCGGTTCGTCGAGCGCTTCGCCAATTACGCTGCCGCCTGCGCACGGCTGGTTCGCGAGGAAAGCGATGAAGTACCGTTCTACTGTCCCGTCAACGAGATCTCGTTTTTCTCCTGGGGTGGCGGTGATGCCGGCTATCTCAATCCCTTCGCCAATGGCCGCGGTTTCGAGTTGAAGGTACAGCTGGCACGGGCCGCCATCGCCGCGATGGATGCGATCCTCGCCGTCGATGCCCGCGCCCGTTTCGTCCATTGCGATCCCGTCATCAACGTCATCACAGAGCCCTCGCGGCCCTGGGAAGCGGGTGCTGCCGAGGGACATCGCCAGTCGCAGTTCCAGGGGTGGGATCTGATCGCCGGGCGCATGTGGCCGCAGATCGGCGGGGAAGCCCGCTACCTCGATATCATCGGGGTAAACTACTACTTCAACAACCAGTGGATCCATGGCGGCCCGCCGATCGATATCGGTCATGCGCTCTACAAGCCGCTGAGCAAGATCCTCATCGAGACCTATGCCCGCTACGGTCGCCCGATGCTGATCGCCGAAACGGGGATCGAGAACGAGCGCCGCGCCTCCTGGTTCGACTATGTCTCCGAACAGGCAAACCTGGCGATCGCGGCCGGCGTTCCGCTTGAAGGCATCTGCCTCTACCCGATCGTCTGTCATCCCGGCTGGGACGACGAGAGAGCCTGTCAGAACGGGC
>Ga0065165_1003686_pt1 | contig 10410 bp, 7 predicted proteins | sample AraplaMF_Cvi_mMF_FD_63813 | JGI IMG/M metagenome (GOLD analysis project Ga0065165, IMG submission 63813) | Arabidopsis root microbial communities from the University of North Carolina, USA - plate scrape MF_Cvi_mMF (version 2) (version 3) | ecosystem: Host-associated > Plants > Roots > Endosphere... | reverse complement strand
CATCGGCACCTTCCGCCTGGTCAAGATGGTCGAGCAGATGCGTGCCGAGATCCTGTCCCTTGGCGGCGAAATCCGCTTCGAGACCCGGGTCGAGGACGTGCTGATCGAGGGCGAAGGCAATGCCCGCCAGGTGGTCGGCGTCAAACTGGCTTCCGGCGAAGAGATCCCGACCCGCCACCTGGTGATGGCGGTCGGCCACAGCGCGCGCGACACCTTCCAGATGCTGTACGACCGCGGCGTGTATGTCGAAGCCAAGCCCTTCTCGATCGGCTTCCGCGTCGAGCACCCGCAGTCGCTGATCGATGCCTGCCGCTTCGGCCCGAACGCCGGCAACAAGATCCTCGGCGCGGCCGACTACAAGATCGTGCACCACGCGTCCAACGGCCGCAGCGTGTACAGCTTCTGCATGTGCCCGGGCGGCACCGTGGTCGCGGCGTCCTCCGAAGAAGGCCGCGTGGTCACCAACGGCATGAGCCAGTACTCGCGCGCCGAGCGCAACGCCAACAGCGCGATCGTGGTCGGCATCACGCCAGAAGACTATCCGGGCCACCCGCTGGCCGGCATCGCCTTCCAGCGCGAGCTGGAATCGCGCGCCTTCGTCCTCGGCGGCAGCAACTACGATGCGCCGGGCCAGCTGATGGGCGACTTCGTGCGCGGCGTGGCCTCCACCGAATTCGGCTCGGTGGTCCCGTCCTTCAAGCCGGCCGTGCACCTGACCGACCTTGGTCCGGCCCTGCCCGACTACGCCACCATCGCGCTGCGCGAAGCCTTCGTCGCCTTCGACAAGCAGATCAAGGGCTACTACAAAGAAGACGCGGTGCTGACCGGGGTCGAGACCCGCACGTCCTCGCCGATCCGCATCAAGCGCCACGACGACAACCTGCAAAGCCTGAACACCCGCGGCCTGTATCCGGCCGGTGAAGGCGCCGGCTACGCGGGCGGCATCATGTCGGCGGCGATCGACGGTATCCGCGTCGCCGAAGCCGTCGCACTGTCGCTGGTCGGCTAAGCGTGGCATCCCCGGCGCAGGCGCAAGTCCAGGGCGGTGGCAGCGCCGTCCCGGTGCTGGCAATTGCCGCCGCCATGGTCTCGACCTACGCCGGCGCGGCTTTCGCCAAGCAGCTGTTCCCGCTGGTCGGGGCCGAGGGTGTCGTCGCGCTGCGCGTCGGCCTGTCGGCCCTGCTGCTGGCGGCCTTCACCCGGCCCTGGCGCGCCCTGCCCTCGCGCGCCGAACTTCCTACCCTCCTCCTCTACGGCCTGACCCTGGGCTGCATGAACCTGCTCATCTACCGCGCGTTCTCGCGCATCCCGATCGGCATCGCGGTGTCGATCGAGGTGATGGGACCGCTCGCGGTGGTGCTGCTGTCCTCGCGCCGCGCGCGCGACTTCGTATGGGTGGCTTGCGCCGCTTTCGGCCTGTGGCTGCTGCTGCCGCTGAAGGGTGCGACTTCCTCGCTCGACCCGGCCGGCATCGCGTATGCGGCCGGCGCCGCCTTCTGCTGGGCGATGTACATCGTGTTCGGCAAACGCGCATCGACGGCGGCGGGTTCCGGCACGGTGGCCTGGGGCATGCTGGCGGCCAGCGTCTTCATCGTGCCGATCGGGGCCGGCACCGCGGGCAGCGCCCTGCTCTCGCCCTTCGTCCTCATGGCTGGCCTGGCGGTCGCGGTGCTGTCCTCGGCGGCGCCCTACACGCTGGAGATGATTGCCCTGCGCAAGCTGCCGCGGCGGGTGTTCGGCATCCTGGTCAGCGCCTCGCCGGCGGTGGCGGCGCTGGCCGGCTTCGCGGTGCTGGGCGAGCGGCTATCAAACGTTCAGTGGATAGGGATCGGGCTGGTCATTCTCGCCTGCGGCGCCACTGCGGCGAGCGCGGAGCAACGCTAAAAAAAAACGCCGCCCGAAGGCGGCGTCGTGCCCGGGCTTTCCGAGCTGCCGCTGCAGTAGGATCAGCCGCAGCGCCAGCGCCCAATTTCACGGTAATACGCCGTTTTCACGCCCGTATTGAGGACCATGTTGTTGCACTCCACAACCGTTTCGCCGACCATTTCGGTCATGGTCGCATCGCTGTAGTACTCGATATCGTAACCATAGGCGACGCTGGCATAGACCTGTATCGAAAACACGCCAGCCGACAAGGCGATGGCGCCGATGAGGCCCTTGACCATTGCTTTCTTTGAAATCATGTCTCCTCCATTTGTTAGCGGATCGTGAATGTCTTCCCAAGTGGGTATGATTGCTAAGTACTAATTACAAAATAGCAACTAGACAGATGCAATAAAACATCTGTATCTCTATCGCGTCAATCTCTATTTACTTATTAGATGTGTTTTGTAGCAATATTTCCTAAAAGTCACTAATTATCACCATGCGCAGGTGCTAGACTTGTGTCCTTGCCGACTTGTCACGACACCTCAAATGCGCCTCTCCGCCGCCTGTCTAGCCATCGCTTTCTGCGCACCCGTCTTCGCCGCCGATTACACCCTCCCCGCCACCCCGCAGACGGTGGCCTGGGGCTACTACTCGGGCCAGTCGAAGCCGGTCCTGACCGTCCATTCCGGCGACACGGTACGGATGCAGACCCTGTCGACCTGCGGCTCGCCGGAGCGCATGACGGCCAACGGCATCAAGCCGGAACAGATCCCGCCCTACACCGCCGCCATCTACAAGGAAGTCACGGAAAAAGGCCCGGGCGGCCATATCCTGACCGGGCCAGTGGCGATCGCCGAAGCGGAACCGGGCGATGTACTGGAAGTGCAGATCCTGAAGGTCGATCTGGACGCCGACTTCGCCTGCAACGTGTTCGGCGTCGGTTCGGGCTTTTTGCCGATGGAGTACCCGTACGGCCGCTACAAGGTGATTCCGCTGGACCGCCAGAAGATGATCGGCCACTTCGCACCGGGCATCGAGATCCCCTTGAAACCCTTCTTCGGCAGCATGGGTGTAGCCCCAGCCGGCGGCAAGATCGACACCGCCCCGCCCTTCGCCCACGCGGGCAACCTGGACAACAAGGAACTGGTGGCCGGCACCACCCTGTACATTCCGGTGGCGGCGAAAGGCGCCCTGTTCCAGGCCGGCGACGGCCACGCGGCGCAGGGCAACGGCGAGGTCGACATCACCGCGCTGGAGACCTATCTGTCGGGGACCTTCCGCTTCGTGGTGCACAAGGACCGCCACCTGATCTGGCCGCGCGCGGAAACGCCGACCCACTACATCTCGATGGGTTTTTCGAAGGACCTGAAGGAAGCGACCACGCTGGCGCTGCGCGACATGATCGCGTTTTTGGTGGAAGAGAAAAAGCTGTCGCGCGACGATGCCTACATGCTGTCGAGCGTGGCGGTGGACATGGAGATCACCCAGCTCGTCGATGGCAACGTCGGCGTGCATGCGATGCTGCCGAAGAAGATCTTCAACGCCAGGCGCTAAGCCGGCGCGAATGAAAAAAGCCCGCTGCCCGAGTTGAACTCCCGGGCAGCGGGCTTTGCCGTTTACACGACGACCAGGATCAGGCTTAGAACTGGTAGGTCGCGCTCACGTAGCCGGTCTGGCCGTGCGGATCGTACCAGGTCGGGTCGTAGCCCGTCTGGAAGTAGGAACCGCCGGTGATGACTTCGGTCGGCTTGCGGTTGAACAGGTTCTTGACGCCTGCGGTCAGGGTCAGGTTCTTGATGCCGCTGTAGGTACCCTGCAGGTCCCAGGTCGAGAAGGCGCCGACGTGCTGGGCGATCGGCTCTTCGGCGTCAGCACGGTAGCTGTCCCAGTAGCCCGACTGGAAGTTGTTGGTCAGCGAGAGACCGACTTTCTTGTACTTCCAGTCCAGGGTCAGCTGGTCGCGCCAGCGGAAGATGATGCCGCCGTTGGAGACCGCGCTCAGGACGTTGCCGTCCTTGTCGATGGTGGCGGCGACGCTGCGCTGCACCGTGCCGTCCGCCAGGGTCAGGTCGTACTTCGAGGTGTAGGTACCGTTCAGGCGCAGGTTGAAGTTGCCGTAGGTCGGGCTCTTCAGCAGGGCCCAGCGCACGTCCACGTCCACGCCTTCGGTCTTCACGCTGCCGGCGTTGATGTTGGTGCCGACGATGTTGGTGATGTTACCTGCGGAATCGCGGGTCACCAGGCCGGTGTAGGCCGGGTTGCCGGCTGCAGCCTGGCCCAGGGTGAACGACGGCGACAGCGTGGTCACCAGGTTGTTCACGTTGATCTTCCACCAGTCGACGGCGATCGACAGGCCCTTGACCGGATCGACCACGAAGCCCAGCGAGGACTGTTCCGACTTCTCAGGCTGCAGGTTCGGGTTGCCGCCGTAGGTCTGGTTGAACTGGCCGAACTGGCCGGTGACCGGGTCGGTCAGGTTGGCGCTGGTGCCGATGGTCTGCTGGTTCATCAGCTCAGGCAGCGAAGGCTCGCGGAAGCCCTTGCCGTAGGAACCGCGCAGCAGCACGGTCGAGATCGGCTGCCAGCGCAGGCTGACCTTCGGGTTGGTGGCGCTGGCGTTCGGGTAGCGGTCGTGGCGGACGGCCAGGTCGGCTTCCAGGTTCTTGACGATCGGGACGATGGCTTCTGCGAACACCGCCGACGAATTGCGCGATGCCGACAGCGGCAGCTGGGCGCCGCCGTAGCCCGACACGTCGCCGCTCTGGTAAGCCTGGCTCGGGTTGACCGACAGGTTCTCGTCGCTCATCGAGGCGCCGACGGCGAACTTCACCATGCCGGCCGGCAGCTGGTACAGGTCGCCCGAGATGCGTGCGTTGATGGCGTCGTTACGCAGCACCGCGTTCATCACCGGACCGACGTAGTTGGTGCCGTAGATCTGGCGCGCCAGGTCGGCCGACTGGTACTGGGCCAGCGGGTTGAAGGCGTTGTTGTTGCTCAGCAGGCGGACCAGCGCGGTCTGGTTCTGGTAACCCTGGATCGCGCGCTCGGTGACGTCGCTCGAGTTGTGGGTGTAGGCGACGTCGTAGTCGTAGCCCTTGACGGTGCCGCGGAAGCCCAGTGCCAGGTGCGATGCGATCGCGGTGTCGCGGGCGATGCGGTCGCCGCCGTCGAAGGCGCGGTAGCTGACGGTCAGCGGCTGGCCGTTGACGCCGGCCGCGGTGGCCAGGGCCGTCGGGTAGTACGGGCTGGTCGGCGAAACGATGATTGCCGGATACAGGTTCTGGGTGGCGAAGGCCGGGTCGGTCGACAGGAAGGAAGCGCTGTACGGCGAAGCCTGCGCCTGCTGCGTGGTCTCGTTACGCGACACGAAGCCTTCCATGAAGAACTCGGCCTGGTCGTTCAGCTTGAAGCGGAAGTTGCCGCCCACGTTGGCGCGCTTGGCTGCCGGCACTAGGTTCACGTACGGCGAGCTGTCGAAGCGGCAGGTGCCGATGTTGGCATCGTAGGCGCTGCCGTTGTTGGCGCAGTTGTTCGGCGACAGTGCGTTGCCGATGCCGTGGCCGATCGAGTTCAGCGCGTTCGGGGTCACGCCCATGGCGTTCGGGGTGGTGACCGGGTCGAAGGTGCTGAAGGCGCCGCTCGGGGTGGCGCTGGCGTCGCGCAGGCCGTTGTTGTTCCAGGCGTTCTTCGCGTACTCGCGCTGGCGGCCGAAGATGGCCTCGTCCTTGCTCACGTCCGCCGACAGGGTGATGTTGTAGCGGTCTTCGTCGAAATCGCCCCAGCCGGCCAGCACGCTGGCCTTGTGGGTCTGGCCGCCGCCGTAGCGGCTGACGCTGGTGAAGCCGGTCGCTTCCACACCCTGGTAGTTCTGGCGGGTGATGAAGTTGATGACGCCGCCGATCGCATCGGAGCCGTACACGCCCGACGCGCCGTCCTTCAGGACTTCCACGTGGTCGATCGAGGCCAGCGGGATCGAGTTGACGTCGACGGCCGTGCCGTCGGTGGCGTAGTTGCCGAGGCGGCGGCCGTTGACCAGCACCAGGGTCTTGCTCGAGCCGAGGCCGCGCAGGCTGGCGCTGGACAGGCCGTAGGTCGACAGGCCTGCGCCTTCAGCCTGGTTGCTGGCACCGGCCATGGCGTTGGCGGTCAGGGTGGTCAGCAGTTCGGCGGTGTTGGTGGCGCCGCTGCGCTTGATGTCGGCGGCGCTGACCATCTGCACCGGCAGCGAGCCTTCGACGTCGGCGCGCTTGATCGAGGAGCCGGTCACTTCGACGCGGGCCATCGGCTTATTTGCCGCCTGAGCGGTTTCCTGCGCCAGCGCGTGGCCGGCAATGCCCACGCCAATGGCGCCGGCAAACATGACGCGCACGGCGCGCGACAAGGTTTTTTCTTGGATCATGAATTTTCCCAAACGATGATGAGTTGTCGCTGGCTTGGGAAGATCGGGGTCGCCCAAGTCGGCGGACTGAATAATGTCTGCCGAATTGAGCATTGGTCAATATGTACAAACCGTAATTCGTGTTTCTACAACAGAACATTTCGTAACAAATATTGTCTTGCCGAACATCGTTCGGTATTTTCCATTTATTTCATTGCAAGAAAAAAAGGATGCCGAAGCATCCTTTTTGTCATTGCCCTTTGAAAAATCAGAGACTTAGAGCCAGCCCGCCTTGCGGAAGCGCCGATACAAATAGATACAGACCGCAATCATTGCGCACAAAGCCATCGGGTAGCCCCACTTCCATTCCAGCTCGGGCATGTACTTGAAATTCATGCCCCAGACGCCGGCGAAGGCCGTGAACACGGCAAAGATGGCGGCCCAGGCGGCCAGCTGCTTGTTGACTTCGCTCTCGTCGATCGAGACCATCGCCAGGTTGACCTGGATGGCGGTGGCGATGGTGTCGCGGATGCTGTCGAGGCGGCCGGCGATGCGGATCAGGTGATCGTGCACGTCGCGCAGGTAGTCCTGGACCCCGGTCGCCAGCGCCGGCGCGCGTCCGCCCAGCAGCGAGCCGACCGCGTCCATCAGCGGGATCACGGCATGGCGCAGCTCCAGGCCCTTGCGCTTGAGCTGGTACAGGCGTTCGACGTTCTGGCGCTGGGCGCCATGGGTGAAGATGCGGTCCTCGATGGTTTCCAGCTCGGACTCGAGCATGTCGACCACCGGAAAATAGCGGTCGACCACGGCATCCATCAGGGCATACATGACGAAGGAGGAGCCCATGCTCAGCAGGTGCGGTTCGCGCTCGGCGCGGGCACGCACGCCAAGGAAACCCTTGACGGCATCGCGCCGCACCGACAGCACGTAATTGGGGCCGGCGAAGATCGCCAGCTCGCCGGTGGCCAGGGCGTCGCCCTCGAGGTCGACCGTGTGCACGACAGTGAACAGGGAATCATCGCCGTATTCCTCGATCTTCGGCCGCTGGTGGCCGCGCGCGGCATCCTCGACGGCCAGTTCGTGCAGGCTGAACTCTTCCTGCATCTGGCGCATCTCGTCATCGGTGGCATCGCGCAGCGCGACCCACACGAAGCAACCGGGGCGCGCGAGATAGTCGCTGATGTCCTCGACCGGAATATCGGAGAGTTTTTTACCTTCCTGGTAGGCTACGCAGTTGATTAGCATGCCGGGAGTCTACACCATGTGCCCACCACGACGTCGTTCCCGCGAAAGCGGGAATGACGAAGTGGCTATTCGTCCTTCGCCCCGTCGATCCCCAACTCCGCAATCTTCCGCGTAATCGTATTCCGCCCGATCCCCAAGCGGATCGCCGCATCGTTCTTGCGCCCGTGCGTGTACTTGAGCGCCGTGCGGATCAGGGCCGATTCGAACTGCTTGCCCAGCACGTCCATCACCTCGACCTGGCCGTCGGACAGCATGCGCGCCGCCTGCAGTTCCAGCAGGCCGACCCAGCCATCGGTACCGGGCGGCGCCGGCGGGACGGCGTCGCCGATGCCGTGCAGCGGTCCGGCCGTCGGCGCCGGCATCGCCACCGCCGCCGATGTCGCCGATGTCACCCCAGCGGCGGCACTGCCCGCGTGGACCTGGGTCAGGTCGCGCGGCAGGTCCTTCACCTCGACGGTCTGGCCGGGCGCCATCACCGTAATCCAGTTGCACAGGTTTTCCAGCTGGCGCACATTGCCCGGCAGGTCGAGGCCGGACAGGAAACGCTGCGCCTCTTCGCTCAAGCGCTTGGGCTCGACGCCCAATTGGCGTGCGCTCTGCACCAGGAAGTGGCGCACCAGGATGGGGATGTCTTCGCGCCGCTCGCGCAAGGACGGCAAGCGCAGGCGGATCACGTTCAGGCGGTGATACAGGTCTTCGCGGAACAGGCCGTCGCGCACGCGCTGTTCCAGGTTCTGGTGGGTGGCGGCGATCACGCGTACGTTGGCCTTCACCGGCTGGTGCCCGCCGACGCGGTAGAAGTGGCCGTCGGACAGCACCCGCAGCAACCTCGTTTGCAAGTCGAAGGGCATGTCGCCGATCTCGTCGAGGAACAGCGTGCCGTTCTCGGCCTGCTCGAAGCGGCCGCGCCGCATCGCCTGTGCGCCGGTGAAGGCGCCGCGCTCGTGGCCGAACAGCTCGGATTCCAGCAGGTCCTTCGGGATCGCCGCCGTGTTGAGGGCGATGAAGGGCTGCTGCGCGCGCGGGCTGTGCTTATGGAGTGCGCGCGCAACCAGTTCCTTGCCGGTGCCGCTTTCGCCGGTAATCAGGACCGTCACGTTCGACTGCGACAGGCGGCCGATGGCGCGGAATACTTCCTGCATCGCCGGCGCCTGGCCCAGGATCTCTGGCGCCTCCAGGGGCGCGATCTCGACGCTGGCTTCGCGCAGGCTTTCTTCCAGCGCGCGCCGGATCAGCGCCACCGCCTTGTCGATGTCGAAGGGCTTGGCCAGGTATTCGAAGGCGCCGCCCTGGAAGGAGGCGACCGCCGAATCGAGGTCGGAGAAGGCGGTGATGACGATGACCGGCAGGCCCGGATGCTTTTCCTTGACGGCGGCCAGCAGGTCGAGGCCCGATTCGCCCGGCATGCGGATGTCCGAGACCAGCACCTGCGGGCTGTCATCCTCGAAGGCAGCCAGCGCTTCGCGGCCGCTGGCAAAACTGCGGGTGGCGAGGTTCTCGCGCGCCAGGGCTTTTTCCAGCACCCAGCGGATCGATGCATCGTCGTCGACAATCCAGATTGGTTTCATGTATTTCAGTGCTTCCCGCGAAGGTTCATCATGGGACTGCGGCCGCACTGCACCCGCTGCTTATGGCAAGGGGATCAGGATACGGAAGTCCGTCAGTCCAGGCCGGCTTTCGCACTCGATCAGCCCCAGGTGCTGCTGCACGAAGGTCTGCGCCAGCGTCAGCCCGAGGCCGCTGCCGCCTTCGCGCCCGGAGACGAGCGGATAGAAGATGCGGTCGCGGATCTCGGGGGCGATGCCCGGTCCATTGTCGATGATATGCAAGTCTAATGCCAGCCCGTAACGAACCTTGGCCAAGGTGACCTGGCGCGCCACCCGGGTGCGCAGCACGATCTCGGCGTCGCCTAGCGCGATGCGCTGGCGCAGGGCCTGGGCGGCGTTATGGACGATGTTCAGCACGGCCTGGATCAGCTGCTCCTTGTCGCCGCGGAATTCGGGAATCGAGGCGTCGTAGTCGCGCCTGATGGCGAGGCCGGACGGGAATTCGGCCAGCACCAGGCTGCGCACGCGCTCGCAGACTTCGTGGATGTTGACGTCGCCGACGATGTGCGGGCGGCGGTGCGGCGCCAACAGGCGGTCGACCAGGGTCTGCAGGCGGTCGGCTTCCTTGATGATGACCTGGGTGTATTCGCGCAGCGCAGTCAAATGCGCTTCCGGCAGCTCGAGCTCCAGCAGCTGGGCCGCGCCGCGGATGCCGCCCAGCGGATTCTTGATCTCGTGGGCCAGGTTGCGGATCAGTTCCTTGTTGGCCTGGCTCTGGTCGAGGATGCGCTCCTCGCGGTCGAGCTTGAGCTGCTGGACGTTCTCGCGCAGCTCGACCACCACCTCTTCCTCGCCGGCCGCGCTGACCATCACGTGCACGTGCAGCGGCTCGCGGCTGGCGCGCTGCAGGGTCAGGTCCTGGCGCAGGTCGGCGAACTTGTGTGCCAGCGCCTGCGCGCACAGCGCACCCAGCTCCTCGCCATTGGTGAACAGGCCGGCCAGCTTCTGGCGCGACAGCGATTTGACCGAGACTTCGAGCAGGTGCTCGGCGGCCGGATTCGCATAGCGCACCAGGCCCGCGGCATCGACCACCAGCACGCTGGCTGCCAGCAGGTCGAGGCCGGCGAAGCGGTCGGAGGGCAGCTTCTCAGGTGAGATCATGTCAGCGGATGTTCGCGATTTCGCGCTTGATCGCTTCGACGTTCTTTTCGGCGCGGCCGATGTCGTCGCGGCTGCCGGCGTCGCGTTTCAGGTCGGCCAGCTTCTTTTCCTCGGCGCGCAATTCCTCGTCGAGGATGGCGCGGCGGTCGTCGTCGCGGGCGCGCTGGGTGGCGCTGTCGACGCGCGGGAAATTGGCGGGGCTGGCGGCGG
>Ga0065165_1003685_pt1 | contig 10413 bp, 4 predicted proteins | sample AraplaMF_Cvi_mMF_FD_63813 | JGI IMG/M metagenome (GOLD analysis project Ga0065165, IMG submission 63813) | Arabidopsis root microbial communities from the University of North Carolina, USA - plate scrape MF_Cvi_mMF (version 2) (version 3) | ecosystem: Host-associated > Plants > Roots > Endosphere... | reverse complement strand
CATCGTCTCGCTCACCAGCTCCAAGGGCAATGAGGGGCGCGACGATCTCGACAATCGGGTTCGCATCGAAGGCGCCGGCATCATCGCTTTCGGCACCGCGACCGCGGTCGACGAAGGCGCCGAGGTACGCATCACCGCCTGGAAGAAATAAGACGAAGCGCCGGCTTCCGGACGGGAGCCGGCCAACCCCCGGGTCGCAATCGGGGCACAACATGGACAATCCGGGATACGAGGTCCGAATATATGTCGATCAAGCTCATGGTCCGCGCTTCGGCGGCACTGGCCGCACTGGCGCTCGCGACCACGGCGACGGCGGAGGTGCCTGGCTATCAGGCCAAGGTTGGCGCCAAACTGCGCGAGGTGAAGGCGGGGATCGCCAAGGGGCCGTTCAAGTCGGACTGGGATGCGCTGCGCGGCAAGTATCGCACGCCGGATTGGTTCCGTGACGCCAAGTTCGGCATCTTCATCCATTGGGGCGTCTATTCGGTCCCGGCCTTCGCCAACGAATGGTATTCGCGCAACATGTACGTGCCGGGCAATGCCGCGTACGAGCATCAGGTGGCGACCTACGGGCCGCAGTCGAAGTTCGGCTACAAGGACTTCATTCCGCAGTTCAAGGCGGAGAAGTTCGATCCTGCCGCCTGGGTGAAGCTCTTCCAGGACGCGGGCGCCAAATATGTCGTGCCGGTCGCCGAGCATTGCGACGGCTTCGCGATGTACGCGTCCGACTTCACCGAATGGAACGCGTCGCAGATGGGCCCGAAGCGCGACACCACGGGCGAGATCGCCAGGGCGGCGCGCGCGGCGGGCATGCATTTCGGCCTGTCCTCGCACCGCGCCGAGCATTGGTGGTGGTATTATATGGGCCGCACGTTCGATTCGGACGTCAACGATCCCAAGAATGCCGGGCTCTACGGTCCTGCGGCGCCGATGGGCCTGCCCGCCGACAAGCCCGAGACCTGGCCCGATGGTGGCCAGCTCCAGACCTGGATGCCGCCCAACCAGGCGTTCCTCGACGACTGGATGGCGCGCACGTCGGAACTGGTCGACAAATACCACCCCGAGCTGATCTATTTCGATTGGTGGACCGCGGCGCCGTCGTTCGAGCCGCTGATGCGCGACACGGCGGCCTATTATTACAATCGCTCGGCCAGCTGGGGCTATCAGGGCATCATCGCGTACAAGGGCTCGCAGTTCGCCGAGGGCAGCGCGATGTTCGACATGGAGCGCGGCAAGACCGACGCGCTCAAGCTGACGCCGTGGCAATCGGACACCTCGGTGAGCGTCCACAGCTGGGGCTATGCCAAAAACGATTCCTATCGCACCTCGCAGTCGCTGATCTCGGACCTGATCGACATCGTCAGCAAGAACGGCAATTTGCTGCTCAACGTCGGGCCCAGGTCCGACGGCACGATCCCCGACGAGATCGTTTCGGTGCTGCGCGGCATGGGCGGCTGGCTCAAGGTCAATGGCGAGGCGATCTACGGCACGCGCCCGTTCAAGTACTTCGGCGAGGGCCCGACCAAGTCCGGGCAGGTCCGCGTCGGCGGGCAGGTCGAGGAGTCGGCGGTGAAGGGCTACACCCCGGCCGACATCCGCTTCACCACCAAGGGCGACAATCTCTACGCGCTCGGGCTCGCGCGGCCCCGCGACGGCGAGGTGCTGATCAAGACGCTCTATGCCGGCACGCCCTATCTCGGGGCGCCGATCCGGAGCATCGAGCTGCTCGACGGGGGCAAGATCGAATGGGAGCAGACCCCGAAGGGGCTGCGCGTCAAGCTGCCGCCGGCGGGGGACGACGCCTATCCCTATGCGCTCCGGATCCGGACGCGCTGAGCACGCACCGACAGGGGAGAGGGTGATGATCGGGATGTGCGGGCGCGGCGAGTGGCTGATCGCTGCGACGGGGCTGCTGTGGGCGGCGAGTGCAGGGGCGCAGGAGGCGGGGGCGCCGCCGGCGCTCCAGCCCTATCCCGTCAATCACGAACTGCGCGTCGATTCCGACGCCGATGTCCGCTTCCTGCACGACGGTCCCGCGGGGAGCCACGGCTTCATCCAGGTGCGCGACGGCCATCTCTACCGCCCCGACGGCAAACGCTTCCGCTGCTGGGGCGTCAATCTCACGGGGTTCAGCGTCGGCTCGGCGGAGATCCCGCCGCACGCCGAAGCCGAGGAGAATGCCGCCGAGCTGGCGCGCCTCGGCGTCAATTGCGTGCGGATGCACTTTCTCGACATGCCCGTCAGCCAGGGGACGAAGGAAGACGATCGCGGCGGTACGCCGCTGCCGCGCAAGAACACGCCTTCCGGCCTGATCGCCGATGGCCCGACCTCGCGCACGCTCGATCCCGCGGCGCTCGAGCGGCTCGATTACTGGTTCGCGCAGCTCAGGAAGAACGGCATCTATGTCGACTTCAACCTCAATGTCGGGCGCACATACCGCGCAGGCGACGGGGTTCCCGACTGGGACCTGATCGGCAGCGCCAAGGCCTATACCTATTTCGGTCCCGAGCTGGTGGCGCTGCAGAAGGAATATGCGAAGCAACTGCTCGGCCATCGCAACCAATATACCGGATTGCGCTATGCCGACGATCCGGCGGTGGTGATCGTCGAGGTGGTCAACGAGAATTCGCTGCTCGAATTCTGGATGCGCAACTGGCTGCGCGGCGAGCGGGTGAAGGGCGGGGCGAACTACCAGCTCGACATGACACCGCATTACGAGGCGCTGCTGGTCGGCAAGTATAATGACTGGCTGGCGAAGAACCGCACGCCGGCACAGATCGCGCAGCTGCATGCGATGGCGGGCATTGCCGCGGACAAGCCGGTGCCGTTCATGCGCCGCGGCGACCATCCCGATGCGCCGCGCCTGCGGCTCGATGCGGAGCTGGCGTTCCTGACGCAGGTCGAGATCGACTTCCATGCCGAGATGAAGCGGTTCCTGAAGGATGAGGTCGGGGTGAAGTCGCCGATCATTCCCATGGCGGATCACACCTATTTCATCGCCAACCAGCCGCTGATGCGCACCGCGATGAAGTCCGACATCGTGGATGCGCACGTCTATTGGCAGCACCCCGCAATCTACGGAAAGCGCAACGAGCCGATGGTCAACAGCCCCGAGCTGTCGATCATCCAGAAGCTCGCGCGCAGTGCCGCGGTCGGCAAGCCGTTCACCGTCAGCGAGGTCAACCATCCGGCGCCCAGCGAATATAGTGCCGAGATGATCCCGATCCTCGCCTCGTATGCGGCGCTACAGGATTGGGACGGGATCTTCTTCTATACCTGGGAATCCAAGCTCCACGGCCAATGGACCCCGCACGTCACCGGCGAGTTCGACATCGTGCTCGATCCCGCCAAGATCGCGCAGCTGCCGGCGGGCGCGATGATCTTCCTGCGCGGCGACGTGTCGGCGGCGAAGCAGGTGCTGACGCGCTCCTATTCGACCGACCAGATCAGCGAGGCCGCGCGCCTGCCGCGTGGCGAGATGCCCTATTACACTCCGGGCTTCGACAAGACGATCCCGCTGGTGCACGGCTCCCGCGTGACGTGTCTCGATTGCAAGCCGAGCCTGCCCGCGCCGCTGCCGCCCGCCAATCCGATCGTGTCGGATACCGGCGAGCTCAGCTGGAAGACCTCCGACGGCAAGGACGGCATCGTCAGCGTCGATGCCCCGCGCAGCCAGGCGCTGGTCGGTTTCGTACGCGCCAATCCCAAGGTCGAGACGCGCAACCTCTCGGCTGAAATCAAGAACGACTTCGCTGCGATCACGCTGTCCTCGCTCGACGGCAAGCCGATCAACCTGTCGAACCTGCTGCTGCTCACCACGACGGGGAAGGTCGAGAACACGGGCCAGAAGTGGAACGCGCGCCGCACGATGCTGACCGATTGGGGCGGGGCGCCGACGCTGATCGAGCCGATCAGCGGCTGGATCCAGCTCAAGGATCTCGAGGGCGCGCTCGACGTATCCGCCCAGCCGCTCGACGGATCGGCACGGCCGATCGGGCCTGCGATCAAGGGCAAGATGATCGAGCCCGGCTGGGAGATCGCGGTGGGCACTCCCACGACGACCAGCTATCTGATCCGGGTCGCGCGCTGATGGAACGGCGCGACCTGTTGAAGCTCGGAGCGGCGGCCGCCGCGGGGAGCGTGGTGCTGCAGGTCGCGCGTGCCGCCGCGCCCGGCAAGGTCTGGATCCTCGTCGATCCCGGCGACAAGGTCGCCTCCTCGGGGCCGGTCGCGCACGCGATCGGCCGGTTCCGGCGCGCGCTCACCGCGAAGAAGGTCGCGAGTGCGTCCGGCCCCGCCGCCGAGCCGAAGACCGGGGATCTCGTGATCACCCTGTCGAGCTCTCCCGCCGGCGAGCGCGAGGGCTTCACCCTGACCCCCGGTTTGGCCAATGGCGTGCGGACGCTGCGCGCGCTCTCGACCGGCCCGCTGGGCCTCTCCTACGCCGTGCTCGAGCTCGCCGACCGGGTGCTTCATGCCGCGGATCCCGGTCTCGGCATGGATTTCGCGACCGTTTATAGCGAGCGTCCCGCCAACCGGGTGCGCAGCATGGCGCGCTCCTTCTGCAGCGCGATCGAGGACAAGGCCTGGTATTACGACAAGGCGTTCTGGACCGACTATCTCGACATGCTCGTCGCGAACCGGTTCAACCGCTTCGCCCTGTTCTTCGGCTTCGGCTACGACTTCCCGAAGAACATCACCGACGACTATTTCCAGCTGCCCTATCCGTTCCTGTTCGACGTCGCCGGCTATGACGTGCGGCTCGATCCGCCGCTGCCGGCTGGCGAGCGCGAGCAGAACCTCGAGATGCTCCGGTTCATCGCGTCGGAGACTGCTGCGCGGGGCATGCACTTCCAGCTCGGCATCTGGACGCACGTTTATGAGTGGGTCGACAGCCCGCACGCCGCGCACCGGATCGAGGGCCTGAGCCGCGAGACGCATGCGCCCTATTGCCGCGACGCGCTGGCGAGGCTGCTCAAGGAATGTCCGGACATCGAGGGCGTGACCTTTCGCATTCATGTCGAGAGCGGCATCGCCGACGGTGCATTCGATTTCTGGCGGACCCTGTTCAAGGGCTTCAACGGCGCCGGGCGACCGGTCGAGATCGACATGCATGCCAAGGGCATCACCGCGGAAATGATCGACATCGCCGCGGAGACCGGCATGCCGATGTGCGTCAGCCCCAAATTCTCCGGCGAGCATATGGGGCTCGGCTATCATCAGGCCGATATCCGCGAGTACGAGATCCCGACGCCCGAGCGGATCGCCGCGACCAAAAACGCCAGCAGCGGTCTCCGCCGCTTCACCCGCTACGGCTATGCCGATCTGTTCGTCGAGGGACGGAAATACGGCATTCTCCACCGGCTCTGGCCGGGCAGCCAGCGCTTCCTGCTCTGGGGCGATCCGGCGACCGCGGCGGCCTATTCGCGCGCGGCGAGCTTCTGCGATTCCGGCGGGCTGGAGATTTGCGAGCCGCTGACCTTCAAGGGGCGCGAAGCCTCGGGGCATGCGGGCGAGAGCCGCAACGCCTATCGCGACAAGGCGCTCGATCCCGGCCTCGCCGACTGGCGCAAGCACGAATATTCGTACCGGCTCTGGGGGCGGATGCTCTACGACCCCGACGGCCCGCGCGCGGCGTGGGGCCGCTATCTGGCCCAGCAGTTCGGGCCCGGCGCGACGGCGGCCGAGACCGCGCTCGCTTACGCCTCGCGCACGCTGCCCCTGTTCACCACCGCGAGCATCCCCTCGACCTCGAACCGTTATTACTGGCCCGAGATCTACGATAATATGCCGGTGATGCCGATCGGCGGGTACAAGCCGATCGCGGACCTGCCCGACGGCTACACCTTCGCCGATATCAGCCCGCTCGACCCGCAGCTCTTCTCCTCGGTCGGCGAGCATGCGGCACTGCTCGCCGCGGGCAAGGACAATCCCAAATATTCACCCGCCGAGGTCGCGCACTCGCTGACGCGCTTCGCCGGAATGGCGGAGATCGCGCTGGGCCGGGCGCGGGCGGCGGCGCCCAGGGATGAAGTCTTTCGCCGCTGGGAAGAGGACATATTGATCCAGATCGGGCTGGCGCGCTTCTTCGCGGCGAAGCTGCAGGGCGGGCTGCTCTGGGATCTGTACCAGCGCACCGGCTCGACCACCTGCGGAACTCAGGCGCTGACGATCTACGCCAAAGGCCGCGACATCTGGGCGGCGATGGCTGAGCGGGCCAAGCGCGTCTATGTCCCCGACATCAGCTTCGGCACCGAGGCGATCGTCCAGCGTGGCCATTGGGTCGACCGTGTGCCCGACATCGACCGCGACATCGCCGCGATGCGCAAGGCGCTGGCCGGGCCGCGACCCAGGGCCACCGGCGTGGCCATCGACCCCGCCTCGGTGCTCGATGCGAAGCGCGCGCTCTACGCGATCCAGCACAATGCGCCGTCGAGCTTCGCGCCGGGCAAGCCGCTTGCCTTGTCGCTGGCCGCCGCCGAGGTCGATCGGGCGGCGCTCTGCTTCCGCCACGTCAATCACGGTGAACGCTGGCGCGCGCTGCCGATGACCGCAGCGGGCGGAGGCCATGTCGGTGCGATCCCCGGCGACTACACGGCGTCGCCCTATCCGCTGCAATATTATTTCGTGCTCCAAGGCGCCGACGGACCCACGCTCGCGCCCGGTTTCGGGCCCGACTGGGCGTCGCAGCCCTATCATTCGGTCTGGCAGCGTAGCGCCGGCTGATCAGGATCCATCCAGTGAGGACATCATGAAGCAGCGGCTCAACAGCCTTCTCGTCGCAGGCATGCTCGCGGGGGCGGCGTTCACCGCGCCGGCCGTCGCGCAGGACATCGCGATGCAGCCCTACACGGTCGACCATGAAACGCGCGTCGATTCGGGCGCCGATGCGCGTTTTCTGCTCGATGGGCCTGCGGGGAAATACGGCTTCATCCAGGCTCGCGACGGTCACCTGTTCCGTCCCGACGGCAAGCGCTTCCGCTGCTGGGGCGTCAACCTGACCGGCTGGACGGTGGGCGGCGAGGAACTCCCTTCGCACAAGGATGCCGAGACCTATGCCAATGCGCTCGCCCGGCTCGGGGTCAATTGCGTGCGCATGCACTTCCTCGACCGGCCAGACACCGAGAACCAGGTGCGCAACGAGGGCGCCGCGCGCGGCCCCAACGCCGGACCGTTCACCCATGGCCCGCGCGGGCTGATCCGCGGCGATGTCGACAATAGCCGCGAGATGAGCCCGGAGCGGCTCGAGCGGCTCGATTACTGGTTCGCGCAGCTCAAGAAGAACGGCATCTATGTCGACTTCAACCTCAACGTCGGTCGCGTCTTCAAGCCCGGCGACGGCGTGCCGGACGCGGAGACGATCGGCAACGCCAAGGGCTTCACCTATTTCGGTCCCGAGCTGATCGCGCTGCAGAAGGAATATGCCAAGCAGCTGCTGGGGCATCTGAACCCTTATACGAACCTGCGCTATGCCGACGATCCGGCGGTGGTGATCGTCGAGGTCGTCAACGAGAATTCGTTGCTCGAATTCTGGATGCGCAACTGGCTGCGCGGCGAGCGGGTGAAGGGCGGGGCGAACTACCAGCTCGACATGACGCCGCACTACGAAGCGCTGCTGGTCGGGAAGTATAATGACTGGCTGGCGAAGAACCGCACGCCGGCGCAGGTCGCGCAGCTGCACGCGATGGCGGGTGTTGGAGCGGGGCAGCCGGTGCCCTTCATGCGCCGCGGCGACCATCCCGACGCGCCGCGCCTGCGGCTCGATGCCGAGCTGGCGTTCCTGACGCAGGTCGAGATTGACTTCCATGCGGAGATGAAGCGCTTCCTGAAGGACGAGGTCGGGGTGAAGTCGCCGATCATTCCGATGGCGGATCACACCTATTTCATCGCCAACCAGCCGCTGATGCGCACTGCACTGAAATCCGACATCGTGGACGCGCACGTCTATTGGCAGCATCCCGCGATCTACGGGAAGCGCAACGAGCCGATGGTCAACTCGCCCGAGCTGTCGATCATCCAGAAGCTCGCCCGCAGTGCCGCGGTCGGCAAGCCGTTCACGGTCAGCGAGGTCAACCATCCCTATCCGAGCGAATACGGCTCGGAGATGATCCCGATCCTCGCCTCCTATGCGTCGCTGCAGGATTGGGACGGCATCTTCTTCTACACCTTCGAGACCAAGATCAGCGGCCAGTGGAAGCCCGCGATCGCCGACCATTTCGACATGACGCTCGATCCGGTGAAGATGGCGCAGATGCCCGCGGGCGCGATGATCTTCCTGCGCGGCGACGTGTCGGCCGCAAAGCAGGTGCTGACGCGCTCTTATTCGACCGACCAGATCAGCGAAGCCTCGCGCCTGCCGCGTGGCGAGATGCCCTATTACACCCCGGGCTTCGACAAGATGATTCCGCTCACGCACGGCTCGCGTGTCTCCTGCCTCGATTGCAAGCCGAGCCTGCCCGCGCCGCTGCCGCACGCCAATCCGATCGTCTCGGATACCGGCGAGCTCAGCTGGAAGACCTCCGACGGCAAGGACGGTATCGTCAGCGTCGACACCCCGCGCAGTCAGGCGCTGGTCGGTTTCGTGCGCGAGAACCCGAAGGTGCAGACGCGCAACCTCTCGGCCGAGATCAAGAACGACTTCGCGACGATCACGCTCTCTTCGCTCGACGGCAAGCCGATCAATCTCTCGAACCGCCTGCTGCTCACCACCACGAGCAGGACCGAGAATAGCGGCACCAAATGGGACGATCGCCGCGCGATGCTGACCGACTGGGGCACCGCCCCGACCTTGATCGAGCCGGTCACCGGCTGGATCCAGCTCAAGGATCTCGAGGGTGCGCTCGACGTCTCCGCCCAGCCGCTCGACGGCGCGGCGCGGCCGATCGGGCCTGCGATCAAGGGCAAGATGATCGAGCCCGGCTGGGAGATCGCGGTGGGTACGCCGGCGACGACCAGTTACCTGATCCGGGTCGCGCGCTGATGCGGACGCCGCGTCTCACGCGCCGGGGGCTGGTCGCGGGGACGCTTGCCGCGGCGGTTTCCCCCCGGCTGGCGCTGGCGGCACCGGGCGCGGGCATCCGTCCTGCGGATCTGCGCGTCGAGTGGCGCGGCCGAACGCTCGGTATCGATACGCTGCGCCCGCGCTTCACCTGGACCATCGACGCGACCGATCCGGAGGCGCGCGGCGTGCGCCAGTCGGCATGGCGGATCGTCGTCGCGCGCAGCGAGGCGGCGGCTTCCGCCGGGCACGGCGACGTGTGGGATAGCGGCAAGATTGCGGGCGGGGCGATGCGCGCCCAGCCTTCGCACGATCTCAGCCTCGCCTCGCAGACGCCCTATTGGTGGGCGCTGATGCTGTGGGATGGCGCCGGCCGCCCCTCGGGCTGGAGCGTGCCCGAGCGCTTCGTCACCGGCGTGATCGGCGGCTGGCACGCCAAATGGATCGCCGCCGAGCCCGACCGGCCGGTGCAGATCGCCCAATCGCGCAAGCCCGCCGACGTGCCCGGGCCCAAGCCGATGCCGCTGTTCCGCCGCGATTTCGCGGTCGACAAGCCCGTCGCGCACGCGGTTCTTTCGATCTGCGGACTGGGCCAGCATGCGGTGAGCATCAACGGCCACGAAGCGCATGCCTCGCTGCTCGATCCGGGTTGGACCGACTATCGCAAGACCGTCCTCTACTCGACTTATGACGTGACGGCGCTGCTGGCGCCCGGCGCCAATGCGATCGGCGTGATGCTCGGCAACGGCATGTACAATGTCGAGGCCGCGCCGGGGCGCTACAAGAAGTTCGTCGGCACCTTCGGTCAGCCGCGGCTGATCGCCGAACTCGCGATCACGCACAGCGATGGCAGCCGCACGCTGGTGACCAGCGACGGCGCGTGGACGACGCGCAGCGGCCCGATCCTCTTCTCGTCGATCTATGGCGGCGAGGATCATGACGCGCGGCGCGAGATCGCCGATTGGGATCGCGCGGGCGCGGCGCGCGAGGGCTGGGCGCCGGTGCTGCTGGTCGAGGGGCCTGCCGGGCGGCTCAAGGCGCAGGGCATCCCACCGATGACGGTCGACACCGTCTATCCGGTGGTGGCGATCACCGAGCCCAAGCCGGGCGTGTTCGTCTATGATTTCGGCAAGAACTGCTCGAGCCGGCCGGCCCTTGTCGTGCGCGGGCCGGCGGGGGCAACGGTGCGGCTCAGTCCGTCCGAGGTGCTGGGCGCCGACGGGTTGATCGCGCCACGCAGCATCGGCGTGCGGCCCGGCCTGCCGGTGCATTACAGTTACACGCTGGCCGGGCGCGGCGAGGAAACGTGGCGGCCGCGCTTCCTCTATTGCGGCTCGCGCTACCTGCAGGTCGAGGGCGCAGCGCCTGCCGATCGCGCCAAACCGGGCGAGGCGGCGATCGTCTCGCTCGCCAGC
>Ga0065165_1003684_pt1 | contig 10418 bp, 11 predicted proteins | sample AraplaMF_Cvi_mMF_FD_63813 | JGI IMG/M metagenome (GOLD analysis project Ga0065165, IMG submission 63813) | Arabidopsis root microbial communities from the University of North Carolina, USA - plate scrape MF_Cvi_mMF (version 2) (version 3) | ecosystem: Host-associated > Plants > Roots >... | reverse complement strand
TGCTGCTCGCGCTGCGCGGCAACGCCATCCTGTTCCAGGGCGAGGAGCTCGGGCTGACCCAGGTCGAGATCGGCTTTGCCGACCTGCAGGACCCCGAGGCGATCGCCAACTGGCCGCTGACCTTGAGCCGCGACGGCGTGCGCACGCCGCTGCCCTGGCAGGCGGACGCGCCGGCGCTCGGCTTCACCACCGGCAGGCCGTGGCTGCCGGTCGGCGGCGACCATGCCGCGCTGGCGGTGGACCGGCAGGAAGCGGACGGCGAATCGCTGCTCAACCTGACGCGGCGGCTGATCGCGCTGCGCCACGCCAACCCGGCGCTGATGACCGGATCGCTGACGGTCCGCGAGGCAGGCGAGGCGCTGCTGGTTTTCGAGCGCCGGGCGCCGGGGCAGACCCTGCTCTGCGCGTTCAACCTGGGCGAGACGGCGCTGCCGGTGCCCGAGGCCCTGCGCGGGCGGCGGATGCTTCACGCGGTCAACGGCGCGACGCTCGACCAGCTGCCGCCCTTTGCGGGGTTGATCGCCGAATAGGCGCGGGTTTAAGCTGCGGCGTCCGCGTGACTGGCGACCGGGATGGAGCACCATCGGGAAGCGCGGACCGGACCGCCGCATCGCCTGGGCACCCTCGTGAACCGGAGGATTTCATGCCCGAAGCCGCGCCGCTGCACATCGCCTTCTTGCTCTATCCCGACGTCACCCAGCTCGACCTGACCGGCCCGGCGCAGGTCCTGTCGCGGCTCGGCAACGTCAGGATCGATCTGGTCGCGAAGACGCGCGATCCGGTGGCGACCGACGCGCAATTCCCTCTGCTTCCGACCGCGACCTTCGCCGACATCGCCCGCACCGACCTTCTCTGTGTCCCCGGCGGCTTCGGCACCGTCGCGGTGATGGAGGATGCCGAGACGCTCGCCTGGGTCCGCCAGGTCGGCGAGACCGCGACCTGGGTGACCAGCGTGTGCACCGGATCGCTGATCCTCGCCGCGGCGGGACTGCTCACCGGCTATCGCGCCGCCTGCCACTGGGCGTCGCGCGAGCAGCTCGGCTGGTTCGGCGCCGAGCCGGTCGCCGAGCGCGTGGTGTTCGACGGCAACCGGGTCAGCGGCGGCGGGGTGACTGCCGGCATTGACTTCGCGCTGGCGCTGACGGCGGCGATCCGCGGCGAGGAGCATGCCAGGTTCGTCCAGCTCAGCCTCGAATATGATCCCGCCCCGCCGTTCGACAGCGGTTCGCCCGATCGCGCCGATGCCGCGACGCTGGCGCGCTACCGTGCGATGGTCGACCGGTTCGCGCCGGGCCGCGCCGACAAGGTCCGCGCGATCGCCGCGCGACTGGCGGAAGGCGATGCGGGCGGCTAAGCAGCCGGCCATGCCTGAAACGCTGACGATGAACGATGGCCGCACGATCCCCGCGATCGGCTTCGGCACCTATCTCGTACCCCAGGACGACGCCGCGCGGATCACGCGCGAGGGCGTGGATGTCGGCTACAAGCTCGTCGATACCGCCGCCTTCTACGCCAACGAATCCGGCGTCGCCGAAGGGTTGGGCGGGCGTGACGACATCTTCGTCACCACCAAATTATGGCGCAGCGACATGGGCTACGACTCGGCGCTGCGTGCGTTCGACCGCAGCCTCGCGCAACTCGGCCGCGACAGCGTCGACCTGTATCTCATCCATTGGCCGATGCCGTCGCTCGGCAAGCATGTCGAAACCTGGAAGGCGCTGGTCCGGCTGCGCGAGGAGGGACGGGCCAGGTCGATCGGCGTGTCGAACTTCGGCCCAGATCATCTCGCCGCGATCATCGATGCGACCGGCGTCGCGCCCGCGCTCAACCAGGTCGAGCTGCACCCCGGCTTCCAGCAGCGCGCGCTTCGCGAGTTCCACGCCGGGCACGGCATCCTCACCCAGAGCTGGGCGCCGCTGGGACAGGGAACGACGCTCGAACATCCCGAGATCGTCCGCATCGCGGCGGCGCGGGGCTGCGCGCCGGCCCAGGCGATCCTCGCCTGGCACCTGCATCACGGGCTGGCAGTGATCCCCAAGGCTTCCGCGCGGGAGCGCCTCGCGGCCAATCTCGCGGCAAGCGAGGTGATGCTGACCGCAGAGGATATCGCCGCGATCGACGCGCTCGACGACCCCGCTGGCCGACTGGGGCCCGATCCGGCGAAGCTCTAGCCCAGCGCCTTCGCCGCGCCCTTCAGATCCTCGACGAAGGCGGCGAACTCGTCCTCGGCGCGGCTCTTGTCGGGCAGGCGCAGCAGGAAGCTGGGGTGGATCGTCACCCAGCCGCGCCCGCCATCGGGAAGCTCGAGCAGCCGGCCGCGCGCGGCGGTGATCGTGACCACCTTGCCGAGCATCTGCCGCGCCGCGGTCGCGCCCAGCGCGACGGTCAGCGCGGGCTTCACCAGCAGCCGCTCCTGCTCGTACCACCAGCGGCACGCCTGGATCTCGCCGGCATCGGGCTTGGAGTGGATGCGGCGCTTGCCGCGCGGCTCGAACTTGAAGTGCTTGACTGCGTTCGTGACATAGACCGTCGCGCGGTCGATCCCGGCCGCGCCGATCGCCCGGTCGAACATCTGTCCCGCCGGCCCGACGAACGGCTTGCCGGCCAGATCCTCCTGATCCCCGGGCTGCTCGCCGACGAACATCATCCGCGCGTCAACCGGGCCTTCGCCGAACACGGTCTGGGTGGCGTGCTTGTGGAGGTGACAGCGCGTGCATCCCGCCGCCTCGTCGCGCAGCGCTTGCCACGCCGCCTCGATATTGCCGCCGATCGCCGTCCGGGCCTTGGCCACCATGCCGGTCTCTCGCTGGCGCGCCGTCGCGACCAGCTCCTTGACCAACGCGGTCTCGGGCATGTTTTTCCAATATTTCCGGGGCATCTCCTTGAGCATCATGCCCGTCTTCAGGCGCGCCGGATTGAAGATCGAGGCGTAATAGGTTTTCCACACGTCCTCGACCGGATCGTCGCCCGGCGCATCGGCCTTGGTCGCGCCGGGGCCTTCGGCGAGCGTCTCGCAATCCCAGTGGAGCGACAGCTCGGGCGTGAGGATCGACCAGCGCATGCTGGCGAAGCGATCGACGAAAAAGCGCGCATTGGCGCGGACGATGTGATGCTCGGGCTCGAACCACGCCACATAGCGGGTGCCCGCTTCGTCCTGGACTTCGCGGAAGCGCACGAACGCGCGCATCTTGTGGATGTCGCGGCGCACTTCGCGCGCCATCCCCTCGAGCCGGCGGACGAGCGGGTCGGCCTGGTCGTCGATCCGGCGGGGATCGCCGGCGAGCAGCGCATAGAGCAAGGCGAAGCGCTCGCGATCGGCATGGAGCACCACCGTCTGGGCGAGATCGAGAAAGGCGCGCGGCACCTTGAGCGGGCGCGGCGCCGCGGACGGGAGCACCGCTTCGTCGCCGAACAGGTCCGCAGGCGCATCGCCGATCTGCCAGACGATCTCGGACGCGGGCACCCGCGCCTGGGCGAGCGTGCGTGCCGCATCGCGCCAGCCCTCGAAATCATCCTCGTCCGCCAGACTTACGACGCGCACATACGCTCCTCAATTCCGTCATCCCGGCGAAGGCCGGGATCTCAGGCGGCAAGCGATCGCTCGTGGCATGAGATCCCGGCCTACGCCGGGATGACGCGGGAGAGGTCTAACGCGCCGGAGCGGATTTCGGCATCGAATCGATCCATTGGCGCATCAGCGCCACGCCTTCCTTGTGGACGGTCGCCCTTCCCAGTTCGGGCATCGCAACGCCGGGGTCGGTGCTTTCCATCCGATACACCAGGATCGAGGCGTCGGGATCGCCGGGAGCGATCGCGAAGTCGCGTCCGCCGCTGCCGCGTCCTGCTGCGACCGGGCGCTTGCCGATCCCGAACGCCACCGGATCGCGCCGGCCCAGTTCGAGGAACAGTCCCGAATTGGACGCGGCACCTGCCGGGTTGTGGCAATGCGCGCAGTTGATCTCGAGATAGGCCCGCGCCCGCGCATCGATCGGGGCGCGGACATCGTCCCAGCGCGCCACGCGCGGCGCATCCGCCGGCAGCCGGTCGAGCATCTCCCCGGCGCGCAGCTTTTCGAGCTGGCCGCCGTGATTGAGATAGCGTGCCTTGACGCCGATCGGGGCGATCGCACCGGCAAGCGCGTGGCAGTCCTTGCACTGGTTCTGGTTGGGCACCGCATAGCTGATGCTGCGCGCCGCGCCCGACGGGTCGGTGAACGTCACCGGGATCCGCGTGCCGGCGCGTTTGAGCAGCGCGTCGCTGCCCTCGGCATTCCAGACATAGGGCAAAGCCACCCAGCCGCTCGCCCGGCGCAGCAGCAGGCGGGTCTCGAGCGGCTTGAACCTGCCCGCCTGCGGATAGCCGAAGGTCTTGATGATCGCGCTGCCGACTGGAAGGTCGAGCGCCGCCACGGGCTGGTAGCCTGCCTTCTGTCCGGCGGGCACATAGAGGAAGCGATGCTTGGTCGCGTAATCCGAGAAGAGCGGCGTTTCGAGGTCATAGGGCATGACGCGCGCTGCCGGGGTCTCGGCGGCGAGATCGGCGAAGAAGCGATAGTCGGAGAGCTTCGGCGGCAGGGCCTCGCCGGTGATCGCCGCATCGTTCACGTCGCCGGGGCGTCCGGCCAGCGCCGCGCAGAACAGCAACACCGCCGCGGCGAGCGCCTTCACTTCGCCGCCGCCTCCATCGCCGCCGGGAGCACGATCGCGGGCGGCTGGGCAACCGCGGCGCCGGCAAGCTTTGCCGGCGCGGGCTTCGCGGTCTCCGGCGCGGCGCCGGGTGCCAGTCCCATGCTCAGCACCGGTACCGGATCGGTGACGCGGAGCGATGCGGGGTCGCCCGCGCCGCTCCACAGCACCGGCGGAATGCTGCCGCCGAAGGCCGCGACCAGCTGGTCGGCGCCCGGCAACTGCGGCGCGAAACCGGCGCGGCCGTGCCGGTTGCCCGAGACCATGATCCGCCGCGGCAGCGGATCGTATTTGGCGTCCTCATATTTCTGCGGATAGGCGATGATCATCACGTTCGACGTGGCGTTGCCCGACAGGTCGTTGTCGAAGACGTGGACATTGTCGTTGGCCATGATCAGCACGCCGGTGCCCTTGCGCACGCTGGCGACGATGTTGCCCTTCGGCGCGAAATTGGGCTGGTCGTTGTCGACCACCCGGTTGCGGAACACGCGGATGTCGCCGCCGCCCATCTTGGGCAGATTGGGGAGGTCGAAGACGAGGATCCCGCCGGTATTGCCGGTCGCGACATTGCCGAACACGTCGGCGTGGCGGCTGTTCTCGATCTCGATTCCGGCGACGTTGCCCGACACGGTCGAGTCGCGCACCACGATCTGCTCCGACTGGCCGACATAGATGCCGGCGTCCGACGCGCCTTTCACCGTCACGCCGTCGATCAGGATCGTTGTGCTCGACACCGGATAGACGCCGTACGCGCCATTGGTCTCCTTCGGCCCGCCGGTCCATTCGACCCGGAGGTTCTTGTAGACGATGTTGTCGGCGCCCTTGGACTTGATGCCGTCGCCCTTGCTGTCCTCGACGGCGAAATCGCGCAGCACCACATGGTCGGACGTCACCAGCAGCCCCTCGCCGGCACCGAGCTGGCCCTTGAAGCTGAGCACGGTCTTGTCCGGCCCGGCGCCGCGCACCGTAACCCGGTCGATGTCGAGCGACAGGCCGTCGGTAAGTTCGAAGCGGCCCGTGCCGATGCGGATGACCGAACCCGGCTTCGCCTCGATCAGCGCGGCCTGCAGCCGTTCCTGCGCCTCGGGCCCGGCTTCGATGGTCACGGTCTGCGCCGCCGCCGGGCTGGCGACGAGCAGGGCGGCGAGCGTCCAAATGCGCGGCATCATCCTCTCCCTTTTGTCTTTTTGGAGCATGATACGCACGGCGCGGCGAATTGACAGCCTTGTTAATTAGCCCGGCTCGGCCTGGTGGCAGACGAACTCGATCAGCCGCCCGTCGGGGTCGCGGAGATAGCCGGCATAATAATCGGGGTGGATGTGCGGCGCGAGGCTCGGCGCGCGATCGAGCGTCAGGCGGGCGCCGCGCGCGGCGGCGTAGATTGCATCGACAGTGGCGCGATCGGGCGCAGTGAAGGCGAAATGCAGCTTCGAAGGCTCGCCCTCGACCAGGAACAGGTCGAGGGCGCCATCATTGCCGAAGCCCTTGGCGAGGCTATCGACCTTCTGGACATAGCCGAGCGGGGCGAGCGCCTTGGCATAGAAGCGCAGGCTGTCGGCCATGCGGGCGGTGTAGATTTCGATATGGTCGATCATGCGGGTTTCCCTCCGGTTCGCAGGAGAGATAGGAGCGGCACTGCGCAGGATTTCGGCGAAAACCGCTTCGGAATGCCGGATTTCGGCGAAGATCGCGGCTAAGGTGCCGGCGATGCCCCGCTTCAGCCTCGATGCGTTCGACCGCAAGCTCCTCGCCTTCGTCCAGCGCGACGCGGGGCGCAGCGCCGAAGCGCTGGCCGAGGATGTCGGACTGTCGTCCTCCGCGGTGCTGCGCCGGCTCAAGCGGCTGCGCGACGCCGGCGTGATCCTCGCCACCACCGCGGTGATCGACCCGGCCAAGGTCGGCAAACCCAATTTCTTCCTCGCGGCGCTCGAGATCGAACGCGAACGCCCGGAGATGATCGCGCGCCTGCGCCAGTGGCTCGCGGCCGAGGAAGGTATCCAGCAGGTCTATTACGTCACCGGCACCGCCGACTTCATGCTGGTCGTCGTCGCACCCGACGTCGCCGCCTATGACGCGCTGATGAGCCGGCTGATGGCGGACAATCCCAATGTCCGCCGCTTCACCACCAACGTCGCGCTGGGAGTCGGCAAGCGCAGCCTGTTCGTGCCGGTCGACCCGGCGGACTGACTATTCGCGCTCGTCGCCGGGCGGATGCGCTTCTGCGCGCTCGAGTTCCTCCGGCTTGCGCGCCTCGAATACCTGCGCGAGCTTTTCCTCGACCTCGGCAGGAAGCCGCTCGGACGCGGCGGGGAACATGTCTTCCTCTTCCTCGTCGATATGATGCTCGTAGCGGTGGCGCATCTCGGCGAACTTCTGGTCCCAGTCCCACGAGCCGAACTCGAGCTCCATCAGCTCGCCGAGGAAATCGTCGACTTCCTTGTGTTCGGAGACCGAATGCCGCGCATCCTCGCGCAGCTCCGGATCGGCGAGCATCGTCGCGTAGAGCGACTCCTCTTCGGCCGCGGCGTGCGCCTGCAGCTCCAGGCGCAGCGTCTCGAAGGCCTCGCGGCGCGGATCGTCGGTGCCCTTGTTGTCGCCGACACGCTTGAGCAGCGCGCGCTGGCGATCGTGATCGGCCTTGAGGTCCTCGAAGATGCGCGCATCGGCCATGAAACTCTCCTTCGCCGCTCCAACCGGCGAAGCGGGACGTGGTTTCAGCCGCGAGTCATTCTCAGGCGGCGAACAGCTCGAGCTGCTCGCGCTTCGGCGCGACGAGCGAACGGAGGTCGGCACGGTCGGCGAGCGCGACCGGGCGCCAGTCCTCGGCGACGAGGAACGGGCGGACCTTGGCGACCGATACGGTCAGCCGCGCCACGTCGGCGAGCCGCAGCCGCCGCCAGCGCCGTGTGGCCAGGATCGCATCGACTGCCTTCACGCCTAGCCCAGGCACGCGCAGCAGCGCCTCGCGCGGCGCGCGATTGACGTCGACCGGGAATCGGTCGCGGAACTTGAGCGCCCAGGCGAGCTTGGGATCGATATCGAGCGGCAGCATGCCCGTCGCGGCGTCGGCGGCGTCGGCGACTTCCTTTGGCTGATAATCGTAGAAGCGCATCAGCCAGTCGGACTGGTAGAGGCGGTGCTCGCGCATCAGCGGCGGACGCTGGAGCGGCAGCACCGCGCTGGCATCGGGGATCGGGCTGAATGCCGAATAATAGACCCGGCGTAGGTTGAAGCGGCCATAGAGGCCGGCCGCACGGGTGATGATGTCGCCATCGGTCGCGGCGTCGGCGCCGACGATCATCTGGGTCGATTGCCCGGCGGGCGCGAATTTGGGTGCGAACTTGTAGCGCTTGCCGGCGTCGGCCGAATTGTCGAGATCGTGGCGAACATTGCCCATCGCAGCTTCGATCCGCGGCGCCGACTTTTCAGGCGCTAGTCGTTTCAAGCCCGCAACGGTCGGCAGCTCGACGTTGATCGAGACGCGGTCGGCATAGAGCCCGGCCTGGTGGACCAGCTCGGGATCGGCGTCGGGAATCGTCTTCAGATGGATGTAGCCGCGGAAGTCATGCTCCTCGCGCAGCAGCTGCGCGACGCGGACGATCTGCTCCATCGTGTAGTTGGACGAGCGGATGATGCCCGAGGAGAGGAACAGCCCCTCGATATAATTGCGCCGGTAGAAGCTCAGCGTCAGATCGACGACTTCCTCGGGCGTGAAGCGCGCGCGGCGCACGTTCGAGCTCTTGCGATTGATGCAATAATGGCAGTCGAACACGCAGCTGTTGGTCAGCAGGATCTTGAGCAGGCTGATGCAGCGGCCGTCGGGCGCATAAGCGTGGCAGATGCCCATGCCGCCATCGGTCGAGCCGATCCCCTTGCCACCGACGGAGTTGCGCTTGGTGGTGCCCGACGACGCGCAGGAAGCATCGTATTTCGCCGCATCGGCGAGAATCGCCAGCTTCGCGCGAAGGTCCAACTGTGCCATTTGTTCGATGTATGTTCTTGGTTTCGCTATGTCCAGTGGCGATGGACGCCATTCGTCGCGCAGGATAAGCAGCCCGCCATGGGGGCTCTTCCGCGAGACGTGCACTGGCGCAACACCATGCTCTGGGTCGCGCTCGTGCTGACCTGCAGCGCCGGCTGGCTGTTCAAGGGGCATTGCGTCCCCGGTGGTTGGACCGACGGCGAGCAATATTCCACCGGCTGCTACAACGACATCATGCCCTTCTGGCATGCGCGCCAGGTCGCCGACGGCAAGATCCCCTATTTCCAGACGCCGATGGAATATCCGGTGCTCACCGGGGCGCAGATCTGGCTGGAGGGCGGCGCGACGCGGCTGCTGTTCGGGCCCGAGGCGCGCAACTGGCACTTCCTCGGCGTGGTCGTGGTCGTCAATGCGTGGCTCGCCACCCAGATACTGAACTGGTTCCTGATCGCGGGAATGGATTCGCGCCGCCTCTGGGCATGGGCGCTGGCACCCCCGATCATCCTCTATGTCGGGCATAATTGGGACATGGCGGCGACCGCGCTCGCAGTGGGCGCGATGCTGTTCGCGCGCGAGGGCCGGCTGGTGCCTGCAGCGGCAGTGGCGGGCCTCGGCGCCGCCGCGAAGCTGTTCCCCGTGCTCGCGCTCCCTTTGATCGGCCTCAGCGCACTGTTCGGCGACACGCGGCCGTGGCGCGAGCGGTTGCTGCGCGCTGGGGCGCTCTCGGCCGCGGCGATCGGCGCCTGGGGCGCAGTCAATCTGCCCGTCGCGCTCGCCGCGTTCGACAATTGGAGCGAATTCTATCGCTTCTCCCAGCAACGCCCCGGCACCGTGGCGGCGACCTGGGACGTATTCAGCCATCTCGGCTGGTGGTTCACCGGCACTGCGGAGCGCAACCTGTACGCGGTGATCGCCTTTCCCCTCGGCTTCGCGCTGATCGTCGCCGTCGGCTGGCGCAGGCATCGCACGCAACTTTGGGTGCTGTTCACGCCGGTGCTCGCCTGGTTCATGCTGACCAACAAGGTCTATTCGCCGCAATTCGATCTGTGGCTCTACCCGCTGCTGCTGATGACCGCGCCGCGACTATGGCCGGTTGCGTGGTTCGTGCTCGGCGACATCGCCGCCTATTTCGCCGAATTCTGGTGGTTGGGCGGAATGGAGCACGCCTGGCCGGCGGCGACACCGCTCCATGTCGCGCTCGCCGCGGGCTTCCGCGCCGCGGCGATGCTGTGGATCATCGGGGAAAGCGTGCTGCGCGCACCGCCGGCCTGGCTGGTGCGCGCCGCCTGACGGATCAGGGCAGCGGCAGGTCGGTCTGGGCTTCGCGCCGCTCGCGCGACTCGGCGCGGGCGCGGGTTGCCTGGCGCACGAAGCAGCCGGTCGAGCCGTTGGCGCCGACCGTCGAGCAGCTCCCGGTGCCCGTCGCGCCGGCTTCGAGCGCATCCTGCGAGCGCACCGCCCAGCTCTGGTTCGCCTGCGGCCGGCCGGTCTGCTCGCGCAGATTCTGCGGGATGCGAAAACGCTCGGCCTCGTCGAGCCGCTGGCAGACGACGATTTCGTCGCCATTGTCGTTGGTCGGGCACTTGTCGTTGCCGTAGATGACCAGGACGCCGTTCTGCGCGGCCTGCGCCTGCGCTGCGGGCACCATCCAGGGCGCTGCCATCAGCCCCGCCACGATCATCATCCGCTTGCGCATTCGGCTTCTCCTCGCGTCAACTCTCGCGCTTCAACGCTGAACCGGGCCTGTCATA
>Ga0065165_1003682_pt1 | contig 10420 bp, 8 predicted proteins | sample AraplaMF_Cvi_mMF_FD_63813 | JGI IMG/M metagenome (GOLD analysis project Ga0065165, IMG submission 63813) | Arabidopsis root microbial communities from the University of North Carolina, USA - plate scrape MF_Cvi_mMF (version 2) (version 3) | ecosystem: Host-associated > Plants > Roots > Endosphere... | reverse complement strand
GCCGCTATTATATCCAGGTGCCGCTCAGCGACCGGGTCGAGGACTGGCCCGAGGAGAAATTGTGGGACGAACTGGCGGCACGCTTCGATCCGATCTCGGATCATGGCGTGACGCGCGGCCCGGCGCTGGAGATGTCGATCGCGCCGCTCCGGTCCTATGTGTTCGAGACGATGCGCCACGGGCGGTTGTTCCTCGCCGGCGACGCGGCGCATATCGTGCCGCCGACCGGCGCCAAGGGTCTGAACCTCGCGGCGTCGGACATCGCCTATCTCTCGGATGCGCTGATCGCCTTCTACGGCTCGGGCGACGAGTCCGGACTCGCGGCCTATGAGGCGCGGGCGCTGGCGCGGATATGGAAGGCCGAGCGGTTCAGCTGGTACCTCACCAAGCTGATGCACCGCTTCCCCGAGGACGGCAGCTTCGAGCATCGCATGCAGGTGGCCGAGCTGGATTATGTCGCGGCGTCCGAGGCGATGCAGCGCGTGATCGCCGAGAATTATGTGGGGCTGCCGCTTTAGCGCGGCGCCCGCAATCCTGCCTAGAAAGCTATTGCCGTGCGGCTTCTCTGATCTCATCGGCAGCGAGCGCAAAGCACTCGGTTGCGACTACGCGATAGCGCCTATGTTGCGGATCCTGTTCGCGCAGCTGCTCGATCCTCTCGAGCGCCGCATGTCGTTGCTCCAGGCTCCGGTCGTCGTTCTTCAGCACGCGAAACTGCAGCTCCAGATCATCAATATGCTTCTGTTCGAGATGGCTGGGCGGACTTTTCGCGGTCAGAAAGTTTATCAGATTAACGCAGGTGCTATTCATCTCATAATAATTCTCCTTCCTCGTGACCAAACACCGCTCGTAATCCTGATAAACATCGTGGAAATATCTCGCACCATATCTAAGAGCCCTCCTGACCCGAACAATCTGCCCATCATCAAGAAGATCGCTGCGTAAACTTATCCTGTCTCGGACTTCCTCCGCCGCGATCTGCGCATTGAGAAGCCCATCCATGGCACGCTCAAATGCATCGGCCCGCACACTGAATTCGTCCTTGTTCCCGGGATCCTGGCGCATGATTTGCGCCCGCATCTGCCGTTTCACCACCTTGAGCTTGCGATGTGCATCGCCCAATTCGATGACCAGCTCCTGGAGAGCGGAACGGCGCACCGCCGCGCGCTCCTGCGCTGCTGCGCGTTCGGCGGTCTTACGCTCATCTTTGCGACGCCGCTCCTCTGCAGAATGTTCTTCATCGTCGCGACGTTTGTTCAGGTAGGCCAACAGGAGACCTCCTCCAGATGTAACCAACCCGAATTGCAGAATCGCCTTTACAGCCTCAAGTCTTGCTTGCCCGGAATTCGAACCAAAATCGCCAACACACAAGAATGTTACGGCGGCGGCCGCTACAAGAATCACTAACAGAGCCGCTGTTTGCCAGAACGTGAGTCGAATCGTCGACATATCACACCCCCGACACTGTCCCTCTACTGATATTCTACCGCATCCCGGAGCGGCGGAAAGCAACATTCTCAACTATGCGACACGGCGCCCCCGCGATCGAATCCACGCCATTTGCGCGCCCGTGCATCTTGCCTCTTGCATCCTGCAATTGTTATGACATACAACATATCGGCACAGGAGAGGATGATATGGCAACCGCAATCCCGATGTCCGTCGGCGGCGCGCCGCGCGAGGGCGCTGCGACGTTCGACCGGCTGAACCCGATTACCGGCGAAGTGGCGACCACCGCCGCTGCCGCGACCGTGGCCGACGCGCAGGCCGCGGCCGATGCCGCTGCGACCGCCTTCCCCGCCTGGTCGGCGCTCGGTCCCAATGCCCGCCGCGCCTTGCTCAACAAGGCCGCTGCCGAGCTCGAGGCGCGCGCGCCGCAGTTCATCGACGCGATGATGAACGAGATCGGCGCGACGCAGGGCTGGGCCGGGTTCAACCTTATGCTCGCAGCGGGCATCGTGCGCGAGGCCGCGGCGATGACCACCCAGATCGGCGGCGAGGTGATCCCCTCCGACAAGCCCGGCTGCATCGCCATGGCGCTGCGCGAACCGGTGGGCGTGATGCTCGGCATCGCCCCGTGGAACGCGCCGATCATCTTGGGCGTGCGCGCGATCGCGATGCCACTCGCCTGCGGCAACACCGTGATCCTCAAGGCCAGTGAGCAATGTCCGCGCACGCACGCGCTGATCATCGAGGCGTTCGTCGCCGCGGGACTCCCCGCTGGCGCGGTCAACCTCGTCACCAACGCGCCGCAGGATGCCGGCGAGATCGTCGGCGCGCTGATCGACCATCCCGCCGTGCGCCGCATCAATTTCACCGGCTCGACCGCGGTGGGCAAGATCATCGCGCAGCGCGCGGCGGGCCAGCTCAAGCCGGTGCTGCTCGAGCTGGGCGGCAAGGCGCCGCTGATCGTGCTCGACGATGCCGATCTCGATGAGGCGGTGAAGGCCGCCGCGTTCGGCGCGTTCATGAACCAGGGCCAGATCTGCATGTCGACCGAGCGGATCATCGTGGTTGACGCCGTGGCCGACGCCTTTGCCGCGAAGTTCCGCGACAAGGTCGGCGGTATGGCGGTGGGCGATCCGCGCGAGGGCAAGACGCCACTCGGCGCGGTGGTCGACCGGAAGACGGTCGCCCATGTCCAGTCGCTGATCGACGATGCGGTCGCTTCGGGCGCCGAGAAACTGGTCGGCGGTGCGGCCGACGGCGTGCTGATGCCGGCGCATGTGATCGACAGGGTCACGCCTTCGATGAAGCTGTTCCGCGACGAGAGCTTCGGTCCCGTCGTGGCTATCACCCGCGCGAAGGACGAGGACGAGGCGATCGCGCTCGCCAACGACACCGAATATGGCCTGTCGGCGGCGGTCTTCACCCGCGACACCGCGCGGGGCTTGCGCGTTGCCCGCCAGATCAAGTCGGGCATCTGCCACGTCAACGGCCCGACCGTGCACGACGAGGCGCAGATGCCGTTCGGCGGGGTCAAGGCCTCGGGCTATGGCCGCTTCGGCGGCAAGGCCGGGATCGACGCCTTCACCGAGCTGCGCTGGATCACCATGGAAACCCTGCCTGGGCATTTCCCGATCTGATCCAATGCGGGGAGCACGATCATGCTGCGACGGCTTCTGGTAATGGCGGTGATGGTGTCGGGCCTTGGCGGCATCGACATGGCGAGCGCGCAATCCGCGCCTGCACCGACGCTCCGCTATGTCTTCTCGATCCGCGCGGAACTGCTCGCGCCGATCGAGCAGGGTGCGGTCGACGGGAAGCGCATGCGCTTCATCCCGATCAGCGGCGGCACCGTCAGCGGGCCGAAGCTGCAGGGGGTGGTGCTCCCCGGCGGCGGCGACTGGCAGGCGATCGGCCCCGAGGGGCTGACCGAGGTCAATGCGCGCTACGCAATCAAGGCGAGCGACGGGACGGTGATCGACGTCGTCAATGCCGGCGTGCGCACCGCCGAACCCGCGGTGATCGAGCGGCTGGCCAAGGGCGAGGATGTCGACCCGAGCCTCTATTATTTCCGCACCTCGCCGCGCTTCACCGTCGCCGCGGGCCCGCACCAGTGGCTGCGCCGGACGATGTTCGTCGCGCGCGGCATCCGCAAGCCCGACCATGTCGTGATCGATTTCTACGCCGTCGACTGACGGCCCCTTCCCTTTCCCATCCGGAGTATTGCTTGTGAGTGTTGATCGTACCGAAGCCGAGACCGTCGCGTTCGACGTGGTCGACGGCATCGCCTGGGTCCGTTTCAATCGGCCCGAAAAGCGCAATTGCATGAGCCCGAAGCTCAACCGGCGCATGATGGAAGTGCTGAACGAGCTCGAATTCCGCGACGATGTCGGCGTGCTGGTGCTGACCGGCGAGGGCACGGCCTGGTCCGCGGGCATGGATCTGAAGGAATATTTCCGCGAGACCGAAGCGCAGGGGCTCGGCGCGACGCGGCAGGCGCAGCGCGAGAGCTATGGCTGGTGGCGCCGCCTGCGCTGGTACCAGAAGCCGACGATCGCGATGGTCAATGGCTGGTGCTTCGGCGGCGGCTATGGCCCGCTCTTCGCGTGCGACCTCGCCTTCGCGGCAGAGGAAGCGCAGTTCGGTCTCTCCGAAATCAACTGGGGCATCCTGCCCGGTGGCGGTGCGACCAAGGTGGCGGTGGAGCTGCTGCCCTTCCGCAAGGCGATGTACCACGCGATCATGGGCGAGAATGTCGACGGCAAGACCGCGGCCGAATGGGGCCTGGTCAACGAGGCGCTGCCGCTCGACCAGCTCAAGGCGCGCGTGACCGAGGTGGCGCAGGTGCTGCTCAAGAAGAACCCGGTCGCGCTCAAGGCGACCAAGGACGCGATCCGCCGCGTCTCGGTGATGAGCTATGACGATGCCGAGGACTATCTGATCCGCGCGCAGGAAGCGGCCAATAGCTACGACAATGACGGCCGCAAGGAAGGCATCCGCCAGTTCATCGACGAGAAGAGCTACAAGCCGGGGCTCGGCGCGTACGACAAGGATCGGGCCGGGGCTTGATGTTATAGCTGTCGTCATCCCCGCGAAAGCGGGGACCCATCTCCCGCCGTCGCAACGATATACGCCAGCGCGATTGTGGAAATCGTAGGAGATGGGCCCCGGCCTTCGCGGGGTGACGAGAGAGTTGAAAACGGAAACCCCTCCCCAAGAATAGCGGAGACTCTTGTGACCACCGCCGTCCTTTCCAAACCCCGCGACCTCGCCCGCCTCCTCGCCCCGCGCTCGGTCGCGATCGTCGGTGCCTCGCCGACCCCCGGCGCACTGGGCAATTCGGTGCTGGCGAACCTCGACCGCCACGGCTTCGCCGGCGACATTCACCTGATCAACCCGAAGCGCGACGAGATCGGCGGGCGGCCCTGCCTCAAGTCGATCGCCGATCTGCCCGAGGGCGTCGATGCCGCAGTGCTGGCGATCCCCGGCGCGGCGGTGCTCGGCGCGCTGCGCGAACTGGCGCAGCGCGGCGTCGGCGCGGCGGTGATCTTCGCGGCGGGCTTTGCCGAAGGCGGTGAGGAAGGGCTGGCGGCACAGCGCGAAGTGGCGGAGATCGCCCGCGAATATGGCATGGTGATCGAGGGGCCGAACTGCCTCGGCATGACCAATTTCGTCGCCGGCGTGCCGCTGACCTTCGTCGAGACGCCGCCGCATCCGTGTTCCGGCGACGGCATCGGCATCGTCTCGCAATCGGGCGCGATGGCAGTGGTGCTGGCGACCACGCTGATGGCAAAGGAGCTGCCGATCTCGCTCTCGGTCTCGACCGGCAACGAGGCGGCGAGCGGCGTCGAGGATTATGTCGAGCATCTGATCGCCGATCCGAACACGCAGGTGATCGGGATGATCGTCGAGCAGTTCCGCTCCCCTGCCCGCTTCCTCCGCCTCGCGGCCGAGGCGCGCGCGGCGGACAAGACGATCATATTGCTCCACCCGGGCAAGTCGAGCGCGGCGCGCGAGAGCGCGGCGACGCATACCGGCGCGATGGCGGGCGACTATGCGCTGATGCGCGCCAAGGTGGAGCGCGCAGGCGTGGTGCTGGTCGACGGGCTCGAGGAACTGGGCGACGTGCTCGACCTCGCGCTCAGGGCCAGGCCGGTGGGCACCGGCGGCACGGCGGTGCTGACCGAGAGCGGCGCGTTCAAGGCGCTGACGCTCGATCTGTGCGAGCAACTCGGGCTCGACCTCCCCGCGGTTGGCGACGCGACGGGCGCACGGCTGCGCGCAGCGATCCCGGACTTCATCCCCGTGAGCAACCCGATGGACCTGACCGCGCAGGCGCTGGTCGATCCCGACCTCTATCGTCGGACGCTCGAACCCTTGCTCGATGACGATCGCTACGGTGCGGTGGTGCTGGGCATCATCCAGACCGACGAGACCACCGCGGCCCGGAAATTCCTGCCGATCATCGACGCGATCCGCGCGTTGGCGCCGGACAAGCCCGTGATCTTTGCGGGGTTGGACGAAGGCGCGCCCTTCTCGCCCGATTATGTCCGCGACCTGCGTGCGCTGGGCGTCCCCTACTTCCCCTCGCCCGACCGCGCCTTCCGCGCGCTGGCGCATCTCTCGCGGCTCGCGCGGTGCGACCTGACGGGCAGCGGCGTTGCGCCGGTGACGGTCGCGGTGCCGGCGGGGGTGATCCCCGAATATCGCGCGAAGCAATTGCTCGCGCCGCTCGGCGTGGCCTTCCCCGAGGGCGGGTTCGCGGCGACTTTGGCCGAGGCGCAGGCGATCGCGGAAGGCGTCGGCTATCCGGTGGCGCTCAAGGCGCAGGCCGCGGCGCTCAGCCACAAGAGCGATGCCGGCGGCGTGATCCTCAACCTCGCCGACGCGGCGGCGCTGGCCGCGGGCTGGGAGCGGCTGTTCGCCAATGTCGCGGCCTATGATGCGGCGCTGACGCTTGACGGTGCGCTGGTCGAGAAGATGGGCGCACGCGGCACCGAACTGATCATCGGCGCGAAGAACGATCCCGAATGGGGGCCGGTGGTGCTGGTCGGCTTCGGCGGGGTGCAGGCCGAGCTTCTGCACGACGTGCGGCTGCTGGCGCCGGACCTGACGCCCGAGGCGATCGCGGCGGAGCTGCGGAAGCTCAAGAGCGGCGCATTGCTCGACGGCTATCGCGGTTCGCCCGCGCTCGATGTCGAAGCGGTGGCCACGATCATTGCCCGTGTGGGTGCGCTACTGCTCGGCACGCCCGCGATCCGCGAGATCGACCTCAACCCCGTGGTGGTCTATCCCAGGGGTCAGGGTGCGGTCGCGCTCGATGCGCTGATCCTCGCGGCATAGGAGGCACGGCCATGGACCTCGACAAGCTCGTCGCGATCGACGTCCATGTCCATGCCGAGCATAGCTGCCGCCAGCCGCTCGACCCGATCCAGGCCGAGTTCGAGGCGGCGGCCAACACCTATTTCAAGGCGGGCAAGCGCCCCTCGATCCCCGAGACGATCGCTTATTATCGCGAGCGGAAGATCGGCTTCGTGCTGTTCACGGTCGACATGGAGGCCGGAACCGGCATCAAGCGCATCGCCAATGAGGAGATTGCCGAGGCGGCGGCAGCGAATAGCGACATCATGCTCGCCTTTGCCTCGATCGATCCGCACAAGGGCAAGGCCGGCGCGCTCGAGGCGCGGCGGCTGATCGAGGACTATGGGGTCAAGGGCTTCAAGTTCCACCCGCCGCTGCAGAATTTCGATCCTGGAGACCGCATGGCGTGGCCGCTCTACGAGGTGATCAACCATTACAAGCTGCCGGCGATCTTCCACACCGGCCATTCGGGCATGGGCACAGGGATGCGCGGCGGCGGCGGGATCCGGCTGAAATATGGCCAGCCGATCCTCGTCGACGATGTCGCGGTCGACTTCCCCGACATCCGGATCGTGCTGGCGCATCCGAGTTGGCCGTGGACCGACGAGGCGCTGTCGATGGCGCTGCACAAGCCGAACGTGTTCATCGACCTCAGCGGCTGGTCGCCCAAATATTTCCCGCCGCAGATCGTCCGCTACGCCAATGGCCAGCTCGGGCACAAATTCCTGTTCGGCTCGGACTTCCCACTGCTTCCGCCCGACAAATGGATCGCCGCGTTCGACGAGGCCGGGTTCAAGCCCGAGCTGCGCGAACCGATCCTCAAGGGGAATGCGGCGAAATTGCTGTTCGGCTAACGGCGGCGCAATCCCAGCAAAGCGAGCAGCCCCACCACCGAGCCCAAAGCCATCAGGATCGCCACCGTCTGCAGGCCATAGCCGGCGGCGAACAGGAAGCCCGCCACCGCCGGCGCCAGCGCCGATCCGCCACGGCCCACCCCGATCGCGAAGCCGGTCGCGGTTGCGCGCACTTCGGTGTCGAACGAGCGCGCGAGCAGGCCGTAGAGCCCGACCACACCGGCATTGGTGAAGAAGCCCGCCACCGCGGCGATCAGGGCGAGCGAGGTGAGATCGGCCTGGCCGCGGCCGAACAGGGTCACCAGCACGGCCGACACCGCCATCGCCGCGATCGTCAGCGTGCGCAGCGGCATCCGCGCCGTGAGCAGGCCGAGCACCAGCGAGCCGGTCGCGCCGCCGATATTGGCTGCGACGAGGATTCCGGCCGCTTCCGCCGGCGGGAAGCCCATGTCGACCACGATCTTGGGGATCCATTTCAGCATGAAATAGAAGGTCATGATGTGCGCGAGATAGGCGAGCGTGAGCAGCACAGTCGTGCGGATCAGTGCGGGCGAGAAGAGCGTCGCCACCGGCAGGCGCGGGCGTGCGGCGGGCAGGTCGGGAAGCGCCTCGACGCTGCCATGGCCCATGCGGCCGAGCGTGCGGTTGATCGATGCGAGCGTTCCGGGACGGCGGCGCTGCATCTCGAACGCGATCGATTCAGGCGCAGCCCAGAAGACGAGCGGGATGAAGCAGAGGGTGACGATGGCGCCGAACTGGAAGACGGCCGGCCAGTCGAACTCGCGCAGCAGCACCGCGCTGATCGAACCGCCGATCACCGCGCCGACGGGATAGCCGCCCGCCATCAGCACCACGGCGAGGTCGCGGCGGCGGGCGTTGGAGACTTCGGCGACCGCGGCATTGGTCGCGGCGAGCATGCCGCCGATCCCGAGCCCGGTGAGCACGCGCCAGCCGCAGAGCGCGGTCACCTCATGCGCGGTCGAGGCGCCGAACATGCCTGCCGCCATCACGACGAGGCAGCCGAGGATGGTGCGGCGGCGTCCGGCACGGTCGGCGAGGCCGCCGAGCAGGATCGAGCCCGCGGCCATGCCGATCAGCTCCATCGACAGGACGATGCCGAGCGCGCCGCGGTCGATCCCCCAGCCGCGCGCGATGCCCGGCGAGGCGAAGCTGATCGAGAGCACGTCGAACCCGTCGAGCGCGTTCAATCCGACCATGATCGCCACCACGCCCCATTGGAAGCGCGACATCGGCCGCTGATCGATGATCTCCCGCGGATCGCTCGCCATATTCTCTCCCTCCCCGCCGGCTTGTGCCGGTCGCATGAGACACGCGGTTCGCTGTCCCGTCCAGCACGACATTGTTATATCACATATCATATTCTACAAGAGGCGAATCCGGCGCTCGAGATGCCGGAATCATCACGGGGAGGGATGCATGCGCAAGATCGTGACCAGTTTTGCCATTGCCGCACTCGCGGCCACAACCGCGGCGGAGGCGCAGGAGCGCAACGCGAGCGGCACGCTGGCCGACGGTACCGAATGGAGCGCCACCGTGCCCGACGGGTGGAACGGCACCCTGCTCGTCTATGGCCATGGCTATTCGTTCAAACGCGGCCCCGCCGAGGAGGCGCCGGCGCAGCATCGCGCCGAGCTGCTGCGGCAGGGTTATGCGCTGGCGGCGGCCAATTACGGGCCCGGCTGGGCGCTCGACAGCGCCATTCCCGACCAGATCGAAACCGTCGATGCCTTCGCGGCGAAGTTCGGCAAACCGAAGCGGACGATCGCCTATGGCATGTCGATGGGCGCGCTGGTGACGAGCGGGATGGTCGAGCGGCCGGGCAACGGGCTCGACGGCGGGATCGCCTTTTGCGGGTCGATCGGCGGCGCGGTGGGCATGATGAACATGGCGCTCGACGGCGCCTATGCCTTCCGCACCCTGCTCGCACCGCAGTCCGAGATCCGGCTGGTCGGGGTCGACGACGACCGGGTCAACGGCCAGCGTGTGGCCGACGTACTTGCCGAGGCGCAGAAGAGCCCTGCGGGGCGCGCGCGCGTCACGCTGGCGGGAGTGCTGGCGGGGATACCCGGCTGGACCGGCGGCGAGCGGCCGGCGGAGGGCGACTACGACGCACAGGCAGCGCAGATCGCGAAGACCTTCGTGATGGGCGTGTTCCTGCCGCGCACCGATCAGGAGAAGCGCGCGGGCGGGGTCTTCTCGTGGAACACGGGCGTGGCCTATGGCGCGCAGCTGGCGAAGTCGGGGCGGGCGGAGATGGTGCGGGCGCTTTACCGCGCAGCGGGGCTCGATCTCGAGGCCGATCTGGCGACGCTCGATGCGGGCAAGCGGATCGCGGCCGACCCTGCCGCGGTGCAGTGGATGACCGCCAATTACACGCCCAACGCCAAGCCCCTCGTGCCGATGCTGGCGGTGCAGAATGTCGGCGACGGCATGACGTCACCGTCGCTGCAGCAAGCCTGGCTCGATGCGGCTTCGCGGCATGCGGGCGGGCGCAATGCGCAGGGGCTGTGGCTGGCGGCGCCCGGCCATTGCAGCTTCGATACGGCGACGGTGGTGGATGCCATCCATGTGCTCGAAGGACGGATCGCGAGCGGCAAATGGCCCGCGGCCCCTGCCCGCTTCGTCGCCTATACCCCGCCGCCGATGCTCCGCCCGTGCGTGCGGGGGGAGAAATGCCGGTAGCAATTGGCCGGGCATTCAAATTCCTCCCCGAGCTTGTCTCGGGGAGGGGGACCGCC
>Ga0065165_1003680_pt1 | contig 10424 bp, 7 predicted proteins | sample AraplaMF_Cvi_mMF_FD_63813 | JGI IMG/M metagenome (GOLD analysis project Ga0065165, IMG submission 63813) | Arabidopsis root microbial communities from the University of North Carolina, USA - plate scrape MF_Cvi_mMF (version 2) (version 3) | ecosystem: Host-associated > Plants > Roots > Endosphere... | reverse complement strand
CTTCACCTTCTGCTGGATCTCCCCCTTCGGCCGCTTGGCGATCGACAGGCTGAAGCCCATGTTTTCGAAGACCGAGAGATGCGGGTAAAGCGCATAGGACTGGAAGACCATGGCAACGCCGCGCTTCGACGCCTCGGTATGCGTGACGTCCTCGTCTTCGATGCTGATCTTGCCGCCGCTCGTTTCCTCCAGACCGGCGATCATCCTGAGCAGCGTCGATTTTCCACAGCCCGACGGGCCGACGAAGACCGCGAACTCGCCCTGTTCGATCTCGATATCAACGCCATGGATGACCTTGAACGAGCCGAACGACTTGCTGACGTCAGTCAGTTTGATACCAGACATGCACCCTCCCGATTGGCATTCCCACCTGGGCGGCCTCCTCCGCCGCCCGGATGACAATCAGCTCACGCCGCAGCGACGGAGAGCAGGATGAAGTGATAGGACTTGGCCGGCAGCGAACCGCTGAGCTTGCCTTCATCGGTGACCTGCAGCCCGGAACCAGCCTTGGGAACGATGCGGTTCTGATCCTCGACCGAGTTGCGCGCCTTCAGGTCGTCGCCGACCATCGTGTGATGCTGGAGGATTTTCGCGCCCTTGAAGCCCTGCAGATCGACATCGAGATCCATCGCCTCGTCGAGGCTGCGGTTGATGGCGAAGACCGCGATCGTCTTGCCGTCTTCCTGCAGCACGGCCGAGAGGTCGAGATAGGGAACGTCCTGCGCCACTTCGCAATCGTAGGTCGGGCCTGACGCGGAGACGTTCAGCGCCGTGCCGCGGCCGTATTTCGACGCGAACTGCAGCGGATAATAGATCGACTGGCGCCAGGCCGGGCCGCCCGCCTTGGTCAGGATCGGGGCGATGACATTCACCAGCTGCGCCATGCAGGCGATCTTGACGCGGTCGGAGCGGCGGATGAAGACGTTGATCAGCGAGGCGACGAAGATCGCGTCCTCGAGATTGTAGAGCTCTTCGAGCAGCGGCGGCGCTTCCGGCCAGTCCCAGTTCTTGTAGCGCTGATCATCTTCCTTGCGGTCGTGATACCAGACGTTCCACTCGTCGAAGCAGATCTTGACGTCGCGCTTCGAGCGCTTCTTCGCCTTGATATAGTCGATGACGCCGCCGATCGTGACGATGTAGCGGTCGAGCTCGATCGCCTTGGCATAGTAGTTCAGCGTGTCGTTCTCTTCGTTGCCGAAATACTTGTGCAACGAGATGTAATCGACGCTGTCATAGCTGGCTTCGAGAACCGTTGCCTCCCATTCGGGATAGGACTTCATCTTGTCGTTGGACGAGCCGCAGACCACGGTCTCCAGCGTCTTGTCGAAATATTTGAAGGCCTTGGAAACTTCGTTGGCGAGATGGCCATATTCGGCCGCCGTCTTGTGGCCGACCTGCCAAGGGCCGTCGATCTCGTTGCCGAGGCACCAGATGCGGACGTTGTGCGGATCCTTGTAGCCGTGCTTGGCGCGCAGGTCGCTCCAGTAAGTGCCGCCCGGATGATTGCAATATTCGAGGAAGTTGCGGGCGTCGTTCAGGCCGCGCGAGCCGAGGTTCATCGCCAGCATCATCTCTGTCTTGGCAAGCTTCGACCAGTCGGCGAATTCATTGACGCCCATCTGGTTGGTTTCGCGGGTGCGCCAGGCGAGATCGAGGCGCGTCGGGCGCTGGTCGCGCGGGCCGATGCCGTCTTCCCAATGATAGGCCGAGACGAAGTTGCCACCGGGATAGCGCACGATCGGCATGTCGAGGTCGCGCACCATATCAAGAACATCGGTACGGAAGCCATCCTTATCCGCTTTTTCATGACCCGGCTCATAAATGCCGGTGTAAACGGCACGGCCCATATGCTCGAGAAATGAGCCATAGACGCGCTTGTCGACGGTCGAGATCATGAATTCCCTGTTCAGGGTGGCTTTAGCCCGCATCGGTGTTCCTCATATTTATTGAATCTGATTTTTTGCCACGCTATTCTGAGAGATTTTTTAAATCAAGCATTTTGTTTTATATCAAAAAATCAGATTTAGTAACTGAATAGCGGTTGATTCATCGCCAGGAACGGCTCTTTTTGCCGCGATAAACAGCCGCCTGTTGAAAGCTTACACCATTTCCGATTAGGAGCGTTGATGGCGGCTACAACCCGTGCGACGTTCCGTCCAAGAGTCTGTCCCAGATGCACACAGGACCACCAGATGCGCTATCTCAACTGTTTGCGTCTCATCGCAGCAGTCGCCGTCGGCTGTATTGCCGTATCGAGCCATTCAGCCCGCGCAGAAGAGCCATCGAGCCCCTGGCCGCAAACCAAGAGCGATCTCCCGGCAGATCCCGATGTCCGCTTCGGCGTTCTGCCGAACGGCATGCGCTTCGCGATCATGCACAACGCCACACCATCAGGGCAGGCAGCGATCCGCTTCCGCATCGGCGCCGGTTCGCTGGATGAACATGACGATCAGCAGGGGCTGGCGCATTTTCTAGAGCACATGGCGTTCAAGGGATCGGCACATGTTCCCGAAGGCGAGATGATCCGCATCCTGCAGCGCAAGGGCCTGGCCTTCGGACCGGATACCAACGGCAACACCTCTTACGGGGAGACGGTCTACTCGCTCGACCTGCCCGAAGTGGACAGCGACACGCTGTCGACCGGCCTGATGCTGATGCGCGAGACGGCCAGCGAACTGACACTGGATGCCGGCGCCTTCGACCGCGAGCGCGGCGTTATCCTGTCGGAGGAACGGCTCAGGGACACGCCGCAATACCGGGCGTCGATCGGCCTTATCAACCTGCTACTCGATGGCCAGCGCGTTTCGCAGCGCTCGCCGATCGGCAAGACCGATATCATCAAGAACGCGCCAGTCGGCCGGATTCGCGACTTCTACAAAGCCAATTACCGCCCTGACGACGCCACTCTCATGGTCGTCGGCGATATCGACCCTGCTGCGCTGGAGGTCGATATCCGCAAGCGTTTCGGCGACTGGCAGCCGAGCGCGCCGGCGCCCTTGCCTGACCTCGGCACGCTGACGGCGAAGAGCGAGAGCGTCGATATCATCACCGTCCCCGGCAGTACGACGAACGTGCAGATCGCCTGGACGCGCCCCTTCGATGCATCAGATGATACCTACGCCAAGCGGCGCGGGCAGCTGGTGGAGGACCTTGGTCTTTCGGTACTGCGCCGGCGTCTGTCGACGATCGCCACCAAGGCTGATGCGCCTTTCATCGGCGCCGAGGCCGGCTCGCAGGATTTGTTTCAATCCGCGCATGCGGTGATGGTCTCCGCAGGTGCAGATCCCGCGAAATGGCAGGCCGCGCTGACGAGTATCGAGCAGGAACAGCGCCGTCTGGTGCAATTCGGCGTCTCGCAGCAGGAGCTCGACCGCGAGATCACCGAATATCGCGCCATGCTGCAATCGGCGCTTTCGGGCGCCTCGACGCGCACCAGCACCGGCCTCGTCGCCGGGCTCGCCTATATCGCCAGCAGCAACCAGGTCTTCACCTCGCCGTCGGAAGATTTATCGCTCTTTGAACGGATGACAAAAGATCTCAGTGCAGAAGAGATCAACAAGGCCCTGCCGGTCACGTTCTCCGGCAATGGCCCGCAGATCGTCTTCTCGACCGCAACCCCGCCGAAAGGCGGCGTCGACGAAGTCCGCCAGGTCTTCGATACCTCGCGCGCCGTTGCGGTCTCCGCTCCGGCGGCCGTCGCCGACCTCGTCTGGCCCTATACCGATTTCGGCCCCGGCGGCACCGTCACCGAGCGCCGGACGGTCGACGATCTCGGGCTGACGATGGTGAAATTTGCCAATGGCGTGCGGCTCACCGTCAAACCGACGAAGCTCCGGGCAAACGAAGTCCTGATCCGCGAAGACATCGGCCACGGCCGGATGAGCCTGCGGAAGGATCAGGCATCGGCGCTCTGGGCGTCGCCCGCCGTCGTCCTTTCCGGCCTCAAGGCTATTGAATATCCCGATATCCAACGTGTACTGGCTGCCAACGTCTTTGATATAGATTTCTCCGTGGAGGACGGCTCGTCCCGCTTCAATGGCCGGACGCGAACGAGGGACCTTCTCACCCAGTTGCAGTTGATGGCAGCCTATACCTCGGACCCGATCTACCGGCCCGAAGTCTTCAATCGGGTGAAGCAGGCGTATTTGAACGGCCTTGATCAATATGGCGCAACTCCGGGCGGCGTCATAAGCCGCGACTTTGCCGGGCTCGTCCATAGCGGCGATCCGCGCTGGACCTTCCCGGATCGGGCGCAGCTCACCTCGACCGAGCCCGCGCAAGCTTCGGCATTGTTCGGTCCCCTGATTGCAGATGGCCCGATCGGCATCACCATTGTCGGCGACATCACCGCCGACGAGGCGATCGCCCTGACCGCCCGGACGTTCGGCGCGCTTCCGGCTCGCCAGGAGGCCGCGCCCCGCACGGAACCTACCGATGTGGCCTTTCCGGCGGCAATCTCGGCACCGGCCCTGGAAACGCATAGCGGCCGAGCCGACAATGCCGGGGCGCTCGTCGCCGCGCCGATCGGCGACATGCTTTCCGATCTGCCGCGCGTCTTTACCGCCAACCTAACCGGGCAGATCATCCAGAACAGGCTCATCGACCAGTTCCGTATCGCCGAAGGCGCGAGCTATGGGGTGCAGGCCGATGTCGATCTTTCGAGAGATATTCCCGGCTTCGGCTATGCCTACATCTATGTGGACACAACGCCGGCCAAGGTCGACCGGTTCTTCGAACTTGCCGATCAGGTGGTGGCGGATTTGCAGAGGAACGATATTTCCGGCGACGAGCTGGCGCGCGCCCGCGAACCCGTGATCGAAACCCTGAAACACCAGCAGCAGGGCAACGAATATTGGATCGAGCAACTGCAGAACGCCCAGGTGGATCCCCGCGGGCTGGAGCGCATCCGCACCAGCCTCAGCGGCTACGGCAAGATCACTGCTGCAGATATCCGTGCCTTCGCGGCCACCTATCTCAAGCCGGAAAAGTTCTGGAGAATGGAAATCCTGCCATCAGCGGAGCAATAGCGTCCGGGTTGACCGGCGGGCCGGGAAACGCCCGCCTTTCATCTATTTCGGGCATATACCTTCTGCCTCGAGCGACTCGCGCACGCTGGGCCGCTCGCCGATGCGGCTCGTGAAACGCAGGATCGACGGATAATTTGAAAGATCGACATCCACCCGCGAGGACCAGGTCAGGATGTTGAAGAGATAGGCGTCCGCCACGGAAAAGCCGGTCGCCAGAAGATAGTCGTTCCGGGATAGGTGATCGTCGAGATACGCAAATCGCGCACTTAGATTCCCCTCGATGAACCTCGTCTTCGATGCGTCATCCAGGAATGGCGAAAACAGGGTCGCATAGCCCTTGTGCATGTCGGTCGCGATATAGTTCAGCCATTCCAGTCCGCGATAGCGCTCCGGCGAGCCCGGTGCGGGCAATAGCCTGGATCCCGGATTGTGGTCTGCGATCCACTGCAGGACGACAGCGCCCTCGGTGATCACCTCGCCATCGTCGATCTTCAGGGCCGGGACAAAGCCCTTCGGAGTAACCTGGAAGTAATCTCCTTCGCTCGTCGTCTTCGTCTTGAAGTCGACCTTGATCAGATCGAACGTCAGCCCTGCTTCTCTGAGGGCGATCTGCGGCGCCAGCCCGCAGGAACCGGTGGCATAATAAAGCTTCATGACAACTCCTTGATTGAAGCCGCGGCATGCGCGGCGCTTGGTATGAGGGGTATTAGGGTGCCGGCGGTGATGGCCCCTAAGGAAACAGGACATCAAGATCGGCCGCGGCATGGCGCTCGCGCAGGAACTCGCCCGGCGCCCCTGATGTGCGGTTGACGATCCGTCCCCTTGCCACGGCCGGCCGCGACGCGATCGCGCGATACCAGCGCAGGAGGTGGGGATATTCCTCGACGCCCAGGAATTCATGCGCGTTATAGGCGCCGTACAGGCTTCCCGGCTGCCAGGGCCAGACCGCCATGTCCGCGATCGTAAATTGGCCGCCGGCCAGGAACTCGTGGCGCGCCAGGTGCGTATCGAGGACGTGGAGCTGCCGCTTGACCTCCATGGCATAGCGGTCGATCGCGTATTCGATCTTGAGCGGAGCATAGGCATAGAAGTGGCCGAGGCCCCCGCCGACGAACGGCGCCGTGCCCACCTGCCACATCAGCCAATTGAAGGTTTCAGTCCGCGCTCGATGCTCGCTCGGCAGGAACGCCCCGAATTTCTCGGCGAGATAGACGAGAATGGAGGCGCTTTCGAAGACGTTGATGGCGGCACGACCCGTCGAATGATCGACGAGGGCCGGAATCTTCGAATTCGGATTAATGTCCGTGAACCCGCTGCCGAACTGGTCGCCCTTGAAGATGTCAATCAGCCAGGCGTCGTACTCGGCGCCCTGATAGCCCGCAGCGAGCAGCTCCTCGAGCATGATGGTGACCTTCTGCCCGTTCGGCGTGCCCTGCGAATAGAGCTGAAGCGGGTGCTTGCCGATCGGCAGCTGCTGCTCGAATGTGGCGCCGGATATTGCTCGATTGCTGGCGCCGAAGGCGCCGCCGTAACTGTTCTTCTGAACCCAGACCCTGGGTGGCACATAGCCTTGTGGCTGGTTTTCTTGTAGCTCGCTCATACATCGCTCCATGTTCCCGAGCTGTCGGGTCTTTGGTTGGCCTTGACTTGTGAAAACTGCCGTCGGAACGCTAAATGCTGCCCGGCTGGACGAAGCTTTCCCATCCGCGCATGTGCGTGATGAAGGGTTCGCTAAGGCCGCCGTCGCGCAGGAATTGCGCCGTCACCGGCAGTCGGGGGCTTTCATGATTCGGGTTGGCCTGGACGCGCAGGGGGAAGTCCCGCTCCAGGATGCCGGCGCGGCCGATCAGCACGAAGTCGCATCCTTCTTCCAGAAGCTCGGCGCAGCGCTGGGCGCTCATGATCTTGCCCGCCGTGCCGATACGCACGCCATGGCGCGGCAGGCTGGTGAAGACGCTCAGCATGGTTTTTCCGCGAAACGTTCCCGTTCCGACGATCTGCGCGGAATCCCATAGGGCCAGATCCAGGTAGTCGATCAGCTCCCGGCGAAGGATTTCCGCGACGACTTCGCGTAGCTCCTCCAGCAGCAAGCCGTAGCGCTCGATCGACAGACGCCAGCCGATCTGGAAATCCGGACCGCATGCTCGGCGAATGCCTTCGATCACCTCGATCGTCAAGCGCGCCCGGTTCTCAAGACTGCCGCCGTACCGGTCGGTGCGGTCATTGAGGAGCGGAGACAAAAACTCCGACAAGATCCATCCAAAAGCGCCATGGGGCGCGACGCCGTTGAAGCCCGCACGCTGCGCCCGCTGAGCTGCAGCGATGAAACTGTCGCGGATGTGCTCGACGTCTTCAGTCGTCAGCGCCGCGACGCCGGGCAACGTGCGGCTGGACGCCGGTGATGGAATACCGCCAAGGCGGGGGTTGGCGCGATGTCCGGCGTGATGCAGTTGCACGGAGGACAAGGCGCCGCCAGCACGGATGGTGTCAGCCATATGTTTCAGGCCTGGCAGATGGTCATCGCTGTGAATGCCCAGCTGCCGGCCGAAGGCGATCCCGCCCGCCTCTACTGTTGTCGCACAGGTATGGATCAGGCCGTAGCAGGATTGCGAGAGCTGGCGAATCCAGTCCTCGTCAAATCCGGTCGCACGGCCATCCGGCTCGCTCTGCTGGTTGGTAAGAGGCGCGAGCATGAATCTGTTACGCATCGGTTGGCCATGCAGAATCGCTAGCGGCTCAAACAAGCTTGAAACGGACATCCTTCTGGTCTCCCGTCGCATCCAGCCTCCGGGTCGGTTGCTGTCGATCTCTTGACTAAAGAATCGCGTCGGCGCGATAAATAGGCCGCTTTTCCGATCATTGCGGACTGGATGGAACTTATGGGTATCAGAACCGAGAGCGTGAGCGCCATGTCGGCATTCGTACAAGCGGCCGAACTGCGCAGTTTCAAGCTGGCGGGACAGCATTTCGGCCTGTCGTCTTCGGCGATCGGCAAAACAATCGCCAAGCTGGAAGATCAGCTGGGCGTCAGGCTCTTCCACCGTTCTACGCGCGCCATCCGGCTGACGGCGGAAGGCGAGATGTTTCTCGACCGTTGCCGGCGCATCCTTGCCGAGCTCGAGACGGCCGAGGCCGAACTGGCGCATACGACTGCGGCTCCGCGTGGACGGCTCCGCGTCGGCGTGCCCTTCACGCTCGACCTTCTGACACCACTGCTGGGTGAATTCAGCGAAAGATATCCCGAAATCGAACTCGACCTCGATTTCAACGATCGAATGGTCGACGTGATCGAGGACGGTTTCGATGCGGTGATCCGCTCGGGCGAGGTCAGCGACAGCCGCCTCATGCATATGAAGCTTGGCGACTTTTCAAATCTGCTGGTCGCGTCGCCGGCCTATCTTGCGCGGGCCGGCGAACCTCTGGCGTCCGCTGATCTGGCCGAGCACCGCCTGCTTCATCACCGGTTTTATGAAACCGGCAAGCTCGGCAGCTGGGATCCGATCATTCCGGAAGGGATGTCGTTGCCGGTGGCCCTTGCCGCAACCTCCCTGGAGCCGCTGATCCGTCTGGCGGAAGCGGGGCACGGCATCGCCTGGGTGCCCAATTTTGCCGTCGCCAGCAAGCTCCGGGCCGGCAGTCTTCGCGAGGTGTTGCCCGGCACGGAAAAGAAACGCCGCGCCTTTCGTCTCCTGTGGCCCCGTAGCAAGGCTCCCCTGCCGAAGCTCTCGGCTTTCATCAGCTTCATGACGGAATCGGTGAAGCACGTCCTCAATGAAAACAGGGCGTGACGCCTGAGGCCAAGACCGCGGGCCGGGCGGAATATCGCGGCCCGGGACAGGAAGTTGCCTCTCGCTTAGGCCTTATACGGCCCTCGGAGGCCCAGTGTTTCGATGAGACGGGACAGACGGTTCACTCCCTCGATCAGGCTTTCGCCATTCGCCTTCACCAAGGCGATGCGATCTGCATCGGAGGCGGTGGCGATCTGGCGCATGAGATCGGACTGCCTGGACATCAGCGAGGTCAACTCGGCGGCCCCGGCGCCCGATCGGAACATGTCGAGCAGGTGCTGTCCGGTGACGGCACCGATACCGTCGGGTGTCCTGCTGCCGGAGGAGGTATAGCCCTGCGGCAGGGTGCCCTTCAGGTTCGTGACCCTTCGCGCCGTGATGACGTCATAAATCTGATCGACTGCCTGTTTCGCACCGGCGACGCGTGATGGATGATCGGTATCCGCGGCCGCATGCGGCAGCAGCTCGAGCCGGTCCGCATGGCTCTCGACAAGACGCAGATAGGGCGCCATCGGGCCGGTCAGCTCGCCGGTTGCCGCGTTGCGGAACAAATCGGCGTCGATCGCGGCGTGACGCACATGACCGCTCGCCAGCGCCTTCGCCAGGGCATCGACGTCGACAAGTTCGCCGCGATCGTAATTGACAAGGATTGCACCGCGCGCGAGCGCCGAGAGCACCTTGCGATCGATCAGCCCTGCATTCGCATAGCGCCCCGCCTGCGCATCCATGCTGCCGAGACCGATATGCACGCTGAGGACATCTGCGCCCGCAGCGGCGGCCGCGATGGTTTCACCATAGACGAAGCCTTCGGATTCGATCCATTTGCGATGATGGGGACGCGCATGGACGATCACCCGCATGCCGAATGCCCGCCCGAGCTTGGCGAGTTCCCGACCGATATTGCCGTAGCCGATGATGGCCATCGTCTTGCCTTCCAGCTTTTCGGTCGGGAAGTCGCGAAGCTGGCGGCCAGTGTCGAAATCTCCCATGGAGACAAGATCATGAAGGGCGTCGACCGGCAGATCCGGCAGCACCTTCAAGATCGCCTTCATGGCCATCTGCGCCGTCGCGCGGCTGTTGATGCCGGGCGTGTTCATCAAGGGTGCCGTGCCGCCCTCTCCGCTGCCGCCACCCCAGGACCGCGATCCCATATTGCCGGTCCCAGCACCGATGCGCACGCCACCGAGCGCAAAGACCGTTTCGGCGGGCAGGAAAGTGGCTGCCGCGATCACGGCGTCGTACTGCCCCTGCCCGGCTTCTGCGATCAACTCGTCCGCGGTGCTCAGGTCGGGCAGGTAGAAGAAGTGAACGACGCCCGGCGCCAGAGGCCCGGCCTTTTCCGCCGACCCCGCATGAAAGACACCCCCTCGCGATTCGATATGGGCTTTCGCCTCGGATGGATCAGGCTCGCCATCCGCACCGAACTTCAGCCCGATGAGATCGCAGATCAGCACCTTGTAGATGCGAGAGCCGTCAAGAACGTTTTCGGGTGCGGAGGAGGAGGAGGGGCTGGTCATGGTTATGCTCACAGGATTCTATCGTATCTCGGGCTGGTATCAGAAACGGTTCACACGGAATGGCTTCAGATCGATCGATGTGGGGAGTTCGG
>Ga0065165_1003679_pt1 | contig 10426 bp, 11 predicted proteins | sample AraplaMF_Cvi_mMF_FD_63813 | JGI IMG/M metagenome (GOLD analysis project Ga0065165, IMG submission 63813) | Arabidopsis root microbial communities from the University of North Carolina, USA - plate scrape MF_Cvi_mMF (version 2) (version 3) | ecosystem: Host-associated > Plants > Roots >... | reverse complement strand
ATTCACATTCGGCGGGCCCCTGCCCGCTCGAGAGGTGCAGGATGATCTCGGTCATGCGCGCCTCGTCTTGTAGGTGATCAGCGGCCGCAGCGTCGCGACCAGATCGATCAGCCCGGCCCGGTCGAGGTCGGTCACCACCTGATGCACCTCCTTGTACGCCTGCGGTGCCTCCTCGTAGATCAGATCGCGATCCTCGCAGATCACGCGGCCGCCGAAGCGGGTGCGGGTCAGGTCGGCGACGCTGTAGCGCGGCGAGAGCTTCGCCCGCGCCTCGCTCCGGCCCCATTTGCGCCCCGCGCCATGGGCGAGCGACCAGAGCGCGGCATCCGCCTGCTCCGCCCGCGGTTGGACAAGATACGTCAGATCGCCGCGCGAGCCGGGGATGACCACCAGCCCCCTGTCGGCCGGCGCCGCGCCCTTGCGGTGAAGCCAGCCGCCCTGATGCGGGGTGACGCTGTTGTGGCAGATGTCGAGCAGTCGCTCCCCGCTCGCGCCGAGCCGGTCGAGGAACCGCTCGGCGATCACCGCGCGGTTGACCACCGCCCAGCCCATCGCCGCGTCATGCTCGGCGAGATAGGCCGCGCATTCCGCCTCGCCTGCGACCAGCCCCGCCACATTGTGCCGGGCGAGATGCCGCTCGAGGATCGCATGGCCGAGACCGCGCGAACCGCTGTGCACCATCAGATGCACCGCATCCTCGTCGAGCCCCAGGCCGGCGAACAGTGTCTCGTCGAGCACCGTGTCGATGCGCAGCAATTCGGCGAAATGGTTGCCCCCGCCGATGCTGCCCAGCGCCTCCCCAATCAGGTCCGGCGGCAAGCCGGCCTCGGCGAGCCGCGCGGCGGCATCGCCCGACCACGGTTCCTCCAGCCCGCGCAGCTTGCGCTCGGCAGCATCGAGCCGGAATTTCCGGAGCGGCATCGCCGAGCGCCACAGCCCCATCCCGCACCCGATGTCGCTGCCGACGAGATGCGGATGGACATGGCTGCGCGACCAGAAGGCCGCGCCCACGGCGATGCCGCGGCCGGCATGGAGGTCGGGCATGCCGACCACCCTGTCGATCCCCGGCAGCCGCGCCGTCTGGTGCAACTGATCGATCGCCGCCTGCTCGATCCAGCTTTCGGGCGACGCGATGATGCGAATGTCAGCCTCGCGCGTCACGCCACCTCCTTCCAGCGGGGAAGCCGGGCACAGACAAGCGACGTCGCCCGCGAAAGCGACGAGAAGCGACACGAATTAAAGAATGCCGCGGCATCGGCGCCGCGGAGAAATATCAGGCGACCAAAGTCGCCCGGAAGGAACTTGCCCATGCAAGAATATCCTGAACTCGGAAATCGGGAGTGGTGACGGCTGCGGTTGCGGTTCGCATGGTTGCACTCCTTTCCTGAGTTCGAGGACGATGCGCGCCCCTAGGGCAAAGACGCGCGGCGATCAAGACGGTCAGCCGATCTCCACCACCAGCTTCCCGATTGCCTGCCGCGCCGCCATCTTCGCGATGGCATCGCCGCCATGAGCGAGGTCGAAGGTCTCGGTCACCTTCGGCGCGATGCGGCCTTCGCCCCACAGGCGGAAGAGGCGCTCGACATGCGCCTGGTTGGCCTTGGGGTCGCGCGCGGCGAAGGCGCCCCAGAAGACACCGCACACGTCACAACTCTTGAGCAAGGTCAGGTTGAGCGGCAGCTTGGGGATGCCGGCGGGAAAGCCAACCACGAGGTAGCGGCCCTCCCACGCTATCGCGCGCAAGGCCGGTTCGGCATAGTCGCCGCCGACCGGATCGTAGACCACATCGGCGCCCTGCGGGCCGACCGCCGCCTTGAATTGCTCGGCCAGCGCCTTCGACTGGTCCTTGTCGAACGGCGCGCGTGGATAGATCAGCGCGACATCGGCGCCGGCGGCCTTTACCGCCTCGGCCTTCTCTTCGGACGACACTGCCGCCACGACACGTGCACCGAACGCCTTGCCCAGTTCGACCGCTGCAAGCCCTACCCCGCCCGCAGCACCGAGCACGAGCAGGGTCTGTCCCTCACGGATCCGCCCACGATCAAGCAGGGCGTGGATGGTCGTGGCATAGGTGAGCAGCAAACCCGCGCCCTCGGCGAAGCTGCGCCCCTCGGGCAAGCGATAGAGCCGCGCGGCATCGACCGCGATCTTCTCCGCGAGCCCGCCATGACCGGTTACGCCGAGCACGCGGTCGCCCGGCTTGAACGCGGTGACACCCTCGCCCACCGCCTCGACCACGCCCGAGATCTCGCCGCCCGGCGAGAAGGGGCGTTCGGGCTTGAACTGGTATTTGTCCTCGATGATCAGGACGTCGGGATAGTTGATCGCACAGGCCTTGACCGCCACCAGCACCTGGTCCTTGCCGGGTACCGGGTCGGCCACATCCTCCAGCGCCAGCGTGTCAGGCCCGCCCGGCGCCTTCGACAACAGTGCCTTCATGATGGCCCTCCACCTTGATCCAGGGCCGATCGGTGGCGACCGCGGACTCGTATTTCGAAATCGCGGTATCTCTTGCCAGCGTGATGCCGATCTCGTCCAGCCCTTCCATCAGGCATTGCCGGCGGAACGGGTCGAGATCGAACACGAAGCGATCCTGGAACGGAGTGGTCACCGTCATATGCTCGAGGTCGACGGTGACCGGCTGGGTCTTCGCCACCTCGACCAGCCGGTCGACAGCATCCTGCGGCAACACCACGGTGACGATGCCGTTCTTGAACGCGTTGCCCGAGAAGATGTCCGAGAAGCTCGGTGCGATCACCGCCTTGATGCCCATGTCGCCCAGCGCCCAGGCGGCATGCTCACGGCTCGATCCGCAGCCGAAATTCTCGCCCGCGATCAGGATCGGTGAGCCGGCATAATCAGGATCGTCGAAGATGTTGCCGGGCTCGGCGCGCACCGCTTCGAACGCGCCGCGGCCGAGGCCCTCGCGCGTCGTGGTCTTGAGCCAGTGCGCGGGGATGATGATGTCGGTGTCGATATTCTTCGCGCCCCAGGGATAGGCGCGGCCTTCCACCGCAACGACGGGTTCCATCTTGGCTTTACTCCAGCCGCGCAGCCCTGCGCGGCAAAATCATTTCGAGGCGAGACTGCCCCGGGGCTTGTCATAAGGGGAGACGTAAGCGGGGGAGTCGGGATCGCCTGCCACAGACAGGCGCGACATGCGCTGGGTACTCGTTGCATAAGCCGCCGCGAAACCGCACACCAAAGTGCCCGCGATCAACGCCACCAACGCGATACGCATACTCACCCCCCCGACAAATCCCGGACGTCGGTCAGTTTTCCTGTCACTGCCGCCGCCGCAGCCATTGCGGGGGACAACAGATGGGTCCGCGCTCCGGGTCCCTGCCTTCCTACAAAATTTCGGTTGGAAGTTGAAGCACAACGTTCACCGGGCGGGACTTTGTCGGGGTTCATGGCGAGACACATCGAGCAACCCGGCTCGCGCCACTCGAAACCGGCCTCGGCGAAGATGCGGTCGAGCCCTTCCGCCTCGGCCTGGCGCTTGACCAGCCCCGAGCCCGGCACGACCAGCGCACGCACCCCGTCGGCGACCGAACGGCCGCGCGCGATCGCCGCGGCGGCGCGCAGATCCTCGATGCGGCTGTTGGTGCACGAACCGATGAAGACATGGCCGACGCTGATGTCCTGCATCCGCATGCCCGGCTCGAGCCCCATATAAGCGAGCGACTTGCGCGCCGCCTCGCGCTTGGCCGGATCCGCGAAGCTGTCGGGATCGGGGACCACGCCGGTGATCGGCACCACGTCCTCGGGGCTGGTGCCCCAGGTGAGCGAGGGCGCGATGTCGGTCGCGTCGATCTTGACCAGCCGGTCATAGACCGCGTTCGGGTCGCTCGGCAGCGTGCGCCAATAGGCCACGGCCTTGTCCCAATCGGCGCCCTTGGGCGCCATCGCGCGGCCCTTGAGATAGGCGAAGGTCGTCTCGTCGGGCGCGATGAGGCCCGAGCGCGCGCCACCCTCGATCGACATGTTCGAGACGGTCAGCCGCCCCTCGATCGACATGCCGCGGATCACGTCGCCGGTATATTCGACGACATAGCCGGTGCCGCCCGCGGCGCCGATCTTGCCGATGATCGTCAGCACCACGTCCTTGGGCGTCACGCCGAAGCCGAGCGTACCGTCGACGCGGATCTCCATCGTCTTCGATTGCTTGAGCAGCAGGGTCTGCGTGGCGAGCACATGCTCGACCTCGCTGGTGCCGATGCCGAATGCCAGCGCGCCCAGCGCGCCATGCGCCGAGGTGTGACTGTCGCCGCAGACAAGCGTCGTGCCCGGCAGGGTGAAGCCCTGTTCCGGCCCGACGACATGGACGATGCCCTGCGCGGGATCGGTCGCGCCGATATATTCGATGCCGAACTCGGCGGTGTTGCGCTCGAGCGTGGCGAGCTGGTTGGCGCTCTCCGGATCGGCGATCGGCAGGCGGTTGCCCGCCGCGTCGACGCGCGGCGTGGTCGGGAGATTGTGGTCCGGCACCGCGAGCGTGAGGTCCGGCCGGCGCACCGGACGACCGGCGGCGCGAAGCCCCTCGAACGCCTGCGGGCTGGTGACTTCGTGGACGAGGTGACGGTCGATATAGATCAGGCAGGTGCCGTCGTCGCGGCGCTCCACGACATGGTCGGCCCAGATCTTCTCGTACAGGGTTAGCGGTTTACTGGCCATGCGGGCGATCTAGTCGAATCGTGCGCTACCGCAACCCATCGCGTAATTTTCTGCCGCGAAGTTCGGCTATTGCCGGGGCAGCCGCGCCGCCTCGGCGGTGAGCCAGGCATGGATCGCGGCGATCTCGTCGTCGGTCAGCGCATGAAAGGCGTTGCGCGAGACCATGCTCATCATCCCGATATCGGTCTTGCCGTTGGCGGCCACGCCGGTGCGCAGCAGCCGGCGGAAGGCGGCGGGATCATAGGCCGCGGCGATCGGCGCGAGCGCGGGCACCTTCTCCTTGCCGTCCTCCATCAGGCCGTCCTCGGCCAGCTTGTGGCAAGAGGAGCAGACGCTATCGAAATAATAGCGGCCCAACTCGGCCGGGCGCGTCGCGGGCGCGAGCTTTTCGGCCACCGTCTTGGGCGGGAAGGCGCCGGCGAGGATCAGCGCGCGGCCGACGGGCCCGTAATGCATCCCGCGCGGCTCGGGGCCGGGTTGCGGCCTGAGCGTGCGGATCCAGGCGACGATCCGCGCGAGATCGTCGTCGGCAATATGGGCATAGGCGTTGACCGGCATGATGAAGAGCGCGCTGCCGTCCTTATGCACGCCGTGGCGGATCGCGCGGACGAGTTCCTCGTCGGTCATCCTCGCGGCGACAGCGGCGAGCGGCGGCGGGGCGATGCGGCCGACCATCGGCTGATCGAACAGCACCTTGCCCTCGCCGTTCGGGCCATGACAGTCGCGGCACGCCATCGTCGTGGCAATACGGCCGCCCTCGGCGATCGAGGCGGCGTCGTGCGGGATGTCGAGCTTCGCCTGCGGCACGCCGCGATCACGACCTATGATCCACTGCGAACCGCCATAGATGACCGCCGCCGCCAGCAGCACCAGTGCCGCGACCCCAAGTGCAATCCTGCGCAACCAGCGCATCGCCACCTCGCCCCTCCGACAAACTGTGTTATTCACATAACACACAAATGAAGCCGGCGCAAACCGTTCCGCTCAAAGAACGATTTTCACCGGCTTCGTGCAGAGGACGGCGCGCCCGCGGCGAAACCGTATCAGGCGAGGATCGGCGAGATGTAATTCGGGTCGTGCTCGAACGGCAGCTGGCCGCCCTCACGCAGCGCTGCCAGCACTGCGGCAAAATCGGTCTCGCAGCGGAAACCCATCACGCGTTCGGCCAGTCCCGCATCATAGACCCGGCCGATGCCCACCGGCAGCTTCCAGCCGCGCCGCGCGTAGAGCTCGGCCGCATCGGGGAAATGGCGCGCGATTACCGCGGGCGCGTCGTGCCTGAGCTCGGCGCATTCCTCGCGCCGGAACGGCGTCGGCGCCGAGACGATGAAGGTGCCGAAGCCGACCTCCGGTGCTTTCTCCAGCGCGACGATATGCGCCCTCGCGGCATCCTCGACCGTCAGACGGCGGTGGAGGAACTCGTTCGCCTTGATATTCTCCCCCGGCGGATCGCTGTGCGTGTCGTCATCCTCGGGAAAGAAGCGGCTGGTGCGGAGCACCACCGTGCCCATGCCATGCTCGAGATGGTGCAGCCGGCAGAGATTCTCCGCCGCCAGCTTGGTCACGCCATAGATGTTGCGCGGCTCGATCGGCCCGCTGCTCTCGTCGAGCCACACCGCGGCGTCGCCCGCCTCGTCGCGGATCGCCTGGCTGATCATCAGCGAGGTGGTCGAGGTGAACACGAACCGGCCATGCCCCGCTGCCACCGCCGCCTCGAGCAAGTTGAGCGTGCCGCTGGTGTTGACGTCGACGAAGGTCTGCGCGGGATAGCGCACGATATCCGGCTTGTGCAGCGCGCCGCCATGGATCACCGCCTCGATCCCGCGTTCGCCGAACACCCGGTCGACCAAGGCGCGATCGGCGACGCTGCCCAGCACGTCGGTATCGGCACCGGGCGCCACGTCGAGCCCTGTCACCTCATGGCCGGCGGTGCGTAACATGGGAGCGAGATAGCGGCCGAGCCAGCCGGAAGAGCCCGTAAGGAGGATGCGCATGCGGCGGCCATAAAAGGCGACGGCGGCATTTCCAACCGGGCTGTTTACCCGATCACGCCCGGGTCGAGCGCCGCCCAGCTCCTGGGGCCCACGATCCCGTCCGGGACCAGATCATGGTCGCGCTGGTACTGGCGCACAGCCGCTTCGGTCGCCGGTCCGAACTCCCCGTCGACCGGGAGTTTCAGAACAACCTGAATACGTTTCACCAGATCGCCTTTGGCCCCACGGCGCAATGTGGGCCGCTGACTAGCATCGGCCGCCGGAATCGCGGCCGGGATCTGTGCCTCACCCGCCATGATCGCTTTCACCTTCGCGCGGAACGGCTCCATGGGGAAGCTCGGATCGGGCTTGCGTCCCTTGGGCAATGCCCATTCCTTGTGGCCGCAGCACATTTCGGGCCCCGCGCCGATCTTCTTGAGGATCGCGGCGACACCGCGCGCATATGCATCCAGCTGCACCTCCGGCCACGGATCGTTCTGGAGACCGGTATTCTCCGCCTCGATACCGATGAAGCTGGTATTGCCCGTGGCGACCCCCTGCCAGGTGCCCACTCCGGCATGGTTCGCGCGACCGGCGGAAACGACGAAGAAGGTGCCGTCGCGCCCGAGCCCGAGCTGGGCCAGCGGGCCGGGCAGAGCCTTGGCCTCCGCCGATGCCGGCCGCCCGTTGGTGATCGTGCCCAAGCTCGGCATCACGCCATGCGCGGCGCTCGCCCCTGCCGTATGGTGGCAGATCACCCCGCGGATCGTGCCGACGTCACGCGCTCCCCGTGTGCGCCAGCCCGGCTGTTCGGCAACCTTGAGGCCCGCGTCCTCGAGCACTTCGGCGAGCCATGTCAGCGAATGTGCCATCTGATCTCTCCTGTCCCGGCGCCTCACTCAGCCGCCTGTTCCTGCTCCGGTTCGTCGCCTGGTCCACCACCCGGCGTGTCATCCGGTTGGGCAATGTTCGGCGCACCGGCGGTCACGCTGGCGGAGACGCCGCCCGTCGCAACGGGCAAGTCCTTGTCGGACGTGACGTCCTCGCCCTCGACCGGGGGCGCGTCGCACAGGCAGACATCGTCACCCTCGTCGGGATGGGTCGGCTCTGCCGGCGCGGAGGCTTGCGCCGCGCTGGCATTCACGACTGCCGCAGCGGCAGCGAGCGCACGCTCGCTGGGCGCCGCCGCCGCTTGCGCGGCAGCGTCCTTTCCGCCCGTTTCCGCACCGGAAGTACCGACGACCGCCGCTTTGGCTAGCAGATCGGGCACGAGGCGCTCCGAGAAGCCCGCGATGAAGCCGGCGAGGAATTTGAACCAGGGGGCGCCTGCCGTGGATGCTTCGCCTCCGAACGAGAGCCCCTGAACGATGCCGGATTCCATGAAGCAGACGAGCACGCCTGCCGCCATCAGGCCTATGACGACGCGCAGAATGGCGTCGCACATATTGTCGCGCCACTGCAGGTCGGTGAGAACCGTCCGCTTCTGCAGTCCTGTCGCTATCGAAAAGAAGGCGCCGAGCGTGCCCCCGATCACCCCGTTCAGGATAGATGCCGAAGCGCCATAGCCGTTACCGAACCACGTCAGGCCGAGGGCGGTGAGTCCCACGAGCGCCAGGCCGGCCGCCGCACTGCCCGACGCAACCAGCAGGTATTGAAACCGCGCCCAGGAGCGACGATCCGCGACGATCGCATCACGCACTTCCTCGAGCAGACTCCCGGCGCGCGTGAGATCGCCCTGCAGCGCCGTGTCGAGCGCGGCCGCGACGCGACGATCGAAGCCCTTGGCCTTGTCCTGCATCGCGCGACTGGCGCTACCGTCGTGCCAGCCATCTATCAGGCCGCCGATCTGTCCGCGCAGCGACGCGAGCGGGGTCAGCATCGCGCGCTGGTGATCCGCGAGCGGCTGCGTGTCGGCAAATTGCACCGTCACGCGACAGCCGGTGCGATAGATCGCATAGGTCGGGTCGTTGAACGCATAGATGCATTCAACCTCCAGTCCAAACGCGTCTTTTCCACCCGTTTCGAGTTGCGCGATCTTGAACTGGGCCATCGCCGCCTCCATCCCGCGCTGTCGCACCTCGCTGCATTGTGCGGTGCTTGTCGCGGCCATGATGGCGTGCTGTCAGATCGGCGGCGTCTTGTCGGTGCGAAAGATCACCTCTCCGGGGGGAGATATCGCACAGAATTTTCCGCGAGCGGGAATCCCCGCGAGCGATCAGGAAATATAGGCGGCCGTCGTCTTCGCCGCGAGTTCCTCGGCGGTCACGCCCGGGGCGAGCTCGACCAGCTTGAACGGGCTGGAATGGTCCGGCCGCTGGAACACGGCGAGGTCGGTCACGATCATGTCGACCACGTTCTTACCCGTCAGCGGCAGGGTACAGGCCGGGATGAATTTGGGATCGCCGTTCTTGGACGTGTGTTCCATCACCACGATGATCTTCTTGACGCCGGCGACCAGATCCATCGCGCCGCCCATGCCCTTGATCATCTTGCCCGGGATCATCCAGTTGGCGATGTCCCCGCCTTCCGAGACCTCCATCGCGCCGAGCACGGTCAGGTCGATATGCCCTCCGCGGATCATCGCGAAGCTCTGTTCCGAGCCGAAATAGACCGAGCTGGGCAGTTCGGAGATGGTCTGCTTGCCCGCGTTGATCAGATCGGGATCGACCTCGTCGGGATAGGGGAAGGGCCCGATGCCGAGCATCCCGTTCTCCGACTGCAGCGTCACCTCGACCCCCGCAGGGATATGGTTCGCCACGAGCGTGGGGATGCCGATGCCCAGATTCACATAGAAGCCGTCGCGCAATTCCTTCGCCGCGCGCGCGGCCATTTCGTCACGGGTCCAGGGCATCAGAAGCGAACTCCATCGAAGGTCAGCACGGGGGTCATAATGCGGCTCATTTCGCCGCGCCCGGGTCGGTCCAGCCCTTATCGGCCGGGAAGACCTCGCCGAACCCGCCCTTGAGGCCCGAGCCGTAGACCGGGTTGGGCAGCAGGAACCAGCCCGAACCCCAGAGCGGCGCGACCATCGTCTCGGTCGCGATGTTGCGGCGGACATTGGGCGGAAGGTTGCTGGCGTTGAACAGGTCGGTGAAGTCGCCGAGCTGGTCGCCGACCAGCGCGATCACGCAATATTTCTCCGCGATCGCCCAGCGCCGCGCGTCCTTGCCCGAGCCGGCAGTGCCGGCATCGCCCATCAACCAGAGCGTGTCGCCGCGCACCGCCGGGCCGAGCCCCAGCCGGTCAAGCATCGCCGCAGTCTGCGCGGCATTGGCCGCCGAGCGATTGGTGTTGAAGATGATCTTGATGCCGAGCCGGCGCGCTGCGCTGATCGTCTCGATCGCGCCCGGCACCGCCACCACCTTGTCGCCGCCAGTGGCTTCCCAGCGGCCCCAGCGATCGGCGTCATAGCCGGTGCCGCGCTTCGCCTCGTCCTGCTCGTAACCGAGGTTGAGCACCACCGTCTCGTCGATGTCGAACACGGCGGCGAGTTGCTTCTTGCCGCACACGGTGAACCTGGGCGAGGCGAGCGTCGCCCCCTGCGCCATCACCACCGCGGCGACCTCGTTGCCACTGCGCCGGTCGAAGGCGCGCGTGTTGAGATAATTGTACAGCGACTGATAGGCCTGCACGCTGAGCGCCGCGGCCTCGCCCGAGCCGTAGAGATATTGCATTCCCGCCGGTGGCACCGAGGGCGGCGGCGGCGGAGCGGGGGTCGCGGGCGGCGCGACAGGTGCCTCCGTGGGCACGATCAGCGCCTGGTTGCCCGTGCCCTG
>Ga0065165_1003677_pt1 | contig 10440 bp, 12 predicted proteins | sample AraplaMF_Cvi_mMF_FD_63813 | JGI IMG/M metagenome (GOLD analysis project Ga0065165, IMG submission 63813) | Arabidopsis root microbial communities from the University of North Carolina, USA - plate scrape MF_Cvi_mMF (version 2) (version 3) | ecosystem: Host-associated > Plants > Roots >... | reverse complement strand
GAGGTGGAACGAATGCCGTGATCAATGTGACTTCAAATGGTACCGGTACTAACGGAACCCTCATCAATTTGCAGAGCATCACACCGACCTTTACCGGCGCGCCGCAAGGGGGCGCGGGCACGCCAATTGCAGTTGCTCAACCGACCATCATTGCGAGCAAGATTTTGCGCATCATCTAGAGCTACTGGCAATTGTCGTCTCATCGCGCTTCTTGCGCAATTGTGCCGATGCGAGCGCAACGCCGATAGCTGCGGCAGCGCTCCGTGAGACAAAGGGGGAGTGGATTTGACTGTGATTGCTCAAGAGCTCGAACCACGCGATCGGGATCAAGGCGGGCCAAGCAGCAAAGAACCTCGGCTTCTTCGGAATGGCCAAGGCGATGAACAGAGGAATGAAGATTATCGTGCCCCAGCTCAAAAAGCTGTTTGCAAATACTTTCGTTGTGGCTGCCAGCGGAAGATGTACGACCTTTGCGTTGTCGCCTCCGATTCGGAATAGCGCTGCGCCGAGGACATCAGTTGCGATATTGAAGGATGGATCAACAACGTAAGCGGATAGCCATTTCGCGGACCAAGTCATAGCATAGGCAGCAAACCAAATTGCGACGCAGAGCAAGGCGAGGCCTGCAGCCCGCCCAGAAGCCACAAGAAAGAATGCAAGCAGCATCGGCATCCATGGCGGATTGACGAGGAAATCGACGAAGTTAAAAAGGGACCCGAACGCCGCTGCCATAAGAATTAGCGAACGATCGGATGCTCTGTATCGGATGGCCCAAGCAAAAAGGCCGGCGCCGCCAAGGATGACAGTGGTGCTCACTGTATGTGGCGTGACGTGCCAGATGCGGACGAAGTCCGTCATAAACAGAACAGGGGCGCAGAGCCAAACGGTGGGGTTGCCGCCAATTAGTCGGTAAGATTGAAGGACAAAAAATACGCTGATGCCGGCGAGTACTGCTAGATTCACAAATTTTAGCATCAGAATTGGCATCAGCGAAGCCAACGGCGCACTGTAGATCCGGTATCCGTGCCAATAGCGCGCATAGCGCTCCCAATTCACACTGCGCGGATCTCTTGCTGCCTGCCTAAGATCGTCGCAAGCGTGCCGTTCTGAGGCAGGGCGGGGCGCCATGATCCCCTCCTCGATGGCGCTCACATCTGGCTGCATGCCCTCGCCCAGCGAATAGCAATCGGTGAATCGATCACCGCTTGCAATCAACTGATTCTTGTCAGAGGCACCAATCAAGATGCCGGCGTGGAAGGCGCTTTGAATGTGCTGCCACGTTCGTTCTTTCGATATGACGTGGTCGAGGTTCGCCATCGAAGCGAAGTAAAGCGGTTGCAACAGCGCAACTAGGGCTGCAGCCATCGCCAGCGAAGCGCTCGTCCGGCGTAGCCAGTCTAGCAGACTATTGAGCATGCTGGTTTCGTAACACCACAGCCGCAAATAGCGCAATACGCAAAGATGACCGGGCAGCTCCCCGGAGACGCAATCTTCCCCAAGGGAGCGCGGCCCCGGCGTCCGGGTCACGAAACTCGTCGACGATTGGAAGTCTGACTGCACCCGCTTGGACAGTCCGGATTTCGACCACCTTCGCGCCTGCTTGCCACCGTCGCCGTGGCCCCTCCGTCCAAATCCATCTCCCCCCAACCGAGTTGCCCCATGATAGACCTCAACGCCCTCACGCGGGCGAATGCGGCGCGCTGGTCGAGCGCAAAGCCGACCCGGAAAGCCGAAGCCGCCAAGATTGCCTTGCGGCTCTCCAAGGCCAGGCAGCGATACCAGGCCGTCGAACGCGAGACGGGCGTCCCCTGGCCGGCGATCGCCGTCATTCACGAGCGGGAATCCTCGCAGGACTGGAAGGCTTCGCTGGCGCAGGGGGATCCGTGGAACTGCGTGTCGGTTCACGTGCCGGCAGGGCGAGGCCCGTTCGCCTCATGGGAGGCTGCGGCCATCGATGCGTTGGTCAAATGTCCTCCCTACCTCGCGCGCCACAGGGACTGGTCGATTGCCGCCGCGTTGACGGCGCTGGAGACCTACAACGGCATTGGTTATGCCGCCCGTGGCGTGCCCTCACCCTACCTCTGGGCCGGCACCAACCAATACCGCGCCGGGAAATACGTCCGGGACGGCGTTTACGATCCAGGCAAGGTCGATCCGCAACTGGGATGCGCGGCGCTCCTGATCGCGCTGATGGAGATTGATCCCGAGATCAACCTTGCGGGGACGTCGCGTGCGAAGAGCCCTGCTGTTGCGGATCCGGCGAGACCCTCATTGGCGAACCCGTCGAAGGGCTCGATCGGCGCGTTCGTGGTCAATCTGTTCAAGACAATTCTTGGAAGGAAATGAATATGCGGACAGCTATCGACATTTTCGTTTTCGGTGCCGGATTTGCAGCGTGCTGGTTCTGCAAAGATCCGATCCTCGGGATCGTGTCCGGCGCCGGGGCCTTCGTCAACTCGCTCAGGGCGCGGGCGGCAGTGCTTCGGGGGAAGTTTTGATGCTCGCAAGACTGAAGGCGATCTGCCTGAACTCAATGACCATCGCCTGGAGCTACTGTGTCGCGCTCGCGGGTGCGCTGGCTTCAGTCATTGACGACCTCGCCGATTTGCTTGGCGATCCCGACGTCAAGGACCAGATCGGCGCGGCCATCGGCGACGTCAAGATGACGGGACGCATTCTGCTCGCGATCTCCGTGGTGACGATCATCGCGCGCATGCGAACTCTCCGGAGGAGCGCCTGATGTGGATGACCATCATCTCCTTTCTCGGCGGCCCGGTCGTCAAGGCGCTGATCGAAGCCTACAGCGCCAAGCTGAAAGCCGAGAATGTCGATAGCAAGATCGCGGCCGATCTCGCGGCGAGCGAGATCGCATCGCAGACCGCGGAGACCAATGCCGTGATGCAGTATCGCATCGCCGAGATCGGGCACTGGTACGAACCGGACAAGCTGATGGGCTATTGCGTGGCGCTCTATTTTTCAAAGCTCCTGGTTTGGGACAAGGTTCTAGGATTGGGCTCGACTGACGCGCTTGCGGGCTTCGCGGCGATTACTGCCAATCTGGTCGTCTCATTCTACTTCGCCAAGCGTGGCTTCGAGAATGTTGCGAGGATCATCAAGCGATGAAGTTGGCGGACGACGAGATCAAGGCCATTGTCGCCGAGACGCTGGCTGAGCAGCACAAGCTCCAGCAGGAAAGCATTGACGCGATCGTATTGAAGGCGGTGGCGTCGGTGCTGGCGTCTCTTGGAATCGAAGATGACGATCGGAAAGAGCTTAGGGCGGATTTTCTACATCTGCGTCGCTGGCGGAAAAGCGTGGAACAAGCACAGAATTACACGTTCAAGGCCGTGATCACCGTGGTCGCCACAGGATTGATGGGAGCCATTTGGCTGGGCGTCAAGGTCGCACTGGGCAAGTGAGCCTTCTTCGATGACCGCGTCATCGCACGACGGTACGAATCTATCTTTCGCCGATGAGTATGCCATGTACAAAATCCGTATCGTCGATGCGTCTGATGATGATGTTGCCGACACCTTGGCCGATCTGCACCAATCGACGTTCTTCGGTGCCGCGGCAATGCCCCGGTTCGATCTTGGTGCGTGGTGGCTCGCTTATCGCGGTGATGACGCGGTCGCCTTTGCCGGTGTGATGCCTTCCACGCATGTTCGAAATTGCGGTTATGTCTCCAGGGTTGGAGTCTTGCGGCGGCATTGGGGACACGGGCTGCAGATCAGGCTGATGCGAGCCATCGAGGCGCAAGGGCGGCGCATGGGATGGGACAGTGTCGTTTCGGATACGACGGACAACCCCGTGTCTGCCAACAATTTCATCCAGGCAGGCTATCGGCTCTACGAGCCCGAGGTCCCCTGGGCCTGGTCGCATACACTCTATTGGCGAAAGTGGCTGCGTTAAGGGTCAGGTGGCGTTTCCCGTGATGCGGAACGCAGCCTGCGATGGCTCATAGGGGCGCGGCGGAGGCTGTCCACGCTGGTCATCGGGAAGCCCGGTAGCCTGATGGCTGCCGGGCTTCTTTTGCATTTTGGGCCGATGCGAGCGAGGCTCTTGCGAAGTTGGCGGCGCCGGGCTTTAAGTTTGCTCTTGCAGGAAATTCGGCGGCCACAAGCCGATGTTAAGGGAGCGCCATCGATGCCCAACAAGCCTCAATTGCCGGAACGTTCGCCGCGGGCGGGAGGGCTGACTGCGCTCGATGGCCTCTTGGTCATCGATTTCACGCGTGTCGTCGCCGGCCCGGCCTGCACGCTGACACTTGCCGATTTTGGCGCGCACGTCATCAAGATCGAGAATCCCGACGGCGGCGACGACACGCGCGCCTATGAGCACGCCGAAATTGGCGGCGAAAGCGCGGCCTATCTCAGCCTGAACCGCAACAAGCGTGGCATTGCGCTCGATCTTTCGGTGCCGGAGGCCCGCGAGATTGCGCTGGATCTGATCCGCAAGGCGGATGTGGTCGTGGAAAATTTTTCAAGCGGAGTCATGAAGAAGTTCGGGCTCGACTATGAGGCGGTCGCGCCGCTCAACCCACGGCTGGTCTATTGCTCGATCTCCGCCTACGGACGCTCCGGACCGTTCGCCTCGCGCCCCGGCTTCGATCCCATCACGCAAGCGGAGAGCGGCTTCATGTCCCTCAACGGATTTGCCGATGGCCCGGCGGTCCGTACCGGCCCGCCCATCGTGGACATGGCGACGGGGATGTCTGCCTGTAACGCCATCCTGCTGGCGCTGCTCGCACGGGACCGGCTCGGGCGCGGGCAGCATGTCGAAGTTGCGCTGTTCGACGTTGCGATGGGGATGACCGGCTTCTACGGCATGGCTTATCTCATCAACGGGGAAAATCCCGGCCGGTTCGGCAATTCGCCGAGCGGCTCTCCCACCGTCGGTGTCTACGAGGCCTCGGATGGGCCGCTCTACATGGCCTGCGCCAACGATCGGCTCTATCGCCGGCTTGTCGTCGAGGTGCTGAACCGGCCAGATCTCATTACCGATCCGCAGTTCGCCACGCGCAAGGCCCGTTCCGAGAACAAGGAGCTCTTGCGCGCAGCCATCGCGGAGGTCTTTGCCGGCGATACGCTCGAGAACTGGATGGCGAAAATGAAGCAGGCCAATATTCCGGTTGGCTATCTCCGGACGGTGGAGGAGGGATTCAACGCGCCCGAAGCGCGCGAGCGCCATCGCTTGAACCGGATTCCGCACCGTACCGCGGAATGGGTGCCCAACATCGAGCCGCCGATTACCATGAGCCTGACCGGTGCGGTCGATCCCGTTGCTGCCCCGCTGTTAGGCGAGCATACCGAGGACGTCCTGCGCGATATTCTCGGTTATGATGAGCGCCGGATCGCGGAGTTCACGCGGAAGGGTATCTTTGGCGCGGGCAAGCCCCCGACGGGCTAGGCCCGCGCGGTCACTCTCCATGACGCCCAGGCTGCGCCGGCACGCTGATCGACGCCAGCCGCATTGGCTTGATTTGGCGAAGGGGCGGTCGCATAAATACGCGAAGTGAGGGACACGAATGGCGCCTGGTCGAAAGCCGAGCATGGGGCAGCCCACCGGGGCGGAAGCCGGCGAACGCGCCCATGCGGACATGATGGCGAAGGCTCGGGCTCTGCTGCCGCGACTACGCGAGCGGGCGGCGCGAACGGAAGAGCTGCGACATCTTCCGCCGGAGACCGAACGGGATCTGCACGATGCCGGCCTGTTTCGGATGCTGCAACCGGCACGGATTGGTGGCACCGAGCTTGACTATGTCGCCCTCGTCGACTGCGCGGAGCTGCTCGGACAAGCGGACGCATCGGTAGCCTGGAATCTCGCCAATCTGGCGAGCCATCACTGGATGCTCGGCATGTTCGAGCAGAAGGCTCAGGATCTGGTCTGGGGTCGTGATCCGGACGCGCTGATCGCATCCTCGTTCATTTTCCCTGCCGGACGTGCCACGAGAGTTGAGGGCGGATACCAGCTGCGCGGGAGCTGGCCGTTCTCCTCAGGCGTTGCCTCCTGCGAATGGAACATGCTGGCAAGCGTGGTTTACTCTGACGACGAGGCAGACGGCATCGAGTATCGCATCTTTCTGCTGCCAAAAGGCGACTACAAGGTCCTGGACACCTGGAATGTCGCGGGACTGCGCGGGACGGGGTCTTGCGACGTGGAGGTCAGGGACGCCTTCGTGGCGGACCATATGACGGTCGCCGTCGGCGATCTCTCGGGCGGCCCGACACCGGGAAGCAAGACCAATCCAAATCCGCTGTATGCACTCCCCGTATTCTCACTGTTCCCGTACGTCCTCTCCGGCGTCGCGCTGGGGAATGCGCAGGCCTGCCTCGACGATTACACGGAGGTCGCACGTCATCGTATTTCGACCTACAACCGCGCCAAGTTGAGCGATTTTCAGAGCACTCAGATCAAGATCGCGGAGGCCTCGGCGAAGATCGACGCCGCGCGCCTGATCATGCGGTCGGCATGCCTCGATGCCATGCAGGACGCGCGGCGCGGACACATTCCTGATATGGCAACCAAGACCCGATATCGGCGCGACGGATCGTTCTCCGTGAACTTGTGTACGGACGCGGTCTCGATGCTGTTTGCCGCGAGCGGGGCACGCGGTCTGTTCACGACCGGTGTGTTGCAGCGGCAATTCCGCGATGCCCATGCCATCAACTCGCATCTCGCATTCAACTTCGATGCGGCGGGGACCAATTATGGACGCGTGGCGCTGGGCCTGCCGTCCGAAAATCTCACGCTGTGAGGCCGGCTGATGAATGATCTGCCGAAGCACCCGGCCGCTCCTGATCCAGCCAACGAGTTCGCGAGTGACAGCTCGTCGATCGATCCCCGAGACTTCCGCAACGCGCTCGGAACCTATGCAACGGGCGTGACGATCATCACTGCCGCGGCGCCTGACGGCAAGCCTTACGGTCTGACATGTAATTCGTTCGCCTCCGTTTCGCTGAATCCTCCGCTGGTGCTGTGGAGCCTCGTCGTCTATTCTTCGAGCCTGACCATTTTCCAGAACGCCAGCCATTTCACGGTCAACGTGCTCGGCGCGTCGCAGCAGGCTCTTGCGAGCAAGTTCGCGAAGTCCTCGGATGACAAATTCACCGGCGTGGACTGGACCCCCGGCCTCGGCAAGGCGCCGGTGCTCGCCGAGAGCGTTGCCAACTTTCAGTGCCGCTCGGTGAATCGCTATTATGGCGGCGACCACGTGATCTTTCTCGGCGCGGTCGAGGCCTATACCTACAATGCGCAGGAGCCGCTGCTGTTCGCGCGCGGTGCGTTCGGCCGTTTTCTCGCGGACGACGAGCGCAAGAAGGCACCCTAGCGTGCTTCAGGTCGCGCTCGACGGCCTAGCGCTCCGCCGCCGACAGTTTGTAGATTTCCAACGCGTCCGCGTCCGCACCGCGTGCGGCCTTGGCCAACCTGAAGAGTTGTCCTGCAAGCGAAGCCATCGGCACCGGCGTCGACGTTGCCTGCGCAACATCGGCGACCGTATCGAGATCCTTGAGCATCGTGGCGATGTGGCCAAGGGGTGGTGAGTGTATCCCTTGGGTCATCCGCGGCACGAAGAGCTGAAGCGGAATGGAATCCGCGAAGCCGCCCGCCAGTGCTTCGGGCAGGCGTTTGGCATCGATTCCTGCGTTGACCGCGAGGCGCGTGGCTTCCGCGAGCACGGCCATCGCGCATCCCACGATCACCTGATTGCACAGCTTTGTGGTCTGGCCGGCGCCGGTCGGGCCCATGTGGGTGAATCTGCGCGCCATGGACAGGATGTACGGCCGCACCCTTTCGATGTCAGCAGCTTCTCCGCCGGCCATGATCGCAAGCGTGCCTTCCTCGGCTCCCTTCGTGCCGCCGGAAACCGGTGCATCGATCCAACCAGCGCCATTGACGTCCTTCAGTCGCTTTGCGAGATCGCGTGCGGCGTCAGGATGGATCGACGAAAAGTCGACGACAAGCTTGCCGGTGCCGGCAGCCGCTCCCAGTCCTTCGGGTCCGAAGATTACCTCCTCGACTGCTTTTGCATCCGTCACGCACATGAATGCGATATCCGAATTGGCCAGGAGCGCGCGAGGCGTGTCGGCGCGTTTGGCGCCGGCCTCGACCAGCGGAGCCACCTTGCCCTCCGAACGGTTCCAGACCGTCACCTGATAGCCAGCCTCGAGCAGGCGCCGGCTCATCGGCGCCCCCATCAGCCCCAGGCCAAGATAGCCCAGTCGCTCGGCGCCTTGCGGGTTTGCCTTGCTCACATCAGCCATAGGTTGCCTCCTTCTGTCGCTGCGCGACGCCGCCTTACCATACATTGCGCATCAGCCGGCAAAACCGCCCCGTTCGCATGGCTTGCCTGATTGTTTGAACCATGAAACATTTGGGCCGGTCGGGTTGGGTGGCGCCCTTCGGCGCCGGAGCAGCGGAGTGGGCACGATGCGAACCGTTTCGAAGTGGATCCTTGCTTTGGGGGCGGCGGCGGCCGTGAGCACGGGGGCGAGCGCTGCATGGGCGCAGCAGACGATCCGCGTCGGCTGGACCATCCCGGCCGAAGAATCCAAGTACTGGATGATGCGCCGCCCGGCTGAATTTCCCAATCTCGGCAAGGCCTACAACATCGAATGGACCCAGTTTCAGGGCACTGCGCCGATGACGCAGGCTCTGGCCGCTGGCGCGCTGGACTGCGCAACGCAGGCGCCGCTGTCGCTTGCCAATGGTGTGGTCGGCGGAAATCTCAAAGCCTACATCGTCGCTCAGCACGTGTTCGAGAAGCCCGGCGGCTTCTCGGTCTATTGGGCGGTCAAGGATGACTCGCCCATCAAGACAATCGCCGACCTCAAGGGCAAGACGGTCGGCATTTCCGTGATCGGCGGCGGCACGCAAGGTCCGTTCAATCTGCTGCTGAAGCAGAATGGCGTCGACCCGGCCAAGGACATCAAGCTGGTCGAGGTCGGCTTTGCGGTGTCGGAGGACGCGCTGCGCCAGGGCCGCGTCGATGCGGTCAACATGAACCAGCCGTTCGCCGCGCGCGCGGAAGCGAAGGGCGGCACGAGAAAGCTGTTCTCCCTGTCGGAAGCCATGCCGAATATCGTGCATATCCTGGAAGCCTGCCGCGCCGATTTCGTCGACAAGAACCCTGAGGTGGTCAAGGCCTATGTCCGGGATATCACCTCGGGCATGAAGAAGGCGCTGGCGAACCGCGAGGAAACACTCAAGGTCGTCAACGAAGTGCTCAAGGCGCCAATTCCGGTGCTCGAGACCTACCTGCTCAAGGACAACGATTTCGGCCGTGATCCAGGTGCGGCGCCGAACTTCCCGGCGATCCAGAAGATGCTGGACATCTACGCGGAGACCGGAATGCTGCCGAAACTGGATGTCGCGCAGTTCAAGCATCCGACGATCGTCGCCCCGTTGCAATAGCGAGCGAACGACCCGAACGAGAGGCTCGCGGTATCCGGCACGAAGACGAACGCATGAAGAAACTGCGATCACGGGTGACGACCGACGGCCTCGACCGGGCGCCGCATCGGGCCTTCATGCGCGCCATGGGGCTCGACGACGCTGCGATTGCGAAGCCGATGGTGGGTGTCGTCAGCATGAAGGGCGAGCAGACGCCGTGCAACATGACCCACGACTTCCAGGTGGCTGCGGCCAAAACCGGAATCGAGGACGCCGGCGGCACGCCGCGCGAATTCTCGACCGTGTCGGTCTCCGACGGCATCAGCATGAACCACGAAGGCATGAAGTTCTCGCTGTTTTCGCGCGAATTGATTGCCGACTCGATCGAGGCTGTCGTCCATGGGCTGGCCTACGACGCGCTGATCGGATACGGCGGGTGCGACAAGACGCTTCCGGGCGTGATGATGGGCATGGTTCGCTGCAACGTGCCGTCCATCTTCATCTATGGCGGCAGCTCGCTGCCGGGGCGGGTGGACGGGCGGACGCTGACGGTGCTCGATTCCTATGAAGCCGTCGGCAGCTTCATGACCGGCGAAATCGACGGCGCCACGCTGGAGCGGATCGAGCGTGCCTGCCTGCCGACCATCGGCGCTTGCGCCGGCCAGTTCACCGCGAACACCATGGGCATGGTCTCGGAGGCGATGGGGCTGACCATTCCCAACGTCTCGATGGTGCCCGGTGTCTATGCCGAGCGCGCGCAGATTTCGCGACGCGCCGGACGCCTGATCATGGAGATGCTCGGGCGCGGCGGGCCGCTGCCGCGCGACATCGTGACGCGGAAATCCCTCGAGAATGGCGCGGCGATCGTTGCGGCGACGGGCGGCTCTACCAACGCCGCGCTGCATCTGCCGGCGATCGCGAACGAGGCCGGCATTGCATTCACAATCGACGATGTGGGCAAGGTCTTTGCCAGAACGCCGCTGATCGGAAATCTGCGGCCCGGCGGCAAATACACAGCAAAGGACGTCTACGATATCGGCGGCGCCG
>Ga0065165_1003676_pt1 | contig 10442 bp, 9 predicted proteins | sample AraplaMF_Cvi_mMF_FD_63813 | JGI IMG/M metagenome (GOLD analysis project Ga0065165, IMG submission 63813) | Arabidopsis root microbial communities from the University of North Carolina, USA - plate scrape MF_Cvi_mMF (version 2) (version 3) | ecosystem: Host-associated > Plants > Roots > Endosphere... | reverse complement strand
CGAAGGCCTGCTCGGGCTCGAGGTGCAGCTTGGTTTCGTAGCCGGCTTCCTGGCCGATCAGCGCTTCTTCGACCTTCGCGAGCAGGTCGTCGCCACCGACGAAGAACTCGACCGGGGCGTCCAGTTCGTCGATCAGCTGGCCTTGGGCGTCTTCCAGCCGCCACGTGAGGGCGACGACGCAGGGGTTCGTGATGAGCATCCGGGAATGATCGCACAGGCATCGCACAATCGTCGGATGCCCGCACCGACCGCAACCCCTCCCACGCCCGGCGTTTTCGCGCCCGGCAGCACCCGTCCCGCCAACCTGCTGGGCGGCCTGTCGCCCGCCGCCTTCATGCGCCGCCACTGGCAGAAGCGCCCGCTGCTGATCCGCCAGGCGGTGCCCGGCATCGCGCCGATCGTGCCGCGGGCGCAGCTGTTCGAGCTGGCGGCGCGCGAGGATGTCGAATCGCGCCTGATCGTGCACGGTCAGCGCGGCTGGACGATGAAGCGCGGTCCGCAGGCGCGGCGCGCGCTGCCGGCGGTGTCGCGCCGCGGCTGGACGCTGCTGGTGCAGGGGCTGGACCTGCACCTCGATGCCGCACGCGAGCTGCTGTCGTGGTTCCGCTTCGTGCCGGACGCGCGGCTCGACGACCTGATGGTCTCGTGGGCGAGCGACGGCGGCGGGGTCGGGCCGCATGTCGATTCCTACGACGTGTTCCTGCTGCAGGTGCAGGGCCGGCGGCGCTGGCTCATCGGGCCGGTCGACGATGCGTCGCTCGAACCGGATGTGCCGTTGAAGATCCTCAGCCGCTTCGTGCCCGACCAGGAGTGGCTGCTCGAGCCCGGCGACATGCTCTACCTGCCGCCCGGCTGGGGGCATGACGGTGTCGCCGAGGGCGAGTGCATGACCTGCTCGATCGGCTTTCGCGCCGCCGGCCGCGACGAGCTGGCGACCGAGGTGCTGCAGCGCGTGATCGAAGCGGTCGACCCGGACGCCGCGGACCCGCTGTACCGCGACCCGTCGCAGCCCGCCACCGACGCGCCGGGCCAGGTGCCGCCGCGGCTGCAGGCGTTCGCCGCCGACGCGGTGCAACGGCTGCTGCGCGACCCGGCGGCGCTCGCCTGCGCGCTCGGCGAACTGCTGAGCGAGCCGAAGCCGTCGGTCTGGTTCGATGCCGGCGAGCCGCTGGACGCACCGCAGGCGGTGCGCCTGGACCGCCGTACGCGGATGATGTACGACGATCGGCATGTCTTCATCAACGGTGATTCGTTTCGCGCGGCGGGCCGCGATGCGCGGCTGATGCGCCTGCTGGCGGACGAGCGCTGCCTGGCGCTTGCCGATGTCGCCCGGCTGAGCGACGATGCCTTCGAGCTGCTCGGGCAGTGGGCGCATGCCGGCTGGGTGCGCGCCGTGCACGAGACCTGAGCCACGCCAAGGAGCACACGATGGAAGAGGTGGAAGGCAGCGGCGATGCACCAGGCAATGGACACCGCATCATCACGTCGCGCAGCGAGTTCCTGCAGGCCCTGCGCGACGGCTTCGCGCTCGCGGCCGCGCAGGGCTGCCGCGAGCTCCTGCTGAGCGATCCCGATTTTGCCGACTGGCCGCTAGGCGAGCCCGCGGTGCTCGATCATCTGACGCGCTGGGCGTTCGCGCACCGCAAGCTGACGATGCTGGGCGGGCACTTCGACGAGGTGTCGCGACGCCATGCGCGCTTCGCGCAGTGGCGGCGCCAGTGGTCGCACATCGTCGAATGCCGCTCGCCCGACAGCGACGACGAGCGCGACATCCCGACGCTGCTGCTGGCGCCCGGGCTGGTCACGCTGAAGCTGCTGAACCGCGCTCAGTACCGCGCGAGCTGGTCCACCGACGAGGGCGATTCGGTGCGTGCCCACGAACACCTTGATGCACTTTTGCAACGCTCGGTCGAGGCCTTTCCTGCGACAACGCTGGGTCTATAGGGTATGCACTGCGTCTGCGTATAATCGTGGGCTGGGCCTTGGAAACGCTCGAGCTTTCCTGGGTCTGAATGCGTTGGGGATCTGCCGTGGATCGAATGATCGGAGGGTTCCCACAATTACCGGTAATTGTCTGAACCTTTCATTGAGGATAAGTATGAAAAAGTCGCTTCTGTTGGCTTCCCTGGTTGCTGCTGTTGCTCTGGCCGCTTGCGGCAAGAAGCCGGAAGAGGCCGCTCCGGCGCCCGCTCCGGTTGCCGCTCCGGCTCCCGCTCCCGCCCCGGTGGCTGATGCCGCTGCTTCGGGTGCCGCAATGGCCGCTTCGGCTGCCATGGACGCTGCTTCGGGCGCCGCGATGGCCGCTTCGGGCGCTGCTTCCGCCGCCAAGTAATCGCTTTCCAGCGATGATGAAAGAGCCGCCTTCGGGCGGCTTTTTCACGTCGGTGCTTTCAGCGCAACGACAGCCAGCCGAAGCCGAGTGCCGGGTCGGCCACGGTGATGTCGTCCGCGTTGCCGCCGGTCACACCGAGCAACGCCTGCACCGCCAGCTCGGGCCGGTTGTTCTGCCGGCTCAGGTGCGCTGCCACCAGGTGGCGCAGGCCGCCGTGCAGGCAGGCCGCGAGGATCTCGGCGGCCGTCTCGTTCGACAGGTGTCCGAGCCGGCCGCCGACGCGCCGCTTCAGCGAGGCCGGGTAGCTCGAGTTCGCGAGCATCTCGACGTCGTGGTTGCATTCCAGCAGCAGCGCGTCGCAGTGCTGCAGGTGTGCGACGACATGCGCCGTCGACGAACCGATGTCGGTCAGCACGCCCAGGCAGGCGTTGCCGTCGGTCACGCGCAGCTGCAGCGGTTCGTTGGCGTCGTGCGGCACCGTGTAGGGCTGCAGCTGCAGGTCGCCGATGGCGATCGGCTCGCCGTCGCGGGCCACGTTCAGCCACTCCTGCGCCGCCGGGTCGCCGATCGCGCGCCAGGTGCCCTGGCTGGTCCACAGCGGAACATGGTGCCGGCGCGCGAGCGTCAGCGCACAGCCGACGTGGTCGCCGTGCTCGTGGGTCACGAACACCGCGTCGATGTCGTCGACGGCGAGCCCGGTGCGCGACAGCCGCAGCGTCAGCTCGCGCAGCGAGAAGCCGCTGTCGATCAGCAGCCGCGTGGTGCTGGAGCCGCTCGTGGCCTCGACGAGCGTCGCGTTGCCGGTGCTGCCGCTGCCGAGGCTGCAGAAGCGCAGCATGCGGGGTGCCTCGCTGCCGTCGGCCGGGGGCTTACTTCAGTTCGTCGACCAGCAGGCCGACGATGCGCTTGCCGGCGTCGCCGTTCTCCGGCTCGCCCTTGCTGTCGAGCACCGAGATCAGGCTGGCATCGCCCTGGCCGACCACGCGCACGCGGTACTTCACCGGCGCGAAATTGCCCTTCTCGCCGGTGCCGAACAGGCGGCCGAAGAAGCCGGGCTCTTCCTTGCCGGCCATCGCCGGGTCGACATAGCGCACGAAGTAGACGCCCTGCGTGCGGTCGCGGTCTTCGACGGTGAAGCCGCTGCGGTCGAGCGCGAGCCCGACCCGGCGCCAGGCGCGGTCGAAGGCGTCGTCGACCTGCAGCGTCGCTGCGGCCTGGCCGGTCAGCTCACGTGCATGCGGCGTGGCCGAAGCCGGCGCCGATGCGGCCTGCTGCGAAGCCAGCTTGGCCTGCTCATCCTTCGCGCCGAGCTTCACCAGCAGGCGCGACAGCATTTCGCTTTCGAGGTCGGGGTCGTTCGGGCGCGGTTCCCAGGTCGTCGACTCCTTTTGCTGGCCGACGTAGACCTCGCGCAGCCCGCGGTGCGCGATGTGGATCTCGGTGCCGTTGGCGCCGCGCTCGACGCGGGTGCGGTACTTGTCGCGCTCGCCGGTGGAATACAAGCCGTCGATCACCCGGCCCAGCGTGCGGCGCAGCAGGTCGTCCGGCAACTTCGCGCGGTTCTCGGCCCATTCGGTTTCCATCACGCCGGCCTCGGGCTGGTCGAGCGAGATCGTCAGGCCGCGCTCTTTCCAGAACGCCTGCAGCTGCGGCCACACCTGTTCGGGTGTCTGCGTGGTGACGACCCAGCGCTGGTCGCCCTGGCGTTCCAGCCGGGCCTGGCCGAGCGCGTTCGGCGCCACGGCCTGCGTCGCCGGGCCGGCGGCCTGGCCCGAGCCTGCGGCCAGCTGCGGATTCTGGAAGGTGGTGGCGCTGATGGTGCCGCCGCTCTGCACGTTGTAGCGCGAGTCGTTCTGCAGCTGGGTCAGGTCGGGCGGCACGTCGAGTGGCGTCGCCTTCGCGGTCGCGCTCTTGTAGTCGACCTTCTCACCGGTCACGGCCGTCTCGATCGTGGTGCAACCGGCGGCGGCGAGCCCCAGGGCGAGGGCGGCGGCAATGGCCTTGGCGAGAGGGTTCAGGGGAAAACGGGTCACGTTGTGCATCTCCGAGGACAGTGCCGCAAGGGGCGCCGGCCGGGCCGGTGGAAGGATGAAGGGTGGGAAGCCTGGAACAGCGGGCGGACGAATGGTCGGCGGGTCAGCGCAGGCGGCGCGGGCCGCTCACAGCAGACCCGATTCGCGCATCGCTTGTTCCACCGTGGCCTGGCCGGCGGGCGTCAGCCCGACGATCGGCAGCCGCAGCGTCGCGCCGCAGCGTCCCAGTCGCGACAAGGCCCATTTGGTGGGCGCCGGGCTCGGCTCGACGAACAGGTTCTTGTGCAGCGGCAGCAGCTTCAGGTGGAGGGCGGTGGCCTCGCGCGCCTGGCCGGCTAGCGCCGCCTTGCACAGCTCGTGCATCGCGCGCGGTGCGACGTTGGCGGTGACGCTGACGTTGCCGTGGCCGCCCAGCAGCATCAGCGCGACCGCGGTCGGGTCGTCGCCCGAATAGATGGAGAAGCCTTCGGGCGCGTTGCGCACCAGCCAGCCGGCGCGCTCGATGTTGCCGGTGGCTTCCTTGATGCCGACGATGCCGGGGATCTGCGCCAGCCGAAGCGTGGTCTCGGGCAGCATGTCCGCCACCGTGCGGCCGGGGACGTTGTACAGCACCATCGGGATGTCCACCGCCTCGGCGATGGCCTTGAAGTGCTGGTAGATGCCTTCCTGCGACGGCTTGTTGTAGTACGGCACGACCGACAGCGTGCAGTCGGCGCCTGCCTTGCGGGCATAGCGCGAATGCTCGATGGCCTCGCGGGTGGAGTTGGCGCCGGTGCCGGCCATGATCGGCACGCGGCCGCGCGCATGTTCGACCGCGACGCGGATGATCTCCCAGTGCTCCTCGACCGAGACCGTGGGGCTTTCGCCGGTCGTGCCGACGACGCCGATGCAGTCGGTGCCTTCGTCGATGTGCCAGTCGATCAGGCGGCGCAGCGCGTCATAGTCGACGCTGCCGTCCTCGTGCATCGGCGTGATCAGCGCGACGATGCTGCCAACAATGGGTTTCATGCGGGATCCTCGGAATTCGCGGATTTTACTCACCCTGCGGGGGGTGCCCTGCGTCCAGCAGATAACGCGGGATTTCACCCGGTCCGCCGGGGTCGGCGGCGGCCCTCACCGCGGCGATGCGCTGCACGAAGCGGGCGGGCGATCCGAGGAAGCCGTCCTCGAACGCGACGATCCGCAGCCCGCGTGCCGCGTCGAGCAGCTCGCCCGGGCGAAGCAGGAACTCCGGATTCGACGGCCGCCCCACGCCCTGCTGGCCGTGCGCGAAGGTTTCGTAGATCAGCACGCCGCCTTCGGCCAGCGCCTCGCACAGCGTCGGCAGCAGCGGGCGCCACAGGTAGTTCGTGACGACGACCGCATCGAAACGGCGGTCCGGCAGCGGCCACGGGCCGGCCTCGATGTCGGCCAGCACCACGTCGGCGATCGGATGCAGCGCCTCGGTGGCGGCCGCGTCGCGGTCGAGCGCCGTCACGTGGCAGCCGCGGCCGGCGAACCAGCGCACGTGGCGGCCGCTGCCGCAGGCCACGTCGAGCACGCTGGCACCCGGCGCGATCAGGTGCGACCAGCGCTGCACCCACGCCGAGGGTGCCGGTGCGGCCTGCAGAGGCGGCGTCGCGCTCATTGCGGCCGGGCGTGCTGGTTCAGCGCCTTCAGCGCCAGCCGGTCGATCAGCCGCGGCGCGAGCAGCTTCAGCCAGCGGCCGAGCTTGCCCTGCGCCGTCATCACGACGTCGCGCCGGCGCGCTTCGGCGCCTTCGATGATCAGCCGGGCGCAGGTCTCGACCGGCATCGCCGCCGATTCGTCCAGCCCGCTGCGGCCGGCCGGGTGGCCGCCGGCGTCGTAGCCGCGGCGGCGGATCTCGGTCGCGACCACGCCCGGGTAGGCGATGGTCACGCTGATGCCCTGGCGGCCGATCTCCGGCCGCAGCGATTCGAAGAAGCCGGTCATCGCGAACTTGGTGGCGGCGTAGGCGGTGCGGCCCGGCACGCCGACCAGGCCGGCCAGGCTGGACACCGCGACGATGCGGCCGTAGCTCGTCTTCAGGTGCGGCAGCGCGGCATGCGTGCACCAGACGCTGCCCCACAGGTTCACTCGCATCAGGTCCTCGTACCAGCCGAGGTCGGCGACGTCGCGCAGCAGCGCCTGGGCCGACATGCCGGCGTTGTTGACCAGTGTGTCGAGCCGGCCGAAGCGGTCCATCGTCGCATCGACCAGCGCGCGGCAGTCGGCCTGCACGCTGACGTCGCAGCGCTGCACCAGCGCCTGCGCGCCATGCACGCGGCAGTCGGCGGCAACCGCCTGCAGCTTGTCGACGTTGCGCGCCGCCAGCACCAGCGCGATGTTGGCCTTGCCGCGCGCGGCCCACTGCCGGGCGAGCTCGGCGCCGATGCCGTCCGACGCGCCGGTGATCACGACGACATACATCAGAAGCAGCTCCAGAGCTGGTTGGCGAGCGCGAAGGCCATCTCGGGGCGCAGGTAGGCCGCGAACACCAGCAGCAGCACCGCCGCCGCCGCGACGCCGATCGCCAGCCGGGCCGCGGTCCGCTTCATGCCGGCTGCGGGGCCGCCCGCACGATCGCCGATTCGCGCACCGGCAGGTTGACCAGCGCGGCGAACACGCCCAGCCCGACCGCGATCCACCAGACCACGTCGTAGCTGCCGGTGCTGTCGTACAGCTTGCCGCCCAGCCACACGCCGAGGAACGAGCCGACCTGGTGGCTCAGGAACACGAAGCCGCCCAGCATGGACAAGTAGCGCACGCCGAAGATCTGCGCGACGACCGCGTTGGTCGGCGGCACCGTCGACAGCCACAGCACGCCCATCACCGACGCGAACACGTAGACGCTCGTCGGCGACAGCGGCACGTTCAGGAAGACGACGATCGCGACCGAGCGCAGCGCATAGATGGTCGACAGGATGTAGCGCTTGGGCAGCCGCTGGCCGAGCGTGCCGGCGGTGTAGGTGCCGATCACGTTGAACAGGCCGATCAGCGCGAGCGCGCCGGTGGCCACGTCCTGCGACAGCCCGTGGTCTTTCAGGTAGCTCGGCATGTGCACGCCGATGAACACGACCTGGAAGCCGCAGACGAAGTAGCCGGCCATCAGCAGCAGGAAGCTCGGGTACGCGAAGGCTTCGCGCAGCGCGGCACCCAGGCTCTGCTGCAGCGGGTTGACGATGAACTTCGGCTCTTTCAGGCCGGCCGCCAGCGGGATGATGGCCAGCGCCACGCAGCCCAGCACGAACAGCGCCTGCTGCCAGCCGAGGTGGCCGATCAGCCAGTTCTCGGTCGGCACCATCAGGAACTGGCCGAACGAGCCGGCTGCCGCGGCCACGCCCATCGCCCAGCTGCGCTTGTCGGCGGCGACGTTGCGACCGATCACGCCGTAGACCACCGCGTAGGTCGTGCCCGATTGGGCCATGCCGAGCAGCAGCCCGGCGCTGCCGGTGAAGGCCAGGCCCGAGGTGGACAGCCCCATCAGCACCAGTCCGCCGGCGTACAGCAGGCTGCCGGCGATCAGCACCTTGAAGGCGCCGAAGCGGTCGGCGAGCGCGCCGGCGAACGGCCCGGCGATGCCCCACGCGAGGTTCTGCACCGCGAGCGCGAATGCGAAGGTCTCGCGCGTCCAGCCGCGGTCCATCGTGATCGGCTGCAGCCACAGGCCGAAGCCGTGGCGGATGCCCATCGACAGCGTGACGATCATGGCGCCGCACAGCAGCACCTGTTTCATCGAGAGCGGGGCACGAGAGTCAGCAGGGGACATCGCGCGAATGTAGCGGATTGCCCGAGCATCCGATCGAGCAACGCCCGCGGAACCGGCTTTGGCTCCGGCATCACATCGCTGACGCGATATGAGCCTGCGCTGGAGCGCAAGCGCTTTGCCGGGCCGCTGGGTGGCGCCCCTCGGGAGCAGGAGCGACGGCGACCTGGGGGGCTCTGTCAGAACCTGAAGCCGTACTTCGCGCTGTAGGACGTGGCCTTGCCGGTCTTGTCCGCCTCGAACGCCAGGTTCGCGAGCCCGAAGTTCAGGTTCACGCCGGCAAACACCTTCGCGAGGTTGAAGTCCTCATCGCCCTTCAACGACGACGCCTCGGGCTTGCTCCTGACGTTGACGGTGCCGAGCCCGGCGTACGGCGTCGCGAACAGGAAGCCCTTCGAGACCGAGACGTCGAAGCCGAGCGTGCGCAGCTTGAGCTGGTCGACGCCGGACATCGCCGACGCGCTGGCGCGCAGCGCGATCGCCGGCAGCACCGCGTTGCCGGCCAGCGGTGCCCAGCGCAGCTCGCCGCCGGTGACGGTGATGCCGGCCGTCGGCACGCGCGAGACCGAGAGGCCGACGTCGATGTCGAACGGCAGCCCCTTGTGGGCGCGCAGCGACGGCACGACGATGGTCGACGGCACGCTGCCGCCGCCGGCCGCCTTCTCCCAGACGCCGCGGTTCTCCAGCACGGTGCCCGACACGCCGACGCCGACGTCGAAGCCGGTCAGCCCGAGCGGCTCGGACGGGATCAGCGGCTTGAACGACAGGATGGCGCCCAGGTCTTCGGACAGCAGGCGGAACTCCGACTGCGACAGCAGTTGCAGCGTGTTCAGGTCGGCGGCCTGGGCCATCGACGCGGTGGCGCCGAGCACGGCGATCAGGAGGGTGGGGAGAAGGCGCATGGGATGAGATCGGGTGGGGGGATTTGGAAATCGGGCGCCAGGGTAACGCGCCGCGGCGACCGGTCCGTGTCGCCCGCACCACGGTCGATTGCGAGTTGTAACGCGGTGGGCTTCTAGAATCCCGCCCCATGGCGACCAAACCCAGCAATTCCTACGGCGAGTCATCGATCCGTGTCCTGAAGGGACTCGAGCCCGTGAAGCAGCGGCCGGGCATGTACACCCGCACCGATAACCCGCTGCACATCATCCAGGAGGTCATCGACAACGCGGCCGACGAGGCGCTGGCCGGCTACGGCAAGCGCATCGACGTGGTGCTGCACACCGACGGCTCGGTCACGGTGCACGACGACGGCCGCGGCATTCCGTTCGGCCTGCACCCCGAAGAGCAGGTGCCGGTGGTCGAGATCGTCTACACCCGGCTGCACGCCGGAGGCAAGTTCGACAAGGGCTCCGGCGGCGCCTACAGCTTCTCGGGCGGCCTGCACGGCGTGGGCGTCAGCGTGACGAACGCGCTCGCGAAGCGGCTCGAAGTGACGGTGTACCGCGAAGGCCAGGTGGCGAAGCTGGCGTTCTCGGGCGGCGACGTGATCGAGCCGCTGGTCATCCGCAAGGGGGTGTACTCGGCCGCGTCGGGCGACCGCAGGACCGGCACCACGGTGCGCGCCTGGCCCGACCCGAAGTACTTCGAGAGCGTCGATTTCCCGAAGGCCGAGCTGACCCACCTGCTGCGCAGCAAGGCGGTGCTGATGCCCGGCGTCATCGTCTCGCTGACGATCGAGAAGAGCGGCGAGGTGCTGACCTGGACTTACCAGGGCGGGCTGCGCGACTACCTGATGCAGACGCTGACGGCCGACCCGGTGATCCCGCTGTTCGAAGGCGAGCGCCATGCCGATTCGCGCGAGACGGAAAACTTCGCCGAGGGCGAGGGCGCCGCCTGGTGCGTCGCGTTCACCGAAGACGGCTCGCCGATGCGCGAGAGCTACGTCAACCTGATTCCCACGGTGAACGGCGGCACGCACGAATCCGGCCTGAAGGACGGGTTGTTCGGCGCGGTCAAGGGCTTCATCGACCTGCACAGCCTGCTGCCCAAGGGCGTCAAGCTGATGCCGGAAGACGTGTTCTCGCGCGCCAGCTTCGTGCTGTCGGCCAAGGTGCTGGACCCGCAGTTCCAGGGCCAGATCAAGGAGCGGCTGAACAGCCGCGATGCGCTGCGGCTGGTGTCCACCTACGTGAAGCCGGCGCTGGAGCTGTGGCTGAACCAGCATGTCGAGCTGGGCCGCAAGCTGGCCGAGCTGGTGATCAAGCAGGCGCAGACGCGCCAGCGCGCGAGCCAGAAGGTCGAGAAGCGCAAGGGCTCGGGCGTCGCGGTGCTGCCGGGCAAGCTGACCGATTGCGAGAGCCGCGACCTG
>Ga0065165_1003674_pt1 | contig 10455 bp, 8 predicted proteins | sample AraplaMF_Cvi_mMF_FD_63813 | JGI IMG/M metagenome (GOLD analysis project Ga0065165, IMG submission 63813) | Arabidopsis root microbial communities from the University of North Carolina, USA - plate scrape MF_Cvi_mMF (version 2) (version 3) | ecosystem: Host-associated > Plants > Roots > Endosphere... | reverse complement strand
TTTGACAGGGCATCCATGCCCTGATCAAAAAGGCGGGGACATCGTGTCCCCGCCCCCCTGCGGGGGCCTTTTCGTCCAGCCCTCACCGCCGGCGCCAAGGGGACCCGGTAGATCAAGAGCCGGAGCAAAAGCGCACAAGCGGAACGCCGCGGCTGCGCCGCGAGCTCTTCGCTTGATTGTCGCCCCGCCCGTCATCCCCCTCTCCCCGCCGGGGAGAGGGTCGGGGTGAGGGGCGGCACTTGCCACAAGGCCGCAACCACAGGCCCCACCCGATTCCAGTTGCCACGGCAGCCCCTGGCTGGCATGGTTCCTGGCTCTCTACCGCGCCCCGGAGCGCTCCGATGTCGTTGATCCGTTCGCTGTTTGCCGTGAAGCCTGTCGAGGCCTCGCTCACTGCCGATGATTCGCTGCGGCGGACGCTGGGGCTGAAGGAGCTGATCGTGCTGGGCGTGGGTGCGGTGATCGGCGCGGGTATTTTCGTGATCACGGGGCAGGCGGCGGCGGAGCATGCGGGGCCGGCCTTGACCTTGTCGTTCGTGCTGGCGGGGCTGGCGGCGGCGCTGGCGGCGCTGAGCTACGCGGAGTTCGCGGCGATGCTGCCGGTGTCGGGCAGTGCCTATGTCTACGCCTATGCCACGTTCGGCGAGCTGCTGGCCTGGTTTATCGGGTGGAACGTGGTGGCGGAATATCTGCTGGCGGTGTCGTCGGTGGCGGTGGGCTGGTCCGGTTACGGCGTGGGTCTGCTGAAGACGCTGGGTATCCATGTGCCGGAGGCGCTGGCCAATGCGCCGCTGAGCTTCAAGGACGGGCATCTGCAGTTCACCGGCGCGCTGCTGAATCTGCCGGCGCTGCTGGTGGTCGCGGCGCTTACCGCGCTGCTGTATCGCGGGACGAAGCAGTCCACGGCGTTCGCCAGCGTGGTGGTGGCGCTGAAGGTGATCGTGGTGGTGCTGTTCGTGGTGTGCGGGTTGCAGTACGTGGACCCCGCGCTGTGGCACCCGTACGTGCCGCAGAACCAGGGCGGCGACCACTACGGCTGGGCCGGCGTGTTCCGCGCGGCGACCAGCGTGTTCTATGCCTACATCGGCTTCGATGCGGTGGCGACGGCGGCGCAGGAAACGCGCAACCCGCAGCGCAACGTGCCGGCGGGCATCCTGATTTCGCTGGCGGTGTGCACGGTGCTGTACATCATCGTGGCGGCGGTGCTCACCGGCCTGGTGCCGTACCCGCAGCTGGGCACGGCCGAGCCCGTGGCGACGGCGCTGGCGGCGCATCCGCCGCTGGCCTGGCTGAAGCTGCTGACCCAGGTGGGCGCGGTGGCGGGGCTGACCTCGGTGATCCTGGTGATGCACCTGGGCCTGTCGCGCATCCTCTACACCATGGCCGGCGACGGCCTGCTGCCGACCTTCTTCGGCGCGGTGCACGAGCGCCACCACACGCCGCACCGCACCACCCTGTTGGTGGGCACGGTAGGCGGCATCCTGGCCGCGGTGTTTCCGCTCAGCCTGCTGGGCGACCTGCTTTCGATGGGCACGCTGCTGGCTTTCGCCACGGTGTGCATCGGCGTGCTGGTGCTGCGCCGCACGCATCCGAACCTGCCGCGCGGCTTCCGCGTGCCGGCCGCGCCGGTGGTGTGCAGCCTGGGCGTGCTGGTGTGCGGCTTCCTGCTGGCGCAGATGAACCTGGCCAACTGGATCCTGCTCGGCGCGTGGACCGCGCTGGGCATGCTGATCTACATCGCCTACGGTTATCGGCACAGCCTGCTGCGCGGGCGTTGAGCGGCAGCCCCGCTTCCGTTGGGGTTCGCCTTTGGCTCACCCCAACCTACGTGTGCGGTGTGCGGGGTCAGGAAATGCGGAAGCGTTCGTTGCCGTCGGGCTGGTCGATGAAGTGATCGAGGCCGCTCACCTTCAGCGGGTGCAGGTTGTAGTCGACGTGGGCGGTATCCAGCAGCGGCGGCGCGTCCTGCGTTGACGCGGGGGAGATCGCGGCCGGTTCCGCCGACGGGGCGTCGCCACCGTTCGGGACGACGGTGAGTGGCGTGTTGGGAAGTGTCATGGCTGAACTCCTGCGGCGTCTTGCATGCGCCGCTGGCGTGTTCCGCGTGGCGACGCGGAAGGCTGTACCTTGCGTCCGTGCCTGAAGCGGCGACCGTGCCGTGGAACCGGGGTGGCTCGGCGGTCGGCGGGGCGGTCGGCCCGGCTTCGTCCTGCTTCGAACCTTCGATGCGCGCCGCTGGAGAAGGGTTGCGCGGCGCGTGCGAGGGCGAAGCGCCGGTCGGATGGGCTCGGGGCCTGGTCCTACCGTGGAGCCAGTCTAGACCCGCATCGCAAGAAAAAACCCGTGTCGAAGGGCATGACGGAAATCGTTTGCGGGCAGCGGCTTTTGGCCTCGTTGATGCTTTGCGCCCGTGGGCGAACAGCCGTCTAAAAAAGCACGCCCTGATCGAGCATGATCTTCACCGGCGCAAAGCTGCGGCGGTGCTCGGCGCACGGCCCCAGCCGCTGCAGCGCTTCGAAATGCGCCGGCGTGGGATAGCCCTTGTGCGCGGCGAAGCCATAGCCAGGGTACTGCGTTTCCATCGCCACCATCAGGCGGTCGCGGGTGACCTTGGCCAGGATCGAGGCGGCACTGATCGCCGGCTCCAGCGCATCGCCGCCGACGATGGCGCGGCCTGGGCAGGGCAGGTTCTTCGGCAGCGCATTGCCGTCGATCCAGGCCTCGTGCGCCACCAGCGACAGGCCCGCGACGGCGCGGCTCATCCCAGCCATGGTGGCCTGGAAGATATTGAGCTGGTCGATCTCGGTGACGCTCATGGCGACGATGCAATGCGCCAGCGCATTCGCCACGATCTGCGGATACAGCGACTCGCGCTTCGCTTCGGTGAGCTTCTTCGAATCGTTCAAGCCGTCGATCGGGCGCTTGGGATCGAGAATGACCGCGGCCACCACCACCGGCCCCGCGAGCGGGCCGCGGCCGGCTTCGTCGACGCCGGCGATATGGCGCAGCGCTTTCCTGTTCATCGCGGACGCTCGATCAGTTCGATGATCGCGTCGGCCGCATGGTCGCCCGCTTCGCCTTCCAGCTCGCCGCGCAGCGCGCGGTGCAGTTGCTCGAAGGCGGCGACGATCTCGCCGCGGCGCTGGCTGTCCTGGAACAGCGCGAGCACGGCGGCGGAGAGTTTCTCCGGCGTGCAGTCGTCCTGCATCAGCTCCGGCGCCAGCATGGCCTGCTCGCCGAGGCCGCAGGCGCGGGCCAGGATGTTCGGCAGCGCGTAGACGTCGGTCTTCAGCATGTTCAGCGCGCGCGCGATGCGGTAGCTGATCGGCGACACGCGGTAGCCGACCACCATCGGACGCTTGGCCAGCATGGCTTCCAGCGTGGCGGTGCCGGAAGCGAGCAGCACCACGTCGGCGGCGAGCATCGCTTCGTGCGCGCGGCCGTCGAGCAGGATGGGGGTGTCATCGTTGCCGGGACCTTCGCCGAGCATCGCTTTCAGCGTCGCGTGCACGCGCGTGTTGGCCGCCGGAACGATGATGCGCAGGCCCGGCAACTGCGCGGCCACGCGGCGCGCCGCATCGAGAAACACGCGGCCCAGCTTTGCCACTTCCGAGGCGCGGCTGCCCGGCAGCACGGCCAGCACCGGTGCGTTCTGCGGCAGCTCGAGGAAGTCGCGCGCGCCGACGCGGTCGGAGACCAGGGCGAAGCGGTCCGCCAGCGGATGGCCGACGAAGCGCGCGTCGACGCCGTGGCGCGCATAGATCGCCGGCTCCATCGGGAACAGGCACAGCACGCGGTCGGCGCTGCGGCCGATCCTGGCCGCGCGCTCCTCGCGCCAGGCCCACACGGACGGGCTGACGTAGTGCACGGTGCGCAGGCCGGCGGCGCGGACGCGCTGTTCCACGCCGAGGTTGAAATCCGGTGCGTCGATGCCGACCACTACCGCGGGTTGCGCCGCGATCAGCCGCGCCACCAGTTCCTTGCGCAGGCGCAGCAGGCGGGGCAGGTGGCTGATCACTTCGGCGAAGCCGAACAGCGACAGCTCGCGGATGTCGTACCAGGATTCGAAACCCTGCGCCTGCATGCGCGCGCCGCCGATGCCGGCGAAGCGGGCGCCGGGGTAGCGCTTGCGCAGGGCCACGATGAGGTCGGCGCCGAGCTGGTCGCCGGAGTCTTCTCCGGCGATGAGTGCGATGACGATGGGGGTTTCGGCGGCTGAGCTCATGGCGTCAGCGTGCGAGAGCCCGCTCGCTGCGATCCAGGAATTCCAGCATCGAGCGCACGTCGTCGCTTTCCTGCGCCAGCGACACCAGCTGCTCGCGCGCGTCGGCCTGGGTCAGGCCGGCCATGTACAGCGTGCGGTAGGCGCGCTTGATCGCGGCGATGCGGGTGGGGTCGAAGCCGCGGCGCTTCAGGCCTTCGCTGTTGATGCCGCGCGGGCGGCCGCGCTGCTCGTTGGCCATCATCACGAACGGCGGCACGTCGGAGCCGACCAGGCAGCCCATGCCGATGAAGGCGTGCGCGCCGACCTTGCAGAACTGATGCACGCCGGAGAAGCCGGACATGATCACGAAGTCGCCGATCTCCACGTGCCCGGCCAGCGCCGAGTAGTTGGAGAACACGGTGTTGTTGCCGATCTGGCAGTCATGCGCCACGTGCACGTAGGCCAGCAGCCAGTTGTCGTTGCCGATGCGGGTGATGCCGCCGCCATCGCCCGTGCCGCGGTTGACCGTGACGAATTCGCGGATCAGGTTGCGGTCGCCGATGACCAGCTCGGTGCGCTCGCCCTGGAACTTCTTGTCCTGCGGCGCGCCGCCGAGCGAGGCGAACTGGCTGATGCGGTTGTCGCGGCCGATGCGGGTGGGGCCTTCGATCACCACGTGCGGACCGACGACCGTGCCCTCGCCGATCTCCACCTCGGCGCCGATCACGCTGTAGGCGCCGACGCTGACATTGGCGCCCAGTTTGGCGGAAGGATCGATCTGTGCGGTGGGGTGGATGGCGCTGGCCTGGCTCATTTGTCGGACCTCGCCGCGCAGACCAGCGTGCAGGAAGCGACCTTCTTGCCGTTGACGCGGCTCTCGGCCTCGAACATGCCCATGCCGCGCAGCAGGCGCAGCAGCTTCACTTCCATCAGCAGCTGGTCGCCCGGCACCACCGGGCAGTAGAAGCGCGCGTCGTCCACCTTGGCCAGGTAGAACAGCGGGCTGCCGGTGTCGCCCTTCATGCGGCTGCTGATCTGGGTGAGCAGGCCGGCGGTCTGCGCCATGGCCTCCACGATCAGCACGCCGGGCATTACCGGATGGCCCGGGAAATGGCCCTGGAAGAACGGCTCGTTCATGGTCACGTTCTTCAGGCCCACCACGCGGTGGTCCGGCTCCAGCTCGATCACCCGGTCCACCAGCAGGAACGGATAGCGGTGCGGCAGCAGCTTCTGGATCTGCTCCACCGTCACCGGCAGGTGGTAGGGCTCGGTCTTGTCACTCATTGTTGCTGTCCTTCTCCAGCGCCGAAAGCCGGCGCACGTACTCGTCAAGGTGCTTGAAACGGGCCGCATTGCGCCGCCACAGGCGGTTTTCCTGCAACGGTACCCCCGAGGAATACTCGCCGGGCTCGCGGATCGAATGGGTCACCAGGCTCTTGGCCGTAATGGTAACCCGGTCGGCCAGCTCCAGATGGCCCAGCACGCCGGCGTTGCCGCCGATCATGCAGTAGCGGCCGATCTTCGCGCTGCCGGCCACCGCGGCGCAGCCGGCCATGGCGGTGTGCGCGCCGACGTGGACGTTGTGGGCGATCTGGATCTGGTTGTCCAGGCGCACGTCCTCTTCCAGCACGGTGTCTTCCAGCGCGCCGCGGTCGATGGTGGTGTTGGCGCCGATCTCGCAGTCGTCGCCGATGCGCACGCCGCCGAGCTGCGGCAGCTTGATCCAGTGGTCTTTGTCGAAGGCGAGGCCGAAGCCGTCCGAGCCGATCACCGCGCCGGGGTGGACCAGCACGCGCTTGCCCAGGGTCACGCGGGTGACCAGGGTAACCCGCGCCACCAGCCGCGACTGCGCGCCCACCGTGCAGCCGGCGCCGACGATGCAATGCGGGCCGAGCACGGCGCCGTCTTCGATCACGGCGTCTTCTTCCACCACGCAGCAGGGACCGATGCTGGCCATCGGCGCGATGCGCGCGGCGGGCGAGACCACGGCGCTGGCATGGATGCCGGCGGGCGAAGCGGGCAGGCGCTCGAACAGCGCGGCGATCTTGGCGTAGGCGACGTAGGGGTCCTTGGCGATGAGTGCGGCGGTGGGACAGTCGCTGAGGTTTTCTTCGCGCAGCACCACCACGCCGGCGCGCGCGCCGGCGAGCTGGGCGCCGTATTTGCTGTTGGACAGGAAGCTCAGCTGGCTGGGGCCGGCGCCGGCCAGGGTGCCGACGCCGTCGATCACGCGCTGGCCATCGCCCTGGAAGGCCAGGCCGAAGCGTTCGGCCAGCTCGGCCACGGTGTATTGGAAGGTGCTCATGCGGGCTCCCTGGCGGTGCGGGCATTGTAGGGCGCGGGGGGCGCGGCGTCTTTCCGCACGGGCAAAAGAAAGCGCGGCCGTGGCCGCGCTTTCGGGGTGTTGCGGTGCTTCGGACCCTGCCGGTCAGATGATTGCCCGGCTTAGAACTGGCTGCCGAAGGTGAACTGGATGCGCTCTTCGTAGTGACGATCTTCCTTCTTGGAGCGGATCGGCGTGGCGAAGTTGATGATCAGCGGGCCGATCGGCGCCTGCCACTGCAGCGAGATACCGGTCGAGGCGCGCAGCTCCGAAGCCTTGAAGGCGCTGTAGTCCTTGTACACGTTGCCGACGTCGACGAACCACGACACGCGGGCGGTGTTCACGTCCTTCAGGAACGGCAGCGGGATGAACACCTGCGCCGTGCCCAGCACCTTGAACGCGCCGCCGACCGGCTGGGCGTAGGTGTAGTAGCCACCGTTGCAACGGCCGTCCTTGTCGGCCTGCAGCGGCTTGCCGCTGGCGTCGGTGCCCACGCAGAGCTTCGGGCCCAGCGTGTTGTCCTGGAAGCCGCGCACGTCGCGCACGCCGCCGGAGTAGTAGTTCTCCCAGAACGGGAAGTCGATCTTCTGGCCCTTCACGTAGTCGCCGAAGCTGTTGTCGTACTCCTGGCCATAGGTCTTGCCGTAGCCGACCTGGCCGTCCAGGTACAGCACGAAGCCGCCGCCGATCGGCCAGTAGTGGTTGGCCTCGCCGAAGATCTTGTAGTACTGCACGGTGGAGCCGGGCAGCGCGATGTCGGTGGACAGCGTCATCATGCCGCCGCGGGTCGGCGCCCAGTAGCCATTGCGCGTGTCGTGGGTCCAGCCCAGCTGGCCGGTCCACGAGTGGATGGTCTTGTGGCCGATCGCGTTCTGGTAGTCGATCAGCTGCTGCGGCGACAGGCTCTGCGTGACGATCTGGCCGGTGGAGTCGTAGGTCTGGTAGTCCAGGTTGATCTTGTTGCTGCTCAGGCCGAGGCCGGCGCGCAGGCTGTCGAAGTCGGTGATCGGGATGTTGAGGAAGGCCGAGAACGACTTCTGGCTGCTGGTGAAGTTGACGAAGTCGCTGTTGGCGTCGCCGTAGTCGCTCTTGCTGTACGCGGCGTTGTAGCCGATGCCGATGCCGTTGTCGGTCAGGTACGGGTTGAAATAGGTGGCGCTGACGCTGGTGACGTAGTCGCTGCGCTGCGCGGACACCGAGAAGCTGTCGCCCGTGCCCAGGAAGTTGTTCTGCGACACCGAGGCGGACAGGATGATGCCCGAGTACTGCGAATAGCCCACGCCGAACATCAGGCTGCCGGCGGACTGTTCTTCCACCTTCACCGTCAGGTCGACCTGGTCCTCGGTGCCCGGCACCAGCTTCTTGTCGATGTCGACCTTCTTGAAGTAGCCCAGGTGCTGCAGGCGGATCTTCGAGCGGTCGATCGCCGGCTGCGAGTACCAGCTGCCTTCCAGCTGGCGCATTTCGCGGCGCATCACGTCGTCTTCGGTGCGGGTATTGCCGTTGAACACCACGCGGCGCACGTACACGCGCTTGCCGGGCTCGATGTAGAAGGTGAGGTCGACGGTGCGCTTGTCCTTGTCCAGCTTCGGCACCGGGGTGACCTTGGCGAAGGCGTAGCCGATGCTGGCCAGGATGCTCTTGATCGCATCGGAGCTGGCTTCGATCGCCTTGCGGTTGAAGGTCTGGTCCTTCTTCTGGAACACCAGCTGGCGCAGGGTTTCTTCCGGCAGCACCAGGTCGCCGAGCAGGTGGATGTCGGAGACGGTGTAGATCTCGCCTTCCTTCACCGCGGCGGCGATGTACATCTCGCGCTTGTCGGGGGCGATGCTGACCTGGGTGGAATCCACGCCGAAGTCGGCGTAGCCGCGGTCCATGTAGTAGGACTGCAGCTTCTCCAGGTCGCCGGAGAGCTTCTCGCGCGAGTACTGGTCGTCCTTCGAATACCAGGACATCCAGTTGGTGGTGTCGGATTCGAAGTCCTTGCGGATTTCCTTGTCGGTGAACGCCTTGTTGCCGACGATGTTGATCTCTTTGATCTTGGCGACCTTGCCTTCGCGGATCTCGATGTCGATCGCCACGCGGTTGCGGTCGAGATTGGTGACGTGCGGTTCGACCGAGACGTTGTACTTGCCGCGGTTGTAGTACTGGCGGATCAGTTCCTGCTGCACGCGGTCGAGCGAGAGGCGGTCGAAGGTCTCGCCTTCGGACAGGCCGATCTCCTTCAGGCCCTTGCGCAGGTCGTCTTCCTTGATGTCCTTGTTGCCGCGCAGGGTGAGCTTGGCGATGGACGGGCGCTCGGTGACCTTGATCACCATGATGTCGCCTTCGCGGTCGATCTCGACCTCGCTGAAGAACTTGGTCTGGTACAGGGCGCGGATGGCGCGCTGGGCGGCATCCGTGGTCAGGCGGTCGCCCTTGTTGACCGGCAGGTAGTTGAGCACCGTGCCCGCCGAGATGCGGCTTAGGCCATCGATGCGGATGTCGGAAACGACGAACGGCTCGAACGCAAGCGCGTTGGCGGTGAGTGAGGCAAGCAGGATCAGGGCGGCGATACGCTTCATCGTCGATTCCGTTGTTTATGCGGACGCAGCGGCCGCCTTGGCCGCTGCGCGTATGAATTGAGCCGGAAAAGTGCCCGGACTCGAAAAAAAGCGCGCGCCGTTCGCGAGCGCGGCGGAGGATGCTTCAACGCATGGCGCGCCGGCACGGGCGACAACCGGTGTCGCCTTGCCGCGGGCCGGCCGTCCCCCGACGCTGGCGTTGGGCACGCGCGTCACAAGAACAGACTGCGATGGATGTCGTTGTAAAACGCCAGACCCATCAAGGTGAGCAGCAGGAACAGGCCGACGTACTGGCCGGCCATCATCGTGCGCTCACTCAGCGGACTGCCCTTGACCAACTCAATAAGGTAATACAGCAGGTGACCGCCGTCCAAGACAGGGATGGGCAGCAGGTTCAATACCGCCAGGCTCAGCGAGACCAGGGCGAGGAAGCGCAGGAACCAGGCGGGGCCCATGCTGGCCGAGGCATTGGCCACCTGGGCGATGCCGATCACGCCGGAGAGGTTCTTGGTCGAGGCCTGGCCGCTGACCATCTTGCCGATCATGTTGAACAGCGAGACGGTGTTGTCCCAGGTCGCGCCCAGCGAGGCGCCGACCGCGGCCACCGGCCCGTAGCGGCGCACCACCTGTTCCGGCTGCGGCGGCGACACGCCGATCAGCCAGCGCGGCGGCTGGCCTTCCATCGATTCCATGCGCGCGGTGACCGTGAAGTTCAGCGGCTTGCCGTTGCGCTCCACCGCGATCGCCAGGGCCGGCGACCGGGTCGCCTCGGCCACCACCAGGCGCGAGAAGGCTTCGAAATCGGCCACCGGCTGGCCGTTGATGCTGACGATGCGGTCGCCGCCCTGCATGCCGGCGGCGGCGGCCGGGAAGCCGGCGCGCACCACGGCGGCGACCGGCGCGGCGGGCGCGGTCTTGATGCCGAGCTTTTCCAGGTACTGGCCGATGTCCTGCCCGGCGGGCAGCTGGTTCAGCGGCAGGGTGACCACGCGCTCGGCGCCGTCGGTGCCGCGCAGGCGCAGCGGCAGCGGTTCGCGGCCGAGCAGGGCGTTGGCGATGGCGTCGTAGGCGTCGCTCAGGGTGTCGACCGGCTTGCCGTCGACGGCGAGCACGCGGTCGCCCGGGCGCACGCCGGCGTCGGCGGCCATGCTGTGCGGCACGGCGGTGACGTTGGGCGCGGCGTCGGGCATGCCGACCACGAACATGGCCCAGAACGCGGCCACGGTGAAAATCAGATTGAAGGCGGGGCCGGCCGCGACGATGGCGATGCGCTGCCACACCGGCTTGCGGGTGAACTCGCGGCCCTGGTCGGCCGGGTCGACCTCGCCCTCGCGGGCGTCCAGCATCTTCACGTAGCCGCCCAG
>Ga0065165_1003667_pt1 | contig 10479 bp, 10 predicted proteins | sample AraplaMF_Cvi_mMF_FD_63813 | JGI IMG/M metagenome (GOLD analysis project Ga0065165, IMG submission 63813) | Arabidopsis root microbial communities from the University of North Carolina, USA - plate scrape MF_Cvi_mMF (version 2) (version 3) | ecosystem: Host-associated > Plants > Roots >... | reverse complement strand
GAGGTCAAGGCACTGACCAGCCGCAACCTGACGGAGCACCCGCTGTCGGGAAAGCGCGTCCGGATCACGCTGGTCGCCAAGGACGGCGCCGGACAGACCGGCCGCAGCCCGAGCCATGAAATGGTGCTTCCGTCGCGCAACTTTTCCGAACCGCTCGCCGCAGCCGTTGCCGAGCAGCGCCAGGTGTTTGCCCTCGATACCCGCCAGATGCCACGCGCGATCGCCCTCAACGAAGCGCTGGCCCTGCGGCCCGACGAAACCATACCCGATCTCGGCCAGTTCCTTCTCATCCGCTCCGCCCTCGAGCGGATGAAGCTGTCGCGCACCGACGAGCAGTTGAAGGATACCGCGGAATACCTGTGGGAGATCGCGCTCGGCATCGAGGACGGTGACCTGTCGCAGGCGGAAAAGCGTCTCCGCGACGCCCAAAACAACCTCTCGGAAGCGCTCAAGAACGGCGCCAAGGACGAGGAGATCGCCAAGCTCATGAAGGAGCTGCGCGAGGCCATGCAGCAGTATATGAGCGAACTCGCTCAACGCATGCAGAACGCGCCGAAAGCACCGAACAACATGCAGTCGCAGAACGTCATTCGCCAGCGCGACCTGCAGAACATGATGGACCAGATTGAAAACCTTGCCCGCTCGGGCAACAGGGATGCCGCACAGCAGCTGCTGTCGGAAATGCAGCGGATGATGAATAACCTCCAGGCAGGACGCCCGCAGCGCGGTCAGCAGGGCCGCCAGGACAACAGCCAGATGCGCCAGCAGATCGACAAGCTCGGCGAGATCATGCAGGACCAGCAGCGCCTCATGGACCAGACCTTCAAGCTGGATCAGGCCATGCGGGACCGCATGCAGCGTGGCGATCCCAACCAGGAGATGGACGGCGAGGACGAGCAGCAGAACCCCGGGGGAGAGCAAGGGCAGCAGTCGCAGCCCCAGCCTGGGCAGCAAGGTCAGCAGAAACAGGCCCAGGGCGGGGAGCAGAACCCCGACCAGATGACCAAGGAGCAGTTGCGCGAGGCGCTGAAGAACCTGAGGGCGCAGCAGGAAGGCCTCGGCAAGAAACTGGACGAACTGCAGAAAGGCCTGAAGGGTCTCGGCATGCAGCCGAACGACGGCTTCGGCCAGGCGCAGCGTGAAATGGGCAATGCCGGCAAGGCGTTGGGTGACGCCCAGGGGGAGCAGGCCGTCGACGGCCAGGGCAAGGCGCTCAACGCGCTGCGCCAGGGTGCCCAGAACATGATGCAGCAGATGATGCAGGCCATGCAGGGCCAACAGGGTCAGCAGGGCCAGGGTCGTGACGGCCAGGGCGACAACATGGCCTCACAGGGCGGTCAGAACGGTCGCGACCCGCTTGGCCGCCCGCGCTCGCAGACCGGCCCGGATTTCGGCGACCAGGTCAAGGTGCCGGACGAGATCGATGTGCAGCGCGCCCGCGAGATCCTCGACGCGATCCGCGAAAAGCTCGGCAACACCCTGTCTGGGGATGCCGAGCGGCAGTATCTGGAGCGGCTTTTGGAGTTGCGTTAGGCGGCTGGCCCGTCAGGCCGCCTCGGAGCCCTGCTCGGCCAGCGCCATGGCGACGGCCTTGCGGATCTCCGGCAGCGCGAATGGCTTCTGGACAACGTCGATGACCTTGGTCGCCAGATCGTCGGCCCGCTCGCGCTGTTCCGCATAACCGGTCATCAGCAGGATCTTGAGGTCCGGAAACTTGGCGGCAGCCTGATGGGCAAGTTCGATGCCGTCCATCACCGGCATGCGGATATCCGACAGCAGCAGGTCGAAGGGGCGGTCTTCGAGCTTTTCCAGGCCCTCAGCTCCGTCGCCGGCTTCGTGCGTCTCATGACCATCGAGACGCAACGCCCTTGCAACGAACATCCGCAAGGTGTCCTCGTCTTCGGTAATCAGGATTCTTGCCATAGCGATCATCGCTCCCTGCTGTTCATCTGGGGAGCAAATCATCAGAGTTTCCTTGTCGAGGAGTAAACATCCTTGAAGGCAGAGCTGCCATGGTTAACAGCTTGCCACTGGCGCAAGGCGAGTATTGGGCAGATCAGGCGTCGCCGGTAACCACGCCGACGAAGGGAAGTTCCCGGAAAGCATAGGCGGCATCCATGCCGTAGCCCACGACGAAATAGTCCGGGCATTCGAACCCCACGAAGTCGGCCTCGAGCGCTTCCTTGCGTTTGACGCTCTTGTCGAGAAGCACCGCGACGGAGACGCTGCTCGCCCCACGGTCGTAGAGCATCTGCTTGGCAAACGAAATCGTGCGGCCCGATTCGAGAATATCGTCGATCAGCAGAACATCCCGGTCTTTGACGTCGCTGTCGATATCCTTGACGATCCGCACGCCCTGCGAGACGGTGCCGGTGCCGTAGCTGGACAGGGTGATGAACTCCACCTCGGGCGCCAGCCCCACATCGTGGAGGGCCCGCAGCAGATCGGCGGCAAAGATGAAGGAGCCCTTCAGGATGGCAATGACCAGCAGGTCTTTGCTCGGCCGCGTCGCAATCTGCGCTGCGATGTCACGGTTGCGTTCGGCGATCTGTTCGGCGGTGAAGAGCGGCTCGATGAGCTTGCCGCGGACGACGGGCATGTGCGGAAACTCCTGATCGGATCAAAGCGCCGCGATAGCACAATCAGGAGCCGGAGGCACCCCGTTCCGCGACGGAAAGCCTCAAGTCCGGCAGTTTTCCGCCCGGATGAGGGACCTTCGCGGAAAAACCGCGGCTCTGCTGCGTGTCGAGCATGCCCTGCGGCGGACTGATCAGGGTGCTGGCGAGAACGGTTTCACCGGCGATCAGATCGGCCCGGATCGACGGCATGGCCCGCTTCTCCCGACCGCGATTTTCCACGATGCCGTTGATCAGCAGCACCCGCATGCCGTTGGCATCCTGGGGGATCATGCTGACATGCGTGATGTCGAAGTTCGGTCCGCTCTCGAGCGCTTCGGCATTCTTGAACAGGAACGAGAATCCGCCCGAGGCGGCAAACACCGCCACAAAGGCGGCCGCCACGAGCGCTGAAAAGAGATCGGGCGGCAGTTTCCTCAAGCCCGCTTCGAGCCGCTCGGCCGACAGTGCGACCAGGCGGGAGATCATCCCGCGCGGCACCCTGTTGTCGTTGTGGCTGCGCGGCACCGCTTTGTCGCGGCGGCGTTCCTGAACGGGCACGAACTGGGCGTCCAGCACCTCGGTATGACGCTGTGGCGCCCGCGAGACGCGTTGCGTCTGGCGCTCGGGCGGCAGGATATCCATGCGGATGATGGTCTTGCCGGTATGGCCGCGGAAGCTGGTCATGGACACCCTTTGCCCGTGACCTCGCTTGCGAGACATCCGGGCATTGAAACGAATCCCGCTCAGTCGTAAAGGGAAGTGGTTAATGCTTCGCAAATTCAGCCTGAAAACGGCCTACTTCCGCAGGCGATTTACGTTTTGTTTACGCCTGTCGTTAAGAGATAGCAGGCACCTGAGAGTCTTTACTCTATGCACAGGGACTGGATCCTCCGTTGATTCACTTCGAAAATGTCGGTTTGCGCTATGGAATGGGCCCGGAGATTCTCCGGGACATGACGTTCGACATCCCGAAACGGTCCTTCCAGTTCCTCACCGGGCCGTCGGGAGCCGGCAAGACCACCCTTCTGCGCCTGCTGTTCCTGTCGCTCCACCCGACGCGCGGCATCATCAACATGTTCGGCCGCGACCTGTCGCAGATCCCCCGCTCCGAACTTCCGATGCTGCGGCGAAGGGTCGGCATCGTCTTCCAGGACTTCCGACTTCTCGATCACCTGACGACCTACGAGAACGTGGCACTGCCCCTGCGGGTGCGCGGCAAGGAGGAAGGCTCCTACCGCAACGACGTGATAGAGCTGCTGAAATGGGTGGGTCTCGGCGAAAGGATCAACGTCCTGCCGCCCGTCCTGTCCGGCGGTGAAAAGCAGCGTGCGGCGATCGCCCGCGCCCTGATGGACCGGCCCGAAATCCTGCTCGCCGACGAACCGACCGGCAATGTCGACCCGCCCATGGCCAAGCGATTGCTCAACCTGTTTCTCGAGCTCAACCGCCTGGGCACGGCCGTCGTCATCGCCACTCATGATCTGGCCCTGATGGACCAAGTCGATGCGCGCCGGATGATCCTCACCGAAGGGCGGCTCGATATCTATGAATGAGATGAGCCGAACCAGGTCCAGCAAGCCGCAAAAGCGCGATCGCACGCAAGCCAGGCCCAAGCCGCCCGCACCTGAGCCGCAGCAGCAGCAGCCGGCGCGTCGGGCGGAGATGCGGGTCCGCCCTACCGCACCGATCCTGCCGCCGGCCAATATCCAGGGCAACGCCCTGATGGTGGTGATTGCCATCATGGCGTTTCTCGCCTGCCTGACGCTCGGCGCCGTCAGCATGGTTCGGGCAACGGCCTCGAGCTGGCAGAGCCAGATCTCCCGCGAGATCACCATCCAGATCAAGCCGGACGACGGCCTGGACATGGCGGCGGCGCTCAAGAAGGCGCGCGACGTGGCCCTCACCTTCGTCGGTACGAAGGACGGCACGATCATGGACGACAGCGCGACGGCGCGCCTGCTGGAGCCGTGGCTCGGCACTGGCCTCAACCTGGACGACCTGCCCGTTCCCCGCCTGGTGATCATCACCATCGACGAACAGAACCCGCCCGATTTCGGCGCCATGCGCGACCTCCTGAAGACCGAAGTTCCCCAGGCGTTTCTCGATGATCACCGAACCTGGGTGGACCGGCTGGTGTCGATGGCAAGGACCACGGTCCTGATCGGCACGGGCATCCTGGTGCTGGTGTTTACCGCCATGGTTCTGACCGTCATTTTCGCGACCCGCGGCGCGCTCTCCGGAAACCGGCACGTCGTTGAGGTCCTGCACTTCGTGGGCGCCGAAAGCGCTTTTGTCGCCAACGAGTTCCAGAAACATTTCCTGAAGATCAGCATCAAGGGTTCGGCGGCCGGCGGAGCGCTCGCGGCCATCCTGTTCGCCGTGGCGAACCTCTGGCAGTCGAATTCCCGTGCAACCCCTCAAAGCGACCAGGCGACAGCGCTGTTCGGCTCGTTTACGATCGGGGTGACCGGATATCTGGGGATCTTTGCCACCATGCTTGTGATCGCCCTTCTGACGACACTGACCGCACGTTTCACGGTGATGCGGACGATCGACGAGATCGACCTGATCCGCTCAGATCCGTCGCGTTCCGATGGTCTGCCAAGCGCATGAGGTCGGATCGTAGCCCGACCGCGAAGACTGAGATGGAAGGCCTGTCCGAATCACGAGCTGGTGACGGCGCAATGACGGTGGACGACACAGAACTGAACGACACGGGACCGGATGCACCTGTGCGGACGCCCAAGGGCTGGTTCTCGCGAAAGAGCCGGGCCCGGCGATGGGCGCGGCGGCTCTTCATGGCGGGCGTTCTCATGGGAGCGGTGGTGGCCGGCGGCTTCTTGTGGTTCGCCGATACGGTGACATCGCAGCGGGCACCCGATGGCGTCAAGGCCGACGCCATCGTCGTCCTGACCGGCGGATACCTGCGCATCGAGCAGGCCCTCGGCCTGTTGCGGGACGGGGCAGGCCAGCGGCTGCTGATCTCCGGCGCCCATCCCTCCACCACGCCGAACCAGATCCGCAAGGCGACCCAGGCATCGTCGGACCTCTTCGCCTGCTGCGTCGACATCGGTTACGACGCGCTCGACACGATCGGCAATGCCAACGAGATCGCCCGCTGGATCCATGACCATCGCTACCGGTCGGTGCTGGTGGTGACCAACAACTATCACATGCCCCGCAGCCTGCTAGAACTGCGCCGGGCAGATCCGGTGACCGAGTTCATTCCCTACCCGGTCATCAACGCCGACCTCACGCGGCGCGCCTGGTTTGCCGAGCCGGATACCCTTCGAACCATGCTGGCGGAATATCTCAAGGTCGTCCTGGCGACCCTGCGCGACGTCTTCGGCGTGGAGCACGGCACGGGCCTCAGGACGGAAGAAGAACTGTCGCCGGCCGGCGCACCGGCGCGGCCGCCGGCGCAGTGACTCTTTGCGCAAACCGCGATCTGACGCTTTTTTATGGCCGCGATCTCGTGTAGGCAACGGCTTCTCATATGGGATGCCATTCATGTTGCTGGTGCGTTCGATCCTCTTCAACATCGCCTTCTATACCAACATCATCGTCCGGATGCTGGTCCTGTCGCCGATCTATTTCTTGATGCCGCGCAAGGCCGCCTATCGCATTCCCAAGGCATGGGCCGCCTCCAACAACTGGCTGATGGCAAAGATCGTCGGCGCCACCTTCGAAATCGAAGGGATGGAAAACATACCCGAGGGCGGCTGCATCTTCGCCCCCAAGCACCAGTCGGCCTGGGATACCTTCGCGCTCCTGCCCTTCCAGCGCGATCCGGTCTACATCCTGAAGCGCGAGCTGATGTGGATCCCGCTGTTCGGCTGGTATGTGGCCAAGCAGAAGATGATCCCGGTCAACCGTGGCGCCCGCGGCAAGGTCATGGTCGACGTCATGCAGCGGACCAAGGCGGAAATGGCCGATGGCCGCCAGCTGATCATCTATCCGGAAGGGACACGCCGTCCGCCCGGCGCAGAACCGCAATACCGCTACGGCATCGCCCGCATCTACCGCGACGTCCAGGTGCCCGTCGTGCCGATCGTCGCCCACTGGGGGCTGTTCTGGGGGCGCCGTAAGCTCATCAAGCATCCCGGACACTTCAAGGTGAAGATCCTGCCGCCAATCCAGCCGGGCCTTGATCCGGATGCCTTCTACGCGCAGTTGATCGAGACGCTGGAGACGGCGAGCGACCGGCTGCTGATCGAGACGGTGGACGCCAACCCGCACCTGCCGCTACCGCCCGAGGCTGCACGCCGCGTCGCGGAGATCAGGTCTCAGCCCGCCGCCTGAGCCTTTTGCGCAATCGCGGCGTTGAGGTTTTCGAGCCACGCGTCGCGGATCCCCATTTTGCGCATATGCGCGACCGTGTTGACGACATAGGCCTGGTTCGGTCCCGACTTGCCGCGCGACCGGTGCACGATCTCGGCCGCCTCCGCCACATCGAGGGCGCCTGCATATTGCGGATGCTGCCGGTCGACAATGTAGGTCAACACCCGCACCTGCCGCCGGTCGGCGAGAAGCGCGGGCAGGCGCCGCTCGAGATAGACATTGGTGACGAGTTCCCGGCGCCGCAGATAGTCGAGCACGTCCGCCTGATGCGTCGGAGCCACCCGGAATGCCACACCGAGGCAGGAGCCGCCACGATCGAGGCCAAGAACCAGTCCGGGCTCGCTGCGCGTGCCCCGGTGATCGTAGGACCGGACGCACAGCGCGCGACGGAACCCGAAGACGCGAGCGGCCGTTCTGTCCTCGAACTCGAAGCCCGGGTTCCACATCAGCGACCCGTAGCCAAACACCCAAAATTCGTCCATATCGCGCGCCAAGCCGTTTCCTCGTGCGCATGGCGCGCCCGATCGGAACCAGCATTGGAGAAGAACATGGCAGCGTCAAGCCGAACCGGCGTCAGTGGAAAACTCTGGCTCCTTGCCTGTCTCGTCGTTCTTTTCATCGCGCTCTACACGGCCGGCTGGTTCTATGCGGCCTCGCTCCTGCGTGAAAAGACGCTCGCCGTTCTCGGCAGCCGCGCATCGGAGGGCTTTGCCGCCGAATGCAGCGACGCCGAATATCGTGGCTACCCTTTCCGTATCGGCCTGTTTTGCTCGAAGGTCACCGTCAACGATCAGGCGAACGGTATTTCGGGTGATTTCGGCGCCCTGCGGTCCGCCGCGCAGGTCTACGATCCGGGCCACATCATCTGGGAGATGGATTCGCCCGCGGAGCTGAAATCCAGCCGCGGCCTGACCGTCTCCACCTCTTGGAAGAGCCTCCAGTCCAGCATCATCACCAAGTTCAAGGGCGTCGAGCGCGCTGCGCTTGTGCTGCAGAACCCCAAGACCCACGTGGTCTCCTCCGAAAGCGGCCAGGTCTTCGACATCAATGCCGACAAGGCGGAGATCCATCTGCGGCAGAACGGCGACGATCTCGATGCGGCGGTGACGCTGGAGGGAACGGACACGGCGATCAAGGATCTGCTGCAGGATCTCCCGCGGGTGACGACCAGCATGGACATGACGCTCATCGGCCGCGCCGGCATCATCGACGGCAGGGACCCGAACGGGATCTCGCTGCGCCAGACCAAGGGCGAGATGCGCGAATTCAAGGCCGATCTCGGCGAAGGCCGGGTGCTGCTGGTCTCCGGTCCCTTCTCCTTCGACGATCAGGGCCGCATGTCGGGCAAGCTGAAGCTGCGCGTCGAAAAGCTGTCCGCCTGGCAGGACATCCTGAGCCAGAGCTTTCCGGATCTCGCCTCGACCTTCAAGACCGCAACGAGCATGCTCTCGGCACTTGGCGGCGGTGCCAATGCCTCGATCGACATCACCATCAAGCGCGGCAAGGTGCTGGCAGGCGGCCTGATCCCGATCGGCGAGATCCCGCCCGTCTGAAGCCTATTTCTTCACGTCGAGCGCGTGACGGCCGAAGTCGGGCGCATCGACGTCCTGGCCGGCCTGGATGATGGAGCGCCGGATGTCGCGGGTGCGCGAGAACAGTTCGAACAGCTTGTCGCCCTCCCCCCATCGGATCGCCCGCTGCAGATAGGCGAGATCTTCTGAAAAGCGTGCCAGCATTTCTAGGATCGCATCCTTGTTGTGCAGGCAAACGTCCCGCCACATGGTCGGGTCCGAGGCCGCCAGACGGGTGAAATCGCGGAAACCGGAGGCTGAATACTTGATGACTTCCGATTCGGTCACCGTTTCCAGATCGTCGGCGGTGCCGACGATATTGTAGGCGATGATGTGCGGCAGGTGCGAGACGATCGCCAGGACCTTGTCGTGATGCTGCGGGTCCATCTCGTCGATCCGGGAGCCAAGCGCCGTCCAGAAGGCTTTGAGCCGGTCCAGCGCCGCCGGGTCCGTATCCGGCAGCGGTGTGAAAATGCACCACCGGTCCCGGAACAGCCCCTCGAAACCGGCATCCGGACCGGACTTCTCCGTCCCCGCCAGCGGATGGCCGGGAATGAAGTGGACATTTTCGGGCATGTGCGGCGCCATCTGCGCAATCACCGACGCCTTGGTGGAGCCGACGTCGGTAACGATCGCACCGGCCCTCAGATGGGATGAAATCTGCCGGGCAACCGCTTCCGAGGCGCCGACGGGGACCGACACGATCACCAGGTCGGCACCGTCGACGGCGTCGCCCGCAGAGGTCGTGTACCGGTCTCCGAGGCCAAGCTCTTCCGCCCGCTTCAGCGTCTCGGTGCTGCGGGTGGAGATCACCACCTCGCCCGCAAGCCCCAGCGCCTTGACGTCGCGCGCGATCGACGACCCGATCAGGCCGATACCGATCAGCGCGATGCGTTCGAAGCGCGGGCTGGTCATGCGCCCCGTCCCATGAACTCGCCGAGCGTCTCGATGACGCCGCGATTGGCCTCTTCGGAGCCCACGGTCATACGCAGCGCGTTGGGCAGGCCGTAGCCCTTGACCACCCGCAGGATGTAGCCGCGGCTGGTCAGGAAGGCATCGGCCTCCGGCGCGCGCTTGCCGTCGATATCGGGGAAATGGATGAGCACGAAATTGGTGACCGAAGGCGTGACCTTGAGTCCGATCTGCTGGAAGGCATGGGTGAGCTTGTCGAGCCAGAGCGTGTTGTGCTCGACCGCCTTCTCGACGAAGGCCCGGTCCCGCACGGCGGCAGCGCCGGCGGCGATCGCCGGGGCATTCATGTTGAACGGACCGCGCACCCGGTTCAGCGCATCGAGGATCGCGGCCGGACCGTACATCCAGCCGATGCGAAGCGCGGCAAGGCCGTAAACCTTCGAGAAGGTGCGGCACATCACGACATTGTTGTTGGCCGAGACGAGCTCGAGCCCGGCTTCGTAATCGTTCCGGCGGACATATTCGGCATAGGCGGCGTCCAGCACCAGAATGACGTTCTTGGGCAGGCCGGCATGCAGGCGGCGGATCTCCGACACCGGCACGTAGGTGCCCGTCGGATTGCCGGGGTTGGCGATGAAGACCATCTTGGTCTTGTCGGTGACGGCGCCGAGGATTGCATCGACATCGACCTTGCAGTCGTCCTCGCGGACCTCGACCGGCGTTGCGCCGGCGCCCATGATCTGGATCTTGTAGACGAGGAAACCGTGCTGGGTGATGATCGCCTCGTCGCCCGGCGCCAGATAGACATGGCAGAGCAGCCCGAGCAGTTCGTCCGACCCGTTGCCGCAGATGATGTTGGCGACGTTGAGACCGTAGACCGACGCGATCGCCTCGCGCAGCGCCAGCGCCTGTCCGTCGGGATAAAGCTCCAGGTGGGCGGCGGCGGTCCCGAAGGCTTCGATCGCCTTGGGGCTGGCACCAAGCGGGGTCTCGTTCGACGAGAGCTTGAACACCCGCGCGACGCCGGGAGCATGTTC
>Ga0065165_1003662_pt1 | contig 10490 bp, 8 predicted proteins | sample AraplaMF_Cvi_mMF_FD_63813 | JGI IMG/M metagenome (GOLD analysis project Ga0065165, IMG submission 63813) | Arabidopsis root microbial communities from the University of North Carolina, USA - plate scrape MF_Cvi_mMF (version 2) (version 3) | ecosystem: Host-associated > Plants > Roots > Endosphere... | reverse complement strand
GCCGGCTCGGTTCTGACCATGCTTGCGATCATGGCGATGTACTGGCAGGCCGGTACGACGGACATGACCGAGCTCCTGAAGTTTGGTTTCCCGGCCGGCATGCAGACCTGGCTGTGGCTCGCCTTCTTTGCGGCCTTCTCGGTGAAGATGCCGATGTGGCCGGTGCATACCTGGCTTCCCGACGCACACGTCCAGGCTCCGACCGCAGGCTCGGTGATCCTTGCCGGTGTGATGCTGAAGCTCGGCGGTTACGGTTTCGTGCGCTTCTCGCTCTCCATGCTGCCCCTGGCGTCGGAGCATTTTGCGCCCTTCGTCTTCACGCTGTCCGTGCTTGCGATCATCTACACGTCGCTGGTGGCGCTGATGCAGGACGACATCAAGAAGCTGATCGCCTATTCGTCGGTCGCGCACATGGGCTACGTGACCATGGGCATCTTCGCCGCCAACACCCAGGGCCTCCAGGGTGCGATCTTCCAGATGCTGTCGCACGGCATCGTCTCGGGCGCGCTCTTCCTTTGCGTCGGCGTGGTCTACGACCGCCTCCATACCCGCGAGATCTCGGCCTATGGCGGTCTCGTCAACAACATGCCGAAGTATGCCGTCGCCATGATGATCTTCACCATGGCAAACGTCGGTCTGCCGGGGACGTCCGGCTTCGTCGGCGAATTCCTGACGATCATCGGCGTCTTCCGGGTCAACACCTGGGTCGCGCTGTTTGCGGCAACGGGCGTCATCCTTTCGGCATCCTACGCCCTGTGGCTCTACCGCCGGGTCATCTTCGGCGCGCTGGAAAAGGAGAGCCTCAAGGTTCTTCTGGATCTCTCCGGCCGCGAGAAGCTCATTCTCTACCCGCTGGTCGTGCTGACCATCTTCTTCGGGGTCTATCCGGCTCCCGTGTTCGATGCGACCGCGGCTTCGGTGGACCTCGTGGTGAACAACTATACCGCAGCCCTGCAGGCGGCGAAGAACCTTGCACTCAACGTGCAGTGAGACGGGACAAGATTAGACATGACCGCTGAACTCCTCTCTCTCAGCCTGCAACTCTCCATGCCGGAGGTCATTCTGGCGGTGGGTGCGCTCGCTCTCCTGATGATCGGCGTGTTTGCCGGCGAGAAGTCGGCACCCGTCGTGACCGGTCTTGCGGTGGTGCTGCTGGCCGTCGCCGGGCTTTGGCTCGTGTTTGGCACGCAAAGCGGCGAAGCCTGGGGCGGTGCGTTCGTGCTCGACCCGTTTGCGCGCTTCATGAAGGTGATCGCGCTGCTCGGCTCGATCGTCGCCATCGGCCTCTCCTTCGGCCAGGCCCGCTTCCTCGAACTCGACAAGTTCGAGTTCCCGGTGGTGCTGGTGCTGTCGACGCTCGGCATGCTCGTGCTGATCTCGGCCAACGACCTGATCGCCTTCTATCTCGGCCTCGAACTGATGTCGCTGTCGCTCTACGTGGTTGCCGCCTTCAACCGCGACAGTCTGCGTTCGACCGAAGCGGGCCTCAAGTATTTCGTGCTCGGCGCGCTGTCGTCCGGCATGATGCTGTACGGCATGTCGCTGGTCTACGGCTTTACCGGCAACACCGGCTTCGACGATATTGCCAAGGTGCTGTCGACGGAAACCCGCGGTCTTGGCCTGATCTTCGGCATGGTCTTCGTGCTTGCCGGCGCCTGCTTCAAGATCTCGGCCGTGCCCTTCCACATGTGGACGCCGGACGTCTATGAAGGCGCGCCGACCCCGGTTACCGCCTTCTTCGCCGCCGGCCCCAAGGTTGCCGCCATGGCGATCCTGGTGCGTGTGGTCTCGGAGGCCTTCTCGCCGATCGTTGCCGACTGGCGCCAGATCATCGTCTTCGTGTCGATCGCTTCCATGCTGCTCGGCTCGTTCGCCGCCATCGGCCAGCGCAACATCAAGCGCCTGATGGCCTACTCCTCGATCGGCCACATGGGCTATGCGCTGGTGGGTCTTGCCGCCGGCTCGGAAACGGGCGTCTCGGGCGTCGTTCTCTACATGACCATCTACATGATCATGACGCTCGGCACCTTTGCCTGCATCCTCGCCATGCGCAGACCCGACGGTGTCTATCTGGAGAGCGTGGACGACCTTGCAGGCCTTTCGACGACCAAGCCGTTCATGGCCGTCGTGCTGACGGCGCTGATGTTCTCGATGGCGGGCATTCCGCCGCTCGCGGGCTTCTTTGCCAAGTACTTCGTCTTCGTTGCAGCGATCCAGGCTCACCTTTATGCGCTGTCGGTGATCGGCGTCCTGTCGTCGGTCGTTGGCGCCTACTACTACCTGCGTATCGTCAAGGTGATGTGGTTCGACCAGCCGACCGGCGATTTTGCCCGGACCGGCGGGATCCTGCGCCTCGTGTTCGGTCTGTCCGGCCTGTTCGTCATCGGCTACGTCGTGATCGGCGGACCCATCGGTTCGGCTGCCAACGCTGCTGCGAAGTCCTTCTTCTGAGAATGGCAAGGCAAGGCGGACGGTTCTCGCTTGAGGCGTTCCGTCACGAGTCCCTCCCCGAGGTGGGCTCCACCAACAGCGAATGTCTCGCCCGCGCTCGCGCGGGCGATTCCGGTTTATTGTGGCTGACGGCGGGTCGACAGACGGCAGGCCGCGGCCGCCGGGGCCGTGCCTGGATGTCAGAGCCCGGCAATCTCTATGCTTCGCTGCTTTTGATCGACGCCGCGCCGGCGCATCTCGTCGGTTCGCTTCCATTGGCGGTCGCAATCGCGGTCCATGGTGCGATCAGCTCGGTGCTACCGGCAGGCTCGCCGGCAATCGAGGTGAAGTGGCCAAACGATATTCTGATCGGACGCGCCAAGACCTGTGGCATCCTGATCGAAGGCGAAATACTGCCGGGTGGCCGGCACGCGCTGGTGATCGGTATCGGCATCAATATCCAGCATAAGCCGGAGACGGCGCCCTATGGCGTGACCCGGCTGGCAGATCACCGCGCAGGTATCACGCCCGAAGACGTATTTGCTCACCTTTACAGGGAGATGGCGCAAGTTCTGGAGGTCTGGGACGAGGGCCGCGGAACGCGCGAGGTTACCCGGCTGTGGCGCAGGGTCGCCTGCGGCATTGGGGAAAACATTACGGTCAACCTGCCGGACAGGTCGCTTACAGGGCGATTTGCCGGTATCACTGACGATGGCTTTTTGCAGCTTGAGACGACAGGCGGTGTTGTGTTGCCGATTGCGGCGGGCGACGTATTCTTTCACGGAACGGAATAAAGAACGAAATGGCAAACCAAGAAGAACTGGTGTTTCTTCCCCTCGGCGGCGTGGGCGAGATCGGCATGAACCTCGCCCTTTATGGTTATGGCACGCCGGGTAAGCGCCAGTGGATCATGGTCGATTGCGGCGTGACCTTCCCCGGCCCGGACCTGCCTGGCGTCGATCTCGTTCTCCCCGATATCCGCTTTCTAGCGGCGGAACGGAAGAACCTGAAGGGCATGATCATCACGCATGCCCATGAAGACCATTACGGCGCGCTGAACGACCTGTGGCCCGGGCTGAACGTTCCGGTCTATGCCTCGCCGTTTACGGCCGGCATGCTGGAGGCCAAGCGCAATTACGAAGGCAGCCGTGCGGATATTCCCGTTACCATCTTCAAGGCGGGCGACCGCATCACGGTGGGGCCGTTCGAGATAGAGGCGGTCGGCGTCAACCATTCGATCCCGGAGCCGATGTCGCTGGTCATCCGCACACCGCTCGGCAATGTGGTGCATACGGGAGACTGGAAGATCGACCACGCGCCATCGCTCGGGCCGCTGACGGACGAGCAACGCTTTCGCAAGATCGGCGACGAGGGCGTGCTCGCGCTGATGTGCGATTCGACCAACGCCATGCGCGAGGGCGTGTCGCCCTCCGAGGAATCGGTCTCGGAAGGGCTGCGGCAAGTGATCGAGGCGGCCGAGGACCGCGTCGCCGTCACCACCTTCTCGTCGAATGTCGGGCGTATCCGCTCGATCGCTGAAGCGGCGCAGGCCGCCGGACGCGAAGTGCTGCTCCTGGGAAGTTCTCTGAAGCGGGTCGTGGCCGTGGCGCGCGACCTCGGCATCATGGAAGGCCTCAAGCCCTTCATCGCTGAGGACGAGTACGGCTACATCCCGCGCGACAAGATCGTCGTGATCCTGACCGGCAGCCAGGGCGAATCGCGCGCAGCGCTTGCCAAGATCTCGCGCGACGAGATGCGGCACGTGGCGTTTTCGGCGGGTGACACGGTGGTGTTCTCGTCGCGCACGATCCCGGGCAACGAGAAGGGCATTATCGAGATCAAGAACGCGCTGATCGAGCGCGGCGTCAAGATCGTCACCGATACCGATGCGCTCGTCCATGTGTCCGGCCATCCGCGTCGCAACGAGCTTCTGCAGATGTATGAGTGGACGCGGCCGCAGATCCTCGTGCCCGTGCATGGCGAGGCCGCGCATCTGACGGCGCAGGCGGAGCTCGGCGCGTCTGCCGGCATCCAGTCTATTCCGCGGGTCCGCAACGGCAACATCCTCCGGCTTGCGCCAGGCCCCGCCGAAGTGATCGACGACGCGCCGCACGGCCGCATCTTCAAGGACGGCAAGCTGATCGGCGACATGGAAGAGATGGGGATCAACGATCGCCGGAAGCTCTCCTATGTCGGTCACGTCGCCGTCAACGTGCTGCTTGACAGCCGCTTCGACTTCCTCGGCGATCCGGATGTGGAATCCTTCGGTCTGCCGCAGTTCGACGACGAGGGCGAAGACATGGAGGACGCGCTCTACGACGCAGTGCTGAGCGCGGTGGAAAGCATTCCGCGGGCGCGCCGCAAGGATCTCGACACGCTTCGCGAGGCTATCCGTCGCGCGGTGCGTTCGACGGCAAACGAGGCCTGGGGCAAGAAGCCGATCGTCACGGTGTTCGTGACCCGCGTCTAGGCGCACGCTTGCGCCACCGGTCAGCCTGCGGGTCGACCGGTGTCGCTGTCTATCGTCTGGGCGCGGCTTTCGCGCCCGGACCCGGGAGGAGGGGAATATGCTCGGACGGGTCAACCATATCGCCATCGCCGTGCCGGACCTTGGCGTGGCCGCCGCCACCTACCGCGACGTGCTCGGCGCGCGGGTATCGCAGCCGCAGGCGCTGCCCGATCACGGCGTGACGGTGGTGTTCGTCGAGCTTCCGAATACCAAGGTGGAACTGCTCGAACCATTGGGCGAGGCCTCGCCTCTTGCCGCCTTTCTTGCCAAGAACCCGGCGGGTGGAATGCATCATCTCTGCTTCGAGGTGGACGACATTCTCGCGGCGCGCGACGACCTCACGGCGTCGGGCGCACGGGTGCTCGGCGACGGGGAACCGAAGACCGGCGCGCATGGCAAGCCGGTGCTGTTCCTTCACCCCAAGGATTTCAGCGGCACGCTCATCGAGCTCGAACAGGTCTGAGAAAGGCCGCAACCCTGCGGCATTCCGTCTTCTGCCAATGTTTGAGCTTCTGCCGCGGTCGGCCTATAACGGCACTCACCCAACAGGATCCGCCTCATGCCACTGCTGACCGTCGTCGCGATCTTCTTCATCCTCTGGTGGACGGTGTTGTTCATCGTCCTGCCGCTCGGCTATCGCAGCCAGGCGGAGGACGGCGAGATAACACTTGGAACGGTGGAAAGCGCGCCTGCGCGCTTCCGGGGCGGCAGGGTCCTGATGCTGACGACCGTGATCTCGATCATCCTCTACGTCGCCTACTACTTGGCCTCGAGCTATTTCGGCGTAGGGATCGCCAACCTGCCGAACATCGTCCCGAGTTTTGAATAGGCAGGAATCGATCGAAGCCATTTGGCGCGGCGCCCAGCCGGGGAAGACCGTGGCAGGGGCAGCTTCGACAAGGCAAAAAAAAACAAGGCGGTTAAGCCTTGTTTTTTTAGTTTCGCGTGATCCTTAACCGTTGCCGGGGCTGCGACAGATGCGCGCCTAAGATCTGATCCTCCCAAGACTTTACCGCGAATTGGCAAGAATTTGATCTCCTTGCCTCTTTTGTGAGCCAAACCTAGCCCAAAGGTTGAGCGTTGTCATGCGATTTTTTTGTATTTTTGCTACACTTGCGAAAAATTTTCCGGTTGACAGAATTTAGGCGAACTTGCCACAAATCGTTCTTTGTGGACGTTTGCGCGATATCAGCCCGCGACGCCGAAGGGCCTGTGCGGAACCGGCGCAAAGCACGGTTGCGGGTTCCCATGGCGGTCGGGAACAGCTATGAACGCTCCCAAACCTGACCTCCTGCACGGCCGATTCCCGCACGCGAATCGTCGGCAACTTCGGAAGACAAGAATGCGCCTTTCCCGCTATTTCATGCCCATCCTCAAGGAGAACCCCAAGGAGGCGGAAATCGTCTCGCACCGGCTGATGTTGCGCGCGGGGATGATCCGCCAGCAGAGCCAGGGGATCTATTCCTGGCTGCCGCTCGGCAAGCGGGTGCTCGACAAGGTCTGCAAGATCGTCCGGGAAGAGCAGAACCGCGCCGGCGCCGTCGAGCTTTTGATGCCGACGCTGCAGTCGGCCGAGCTGTGGCAGGAAAGCGGTCGCTACGAGGCCTATGGCAAGGAGATGCTGCGCATCAAGGACCGCCAGGAGCGGCCCATGCTCTATGGTCCGACCAACGAGGAAATGATCACCGACATCTTCCGGTCCTACATCAAGTCCTACAAGAACCTGCCCCTGAACCTCTACCACATTCAGCTGAAGTTCCGCGACGAGATCCGTCCGCGCTTCGGCACCATGCGCTCGCGCGAATTCCTGATGAAGGACGCCTATTCCTTCGATCTTACGCAGGACGCCGCGATCCATTCCTACAACAAGATGTTCGTGGCCTATCTGCGCACCTTCGCGCGGCTGGGCGTGCGGGCAATCCCGATGCGCGCCGACACCGGCCCGATCGGCGGCAATCACAGCCACGAATTCATCATCCTCGCCGATACCGGCGAATCGGAAGTGTTTTCCCACAAGAGCTTCATCGAGTTCGAGACGCCCAGCGAAAGCACGGATTTCGACGACGTTGCCGGCCTGCAGGCGATCTTCGACAAGTGGACGTCGGTCTATGCCGCCACGTCGGAAATGCACGATGAAGCTGCCTTCGACGCCATTCCCGAGAGCGACCGGCTTTCGGCGCGCGGCATCGAGGTAGGACACATCTTCTATTTCGGCACGAAATATTCCGAGCCGATGGGCGCCAAGGTCCAGGGACCGGACGGCAAGGAGCACATGGTCCACATGGGCTCCTACGGCATCGGTCCGACCCGGCTCGTGCCTGCCATCATCGAGGCATCGCATGACGAGAACGGCATCATCTGGCCGGAATCGGTTGCGCCGTTCGATGTGGTGATCATCAACATGAAGCCGGGCGACGAGGCCTGCGACCGTATTTCGGAAAACCTCTATGCGAGCCTCGGCAATGCCGGCAAGGACGTGCTCTACGACGACACGGACGAGCGGGCCGGCACCAAGTTCGCAACAGCCGACCTGATCGGCGTGCCGATGCAGGTGATCATCGGTCCGCGCTCTGCCGCAGGCGGCGAAGTGGAGATCAAGGACCGCAAGACCGGCGCGCGCGAGACCATGACGGTGGAAGCCGCGCTCAATCGGATCACTGGCTGAGAGCGGGCGCTCGGCTGCCTCCGAATGGACGCAAAGCGGGCGCTTAAGCCTCTTGAGAAGCGTCTTTATCCGCAATTGCTTGATTGCGGATTCAAACGCCAGCCTGGCGTCAGTTGCGGCAGGCATAGGAACGGTGGCGGAGTGCGTTCCGCCCTGCGTGTGAGGAAGCGTGAATGGCAAGCGTCGCTGCGAATCGTGAGACGGAAAAGGCGGCGGCACGGTCTCCGTCGGCCGGAGCGTTTTCCTCCTTCGAGCGCATGGTTGCCTGGCGATATCTCCGCTCCCGGCGCAAGGAGGCATTCATCTCGGTGATCGCCGGCTTTTCCTTCGTTGGCATCATGCTGGGCGTCGCGACGCTGATCATCGTCATGGCTGTGATGAACGGGTTTCGCACCGAACTGATCTCGCGGATTCTCGGCATCAACGGCCACATGATCATCCAGCCGATCGATGCGCCCTTCAACGACTACGCGGAACTGACCAAGAAATTCGCCGCCGTTCCCGGCGTGCGCATGGCGCTGCCGCTGGTCGAAGGGCAGACGCTTGCCTCCGGGCGGGGCGGGGCGGGGTCCGGCGCGCTGGTGCGCGGGGTGCGGCCCGAGGACCTTGAAAAGCTGACGGAAGTCTCGTCCAACATCAAGACCGGCGACATCGTCGGCTTTGCGTCGGGCCAGGGCGTGCTCGTCGGTTCGCGGCTCGCCGCCCAGCTCGGGCTTTCGGCCGGCGACCAGATCACGCTGATCTCGCCGGAGGGCGACGTCACGCCGATGGGGGTCAATCCGCGCGTCAAGTCCTATCCGGTGTCGGGTATCTTTGAGATCGGCATGTCGGAATACGATGCGACGATCATCTACATGCCGCTCGAGGAATCGCAGAACTACTTCAATGCGGACGGCATCGTGCAGTCGATCGAGCTGTTCATCGACAACCCGGATGCGGTCGACGACATCAGGCCGCTGGTCGAGGCCGCAGCCGGCCGGCAGGTCGCCGTCACCGACTGGCGGCAACGCAACCAGACCTTCTTCTCGGCGCTCCAGGTGGAGCGCAACGTGATGTTCATGATCCTGACGCTGATCGTGCTGGTGGCAGCCCTCAACATCATTTCCGGCCTCATCATGCTGGTGAAGGACAAGGGTAGCGACATCGCCATCCTGCGCACCATGGGGGCCGGCTCGGGCGCAATCATGCGCATCTTCTTCATGACCGGTGCTGCGATCGGCATCGTCGGCACGATCGCCGGCGTGCTGCTCGGCGTGCTGGTGTGCCTCAACATCGAATCCATCCGGCAATTCTTCTCGTGGCTCTCCGGCACCATCCTGTTCAATCCGGAGCTTTATTTCCTCAGCGAACTGCCGGCGGAAATGAGCCTCAGCGAAACCCTGTCGGTGGTCGGCATGGCGCTTGTCCTGTCCTTCTTCGCCACCATCTTCCCGGCTTGGCGGGCCTCGCGGCTCGATCCTGTCCAGGCTCTCCGCTACGAATAGGATCATGCCTCCCATGCCACGCAAGCCCGTTTTGCAGCTATCGGCCGTCGAGCGCCATTATGGACAGGGCGAAATGACGCTGTCGATCCTGAACGGCGCGAATTTCGAGCTTCGCAGCGGCGAGATCGTCGCGCTTGTCGCCCCGTCCGGGACAGGCAAATCCACCCTGCTGCACATGGCCGGTCTGCTAGAGCATCCCGATGCGGGCGAAGTGACGATCAACGGGCGGGCCTGCAATGGCCTGTCGGACGACGAGCGCACGGCCATCCGCCGCACGGACATCGGCTTCGTCTACCAGTTCCACCACCTTCTGCCCGAATTTACGGCGCTCGAAAACATCATGATGCCGCAGCTGATCGCCGGCCTTTCCAAGGCGGAAGCCGCGGAACGGGCCACCCAGCTGCTCGATTACATGCGCATCGGCCACCGTGGGGAACACCGGCCGGCCGAGCTTTCCGGCGGCGAGCAGCAGCGCGTGGCGATCGCCCGGGCCGTGGCCAATGCGCCGCGCGTGCTTCTTGCCGACGAGCCGACGGGCAATCTCGATCCGACCACCGCATCCTACGTGTTCGACGCGCTGGAAGCGCTGGTGCGCCAGTCCGGTTTGGCGGCGCTGATTGCCACCCACAACCACGATCTCGCCCAGCGCATGGATCGGCGGATCACGCTCGACGCCGGCAAGGTCGTCGAGATGTAGGCCGAAGCGGCCCTGTTCAGCTCAGCTCGCCAGCACCAGCCCGCCATAGCGCCCGACCTCGCTTTCGATTTCCGAGACCAGCGTGTCGAGGGCGGGGTTCCTCGTTGTTCGCGCCCGGCGGACCACATAGGCGAGGGGCGGCGGTGACGGCAACCGGTCGGTGATGATCTGCATGTCGGATCGCACATGCCTTGCGTTGAGAAGCGCGACGCCCAGTCCCGCGGCGACGGCGGAGACGATGCCCGCAGCGCTCGAACATTCAAAGACGTTTTCCAAGAGCGCCCCGCCATCCTGCCCGATATCGATCGCCCAGTGGCGATAGAAGCAGTCATCGTCGAACGACAGAAACGGGATAGGTCCTTCCGTCGGCAAAGCGAGGTCTGGATGCTTGACCCAATGCAGGTCCTCGCGGGAGAGGACGAGGTCGCTCGGGCGCACCTCCTGCGCGAACACCTGCACGATGGCGGCATCGAGTTCGCCGCGCTCCAGCATGGCGCGCAGCACGAGGCTCATCCGCACCCGGGTGCGGACAGCGACCTGCGGATGGAGACGGCGAAACCGGCCGAGGATACGGGACAGGTGGCTGCAGGTCGTATCTTCGGTCAGGCCCAGAGCGATCCTGCCCGCCAGCGAGGTCCTTGATAGGCTCAGCAGTGCCTCGTCGTGCAGGCCAAGGATGCGGCCGGCATAGTCCAGCAGATCCTC
>Ga0065165_1003660_pt1 | contig 10496 bp, 10 predicted proteins | sample AraplaMF_Cvi_mMF_FD_63813 | JGI IMG/M metagenome (GOLD analysis project Ga0065165, IMG submission 63813) | Arabidopsis root microbial communities from the University of North Carolina, USA - plate scrape MF_Cvi_mMF (version 2) (version 3) | ecosystem: Host-associated > Plants > Roots >... | reverse complement strand
GCGGCAGGCCTGCCGCTGCGCAGGATGGGTCATCCGGAAGAAGTGGCCGCCGCCGTCATCTGGCTGATGTCTGATGAGGCGCTCTATGTCGTGGGCCACGTGCTTGCGACAGACGGCGGATTCCTGGCAGGCTAGGGAACTCAGCGCGGCACGTGGATCAGCGGCTGCAGCGCGATGCCCATCTTCATCGCCTGCAACGGGGCGGTATCCACGTAGACGATCTCCTCCCGGATCCGCCCGTTCTCGAGCGTCATCCTGTCCACGCCGCACCAGGAGACCACCCGCTCGCCGTAGCGGTTCGAGCTTTTCCATTCGATGTGGACGATGTCGCCCCGGCAGGTCCACGACAACAGCTCCCACACGAGGGCGGGCGTGGCCTTGCGTTGCAGCTCGTTCAGCCGCCCCAGCTCGCGGCCGAGGATCACCCGGTCGTAGATCGGCGAATGCAACTCGCCGTCCGGATGCCACAAGGCCAGGAACGCATCCCCATCCTTCGTGGCCCACGCGTGGGCAAATCGCGCCACGAAGTCTTCGGCTTCATCCTGCTGCATCGGCTTCTCCCGTTGGAAGCCGCGGATCATGAACGGCGTCCGCGCAGGCGCTGGCCGCTTTCGGACATGTTCATCGCGGCTCGAGCGCCTGCTCGACCACGGCCCAGAAGCGTTCGGCCGCCCGCGGCAACGGCGCGCGCGGCCGGAACAGCCGGATCTCGACCTCGATCGCCCACGGCGCGCCGCCGGCGGCGACCAGGCGGCCGCCGGCCAGGTCGTCGGCGATCAGGCTGCGCGGCAGCCAGGCCACGCCGCGGCCGTCCAGCGCCATCGTCTTCAGCACGCTGGCCAGGTGGGCCGTCAGTGCCGATTGCGTCGCGGCTTCGGCCAGCGCGCTGCCCCGCAACGCACGCACCAGGCGGCCGATGCCGGACTCGGCGCTGTACTCCAGCAGCGGCACCGGTTTGCCGACGGCACCGTCGAGCGAGTGGCGCGGCCGGCCGGACGCGTCGGGCGCCGACACCGGCAACAGCGCGTCGTGGCCGACCACGGCCGAGTGGTGCGATGCCGGGTCCAGCCGACTCGGCACCTGGTCATGGCCATGGCACAACAGGAACTGCACGCGGCCCTGCTGCATCAGCGCCTCGCATTGCTGCATCACGTCGGAGATCAGCTGCACCGGGCCCGGCCCCTGCCCCGACCCTTGCCCCGATCCCTGCCCTGGCCATGTCGCCAGCCGAGACTCCAGCCCCCGCAACCAGCCCGGCAGGAAGCTGAACGACAGCGCATGGGTGGACGCGATGCGCAGCGTCGCCGAACTCGCATCGGCCACCGCACGCGCCTGGTCGGGGATGCCCGCCACGCGCGTGAGCAGCTCCTGCGCCACCGCGCGGAACCACTCGCCGGCCTCGGTCAGCGTCGCGGGCTGGGTGCTGCGGTCGAACAGCACCACGCCCAGCCAGTCCTCCAGCGCCCGCACGCGGCGGCTGAAGGCCGGCTGCGTCATGTGCCGCTCCTGCGCCGCGCGCGAGAAGCTGCCGCTGGCCGCCAGGGTCAGGAAATCGTCGAGCCAGATCAGGTTCATGGGCGGTGCTCACAAGGCATGGAAGAAGACCCAAGCGGCATTGGCCACGGACGGCCGCGGCGCGCAAGATCCACGGCGATTGTTCAACAAACAACAGGAGACACGACCCATGCGCACGATCCGGAACTACCGCGGCATCATCCCCGCGATCGCCTGCCCGTTCACCGTCGACCACCGCATCGACGAGCCCGCGCTGCGCAAGCACGCGTCGTGGCTGGCCACGCAGCCCGGCGTGGTGGCCGTGATGACCAACGGCCACACCGGCGAGGTGTTCTCGCTGCTGCCGCGCGAGCGGGCCGAGGTGACGCGCATCGTCGCCGACGAGCTGCAGGGCCGGCTGCCGGTGGTCTCGTCGATCGTCTGCGAAGGCACGCGCGACGCCACCGAGCAGGCCGCGATGGCGCGCGAAGCCGGCGCCAAGGCCCTGGACGTGATGCCGCCGCACCACTGGCTGCGCTTCGGCTTCCGGCCCGACCACGTGATGCGCTACTTCGAGGCCATCGCATCGGTCGGGCTCGACCTGGTGGCGCACGTCTACCCGGCATGGACGCGCGCGTCGTACTCGTCGGCGACGCTCGCGGAGCTGGCCCGCCTGCCCGCCGTCGCCGCGTTCAAGGTCGGCCAGCGCGACATGAACAAGTACGCCGCCGACATCGCCGCGATCCGCCAGGCCGATGCGAGCAAGGCGATCCTCACCTGCCACGACGAGTACCTGCTGGCGTCGATGGTGCAAGGCGTGGACGGCGCGCTGGTGGGCTTCGCGACCTTCATCCCGAGCCTGATCAACGACCTGTGGGAAGCGGTGAAGGCCGGCGACCTGAAGCGGGCCGTCGCGGTGCAGGCCGTCATCACGCCGCTGAAGGATGCCGTCTACGGCGGCGGCGAACCGACCGGCGAGGCCCATGCGCGCATGAAGATGGGCATGTACCTGGCCGGCGTGCTGGACGCGCCGACCGTGCGCCCGCCCACCGAGGCGCCGAACGAGGCGGAGATGGCCGCGCTGCGCGCCGCGGTCGCCCAGGCCGGCCTGCTCAAGCGCTGAGCCCACCCGGACAAGACACAGGAGACGACATGAATCGCCAACGCTTTCTTCTTGGCGCTGCCGCCGCTGCCACTGCCGCCGCGCTGCTCGGCCTGGGCACCGTCGCACGGGCCGAACCCTGGCCGGCCAAGCCCATCACGATGATCATCCCGTTCCCGCCCGGCGGCACGCTGGACGTGGTGGGTCGCCTGCTGGCGCAGAAGCTGGGCCAGCAACTCGGCCAGACGGTGATCGTCGACAACCGCGCCGGCGGCGCCGGCACCATCGGCGCCTCGGCGGTGGCCCGCGCCCCGGGCGACGGCTACACGCTGCTGTTCAGCGCATCGACCTTCACCACCACGCCGATGACGCAGAAGACCGCGGCCTACGACGTGGTGAAGGATTTTGCGCCGGTGGCGCTGGTGGCCAAGGCACCGCTGGCGATCGCGGTCAACAAGAACCTGCCGTTCAACGACGTCAAGGGCCTGCTGACCTATGCGCGCGCCCACCCGGGCAAGCTGACTTTCGCGATCGGCTCGGCTGGTTCGGCCGGGCACCTGAGCACCGAGATGCTGCGCCGCGCCGGGCAGATGGACTACCTGATCGTGCCGTACAAAGGGTCGGCGCCGGCCTACCAGGACCTGATCGGCGGCAGCGTCGATGCCTTCATCGACCCGATCCTCGGCTCGGCGTCGTTCGCGAAGGCGGGCCAGCTGAAGGTGCTGGCCGTCACGTCGAAGCACCGCGTGCCCAGCCAGCCCGACCTGCCGACCGTCGGCGAGACGGTGGCGGGCTACGAGTTCTACAGCTGGTACGGCCTGTGGGGCCCGGCCAGCCTGCCGAAGGAGATCGCGGTGCGCCTGAACGCCGAGGTCAACAAGGCGCTGGGCACCGACATGCGCGAGCAGCTGACGCCGCAGGGGCTGCTGCTGACGCCGGGATCGATCGACGACTTCGTGCGCTTCCAGAAGGACGACATGGCGCTGTCGCAGCGCATCGTGACCGAGGGGAAGATCCGTGCCGAATGAACGCCATGCGGTCGTGACCGGCAGCAGCTCCGGGATCGGGCGGGCCATCGCGCAGGCGCTGCTCGAAGACGGCTGGCTGGTCAGCGGCCTCGACCTCGGGCCGGCCACCCTCGACCACCTGCATTTCCATGCGCTGCGCGTCGACCTGGCCGACGGCGCGGCGACCGACGCCGCGCTGCAGCACCTGGCCGTCGCCCAGGCCTTCGTGCATGCCGCCGGCGTGCTGCGCGTGGGCAGCCTCGGCAGCCTGCAGCCCGCCGACGGCGAACTGATGTGGCGCCTGCACGTCGATGCCGCCGAGCGCATCGGCAACCGGCTGCTGCCGGCGATGGTGGCCGCGGGGCACGGCCGCGTCGTGCTGATCGGCAGCCGCGTCGCGCAGGGCAAGGCCGGCCGCAGCCAGTATGCGGCGACCAAGGCCGCGCTGGCCGGCCTGTCGCGCAGCTGGGCCGCCGAGGTGGTGGCGCACGGCGTGACGGTCAACGTGGTGTCGCCGGCCGCCACGCAGACGGCGATGACCGACGACCCCGCCCGGCAGGCTGCCGCGCCCGTGCTGCCGCCGATCGGCCGGCTCATCCGCCCCGACGAGATCGCCGCGCTGGTGGGCTTCCTGCTCTCCCCCGCCGCGGCCGCGATCACCGGCCAGGACCTCCAGATCTGCGGCGGCGCCTCGCTGCCGCGCTGAACCCCGCTGTGCCCCTCCCCAGGAACCCACCCCATGAAGATCATCGAGATACGCGAACAGACCAAGCCCATCCAGTCCAGCATCCGCAACGCCTACATCGACTTCTCGAAGATGACGCTGAGCCTGGTCGCCGTGGTCACCGACGTGATCCGCGACGGCAAGCCGGTGATCGGCTACGGCTTCAACTCCAACGGCCGCTACGGCCAGGGCGCGCTGATGCGCGAACGCTTCCTGCCGCGCATCCTGGAGGCCGATCCGGCGAGCCTGCGCGATGCAGAGCGCGACAACATCGATCCGCACAAGGTGTGGGCCACGATGATGACCAACGAGAAACCCGGCGGCCACGGCGAACGCTCGGTGGCAGTCGGCACCATCGACATGGCGGTGTGGGACGCCGTCGCGAAGATCGAGGGCAAGCCGCTGTTCCAGCTGCTGGCCGAGCGCTACGGCAACGGCCGCGCCGACCGCAAGGTGTTCGTCTATGCCGCCGGCGGCTACTACTGGCCGGGCCAGGGGCTGGACGGGCTGGAGCGCGAGATGCGCGGCTACCTCGACCGCGGCTATTCGGTGGTGAAGAAGAAGATCGGCGGCGCGTCGCTGGCCGAGGACTGCCGGCGCATCGAGGCCGTGCTGCGCCTGCTCGGGCCGGGGCAGAAGCTGGCGGTCGACGCGAACGGGCGCTTCGACCTGGAGACCGCGATCGCGTATGCGAAGGCGCTGTCGCAGTACGACCTGTTCTGGTACGAGGAAGCCGGCGACCCGCTCGATTACGCCTTGCAGGCCGAACTGGCGCAGCACTATGCGGGCCCGATGGCCACCGGCGAGAACCTGTTCTCGATGCAGGATGCGCGCAACCTGATCCGCTACGGCGGCATGCGGCCCGACCGCGACTGGCTGCAGTTCGACTGCGCGTTGAGCTACGGGCTGGTCGAGTACCTGCGCACATTGGAGATGCTGAAGGCGCACGGCTGGTCGGCATCGCGCTGCGTGCCGCACGGCGGGCACCAGATGTCGTTGGCCATCGCGGCCGGGCTGGGGCTGGGCGGCAACGAGTCGTATCCGGACCTGTTCCAGCCCTACGGCGGCTTTCCCGACGGCGTGAAGGTCGACAACGGGTACGTCACCTTGCCGGAGCTGCCGGGGATCGGCTTCGAGGGGAAGGCGGACCTGTACGCGCAGATGAAGGCCCTGGGGGGCTGAGCTGTCGCTGGGTTGTCGAGTCGGCCGGCCTTCGTTCGTCGTGGAGGTGAGGCGGCGCAATCGTTCCGCCGTGCCACCCACCGACAAGGAGCCGAACCATGCCTTCCTGGACCGACGCGCTGCGCGCGCACTATCGCTGGATCATCGTGGCCGCCGGAGGCGTGCTCGGCTGCGTGGCGATCGGCGGGCTGTTCTCGCTGCCGGTGTTCCTGCGGCCGATCGCGCAGGACACCGGCTGGTCCACCACCGGGATCTCCGCCGCGATGACGCTGGCCTTCGCGGCGCTCGCGGTCGGCAGCATCGCCTGGGGCCACCTCAGCGACCGCGTGGGCCCGCGCAGCGTGGTGCTGGCCGGCGCCTTGCTGCTCGCCGCCGGTCTTGCGCTGTCCAGCCTGGCGACATCGCTGCTCGCGTTCCAGCTGTCGTTCGGCGCGATCGTCGGCTTCGGCGCGGCGGCGATCTTTGCACCGATGATGGCCTGCGTCACCGGCTGGTTCGACACGCGGCGCAGCCTGGCGGTGTCGCTGGTGTCGGCCGGCATGGGCATGGCGCCGATGACCATGTCGCCGCTGGCGGCCTGGCTGGTGCAGGGGCACGGCTGGCGAACCTCGCTGCAGCTCGTCGCCGCCCTGGCCGTGGCGATCATGGTGCCGGTGGCGTTGCTGGTGCGCCGCCCGCCGGCGCTCGCGCCGGCTGCGTCGGCCGCGGCACCGGACGCGGTGCAGGAGCCGGCCACGTCCGTCGGGCAGGCCATGCGCTCCGCGCCGTTCCTGATCCTGGTGTCGACCAGCTTCCTGAGCTGCGCCACCCACTCCGGACCGATCTTCCACACGGTGAGCTACGCCGTCACCTGCGGCATCCCGCTGATGGCGGCGGTGTCGATCTACAGCCTGGAAGGACTCGCCGGCCTGGGCGGCCGCCTGGTGTTCGGGCTGCTCGGCGACCGCTTCGGAGCCGCGCGCGTGCTGGTGCTGGCGCTGCTCGCCCAGGCGCTCGTGGTGCTGGGGTATGTGTTCGCGCGCGAGCTGGGGAGCTTCTACACCGTCGCCGCGCTGTTCGGCTTCACCTACGCGGGCGTGATGCCGCTGTTCGCGGTGCTGGCGCGCGAGAATTTTCCGTTGCGCATGATGGGCACGGTGATCGGCGGCATCACGATGGCCAGCAGCCTCGGCATGGCGCTCGGGCCGGTGCTGGGCGGGCTGATCTACGACACGCTGTCGAGCTACCTGTGGCTCTTCGTCGGCGCGTTCGCGCTGGGCATCGGGGCCTTCCTGTCGGCGCAGGCGTTCACGCGGCTGCCGCGTCGCCAGGCGATCGGCGCGGCGGCCTGAGCCCGCGCGCGGCGGGCCCTGCATTCGTGAGTCCGGCAGTGCCGTGCCGGCCAACAGGGCTTCGCATGGCCGCACGGCACTTCGCGCCGCTGGCCTCGCGAGGGACGCGACGGGCCGAGCATGGCGGACACCACCACACCGCTTGCCGGCCTGAAGGAGATCCTCATGAGCGTAGGCGTCATGTCGCCGATGTCCCACTTCGGACCGATGGGCCACTACGGCTCGATGGGCCACCTGGGATCCCCGGGCGCCACGCATGCCGGCGGCTGCCATCCGGTCGACGAGTCGGCCGACCTGCAACTGAGCACCGAGCTGCCGAGCGAGGAGCCGTCGGTCGAAGGCGCCTGCGGTGCCGAAGGCCAGGACGGCGAGATGGACCCGAACGCCACCACGATGAACCCGCAGCTGCTGGAGATGCTGGCGTACATGATGATGCAGTTCATGGCGGCCTTCCAGCAGAACCCCCCGCCGGACGGCGGCGGCGGTGGCGGGGGTGGCGGTCTCTCGGGCCTTGGCGGCGTGGGGGGCGGTGGCGGATGGGGCGGCGGCGAGGCCGTGACAGCCGCACCGGTGGACGGCGCGAACCCCGGCGCGCAGGCGATGCCGCAGCCCGAGCAGGGCCCTGCCGCGGTGACCGAGGCACCGGCCCAGGCGGCCCAGCCGGCCAGCGGTGGCGGCGATGCCGGCCCGCTGAGCGGCGCGGCCCAGACCCAGGCGCTGCAGCCCGGCGAGAGCCTGCAGGTCGCGCAGCAGTGGAAGGACAACCTGAAGAAGGACTTCGGCCTCAACGACGCGCAGGCCGCCGGCATCGTCGGCAACCTGTGGCACGAGAGCGGCGGCATGAATTCCGGCATCACGCAGGGCGGCGGCATCGGCGGGCCGAACGGCAACATGGCCGACGACAACGGCAACGGCTACGGCATCGCCCAGTGGGGCGGCGTGCGCAAGCAGGGCCTGATCGACTTCGCCAAGGCCAACAACATCGATCCGTCGAGCCAGGCCGCCAACTACGGCTACCTGAAGCAGGAGCTGCAGGGCGACTACAAGGGCGCGATCGACGCGGTGAAGGGCACGAACGACGTGGCCGGAGCCACCGCGGCCTTCTGCAACAGCTTCGAGAAGCCGAGCGACCCGCAGATGGCGTCGCGGGTGGAGTACGCGATGAAGCTGGGCTGAGCGGGCATCAGCCCTTGAGGTCAGGCAGCCGGCGGGGGTCAGCATCGGCGACAGCTCGAAACCGGCGATGCACTGGAACCGCGGAAGGGGCTGCCTGGAGCTGACTGCCCCATGCGATCTCGGACGAACCTCGAACTCTCGACCCGCCCTCGCCTAATCGCCGCGCCGGCCGGCCGGATGCCCCGCCACCATCGTGGTGCCGCCCGTGCGCACGCAACGGCGCATCTTGTCCACGTACCTGGCTCGCTGCGCTTCGCAGAGCATCGTTCGGTAGTGCCTCGCATCGAACCAGAGATCGTAGGCGTGGTCGGGCAGGTCGAGGTCGACGACGTCTCCCACCTTCCACGCGACGTACTTCGAAAGCGCGCCGAAACGCTGCTTCAGGTCTTCGATGACGGCGGCGGATCGTTCGACGACCGTCAGTTCCACATCGCATTCCATCAGCAGGTCTTCGAGATCCGCCCTGCTCTCCCCGCCGATGGCAATCACGGACAGGCAGGCCGGGCGAAGCCTCATGGAACGGCCGCCCTTGCCGTGCTCCCACATGGCCACGGAGACGGGCCCCCATCCCGGAGTGAAGGCGCGAGCCTGGGAGCGCGGGGCGTTTTCTTTGGTGTGCGGCATCGTTGCGGGATCAGGGGAATGTGAAATTCAACTCGGCGACCGGGACCGATGTGTCCACCGCCTGCGTCTTCGAGACGCCGGAGGATGTGGCCTCCACGACGTAGTGACCCGCGGCGCCCGCGTCCGCCTTGAAGTTCAGCAACAGCGGATCGGCGGCGTAGGGCGATGCGACGGGCGCGCCGTTGGGCAGCAGCAGCTGGAAGGCGCCGGTGAGGCCATCGACGTTGCCGCCTCGGACCTCGACGGTGGTGGCGCCGCCGAGCGTTTGAAGCGCACGAACCGTGGCCGGTGCCGGCATCACCGTTCCGCCCACCGGCCGGTCGGCCGGCGTGGAGACCGGCGGAACGAGCGGTGCACTGGCACTGGCGACGTATGTGTACGCCGCGAGGGTCACGGGCACCCCCGTCATCACCGCCGTCACGCGGCCCGTGGCGCTGACCACGAGGTCGTAGCTTCCGACAGGAACGGGGTACAGCACGAACTTCCCGGTCGCGTCCGGCGCAGCGGCCTTCACCACGGTGCCGCCGCTTTGCAGCGACACCGTCGTTCCGGCGATCGAGGCGGCGGGGTCCACGTAGCCGACAACCCGCTGCCCGGCGTCCGACAAGACAGTCGTCGCGGAGAGGACAGGCTTCAGGTTGTAGCGGCCGGAGTTGCCGAGTCGAACGATCGACCTGCACGCGTCGAAGTCGAGGGCCACGTCGACGACCTTCCCGACAGGGACGTCCACGTCGAGGTTCAGCTTGAGACCGCTCTGCTCGGCGCTGGGTGTCTCGAGCGCCGTCTCCTGGCCACCGGTCGGCACCACCGAGTTGGCAAGCGGATGCGCCGCATCATTGGTCGCCAGCACCAGCCGAAGCTGGGTGTACCGGCCGGCCGGCAACGAGGTCTGCCCAAGGTCTTCCAGCACGCCGTTGGTGAGCGTGAGCAGGTCGATGCGACGGGCCGGCGACAGCACCACCTCCGACCAGCCGGCGTCGCCTTCACCGGCAGTCGGGCTCTTGTTCACCCGAACCCGCTCGATGGTGACATTCACCGCTTCGTACCCGCATGCCGGGGCGTCGCCGATCGACACCCGCATCGTGCCTGCGTCCTGTCCCGTCCCGCCGATCCCGCCGCCGCCGCCGCAGCCCGCAGCGATCAGGACGGACGCAACAAGACCGGCGCCGGCGATTCTGAGTGTCTTCATGTCGAACCTCTTTGCGTGTCGGGAGCCGTCACCGGCTCCTCGAAGTAATAGATGCCCAGCCCGACGCGGGATCGAGGCACGGGGAGCGTGCCCGGCTCGTCGTCGACGTCATGCGCCGCAAGCCAGCCGTCCAGGGTCTCGAGCAAGGCTTGAGCCTTCGCGGCACTGAGCTTGCGGAACGCCCCCAGATCGCGCGACGGGATGCTGTCGTACATCACCTTGCGCTGGTACCGCGGGTCGGTCGAACCGTGCTGGATGTTGTGATCGATGGTGTCGATCAGGTCGGAGGCGTCGCGCCCCAGGATGCTCAGCTTTTCCAGCACGCCGGCCTGCGGCACGTAGGCGCGCTGCAAGGGCTCGATGAGCCCGTCTTCGCGCCTGCCGATCGCGCCGACGCGCAGCAATTCGTCGAGCACGGCCCGGGCAGGCATGTCGCCGCTGTACCGTTTGACGAGCGTCGCAAAGCTGCGCTCGCCGTCGAATTCAACCGGCAAGGGCTCACCGGAGGGGTCGAGGTAGTCCGCATCGCGGATCCATCCGGTGAGGACGCGGGCCGCGCGGTTGTACTCCTGCGCGGTGGCGGCACTGTCGCGGCCTTCGCCATCCAGCAAGCGTTGAACATCCTTGCGGGAAAGGCCTGTCAGGATCGATGCGCGGGAGATCGATG
>Ga0065165_1003659_pt1 | contig 10497 bp, 9 predicted proteins | sample AraplaMF_Cvi_mMF_FD_63813 | JGI IMG/M metagenome (GOLD analysis project Ga0065165, IMG submission 63813) | Arabidopsis root microbial communities from the University of North Carolina, USA - plate scrape MF_Cvi_mMF (version 2) (version 3) | ecosystem: Host-associated > Plants > Roots > Endosphere... | reverse complement strand
GTCGATGGCGAATTCGAAACCGAGGCGGCCATCCGGCGTGCGGACTACCTGCTGCTCGAGATCGACCACCAGCTTGAAGCCGGCAAACGCTTTGACTTCATTGAACAGCTGGTCGACCTGGGCTTCGGTGAGCACGATCGGCAGCAGGCCGCTCTTGTAGCAGTTGTTGAAGAAGATGTCGGCAAAGCTCGGCGCGACGATGGCGCGGAAGCCGTACTGCTGCAGGGCCCAGGGCGCGTGCTCGCGCGAGGAGCCGCAGCCGAAGTTCTTGCGGGCCAGCAGGATCGACGCGTCCTGGTAGCGCGGCTGGTTCAGCACGAAGTCCGGATTCAGCGGACGCGTGGAATTGTCCATGCCCGGTTCGCCATGGTCCAGGTAGCGCCATTCGTCGAACAGGTTGGGACCGAAGCCGGTCCGGCGAATCGACTTGAGGAACTGCTTGGGGATGATGGCGTCGGTGTCGACGTTGGCACGGTCGAGCGGCGCCACCAGTCCTTCGTGTACGGTGAATTTGTCCATCGTTTGCTTCCGCAGGCTTGCCGCAGGGTCCGTAGGGTCCGCAGCGTGTACTAATCGTTTGAAACCTTACTTGCCACCCGCCCCAGTAATCACCTGGCCAACCTTCTGTACGTCCTTGCCGACGCCGGAAATGGTATTGCAGCCAGTGACAACGAATGCGATCAGTGCGAGAGCGAGTGCTTTTTTCATGGTTTCCCTATGTTTTGATGGTCATGATGTGGCCAGGATGATCGACCCTGGCCACGGTGTCTGCGGCGCTGGTAGCACCGGCGAATTCAATTTTATAGTGCGCGCACGTCGACGAAGTGGCCCGCAATGCCCGCAGCGGCAGCCATCGCCGGCGACACCAGGTGAGTACGTCCGCCCTGCCCTTGCCGGCCTTCGAAGTTGCGGTTCGAGGTCGAGGCGCAGCGTTCGCCCGGCTCGAGACGGTCGGCGTTCATCGCCAGGCACATCGAGCAGCCCGGCTCGCGCCATTCGAAGCCGGCGGCCTTGAACACCTGGTCGAGGCCTTCGCGCTCGGCCTGTTCCTTCACCAGGCCCGAACCCGGCACCACCATCGCCAGCTTGACGTTGGAGGCGCGCTGGCGGCCGCGCACGATGGCGGCGGCGGCGCGCAGGTCTTCGATGCGCGAGTTGGTGCAGGAGCCGATGAAGACCTTGTCGATGCGGATGTCTTCGATCGGCGTGTTCGGTTTGAGGTCCATGTAGACCAGCGCCTTTTCCATGGCGTCGCGCTTGACCGGATCGCGTTCCTTGTCCGGGTCCGGCACGCGGCCATCCACCGTGGTCACCATCTCCGGCGAAGTGCCCCAGGTGACCTGCGGGCGGATCTCGGCCGCGTTGAGCGTCACGACCATGTCGAACTTCGCGCCCGGGTCGGTGTGCAGGGTGCGCCAGTAGCTGACGGCCTGCTCCCACTGCGGCCCGGCGGGTGCGAAGGGACGGCCTTTCACGTACTCGATCGTGGTGTCGTCGACCGCCACCATGCCGGCGCGCGCGCCCGCTTCGATCGCCATGTTACAGACCGTCATGCGGCCTTCCATCGACAGCGAACGGATGGTCGAGCCGGCGAATTCGATCGCATAGCCGGTGCCGCCGGCGGTGCCGATCCGGCCGATCACGGCCAGCACGATGTCCTTGGCGGTGACGCCGGCCGGCAGCGCGCCGTCGACCTGCACCAGCATGGACTTCGATTTCTTGGCCAGCAGGGTCTGCGTGGCCATCACGTGCTCGACTTCCGAGGTGCCGATGCCGTGCGCCAGGCAGCCGAAGGCGCCGTGGGTCGAGGTGTGCGAGTCGCCGCACACGACGGTCATGCCCGGCAGGGTGGCGCCCTGCTCCGGCCCGATCACGTGGACGATGCCCTGGCGCTTGTCGTTCATGTTGAAGTAGGTGACGCCGAAGGCCTTGGTGTTGTCGTCGAGGGTCTCGACCTGCAGGCGCGAAGTCGGATCCGCGATGCCCTGGCTGCGGTCGGTGGTCGGCACGTTGTGGTCGGCGACGGCAAGGTTGGCGGAGGTGCGCCATAGCGGGCGCTTCGCCACGCGCAGGCCTTCGAAGGCCTGCGGGCTGGTGACTTCGTGGACCAGGTGACGGTCGATGTACAGCACGGTGGTGCCATCTGCGTCGGCACGCACGACATGCGAATCCCAGAGTTTGTCGTAGAGCGTTTTTAACATGACGAATCCATTCGAGCGCCCCGCCTTATGCGGGTGTGGTCTTTGATTATGCCATATTTGTGCACTGCGTCACCCCGGCCCCTCGGCAATATTATTTCAACCACGTCATTCGCATGCAAATTTTGTTTGCATGGAAAATCAAAAATGCAAATAAAAAAAGCCTGCACCGTTTCCGTGCAGGCTTTTCTTGGCTTTGTTGCTTCGTGGTTTTTATGCCGCCAGGCGAACGCTCGAACGGCAGCCGTCCATCAGGAAGGACAGGCCCACCACCAGCACCAGCGAACCTTCCGCCGAGCGCGCGGTACCGGTGATGCCTTCGACGTGCAGCGCCGTCATCGGCTTGATCACCAGGTCGGCCGTGCCATCCACCGCTTCCACCGCGATGATGTAGGGCTGGGGCGCGTTGATGACGATGCCGACGCGCTCCGAGCATGCCTCGTAGCCCAGCGACAGCGCCAGCGAACGCACCGGCAGCGGACGGCCCTGGTCCTTCAGCACCGGGGCGCCGCCGACTTCCATGAAGGTCTCCGGCAGCTCGACCACGCGCTCGACCACCGCCATCGGCAGGGCCAGCTGGGCGCCCGAGGTCGACACCAGCATGGTCGGCACGATCGACAGTTCGATCGGCAGGCGGATCGAGAACTTGGTGCCGGTGCCCAGGTTCGAGTCGATGCGGATCGCGCCGCGGTTCTTCTCGACCGCGGTCTTGACTACGTCCATGCCGACGCCGCGGCCCGAGACCGACGACGCCACTTCCTTGGTCGAGAAGCCCGGCAGGAACACCAGCTGGTAGGCCTCGTCGTCCGAGGTCGCCTGGTGCTCGGTGATCAGGCCCTTCTCCATCGCCTTCTTGCGCAGCTTGGACGGATCCATGCCGCGGCCATCGTCCTGCAGGACGATCATGACGCTGTTGGCTTCCTGCCAGGCTTTCAGCAGGATGTAGGCCTTGGCCGGCTTGCCGTTGGCAAGGCGGTCTTCCGGACCTTCGACGCCGTGGTCCAGCGCATTGCGCAGCATGTGCACCAGCGGGTCGTACAGGCTGTCCACCACCACGCGGTCGACTTCGGTCTCGGCGCCTTCGATGGTCAGCTCGACTTCCTTGCCCAGGTCCTTGGCCAGCTCGCGCACCAGGCGCGGGAATTTCTGGAACAGGCGGCCGACCGGCTGCATGCGGGTCGCCAGCGTGGCGCGCTGCAGTTCGGCCGAGTAGCGCGAGGCGCGCTCCAGGGTTTCGGTCAGGGTCGCCATCAGCGTGGCGGCCTGGCCTTCGAACTTGAACTGCGAAAGGCGCTCCAGCAGCACGGCTGCCTGGTTCGCGGCCTGCACCGACTCGCCGGCCACTTCCAGCAGCGCGTCCAGCTTGACGGCATCGATACGGATGCTTTCGTCCGCCTTGGCCGCGGCGGCGGCGGCAGGCTTGTTCTCGGTGCGGCGCTCGATGCCATCCCAGCCCGGCTTACCGGCCTGCGCGGCTTCGGCGGCCGGTGCGGACGGTGCGGCCACGGCGTTCGCCTGGACTGCAGGCACGGCGTCGGCAGCCTGGGCAGCGCCGGCTTCCGGCGTGTAGGTGCCCGGCGGGACCACGGCCATGTACATGCCTTCCCAATCCAGGCCATCGGCACTGGCGGCGGCCGGTGCGGCAACCGGGGCGGCGGCGACAGGCGCGGCGGCAGGTGCGGGAGCGGCAGCCGGCGCGGCAGCGGGTGCCGCAGCCCTGGGCGCGGCGTCCTTGCCGTCGATCGCATCCTTCAGCATGCGCTCGAGATCGGCCGGCATCGGCGCCAGCTGTTCCGGCGCGGTGCCGTTGTTCAGGTCGTTCAGCTGGTCGGCCACGAAGCCGGAAGCCTGCAGCGAAGCCTCGATCGCCGACGGCGTGACCGGGGCCGCGCCGGTGCGCAGCGCATCGAACAGGTTCTCGGTCAGGTGACAGGCCGTCACCAGCGCCGGCAGTCCCATGAAGCCCGCACCACCCTTGATGGTGTGGAACGAACGGAACACCGCGTTCAGCGTTTCCTTGTTATCCGGATCGCGCTCGAGGCGGAGCAGATGCTCCTCGACGTTGGTCGCCAGATCCAACGCCTCGATGACGAAATCCTTGAGCATTTCATCCATTAGAACCCCAGATCGGCAAGAAGATCATCGACACTGTCCTGGTCCAGCGCCGCGGTCGGTACCGACGGGCCCGACATCAGCTCGGTGGGCTTCTCCGGTTCCTGCGCCGCGGCCTGCTTCTGCGCCAGCTTTTCCTTAACCTCGGCCGGGGCGCTGTCGCGCAGCAGCTGGGCGAGCTCGTTCTCGACGGTCTGGGTGATCTTGACCACCTTCTTGATCAGCTGGCCGGTGATGTCCTGGAAGTCCTGGGCCATCATGATCTCGAGCAGGCGTGCCTTCTCGGCTTCGGTGGCTTCCGACACGGCCTGCGCGAAAGTGCGCGAGTCGCCGGCGAGGGCCTTGAACTGGTCGAGCGAGAGCTTGCCGGCGAACAGGTCGGCCCAGCGGCCTTCCATGTCCTTGGCCTGCTTCGACAGGACGTCCTGGGCGGGCATGCCGTCGTCCAGGGTGTTCAGCACCTTGTTGGCGGCCTGTTCGGTCAGGCTGGCGACGTATTCCAGGCGGTCCTGGGCGTCCACGATCTGCGACGAGGCTTCGGTGAGCGCCTTGTCGTAGCCGAGTTCGCGCAGGGAATCGTGCATGATGCGCACGATGCTGCCCAAGCGGGCGTACATCACCTGGCCGTCCGGATCTTCGGTGCCTTCGGTGGTCGATGCGGCGGCCGGGGCCGGCGCGGGGGCGGCTGCAGCCGGTGCGGCGGCGGGCGCGGACGACGAGGAAACCTGGTCGAACAGGGCCTCCAGGTCGTCGCTGTCACCGCTGTCCCCGCCGGCGGCGGGTTCAGGAGCCGGTGCGGGAGCGGGAGCGGGCGCGCTGGTTCGCTGCGCTGCCACTTCCTCGAATAATGCGTCGAAATCGTCAGCGGCGTCGGTCATAGTCCCTGCTTCTCCATAATGTAAATGTCGCGATCTGTGCTGTGCTTGCTGCCGTCAGAACCTGACGGTACGGGTATTGCGCGAGTGTATCAGCGTGGTTGCCGCAGGTAAATCTCATAAAAGCGACCGTTGTCGATTGGGTGCGTAAACTTAGTACCCCGACAATTATTTCCAGTTGTTTCTGAATATTTTCGCAAAGCAAGTGTTGTATTTTTTTATCGCACGGGTTTTTGTGGCAATTAAGCTTTTCGATCAGGAAAGCGAACACATCCCTGAGAAAGATCAAACATGTCAGATCCGCCACGGATGAAAACGGGGACTACAATGGGAAGGTAACGTGACGTGAGGGAGGACTCACCATGTACCAGAAAATTCTGATCACAACCGACGGTTCCGCGGTGTCCCAGCACACTGCGTGCGCCGGCGTCCAATTCGCGCAACAGATGGGGGCGGAAGTGCTCGCCCTGTTTGTCGCGCCCGAATACCAGTATCCCGTGTATGTCGAGATCATCCCGCCTTCCTACCCCAGCGAGGAGGAATACCAGGGGCAGATGCGGCGCATGGGCGAGGAATACATGGGCAAGATCATGCGATCGGCGGAACAGGCCGGGCTGAAGCATTCCTGCATGACGGCGTTCTCGGACTCCGCCGCGCTGAAGATCGTCCACGTGGCTGAACAGCAACACTGCGACCTGATCTTCATGGGCTCGCACGGACGTAGCGGCTGGGGGCAGTTGCTGCTAGGAAGCGTCACGAACAAGGTGCTCTCGCAGACGAGCAAACCGGTTCTGGTACACCGTCTGATCCGCGAACCGGCCAGCTGAATCCCCTGCCCGGCTATAAAAAATACAAATCATCTGTTAGCAATGTGCTAGCGTCTAGTTTTCGCACGCATTGCATTCTGGGGAACACCTATGATTCGCATTGTCATCGCTGACGACCACACCATCATGCGCGAAGGCCTCAAGCGCATCCTCGACGGCGCACCCGACATCGAAATCGTCGGCGAGGCCATCAACGGGTTCGAAGTGCTGTCCCTGGTTCGCCAGGGCGGCTTCGACCTGCTGCTGCTCGACCTGTCGATGCCGGGACGCAGCGGCGTCGACCTGATCCGCCAGGTGCGCAGCGAGGCGCCCAAGCTGGCGATCCTGATCCTCACCATGCACGAGGAAGAGCAGTATGCGGTACGCGCGATCCGGGCCGGCGCCCAGGGCTACCTGACCAAGGAAAGCGCGGGCACCCAGCTGGTCGGGGCGATCCGCAAGGTGGCCTCCGGCCGTCCTTATATCAGTACCGAGGTGGCCGAGCAGCTGGCGCTGAACATCATGGCGCCCAACGAGCAGCTGCTGCACAAGCAACTGTCCGACCGCGAGTTCGAGGTGTTCTCCTTATTAGTAGGCGGCAAGTCGATCACCGAGATCGCCAACAACCTGCATCTGTCCGTCAAGACAGTGAGCACTCACAAGACCCGGATCATGCAGAAGATGGGCATGACCTCGCTGTCCGAAATGGTGCAGTACGCCGTCGCCCACCGTCTTCTGGCGCCCATGAAAGCGTAATACGCCTAATCTGTCTTAGACACCACGGCCTTCCCGTGGTTGCCCCACCAATTGCGTGGCGCGCAGGAGACAAGCTCTTCACGGCCCCTATCCTACACGGGTATGCCCTGACTTCACTCGGAACCGAGTGCGGATAGTCAGAATATTCCTACAGACTGACTCCCCTTCCTACCTACACATTCAGCCGTTGCTGATATGAATGCCGAACTCGTGTTGGCATACTGACTTCAGCGTTTCGACTTGCTTGCGGTCCATTCTCCGCATTGAGCCGCCTGAAACTGTTTTCCTAAACCTGGAGATGAGTATGCAGTCCCAGCCAATGTCAGAACAACGCAACGCCTCCCCATCGACCCTGCACTCGTCACAGATGGAAGCTGGGCGCCAGCGCCAGGGTCGCCTGTGGTCCAACCTGAAGGAAGTCTGCGACTTGCTCCATATCCCGGCCGCCGGCTCGATGAATACCGAAGAACTGCTGTTCCAGCACGTGCAATTCAAGACCGGCCAGCGCGTCCACACGATCGGCCAGACCTTCGACACGCTCTATATCGTCAATTCCGGCTTCCTGAAAACGGTGCTGATCGACGAATTCGGCAACGAACAGGTGCTGAGCTTCCCGATGAAGGGCGACATGCTCGGCGTCGACGGCATCCACACCCGGCATTACGCCTCCGAAGCGGTTGCGCTGTCGGATTGCGACCTGATCCTCGTCCCGTTCAAGAAGCTCACTGCCCTGGGGAGGGTGCATAGCGAGCTCGAGAACCTGATGTACGGGGTGATGAGCCGCGAACTGGTGCGCGAACAAGCCATGATCGGCATGCTCGGCGCCCTGTCGGCGGAAGCGCGGGTGGCCCGCTTCCTGATCTCGCTGGCCGAACGCTTCGCGGCGATGGGCTATTCGAGCAAGCTGTTCAACCTGCGCATGACGCGCCACGAGATCGGCAGCTACCTCGGCCTGACCCTCGAAACCGTCAGCCGCACGCTGTCGGCCTTCAACGAGATCGGCCTGATCACCGTCGACCAGCGCACCATCGGCATCAAGGATCCGGAAGCCCTCAAGACCCTGCGCCGCCTGCCGCCCTCGCGCTCGCGCGCCAAGCAGAATGCCAAGCACAAGGCAGACGCCGAATCCTCGGGCGATGGCGCCGTGCTGGCTACGGCCTGAAGCGTGGCCATAAAAAAAGCCGGCCTCCTTGGCGGAGCCGGCTTTTTTACTTGGAGCGTGGCGAAGCTTGGTTCCGCTTAGTCGCGGGTCAGCACGCCGTCGGCGACGCGCACCTGCTCACCCACCCGGAAACCCGGATCGTTGTCGTAGCGAACCGACTGGGTCGCACCGTTCTCGTAGCGCACCACCACCTCGTAGCGCGGGGCACGGGCGTTGCGCTCGATGGCACGACCGGCAATCGCGCCGCCCACCGCGCCGGCGACGGTGGCCGCCGTGCGTCCGCTGCCGCTGCCCACCTGGTTGCCCAGCAGGCCGCCGACCGCGGCGCCGCCCAGGGTGCCGGCCGCGCCGGCTTCGCCCTGGATCACGTTCACCGCTTCCACCGTTGCGCAGTTGGTGCAATAGCGCGCCACGCGCTGGGTGTCGTCGGCACGGCGATCGTCACGCTGGGCATCGCGGCGGTCCAGGCGGTCGCCCGGCATGCGTCCGCCTGCCAGCAGTGGCTGGCCCAGGGTCGCGGTCGAGTAGCGGCCGCCGGCCTTGATGGTCGCGGTCACCGATGCGTCCGGCGCGATATTGTCACCGCGGCGGATCGTGTACACGCCGTCGTACTTGCCCGGGCTCACTTCCGGCAGGGTGAAGATGCCCGAGGTGCCCGCGATCTGGACTTCCACCCGCGCGCCCGGCGTGCCTGCCACCGTAAAGCGCAGCTCGTGGCCCGGACCGAGGTCGTCGCTGCCGCGCACATTGAACGCTTCGACGTGCGGCGTGCCCGCCACGACGCGGTCGTCCACGCGTTCCGGCACGCGCACGATGGTCGCGGCCAGGGCCTGGGTCTTGACCATGCCGTTCACGCGCAGGTTGGCGGTGACGGAGCTGTCCGGGCGGATACGGTCGTGGGTCCCGATCGTGTAGGTGCCCACGTAGGTGCCGGGACGGGTTTCGTTCAGGTGCAGGTTGCGGGTCGCACCGTCGATGCGCACGCTGGCGTTGCCGCCCGGGGTGCCGTACACCTCGAAGTTCAGTTCCTGGCCCGGCTCGATGCGGCGCAATTCGTTGACGTTGAAGCCTTCGATGCGCGGCTCCAGCGCGCGGGCGCGCGGATGCTCCTGGGCTTGCGCCGGCATCGGCACGGTGGCGGTGAACAGCGGGAGTGCGGCAACCACTGCCGCGGCGAGTGTCTGTCGGGTTGTTGCCATGATTTCCTCCACGAAGCTTTTAAGATTGTCGATATGGCCAGTCTAGGCCCTTGCACCCAACAGCTCGGTGCGCTATCGAACGCTGTGCACCGCCTCGCCTGAGCTCACCCAGATTCGCTCATCCGGCGCCGGGCGCAGCGCATGCCCGCCGGTAAATGCCCCGAAGGAAGGTAGAATCATGCGCTGCGGCCCGGCAATAAAGCACGGCAGGCGCAGCGCGTCGGAGCGGGTCGCCAGCACGTACACCGGATGCACGTGGCCAGCCAGCACATAGCCGGGCGCAGCGATGTCCGGATGGTGGCAGAAGGAATACGGGCCGACCGTATAAGGCTCGTCGACCAGGTCGATGCCAAGCTGCGCGGCCGGATCGCCGGCGTGCTTGTCGTGGTTGCCGCGCACCAGCGTGAGGATGAGTTCGCAGCGGCGCAGGCGCCAGGCAAGCATCGCCGCCTGCGTCGATGCCGCATGGGCCGCGCGCGCGTGCAGGAAGTCGCCGAGGAAGAGGATGTGATTGGCGCCGGTCAGCTCGATCAACTCGTCGAGCGCCTGCAGGTTCTCGGTCGTGGTCCCTTTCGGCACCGGGATGCCGAAGGAGCGGAAAGCCGCCGCTTTGCCGAAGTGGATGTCGGCGATGATCAGCATGCGCTCGCGCGGCCAGAACGCGGCCTTCTGCGGCAGCAGGACCAGGGGCTCGCCGCCCAGCTCGGCCGTCACCGCGCCCGGGATCATGACGGCGCTCATGCCGCGGCCGCCTTTTCGAGTTCGCGCACCATGCGCGCCACGCGGTCGGACAGCTTTTCGGTCGAGACCTTTTCGCGGAAGCGCTCCACCATCAGCGGAAAGCCGAAGGGCGTGGCGCGCTTGACCTCGTGGTAGGAAATGCGGCGCGCGTGCAGTTCCGTCAAGGTATCGCGCAGGCGGGTCAGTTCCAGCTCCTGCTCCAGCACTTCGCGCTCGGCCTGGGTCAGCAGCAGGTTGCCGCTGTCGTGCTTGCGGAAGACTTCGTAGAACAATGCGGACGAGGCCTGCACCTGGCGCATCGACTTGCGCTGGCCCGGGAAGCCCTGGTTGACCAGCCCGGCGATGCGCGCCACCTCGCGGAAGCGCCGCTGCGCCAGCTGGGTCGCGTTCAGGCTGTCCAGCACGTCTTCCAGCAAGCGCCCGGTATCGAACAGGCCAACGCCGGCGCCCCGCTCCGCATCGAACATGGCGGCCCAGTCGACCGGTTCCGGCGACAGCAGCTCGAAGCCGTAGTCGTTCACCGCCACCGAAAAGGTCGAGGGCATCACTTTGCCGACCCGGAAGGCCAGCAGCGATGCCAGCCCCGTGTGCACCGAACGCCCGCCGAAGGGATACACGAACAGGTGGTAGCCCTCGCGGCTCTTCATG